>Ga0335079_10011036_pt1 | contig 10291 bp, 9 predicted proteins | sample Lox_Sample_33_FD_206719 | JGI IMG/M metagenome (GOLD analysis project Ga0335079, IMG submission 206719) | Soil microbial communities from Loxahatchee National Wildlife Refuge, Florida, United States - Lox_Sample_3.3 | ecosystem: Environmental > Terrestrial > Soil > Wetlands | place: USA: Florida...
CTGGCCGTTCATCAGCTCGAAGAGGAGATGGGCGCGGCCGCGCGTGGAATGCTTCTCCTCGCGCGTGACCATGTAGCTCGGGCACATCACCGTGCCCTCGTGGCGCCGGCACTCGCCGACGCCGACACATCGGAAGGCCGCGTGGGCGAATGAGCCGTCATCGTTCGGATAGCGGAAGAACGTCTTCGGCTTGGGCGGCGAATAGTCCATCCCGAGCCGAAGATCCGCGACGATCTCATTCGGCCGGACGATCTTGCCCGGGTTCATCTTGCCGGCGGGATCCCAGATCGCCTTGAACTCGCGGAAGGCCTCGATCAGCTCCGGCCCGTACATCTTCGGCAGCAGCTCGGCCTTCGACTGGCCGTCGCCATGCTCGCCCGAGATCGAGCCGCCATGGCTCAGCACGAGATCGGCGGCCTCGTCGAGAAAGCGGCGCCATTTGGCAACGCCGGCTTCGCTGCGCAGACCGAAATTGATCCGGCAGTGAATGCAGCCATCGCCGAAGTGGCCGTACAGCGAGGATTCGTAGCCGTACTTCTTGAAGAGCGCGTCGAGCCCGCGGAGATAGTCGCCGACCTGCGCCGGCGACACTGCGGAATCCTCCCACCCCTCCCACGCATCGGGATGGCCGGGAACGAAGGCGGTGGCGCCAAGCCCGGCCTTGCGCACCTCCCAGATCCGCTGCTGCGCCGGCTTGTCGCTCAACACGCGCACATCGGCGACGTCGTGATCGCGCTTCAGGTCGCGCGCCAACGCCTCGGCTTTCTCCCGCGCCTCTTGCGCGGTCTCGCCGCCCATCTCGGCGAGGAGCCAGCCGCAGCCGCCGGGCAGGGAGTGCCGCGCCGCTTCATGGGTATGCTTCAGCTTCATATAGTCGATGAGCCGCTCGTCGATGCCTTCGAGACCGACCGGCCGGTGGTTCAGCACCAGCGGCACCGCATCGCCGGCACGGAAGATGTCGGGAAAGCCCGCCACCACGACCACGCGTTCGGGCGGGCTCGGGACGAGGCGGAGACCCGCTTTGAGGACTGCAACGCAGGTGCCTTCGGTGCCGACGAGCGCGCGCGCGAGATTGAAACCCTTCTCCGGCAGCAGCTCGTCGAGATTGTAGCCGGAGACGCGGCGCGGTATCTGCGGGAACCGCTCGCGGATGAGTTCGGCATAGCGCCAGCGCAGCGCATCGAGCCGCCGGTAGATCTCGCCGCGGCGGCCGCCCTCGGCGATGATCCGGTTCAGCGCCTCGTCGCTGGTCGGGCCGACACGCAGCCGCAACCCGTCATAGGTGAGAATGTCCAGCTCGAGGACGTTGTCGGCGGTGCGGCCCGCCATCACCGAATGGACGCCGCAGGAATTGTTGCCGATCATGCCGCCGAGCGTGTTGTGGTTGTGCGTCGAGGGATCGGGGCCGAAGGTGAGACGATAGGCTTCGGCGGCGTTCCTGAGATCGTCGAGCACGACGCCCGGCTCGACCCAGGCGAGCCGTTGCTCGGGGTCGATCGTCAGGATGTGATTGAGGTATTTCGAGTAGTCGACGACCACCGCCGTGTTGCAGCATTGCCCGGCAAGGCTGGTGCCGCCGCCGCGCGACAGGAAGGGCGCGCCATGGTCGCGGCAAAGCGCCATGGTGGCGAGGACATCCTGGACGCTGCCCGGGATGACGACGCCGATCGGCACCTGCCGGTAGTTCGAGCCGTCGGTCGCATAGAGCGCACGGTCGCCGCGGCCGAACCGCACTTCGCCGCCGATGCTCCGCTTCAGCGAGCGGGCGAGCGCCGCCGCTTGCGCTTCGGAGAACGGCACGAACTCGGCGGCTTCTCGCGAGCCGGTGGCGGCCTTCAGCCGCGCCCGCTCCGCCGGCCGGCGGTCGGAGTATTGGACGACGTCGCTGACACTCATGCGCTGCCTCCTGGCGGCTGAACGGCAAAACGCGCGGCGTCGGCGCGCTTCAGCTCGAGGCCGAGGCCTGGCCGGGCGAGATCGGCGCGGATCACGCCCTGCGCCAGGCGCGGCGCGCCGTCGAACAGCATCTGCTCGATGCGCACATGGTCGTGGAACCATTCGACGTTCCAGAAGCGCTTGGCGGCGAGCGCGGGGTGAAGGTGGAGCGCGGGCGCGCAATGCGAGGACAGCGGCAGCGAGCGCGCTTCGCAGAGCGCGTCGGCCGCGAGGAAGCCGGTGATGCCGAGACAGCGCGTCGCATCGGCTTGCAGCACATCGACCGCCTCGGCCTCGAGCATGCGGCGGAAATAGCCGACATCGTAGCCATATTCGCCGGCGGCGATCCGCATGCCGGCGGGCGCCCGATCGCGCAGCAGCCGGAGCCCGGCGAGATCGTCGCTCGAGACCGGCTCCTCGAACCAGGCGACGCCGAGCGCGGCGAAGCGCTCGGCCATGGCGAGCGCCTCTTTCCGGTCGTAGGCGCCGTTGGCGTCGACGAACAGCCCGGCCTTGCCGATCGCCTCTCGCGCCGCCGCGGCGCGCGCGGGATCGGCCGCCGCATCGCTGCCGACCTTCATCTTGACCCAGCGCGCGCCTTCCTCTGTCCAGCCCGCGAGCTGCTCTTGCAGGCGCTTTACCGAATAGCTGGTGAAGCCGCCGCTGCCATAGACGGGAACGGCCTCGCGCGCGGCACCGAGCAGTGTCACCAGCGGCCGCTCCAGCAGCTTCGCCTTGAGGTCCCAGAGTGCCGCGTCGAGCGCCGAGATCGCCGTGGCGACGAAGCCGGGGCGGCCGATGTTGCGCACCGCGCGCAGCATCGCCTGCCAGGCCTGCGGAACCGCACAGGCGTCGAGCCCCAATACGACTTCCGCCAGCTTCCCCGCGATCAGCGGCACGGCCGCCGCATGGGCGTAGGTGTAGCCGAGGCCGCGCTTGCCGCCGCCCTCCGCTTCGGCCACCACCAGCGTCGTCGCATTCCAGCTCAGCGTGCCGTCGGCCTCGGCGGTATCGGTCGGAATCTCATAGGCGCTGGCCGTGACGGAAGCGATGGTCGGGACCGAGCGCATGGAGCTAGATCAGTTCGCGAACCGTATCCGACATGACGGTGAGCGCGATCTTGCCGCGCTGCGGCGTGCCGCGCGCCAGTGCTTCGGCGAAACGCAGCGCCTGCTCGGGCTTGATCCGCGGCGGCGTCGGCGGCTCGTTCGGATCGACGAGCGCTTCGACGACGACCGGCCCCGGCGTCGCCAGCGCCTCCTCGAGCACCCGCCGGCACTCTTCCGGCCGCTCGATGCTCATTCCCTTGGCGCCGCAGGCGCGCGCGAAAGCGGCGAAATCGATCGGCTGGAGATCGCAGACGTATTCGGGATTGCCGAGGAAGACCATCTGCTCCCATTTGATCTGGCCGAGCGAATTGTTCTTGATGATGATGACCTTGATCGGCAGCTCGTGCTTCACCGCCGTGGCGATCTCGCCCATCAGCATGGTGAAGCCGCCATCCCCGACGAAGGCGACGACTTGCCGGTCAGGATGCGCCGCTTGCGCGCCGATGGCATAAGGCAGTCCGCAGGCCATGGTGGCGAGATTGCCGGAAAGCGAGAACATCTGCTCGCTGCGGATGGGGACGTGGCGCGCGACCCAGGTCGTGATCGTGCCAGAATCGGTGGCGATGATGGCGTCGTCCTTGAGCAGCCGCCCCAACTCATGCGCCACCACCTGCGGCTTCATCGGCATGTCGAGGCGCGTGCCGCGCTCCTCCATGAGCTTCTGCCACTCGGCCTTGCCGCGTTGCGCCGCTTCGAGCCAGCCGCGCTCGGCATTGCGGTCGAGCAGCGGAATGAGCCGGCGCAGCACGCGGATGCTGTCGCCGACGAGGCCGATCTCGACGGGATAGCGCAAGCCGATCTTCTGCGGGTCGAGCTCGATCTGCACGGCGCGCGCCTGCCCGGGCTTGGGATAGAATTCGATATAGGGGAAGCTGCTGCCGACGATGAGCAGGGTGTCGCAGCCTTCGAGCGCGTCTTGCGAAGGCCGCGTGCCGAGGAGCCCGACGCCGCCGGTGGTATAAGGGCTCTCGTCGGGCACGCAGGCCTTGCCCAGCACCGGCTTCGCGATCGGCGCGCCGAGGATCTCGGCGACCTCTTCGAGCTCCTTGCGCGCGCCGAGCGCGCCGCGCCCGGCGAGGATCGTGATCTTCTTGCCGGCCGTGAGCAGCTCGGCGGCGCGGCGCAACGCCTCATCCGTCGGCACATGGGCGCTGTCGGCCCAGATCTCGGAGACATGGTGCGCCAGGTTGCGCGCCGAGCGCGCCGCCTTCTTCACTGGCTGCGACTGGAAGTCGACCGGGATCGTCACATGCGCAACGCCGCGATAAGCGAGCGCCGTGCGGCAGGCGAGCTCGACCGCGTTCTCGACATGCGCCGGGCCCATGACCCGGACATTGTATTTCGCGACATCCATGAAGAGCTTGTCGAGCTCGACATCCTGTTGCGTGTGTGTCGCGAGCAGATCGTGAAACTGCAGCCCGGTGATCGCCAGGACCGGCACGCCGTCGAGCTTCGCGTCATAGAGCCCGTTCAGGAGGTGGATGCCGCCGGGGCCGGAGGTCGCGATGCAGCAGCCGAGTTTGCCGGTGAATTTGGCATAGCCGCAGGCGGCGAAAGCGGCGGCCTCCTCGTGCCGGACCTGGATGAAGCGGATTTTGTCCCGCTTCAGGCGCAGCGCTTCGATGATGCCGTTGACGCCGTCGCCGGGTATGCCGAAGACGGTGTCGACGCCCCAATCGATGAGGGTGTCGATAAGGATGTCGGACGCGGTCTGGGGCATGTCGAAACCTCGCTCGGGATGGCAAGCACACGAGTGGTTGAGCGCAGCGCTCGCTTGGGGAAACACGCCTTTATCAGCGCCGTTCCGATCTCTACGGGCAGGTGAGGAGAAATGGTGCCGGCAAGGATCCCATCCCTCACGGCGCTTGCCACTGCAGCCTGACGACACCCGCTTCGCGCGCGAGCTCGGCAATAGGTGCCGGCGTTTCAGTACTCGCCGGCAGACGAAATTGGCGCACCTCCAGGACGAATTCACGACACATGCTGTTGCTGCTCAGGTCGACCCGGCTTGCGAAAATCGACAGGCCGGCATCGCTGAGCCGGTGCCGGATTTCCGCTTCGCCAGGGCCGCTCGCATCGACCGTGAGCGAGAGGCGCGCATGGCTTTCCTGCCGCAGCCCGCTCTCGACCCATTTCAAGACCCACAGGGCAAAGAGACCGAGGCCTGTCGCGGCGAGGCCGAGCCCGATCTGTCCGCCCCCGAGGCACAAGCCGATCACCGTCGCCAGCCAAAGGGTCGCGGCCGTGGTTACGCCCACGACGATGTCGCCGCGGCTAAGGATGGCGCCCCCGCCGATGAAGCCGACGCCGGTGAGAATGCCGAGCGGCAGGCGCATCAGATCATTCATGACGAATGAGTTCGACGCGCGTCCTGCGGTGGGAAGCAGGGCGTTGACTTGCAGCATCGCGACCGACGCCGCGAGACACACGAGCAGCGTCGTCCGCATGCCCGCGGCTTTTCCATGCTCGCTGCGGTTATAGCCGAGCAGGATACTGGCACCGACCGTGAGCGCGAGCCGCAAGGCGACGTCGGTCCATCCCACTGACGGCGTCATCGCCATCATGATCTTGACCGATGCTTGCCGCTACCGCGGCGCGCGGCTTCGCTCCAGTCGCTGGCGGCGTTTTCGGGCTGGTGCATCGAGGCGGAAGTCAGAGCCCCTCGTCGAAACCTGGCCGCTCGTTCCGAAGCTCCGGTACCGCCGACAAGCTCTGAGGTGATGCTCGCCAACCCGCGAACATTCCTTCGCGGCGACGATCGCGGCGAAAAATCGTTCTGGCGCTCGCCACGCTGGAGACAGGTGCGTTCCAGCCAATGAAGAGCCCGGAATGCCCGCGATGCCGGTGAAAGAGAGTCACGGCAGCGGACGCGTTGAAGGTGTTCCTATCCATTCGCGCGCTCGCAAATCTTTTGCCAACAATCCGCGAACGAGCCGGAAGGGCGCCTCGTTCATCCGAACCGATCAGCTGTATCGTGAAGCCTGCCGTGAGCGGCGGAGAACGCGCTGGATCGAGACGGCAACCCTGCATTTCGCCAGTGATGCGGAATGGAGTCGAAGGTTGATCGGGGGCGGAATGGCGGGCCGGCGCTGTTATACCAGGAGCGACAATGGCTGAGAGAGGTGTTCAATGAAGCGTACCAGTCTGTTGGCGGCCGTCTCTGCGCTGGCGCTGCTCGCCGCTCCGGCATTCGCGCAAACCGCGAGCCCCGGTGCTGGCCCGTCGCGCGGTCCAGGCGGTCCGCCGGCGACGACGCAGCAGGCGCCGAAGCCGAACCCGCTGAAGCAGGAAGACGTCTCACAGATCACCGGCACTGCCGTCTATGGCAGCGACAACAAGAAGATCGGGACCGTCAATGCCGTGCTGATGAACCCCGAGAGCAAAGCGGTCGACCGCCTCGTCGTCGGCGCGGGCGGCGTGCTCGGCATCGGTGCGCATGACGTCGCCCTGCCGCTCGATCAGTTCCATTGGGATGCGCAACAGGGCGGCTTCACCCTCGCCAAGACCGAGGCCCAGCTGAAGGGGATGCCGGCCTGGACCGCGGCAGGTTCCGCTAATGCGATGAGCGGGTCGTCCACCCCGCCGCCGACATCGCGCCCGGCATCATCACCCACGACGTCGCACTAATCTTGCCTCGCCTCGCCGGCGGCATGTGCTTCGCCGGCGAGGCGCCTCTTCCACCGCATCCTACCGCATCGATCCGATTGACAGGCACAGGACGCCGGCTGCAAGCGTTCGCGAGGCATGGCTGATTTCCGGGACGACGGGCCGCCGCAGCGACGCCTCGCAAGATTAGGCATCTTCCTGCAAAAGGTGGTCTTGGGCCGGCGTCTCGCCAATCGGGAGTCCCAGGAAAGCAAGATCGGCGCCTTCGAGGGCGTCCCGGCAATGGGACTCGACGGCCTCGGATCGGCGTCGTACGGGCCGGAAGCGGCGCTGACGATGCTTATGCCACTGGGCGCCGCGGGGTTCGCTTATATCGGCGTGATCATGCTGCCGATCCTGGCGCTCCTCGCCATCCTCTACGTCTCCTATCGCCAGACGATCCGCGCCTATCCCAGCAATGGCGGTGCTTACGTCGTCAGCAAGGAAAATCTCGGCACCAACGCCAGCCTGCTGGCTGCGGCCGCGCTCATGACCGACTATGTCCTCAACGTCGCCGTCGGCATCTCCGCCGGGGTCGGGGCACTTACCTCCGCAGTTCCGCCGCTGCATCCCTATACGCTCGCTTTGTGTCTTGTGATCCTGGTGCTGATCGCCGTGATGAATCTGCGCGGCACCATCGATGCCGGGCGGGCTTGGGCGGTCCCGACATATCTCTTCGTCGCGAGCTTCATGCTGATCGTCGCGATCGGTATCTACAGCACCTCCGCGGCGCACGGCCAACCTCGGGCGATCGTGCCGCCCCCTGGCCTGCACCAAGCAACGGCGACCATGACCCTGTGGCTGCTGCTGCGCTCCTTCGCCGCCGGATGCACGGCGATGACCGGTGTGGAGGCGGTAAGCAACGGCGTGAGCGCCTTCCGCGAGCCGGCAGTGAAGCGGGCGCAGAGGACGCTCGGAGCCATTTGCGCGATCCTCGGTATCTTGCTGGCGAGCATTTCATATCTGGCGCGCAGCTACCGCATCGGCGCGATGGATCAGACGCAGGCGGGCTATCAGAGCGTACTGTCGCAGCTCGCGGGCGCCGTGGTTGGTCACGGCGTTTTCTACTACGTCGCCATGTCGAGCGCGTTGGCGATCTTGTGTCTGTCCGCCAACACCAGTTTCGTCGATTTTCCCCGCGCCTGCCGTCTCGTTGCGGCGGACGACTTCTTGCCGCGTCCCTTCGCCGTCGTTGGCCGGCGTCTCGTCTTTTCCGTAGGTATCGCCTATCTCGCCGCCGCCGCGGGGCTTCTGCTCATCGTGTTCGACGGTATCACGGATCGACTTATCCCTCTGTTCGCGATCGGCGCGTTCCTCTCTTTCACCTTGTCTCAGCTCGGCATGGTGATGCATTGGCGGCATAAGCTGCTTCAGAGCGCCGGGGTGAAGCGCGAGCGCCACGGGCACTACGCCAGTCTGGCGATCAACGCGCTGGGAACAACAGTCACCGGCATTGCGCTCGGCGTCATCGTCATCGCCAAATTCACCGCAGGCGCGTGGATCACGTTGCTCGCAATTCCCGGTGTCATTTTTCTGCTGAAGCTGGTCAAGCGCTATTACGCCCATCTGGACGCGCAGCTTCGTGACGAAGGACCGCTCGATCTCGGCGACACGGAGCCGCCGCTCGTTCTGATCGTTGCCGAGGGCTGGAACCGCCTCACGGACCGGGCGCTTCAATTCGGTATCCGCCTCTCGCCGGATGTGGCAGCGGTTCATCTCACCGGTCTCGGCGGACCCGACACCGACAAAAAGCGGCGGGCGCTGCGCCGACAATGGGCAGCGGATGTCGAAAAGCCGGCGCAAGAGGCCGGCGTGAAGCCGCCGCAGCTCATGCTGGTTCAGGCCCCTTATCGGCGCATCGAAACCCCTTTTCTCGAGGTGGTAGAGAGAGCCATGAAGGATCAGCCGGGGCGCTTGGTCGCGGTGCTGATCCCGGAGGTCGTAAAGGAGCATTGGTGGCAGCTCCTGCTTCATACCCGTCGCGCCTCTCGGCTCCGCTCGGCGCTCTTGCGCTATGGCGGGTCGCGGCTGGTGGTGATCAGTATTCCGTTATATCTCGCAGAGCCTGACATCGAAGAGGCCATCGAAGAGGCGCGCGAGGATACGGGCGGTCATACCCGCTCCCGGCAACAAGCCGGGAATGGAACGGGCAAGCGCAAGCAAAGGAGAAAGCGCGAGGCGTCGAGATCGAACGGCGCCTCGAGGCGAGTGCAGCGATCGTCTATGGATGCAAGGCGTCAATAACCGTGCCGATGGAACGGTAACGTGATCGCGCCTGTTCTGTCGATGAGGTTCATTGCTTTGGAGGAATCCCCTGCTCGGCACAATTTTGCTGATCATCCTCATCCTTCTGCTGGTTGGCGCCCTGCCAACTTGGCCCTATAGCGCAGGCTGGGGCTACTACCCGACCGGCGGTCTCGGCCTGCTGCTGGTGATCGTGATCGTTCTTCTCCTCGTCGGCCGGATATAGCCCGCAGAAACCGGCGCGTCCGCCAAGTACGTCGAGCTGCGGCGAAAGTCGGAGTGTTTGCGGACGCGTCATTACGGCACTGCAATTCGTGACCAAGGCTCATCGCCGGTACCGACGAGGATCCGGCTCATTTGGGTCGATGTTCTCGCTGGCATGGATGCTTCCGATTTCCCAAGCCGACGCATGCTCGGCTACATGCTCGCTCATGAGCAATTCACTGTGCCGCAGCTCGCGACCATCGGCAGCCGCGCTGCCGAGGCAGGTTTCGGATTGCTTGAAGAGGTGATCGCGTCATGGCGCGAGATTACTGAAGCTGTACGAGAGCTTTTAGAGGCGCCCGGCGCCAAGTCCTGAATCTGTCACAGCCTGCATTCACGACACGCTAACCCTGGTCTCCTACGCTCACGTCATGGAACGCGGCATATGGCTTCTCGCGGCCTTCATGGTGAACAAGCACGGCCCCGACGCCATGGTGTACGTTGAGCGGAGGCTTTTCGAGATGCAGCAGCAGCGCGACAGCAGGGCACACATCGAAGTCTGGTGTCAGATCGCGCGCGCCGTGTTGGAGATCATCGAACCCGCGCCGGCTGGACCGCATTGCGTCCACTAAGCGGAACCACCGCGCCCCGAGGCGGGATCGACCGGCGCCGTGCCGGCACGACGGGGCTCGTCGCACACGTCAATCCCTGTACAGCGGGTGCTTGTGGAAATACCAATGGCCCAGCAAGCGAGCGGCCACGATCAAGACGATCAAAAGGAGGGCGAGGCCGCCTATTCCTCGCCCGGCCGGGCGCTCGCCATCGTCATCGGCGCCGCCGTGCGCCTCGCGTTGACGACGGAGAACACCGTGGTCACTTCCGATGAAGAGTTCGCCTCGGCCGCGCGAAGCGACGATCTTCTCGCGCGAGCGCTCGGCAAGAGCCTGGATCGGGCGACGCTGCGGCTCGGCCTGATCGTGGTCATCGCTTGCGCGATTGCGGGGACGGTTGCGCTGCTGGCGTCGTAGCCGCAAAGGCCACGCCGATGGCTTGCGCTAGCTGCGATGACGCGGAGCCAGTCGGGCGGGTCAGGGTGAGCACCCAATCGACCACATAAGCGTTCCTTAACCTGCGGACCAATAGTATGGCGATAT
>Ga0335079_10011039_pt1 | contig 10289 bp, 8 predicted proteins | sample Lox_Sample_33_FD_206719 | JGI IMG/M metagenome (GOLD analysis project Ga0335079, IMG submission 206719) | Soil microbial communities from Loxahatchee National Wildlife Refuge, Florida, United States - Lox_Sample_3.3 | ecosystem: Environmental > Terrestrial > Soil > Wetlands | place: USA: Florida...
ACCTCGTCTGGGCTGATGTTGTCCACGAGGAAGTTCGCGCCAGCCAAGGCGAGTAAGAGCAGGATGCAAATGAAGCCGAAAATGATTAACATAGGCAACTCCTTTCTTATATACTATAACGACTCTTGACGAAAAAAGATACGTTCACTGACAGTTCTGTAATGAATGTACGCAGATTGCAAACTGGTTCGACTTTGACCGGAAAGCCACTGCCGCTACACCACGGATTGAGCTAGAGACGGCCCGTTCATGAATCTGGTTCATTTGATTTATAGTTTGATTGTAAGATCATATGATTTCAGGAGGATGACAAAGTTGTGCATATTTTGTGTGAATGCTGTTAGGAAGGCGATTTATGCAGAGTGGTCCAACGAACGTCTTACTGGAAATGCAACTCCGATGACAACTCGGTGATTGACAATCCTGACATTCAGGTTAATAATCTCGTAAAACATAAACTTTTCTGTTCGACGATAAACTTGATTTGTTATCCAAGCACATTTGCATCGAAGATAAATTTGATCAGGAGGTAGCTTGAATGTCAGGTGAAATTGTATTAATAGTGAATGGTAAGCCTCATACTGTCCAAGCCGAGCCGGATACTGCACTCCTTTATATTCTACGCAACGAGCTGGGACTGATGGGGCCACACTTTGGCTGTGGAGAGGAGAAGTGCGGCGCTTGCATGGTACTGATCGGGGCCAAGGCCACGCAATCCTGTAAGCTGTCGGTCTCTGAGATCGGCCAGGCACGCATCACTACCTTGGAAGGTTTGATCGAAGAGGGCGAGTTACATCCGATCCAACGCGCTTTCATCGAAGAGCAGGCGGCTCAATGCGGTTACTGTCTCAATGGGATGATCATCACCACCGCGGCGTTGCTTTGGAAAACTCCTCATCCAAGCGATGAGCAAATCCGGCAGGCTCTGGATGGTAACCTATGCAGATGCGGTTCTCACCTGCGCATCCTGCGGGCCGTACGGCGGGCCGAAACACTGTTATCCAAAGTAGAGGATTAGGCGATGACAAGTCAAACATGGAACGCTGGAAGTCGGCAAAGCGGACAGACAGGTCGCCCGGGTTCCGGTAGACGGGAGGCGGCTTGGGGCGAAGTGACAGACCGCCTGGATGCTTGGCTGGCAATTGAATCAGATGGAACGATTACAGCTTTTAGCGGAAAGGTCGAGTTGGGAACCGGTGTGCGTACCGCGCTAGCTCAGATCGTAGCTGAGGAATTGGATGTACCTTTTGAGCGGGTACACATGGTAATGGGTGATACTGCGCGCACGCCGGACGAAGGTTATACCGCTGGCAGCATGACCATCAGCGGTAGCGGCACAGCCCTGCGCAATGCCGCCGCTGAAGCGCGTCACGCCCTTCTTGTGATGGCCGCGGAACGGCTGGATGCCACAACGAATGAGCTGTTGATCCACCATGGAGAGATCTCAGTAATGCAGCATCCGGAACGATCAGTGACATATGCAGAGCTGATCGGTGGCAAGACTTTCAATCTTACGGTTACGAATCAAGTTCCGCTCAAGCCGCCTAAAGCTTATCGAATCGTTGGTCAGTCCGCGCCGCGCGAGGATTTGCCTCGCAAGGTAGCTGGTCAACCCAGCTTCATCCATGACTTGAAGATTCCTGGAATGTTGCATGGGCGCTTGGTCCGTCCACCCGGGCCAGCGGCGAGCTTGGTTTCAATGGACAAAAACTCAATAAAAGATATACCGGGTTTGATCGAAGTGGTCCAACGCGGCAATTTCATCGGGGTTTTGGCAGAACGCGAAGAGCAAGCGATCCTAGCCGCCAAGCATCTGAAAGTGGAATGGCAGGAGGCAGTAGCCTATCCACGCATGGATAATCTTTATACTTCCTTGCGTAACCAGCCAACGGAGGATACCGTCCTAACTGATGATAATTTCGAGAAAGCCATATCAACCGCCGTGCAAAAGTTGCATGCAACTTATTATCAACCTTATCATGCTCACGCCTCTATTGGCCCATCATGTGCCGTCGCGGATGTAAAAGGTGATCAAGTTACAGTCTGGGCAAGCACACCCGGACCTTATCCATTAAGCGGTGCACTGGCTCAAATGCTTGGCTTGCCAGTCGAAAATGTGCATTTGATCTATATAGAAGGTGCAGGCAGCTACGGGCAGAATGGTGCCGATGATGTCGCCGCAGATGCAATTATCCTGTCTCAAGCAGTTGGCAGACCGGTGCGGGTCCAGTGGACGCGCGAGGAGGAGTTCGCGTGGGAGCCACAAGCTCCTGCGATGGTGATGGAAGTAAACGCCGGATTGGACGCGCAGGGAAACGTGGTTGCTTGGGATTATCATGTCTGGTCGCCATCGCATGTTGCTCGTGCGCGTTTTGCCGGTCAATTGGTGACTATGCAATTGCTATCCGGGCAGCCTGCTCCACAGTCCCGCTTCTCCTTCGGTGCCGAGCGAAACGCCCAGACCAATTACTCTTTCCCAGTGCAGCGTGTGACCGTCCATTATTTGGGCAATTCGCTTTTACGAGCCTCCTCATTTCGAAGTCTGGGTGGGGCGGAGAATACCTTCGCCAATGAGTCGTTCATGGATGAAGTGGCAGTCGCGGCAGGGGTGGACGCGTTGGAGTATCGTCTGCGCTATATGGCTGATCCTCGTGAGCGCGCGGTGCTGCAAGCTGCCGCCGAAAAGGCCGGCTGGGAGTCACGCCCATCGCCTCGGAAGGATCAGGGCCAAGTCGCGGAAGGACGCGGGGTTGCCTTCGCTCGTTATGAAAACGATCAAGCCATTGTTGCCAGCATTGCGCAAGTGCAGGTGGATCGAACCAGCGGTATTGTGCGGGTAAATCGCGTCGTTGTGGCGCACGACTGCGGACTCATCATCAATCCGGATGGCGTCAAGAATCAGATCGAAGGCAATGTGATTCAATCTCTCAGCCGGGCACTCAAGGAGGAAGTGCAGTTCGACGAGCAACGCGTGACAAGTATTGACTGGGAAACTTATCCTATTCTGACATTCTCCGAGGTCCCCGAAGTGGAAATCGTTCTCATAAATCAACCCGACCAGCCGGCTGTCGGTGCGGGCGAACCTTCGACGGTGACGACGGCCGCGGCGGTTGCTAACGCAATCTTCGACGCTGCCGGCGTACGACTTCGACAAATCCCGTTCACTCCCGAACGGGTCAAGGCTGCTCTCCATTGATTTGGATGTGCCTTCCAGTTGACAAAAGACTCTTTTCGGATAAAATACATTTCGCAAGCCGAAGTGGCGGAATTGGCAGACGCGCTAGGTTCAGGGCTTAGTGGCCGCGAGGTCGTGAGGGTTCAAGTCCCTCCTTCGGCATCTCTCAAACTGCTGCGACGTTCGCAGTTGCCCGCTGGAAAGGCGGGCTTTCTTATTTATTGATGACCATTTCGAAGGGTTTCACTCGTTGGATTAGGATTTTCGAGATCGTTTTATTTGTCGGATTGATCGCCGGTTTTTTTATTTATGTGCCTTTTCAAAAAGTCCTCGACGCGATCAAAGAAACCATCCCTTCGTTTTTTTGGATTTCTGCCCTGCTTGGTTTGCCATCATTATATTTGGATTCTATTCAATTGTGGATTCTCGTTCGCCGTCAAGGAATTCACATTCCATTAATTAAATTATTTGAGATCAATTGGATCATTCGCTTTTATTCGTTCTTCTCTCCCCTTTCCACGGTTGGCAGCGCAATGCGCTGGTATAAACTGTCTGGGGATGGAAAAGCCACGGAAGCCCTGACTGCCGTGGCGGTCAACCGTTTATTTGATACGTTTATCGCCATTGCGTTCGGTATGTTTTGGGTGATCGGCTCTTTGGAACATTCGCTTATCCAACCCGTAACATTTATATTTTTGCTCATTATTATTTTGGTCGTCTGGTTAATCGTTACTCGTTTTTTACCACCACTCTTGAACTGGGTGCAAAAAAGGAATCAATCGCGTTCTCCGTTGCTGAAACAAGCTGGGAACTTTCTCGGTAAACTTGCCTTCTCTTTGGCTGTTTACTCGAAATTTTCCGCGTTTGAACTGCTGGTTTTAATTGTTGTTGGGCTGAGCGGCGAAGTGATGAACCTGCTGGCGTATTTTCTTCTGATTCAGTCTTTGCAGATTCAGATTCCATTCACGGAACTTGGCTGGATGCGTTCAATTTTCTTTATGGCTTCCCTGATTCCGGTTACACTGGTGGGCGGTTTGGGTCTTCGCGAGCTCAGCGTCGTTGCGCTTATGTCCGCATTTGGCATTCCAGCCGACCTCGCCGGGGCATATGCGTTTTTGCTTTATGTTCGTTCCGTCATTTTAAGCTTAACCGGTGGCATGATAGAATTAAGTTCTCTACTCCCCGCAAAAAGGTAACTGGATGCGAGTCTGTTTGATTTGTGTTGAGATCTTTGCTTGGGGAAAATATGGGGGTTTCGGTCGTTCCACGCGGATGATTGGAAAAGAGTTAACTGGCCGCGGAATTGAAGTAATTGCTGTTGTGCCGCGTCGCGCAGGACAGAGGGCTGTTGAAATGCTCGACGGCATTCGTGTGCTTGGGTTTGAATCCCGCCAACCTTTTTCAGCGATTGATCTTTTCAGAGAAGCTGATGCAGACATCTATCATTCTCAAGAACCATCTTTTGGCACATATCTTGCTCAATGGGCCATGCCAGATCGCAAGCACGTTGTTACGTTTCGTGATACGCGCGATTTGAAAGATTGGTGGATTGAATTTAAGTATCCATCTTTAAGCAGGGCGCAAGTACTTTCGAACTTTTTGTATGAAGATAATTTTCTGGTCCACCGCGGAATCCGCAAAGCGGATCTATGTTTGGCGGCATCCAAATTGCTAATCCCCAAAGCACGGAAGAAATATCACTTGGCTACCGATCCGCTTTTTATGCCTTCACCAATTCTTTTTCTGGAAACCGTTCAGAAGTCAGAACGACCACTGGTGTGTTTTGTCGCGCGACTAGATCGTCGGAAGCGTCCGCAGATCTTCCTGGAGTTGGCGCGCCAGTTTCCTGAGGTCCAATTCGAAGTAGTTGGAATGGGGCAGGACAAAAGACTGGATCAAAGCTTGCGAAGCGAGTACAACGACCTACCCAATGTAAAGTTTCATGGCTTTGTTGATCAATTCAACAGCAATATTCTTTTAGATTTCTTGGCGAAGAGTTGGGTCTTGATTAATACATCTGCGCGCGAAAGCCTACCGACTACATTTATAGAGGCCGCCGGACACGGCTGTGCGATCTTAAGTGAAATCGACCCAGATGGTTTCGCATCCAATTTTGGATACAATGTTACAGACGGTGATTACATTACAGGATTGCTCATGTTGTTGCAGAAGAATATCTGGCGCACTAAGGGACAACTGGGGATGGAATACGCGCGGGAAACATTCTCAGTGGAATCATCCCTGCAGAGTCATATTCAACTTTATGAATCCTTAATAGAATCATGACAAGGCTTATTATTAGCACCTGTGAGCGCGGGGCACCCTATCCATTTCCCTCTGGTCGGTTATATGTGGTTGACCTTGAAAGCCGCAAGGTTGTACAGCAAACCGATGGCCTGGAACCTCCTTATCGCGAAATAGACAGCAATCCGCGCGGAGGCATGCGCGGGATGCGCGGGCTGAGTATTCGAAATGGTGAATTGGCGGTAGCAAATTATTCTTCCATATTCTTCTTTGATCGTCATTGGAATCTTTTGCGAACATTTTCTCATCCGTCAGTTTCTGCGATTCACGAAATATTGTATGTAGACGATGGAATTTGGGTTGCATCCACGGCGAATGATCTGCTGGCTAAATTTGATCTATCAGGTGAACTATCTGACTTCGAATATATTAGGTCGAAGAAGAATCTTATGCTTCAAATGGGTTGTTCCTTGCGGCAGACGCTTCAACACAACGACATACTCAGCGGGAGATTGGATTTTCGCAGACGGACCTACTTCAAGTCGGACGTTTATGATCGGGTCCACTTAAACAGTTTTGCTCTTGCGCCAGATGGCCGATTATTTATTTCTTTGGGACTTATTGTCGGAGAGTTTTTCTCTTTATTGGTGAACCTTAAAACCATTATGCTAAGCCTGGGCATCTGGAAAGTGTTTTTATCTTTGAATCGCTTTACCAGGAAAATATTAGGACTGAAAAAGAAAATGCTAAGCGAGTTGGTTGTACGGCCGGCCAGGGGCAAATCTGCGGTTATTAGTTTTGACCTGAACGGAGAATGGCAGGTCCACTTATTTTTTTCAGTTGTGCATAACCCAAGCCATTCCATCCGAATTTTGGATGATGGAACCGGGCTGTATCTGGATACTTCTCACGGGGAGATCATTCATTTTGATATAAAGGGAAATATTCTCTCATCTACAAAGGTCACTGAAAAGTTTTTGCGCGGTCTGCTAATATTGCCTAACCGCCATCTTGCGATAGGGGCAGACAATGTGCTCCTTATTTTTGACCTTGAGATTAAAAAAATAGTTGCGGAAATTGAATTATCTGAAGACTTAAAGACTTCGATATTCGACATCCAAGCTTTGTCGTCTGATTTCGATTTGCCTCCAGATTCGCTTCAATGCAGGACCGGGCGCATCGTGGGATTTGCGGGGCGGGATATTCTATGGGAGAAAAACCCATCATGAAAATCCTTGTACTCATTCATGAATTTCCCCCCATCGGAGGCGGCGGCGGAAAAATTGCCTTGGATATTGCACACGTATTGGTTCAGCGTGGGCATCATGTGCGTGTGATAACTCCTTATTTCAAAGGTTTGCCAATCCAAGGCCAAGTGGATGGCATTCAGATTACGCGACTACCATCTTTCCGCCGACAGATGTACGCAGCCGATTTGCTGGCCATGTCTAGTTATTTGTTCCTTGGTTTTTGGGTTGGTTTGTGGAAAATTTTGTGTGAGCGTCCCGATTTGATTCATGTTCACTTCGCTGTGCCTGCTGGAGCATTAGCGTGGTCACTTTCTAAAATCACAGGCGTTCCTTATATTCTAACTACGCATCTTGGTGATGTTCCCGGCGGCGTTCCTGAAAAGACGGATCGCTGGTTTCGATGGATTTATCCTTTTACACCTCGCATCTGGCGGGACGCCGCGCGCGTCACTGCTGTCAGCGAGTCGACCCGGCAACTAGCTTTAAAACATTATCCGATGGAAATTCAGGTCATCCCTAATGGAATAAATCTGAAAGATATTCCTCCTCAGGTTGTTTGGAATCATGATCCGCCGCAAATTGCGTTTGCAGGCCGGCTTGTCCCGCAGAAGAATCCGGTTGGGATCGTTCGGATTCTTTCACGATTGAAAGATATTCCGTGGAATTGCGTTCTCCTTGGTAGCGGTTATTTGGAAAATGAAGTGGGGGATGAAGTGAAAATCCTTGATCTGGAGAGTCGCATCACATTTTTAGGATGGCTGGATCCCAATAATGTAATCAAGAAACTGGCTCAAAGCGACATTCTATTCATGCCATCGACATCCGAAGGTCTTCCAATAGCTGGTTTGCAATCTTTGGCTGTGGGTCTGGCGCTAGTGGTCAGCCAAGTTGGTGGATTCGTTGATATGGTCGAGGATGGAAAAAACGGCTTTTTGCATGACCCTGATGATGAGAAGGGCTTTGAAAAAAGTCTGCGGATCTTGTTGTCTGATCCAGAGATGCTTCGATCTATGCGTCAGGCTAGTCTCATGAAATCCAAAGACTTTGACATAGAAAAGGTTGTAGATCAATATGAGCATGTATTTTTGAAGGCCATTGGGCATCAATGAAAAAAGTAACCAGAATTATTTTGTGGGGCGCTTGGTATGGAAGCAAGAATTTAGGAGATCAGGCGCTTTTGCTTTCCATCACTGATTTGCTGGGTGAGGGAATTAAAGATGCTGAATTTGTAGTAATTACGGCAAACCCCGCTTTGGTGCGTGAGTATACAAAAATGGATTCGTCATATTCTTTTATTCCGCTTCACATAAGGAAACAATTCCTGGCAGTGATAAAAGCGTTTTCCACTGCTGATCTGTTCGTTTTTGGCGGCGGGGTTCCTTTTTATGATGATCTGTTTCATTCTATCGTCATGGCCGCTTTTATTTCATTATCGCTAATCTTCAAAGTCTCCTGCGTTCTCTGGTCTGTTTCCAGTTTGCGGATTCGATCTTCATTTTCGAAATTAATGATTCGATATGTTTTGTCGTGGGCGTCAGTGATCACTTGTCGCGACCGACACACTTATGAATTGTTCAAGGAATGCGGGGCTTGTGAGGATCAACTGCAAATCGTGGCCGACTCTGCGTTTACTCTACGCTCCAACGAGCAGGATGCCACAAAAGAATTGCTGGCCCGAGCGGGGTGGAATCCTCGGCAAGTTCGGTCTTTAGTTGCTTTAACTCCCCGTTTGCTTCGAACTGCAGATGGAGAGGCACATACACATTATTCCCCTCAAACGGCTTCGGAATCCGAAAAAGAAACGGATATCTTTGCCGGAGTGTTGGACTGGCTTTGGGAAAATGGGTATCAGCCTATATTTGTTCCAATGAACACAATAGCTCCTGATGACGATAGGATCGCCTTCCATAAGATCATCACAAAGGCAAAGTTTGGAAAAAAGGCGTTCATCATTGATGAAGAAATCTTTCCCCGTGACGCGGCGAATGTATACCGCTATTGTCAAGCCGCGTTTGTAGCCCGCGTTCATGGCGCGATAACGGCATTTTTAGGAGAATGTCCCATGCTGATGTACGCCTTCGATTTTAAACATAAGGGCATAATGGAGCAAATGAATCTTTCCGATTCTACATTCGAGCCGGATCACAATACGCCGGACGAGGCGATTAGGATGATCTCCCAGATTCTTACGCGGCGTATGGATTTGGTTGCAAGAATGAAGGAAGAAAATGAGGTTTTGAGAGAGCGAGCGCGGATCCCACGCGATGCGGCTTTAAGGCTTCTCCAGCAAAAATAGCGCGGTATAATTACCATATTCGGAGAGTGCCCTTCATTTAATCAAAGACACGAAGTCAAAGACCAGCCTTCGTGTCTTTTTATGCCTTATTGAAAAAACTATGGATATTGGAAACATTCAACAAGTAGATATTGACGCCCAGATGCGCACCGCTTATCTCGATTACGCCATGAGCGTAATCGTAGCGCGCGCCCTACCCGATGCGCGTGATGGCCTGAAGCCGGTTCATCGCCGCATTTTGTATGCCATGCAGGACATGGGAATCCGCTCCAATTCCTCGTACAAGAAGTCGGCTCGTATTGTGGGCGAGGTTTTGGGCAAATATCATCCGCATGGCGATGCCGCCGTCTATGAAAGCATGGCGCGAATGGCGCAAGATTTCTCCATGCGCTATTTGCTGGTGGACGGTCAGGGCAACTTCGGCTCGATTGACGGCGACGCGCCGGCTGCTATGCGTTACACCGAGGCCCGCCTTCACCGTCTCGCTGAAGAACTTCTGGCTGATATTGATAAAGATACAGTTGACTTCGGCCCAAACTTTGATGATTCACTGGAAGAGCCGCTGGTTCTTCCATCTCGTATTCCAAATCTTTTGATGAACGGTGCCTCCGGCATTGCAGTGGGCATGGCGACTAATATTCCGCCGCATAATTTGCGCGAGTTGGCGGATGCCATTATCTTTCTGATTGATAATTATGACAAGATGGATGATATCTCGGTCGAAGAATTGATGAAACGCGTGCCCGGCCCGGACTTCCCAACGGGCGGCATTATCATTGGCCGGGAGGGAATCGAATCTGCGTATGGAACGGGACGCGGTCGCCTTGTCGTACGCGGCGCCGCGCATATTGAGGAGGGCAAAAGCGGCAAGCACGAAATTATCATTACTGAGATTCCATACAAGTTAAATAACACGACTCTGATCGAACGGATCGCCGAACTTGTGCGCGAAGACAAGATCGATCAAATTGCCGACTTGCGCGACGAGTCCGATCAGCGCGGCATGAGCATTTATATTGAACTCAAACGCGGGGCGCAACCCAAAAAGGTTCTAAATCAACTTTATAAGTTCACCGCGTTGCAATCTACCTTTGGCGTGCAAATGCTGGCGTTGGTGGATGGTGAGCCTCGAACCTTGCCGCTTAAACGCGCTCTGCAGATTTTTATCGAACATCGCCAGACTGTGATCGTACGACGTTCCAACTTTGAACTGGCAAAGGCCAGAGCGCGTTTGCACATCCTTGACGGCTACCTGCTGGCACTTTCCAATCTCGACGCGGTCATCAAAACCATTCGTGAATCACAGGATGCCGATGTTGCCAAA
>Ga0335079_10011042_pt1 | contig 10288 bp, 10 predicted proteins | sample Lox_Sample_33_FD_206719 | JGI IMG/M metagenome (GOLD analysis project Ga0335079, IMG submission 206719) | Soil microbial communities from Loxahatchee National Wildlife Refuge, Florida, United States - Lox_Sample_3.3 | ecosystem: Environmental > Terrestrial > Soil > Wetlands | place: USA...
TCGGCACCGCCGGGGTTACGAACACCTCGCCTGTGCCCCAGGCGGCACCTCAGCCAGGGCGGTATGAGATCGACACCACCCGTTCGGCCGTCACGTTCCGGACCCGGCACATGTTCGGGCTCGCGCCGGTACGCGGCAGCTTCGCGATCCGGGCCGGGACGGTCGACGTCGCCGGGCCGCTCACCGACCCGGCCGTCTATGCGGAGATCGAGGCGGCGAGCTTCCGCACCGGCAACGGGCAGCGGGATAGCAACGTACGGTCCGCGCGTCTCCTGGATGCCGCCCGGTACCCCGTCATCACCTTCAGATCCGGGCACATGGACGGCCCTGCCCTGACCGGCACCCTGACAGTGCGCGATGTCACCCGGCCGGTCAGTTTGTCGATCGAGCAGTCCGCCGTGTCGCTCGGGTCGTTCACCGCCCGCGCGGCCACGCGGATCGACCGGACCGCGTTCGGGGTGACTGCCTACCGCGGGCTGGCCGGACGCTACCTCGACATGACGGTGGAGGTCCGGTGCGTACACCAGTGACCTCGGCGGCGGACATGACCACCCACGCCGCCATCCGGGCGGGAACGCCCTCCGCCAGCGCGGTCGTCGTGGCGGGGTTGCGGAAGAGTTATGGCGCGGTGCAGGCCGTGCGCGGGGTGAGCTTCACCGTCTCCCGAGGGGAAATCTTCGCGCTGCTCGGCCCGAACGGCGCCGGCAAGACCACGATCCTGGAGATCCTGGAGGGATTCCGCACCCGGGACGCCGGGCACGTCGATGTGCTCGGCGCTGATCCCGGCGACCGGGCCGGCGGCCGGGCGCTGCGTGAGCGGATCGGGCTGGTGCTGCAGGACATCGCGGTCGAGCCCTACCTGACGGTCCGCGAGACCATCGCCCGCAACGCCGGCTACTACCCGGCGCCCCGGGACGTGGGCGAGGTGATCGACCTGGTCGGCCTGGCCGGGCAGGAGCGGATGAAGGTCCGCAACCTGTCCGGCGGCCAGAAACGGCGCCTGGACCTGGCACTGGGCCTGATCGGCGACCCGGACCTGCTGTTTCTCGACGAGCCGACGACCGGGTTCGACCCGAACGCGCGCCGGGACGCATGGGAACTCGTGCGCAATCTGCGCGGCGCGGGAACAACCATCATGCTCACCACCCACTACATGGACGAGGCCCAGGCGCTGGCCGACCGGGTGGCAGTGATCTCCGACGGCCAGATCGTGGCCGAAGGGACACCGGCCACCATCGGCGGACGTGATACCGCCCGGACCCGCATCCACTTCACCCTGCCGCCCGGGTGGACGGCCGCCGATCTGCCGGTCGAGGCCACGCCAGCCGGCGGCCTGGTCACCGTACAGACCGCGGAGCCGACCAGAACGCTGCACCAGCTGACCGGCTGGGCGCTGCAGCATGGCACCGTCCTCGGCCAGCTCACCGTCGACCGGCCCAGCCTGGAAGACATCTACCTGCGCCTGACCGATCACGGTGCACCCGAACGCAGACCCCAAAGGAGCACCCGGTGAGCATCACCGCCGCCCACCGGGCCCCGCGCCAGGATGTTGCCCTGCTGTGGCACCAGGTCCGGTACGAGCAGCTTTCGTTCTGGCGCAACCCGCAAAGCGCGTTCTTTACCTTCATCTTCCCGGTCGTGCTCATCACGATCTTCGGCGCGCTGTTCCACGGTGGTGGCGGGAGCTCGTACTTCTACGGGCTGTCTGCCCTGCAGTACTATGTGCCGACGATTGCCGCCCTGTCGGTGCTGGGCTCCTGCTACAGCCAGCTGGCGATCGTGCTGTCGATGCGACGCGAGGACGGCATCCTCAAACGGGTCCGGGCAACCCCGCTGCCCGCCTGGGCTTATTTCCTCGGGCTGCTGGCGCACTGCATCATGATCAGCGCCATCGATGTCGCGCTCATCACCGGCATCGGCGCCCTGTTCGGGATGCCACTGCCCACCCACTGGCCCGCGATCGCGCTGGCGCTCGTCCTCGGCGCGACCAGTTTCTGCGCACTCGGCGTCGCGGTGGCCTCGCTGATCCGCAACGCCGAGGCCGCGCCCGCGGTAGTGCAGCTCGTCCTGTTCCCGCTGCTGTTCATCTCCGGCACCTACATGCCCATTCACTCCGCCATGCTGAACCGCATCTCCGGCGCCTTGCCGGTGCGGCCATTCAACCAGGCCCTGCTCGGCCCGGTCGCCCAGCACACCGGGTCCGGCTGGAACAACCTCGCCGTCCTGGCCGCCTGGGGCACCGCAGGAGCAGTCGTCGCCATCGGCCGCTTCCGCTGGAACCCAAGACCCCAATGAACGCCGCACACGCGGCTTCGGAACTATCCCCAACCCCTGCCAGAGGTGCGCAATGTGTCCACATCAGCCCTCATGTCCACCCGCTGACCGCCAAGACCGCGACGCCGCCCATACCGTCGCCTTCCACCCCGAGCAAGGCTGGAGCCTGCTCTGTAACGGAGTGATCGTCTTCGACGACATGGGCGAAATCCTGCCCGACGGCCGGACGCTTCCTCCACGCCACCCGACCCACCACCAACTGCCTGCCGCCGCGTGAGAACCGAGGAGCACACCATGCATCCAGTGATACTGCGGCAGCTCGCCGCCGAGCGCATCCGCGAGATGATCGCTGACGCGGACGACGCGCGGCGGGCCCGTCAGGCGCGCCGCGCCCGGCGGTCACGAACACCGGCGCAAATGACGCGGCCAGACCTGCCGCCCATGCACGCCGAACTCCAGCCAGCCTCACCAGACACAGCGATCGCTGCCCTGTCGGCTGCTTGCCGGTCCGGCCCTTCAGCGGACAGCGATCAGGGCCAGCCTGATGAGCTCGCCTTCCCCCTACCAGCAGCACGGAGGTAGCAGTTCCATGACTCACATCGATTCCAGTGACGGCGCTGCGCTGCTCGTACGCGCCGCTGACGCCGAGGTGATCGGGTTTCCCCCGCAGATGGTCCGGCTACTGGCCGATAGCTCCGCAACCGGCGGGCGCCTGAGCACACAGCGGGTCACCCTGGCCGGCGGCGCCAATGGCGCCAATCCCCATCACCACGCGAACTCGGCCGAACTGTTCTACGTGCTCAGCGGGTCAGCCCAGCTGCTCGCCGGTGATCGCCTCCTTGTTGCCAGCGAAGGAGACCTCGCTCTGGTGCCGCCGGGACTGCCGCACGCGTTCGCGGCCGCCCAGGCCTCAGATGCCGATCTGCTGATCGTGATCACTCCCGGCGTCGAACGATTCGAGTACTTCCGCCACCTGGCCAGGATCGCCACCGGCCAGCAGCCCCCCGAGAGCCTGCTCGAGGTTCAGGCCCGCTACGACACCTTCTTCGACGACAGCCCCGCCTGGCGGCAAGCCCGGGGCGCCGGCCGGCCGGGTTCACCAGACCAGCCACACCTCACCAACCACGCGTCATTTAAGGGGTTCCGGTGAACGCGTTCGCAACCATCGCCGCTCTCACCGGCGTTCTGGCCGCCGGGATCATCTACGGCACCGATGTCTTCTGCGCCCTCGTGCAGCGGCCGGCGCTTGCCCGGCTCGACGACGCCACCATGGCCGCGGCCATGGGCCGCGTGCACCAATATGGCGACCGGCGGCTGCCCGCCCCAGGAGTCATCGGCATCCTCGCCGCCGCCGCCGCGACAACGGCCGCGGCGGTCAGCGGATCGCCAGCCAGCGCGACCGCAGCAGGCATCGCCCTGATCGCGACCCTCATCTGGCTGGGCCTCTACCTGCGCGTGGCCGCCCCGATCAACCACGCTCTTACCGCAGCGGCCATCGCCCACGTGACTCCCGGTAACGCCCGGACCCTGCAATCCCGCTGGGACAGCATCATCACCGCCCGTGCGCTGCTGATGGCGGCAGCGGTCGCTGGCCTCGCCGCCAGCGCCGCAACCAGCTGAGAATCCGAAACAAAGCTCCTTACTGGCACCGCGCTATTTCCGGCGCCGGGAAAAGGAAAGGAAAGGAAAGGAAAGGAAAAGCCATGCCTGTCACAGACATCGGCTACGTGCTCGCCGGATTGACCGCCGTGGGCATCATCTTCATCGGCGCACGATTCCTCATCGCGCCCGCAGTGGCCGCCGCAGGCTTCGGGATTGCCGCCGGGCACGATGGCGGAAACACCGATCCCTATCTATCGGTCAAGGGCGTCCGCGACATCGCCTCAGGGCTGATAGCCGTCATCCTGCTCACCGCCCAGATGCCCCACGTCCTGGGCTGGTTCGAGCTGGCCGCCAGCACCATCCCCATCGGCGACGCCCTCATCGTGCGGCGCCACGGCGGCCCCAAGGCCACCGCCTACGGCGTGCACGGCGCAACGGCCGTCGTGCTGCTCGCCACCGCCGCGCTCCTCTTCACCTGACCTCAGGCCGTCCCTCGGGATCATCGCTTGACCCGCTCAGCTGTCAAGCGAGCTCACCGGCATGACCCATCGCTACAAATGAGAACCGTAAGGAACACGAAATGGATCTCTCCCCCATCCATGTGGTGCCTCGCCGTCGCCTGCTGACGGTCACCGGGATCGCCGGGATCGCCTACACGCTGTCATGGATAGCCGGGCTGGCCGTCGCGGCACCCAGCCCAAGACTTACTGCCCCCGGAGCCCAGATCGCCGCCGCGTTCGCCGGGCACCAGACTGCCGTGGCAGTGCAGTTCGCCCTCACCGAGGGACTGCCCGCCGCCGGGCTGGCCATCATCGCGATAGCCCTGGCCCGAGCGGCGCGCAGGTCCGGAGCGGCGGCGGCCGCCCAGGCCGCCCTCATCGCCGGGGCCGCGGCCGCGCTCATCTCGCTGCTGCAGTTCGTGCTCGGCGAGGTCCTGGCCGGGACGGCATCACCCGGCACCGCGCACTTGCTCTACGACGCGGTGAACCGGCTGGACGGAGTCAAGATGTCCGCCCTGGCCGTCCTCGGCCTGGCCGGCGCCGCCTCGCGGGTGCTGCCCCCGTGGCTCCGGTACACCGGGATCGTGCTGGCCATCGCGATCGCCGCCTCCAGCATCCCCTACCTCCTCCTCCTGCAGGGCCTGGCCATCCTGGCCGTCCCGTCCGGGGTGCTGCTGCTGGTCTTCATCACCGGCACCGGCATCGTGCTCAGCGCTCCGGCCAGCAAGCCGCGCCGCGATGCCCTGCCCGCAACCGCAACGGCCGGCAGTCACTCGCGATGATCGCGGTGTTCCGGTATCGCCGCGCAGCTTGTTGAACAAGGTACAAGTCGTTGCCGAGGCCACCTTGGTGTCGGACGCGAAGCGAAGAAAGGGGAATGGGATGTCACTGGAGACGCTGTCCGATTTCGTCGAGGCGACGGCCGCAAAGTTCGGCATTCCCGGCGTCGCCGTCGGTGTGTGGGCGGACGGTCAGGAGATCTACGCGAGCTACGGCGTGACGAGCATCGACAACCCGCTGCCCGTCGACCAGGACACGTTGTTCCTTGTGGGCTCGGTCACGAAGACCTTCACGGCGACGACACTGATGCGCCTAGTGGCAGACGCCACCACCGCTACCACCTGGCCGCTATGACGAATCACGTCGTGGGTGTCACCGGCGGGCAGTTCGCTCACGAGGGTCATGGTAACGAAATGGACCGACAACCTGACGTCACAACACGGCGACGCGGCAGCCGGGTCTAGGCCTTCCTGGGGGCGATCGGCCTCGCCGAACCTAGACCAGGCTGTCACTCGCCGGTGTTCGCGGCCATCGAGGAAGACGGAGCAGAGTTGGCTAGAACCCAGCAGCGCACTGTGCCCCACGCGATAGGCCGCTCGAACGCACCCGGGCTCTACAGATCCGACACTTGCTCGGTATTTCCGAGTGCCGGCGCGAACACGCCGTGCAGCGGGAAGAACTTCACCTCGGGCTGTCCCTGGATACCGAGCTCCTGGACTACCGGGGCGAGGCGCTTCTCCATGAATGTGCTGAACGCCTGCTCTGACTCCCACACGTCGGTCACGTGCAGGCCGTCGTCGGCGAACCCGGACACGTGGAGCCTGGCGCCGTCGGGCACATCCCTATCCCAGCCAACCTTTTCCCGCGCCTGGTCGTACTCATCCGGCGTCGCCTCGCGCCAGTGCATCAGCATGATCGTCGCCATCGTCCCCTCCTCAGCTTGCGGATGTTCGCGGCAAGCCCATCCAGCCCGGCGACAACACAGTCGGGCGAGACCGCCCAGGCCTGGTCTGCGCCCGGGCAGTCACCGACGGGCCTGCCCGCTCTTAGTACGTCGCGGGGATACGCCCCGGATCACCCGGGAGGCGGCCGCGCCCCACAGCTGCACATTCCCGGTCACGTCGTTAGCCGGGATCAGGCAGACAGCGTAGGACTTTACGAGTTCGTAGCTGTCCGTGGCCATGAACCTTGGCCATTGACACGCTGCTGGCCATCTCAGACCGTGCCATCGGGCACGCAACGGGCACGTCGCCGGATTGGCGGCCGACAGGCTCGGCCCGACATTTGCTGTAGTGCTGCCGCCACGCGGGACAATTTGACAACGGCTCGTCCGGGAGCGGGTTCGAGCTGCAGCGTTACAGCTCAATCTCGGCTCCGCCCCGGGCTTCTGCCTGCTGCCTGGCCTCGGCCTGCGCCTGAGCTTCCAGCTCCATCCGCGCGGCGTATTCGGTGCTGGCTTGCCGTTCGGCTTGCTGTGCCGCGATGCGCTGCGCTGCCTGGTCGGCCCTTGCCAGCAGCTCGTCGACCCGCGCTTCCTGGTTCTCCTGCGTGGGTTCATTCTCCGGGCTCGTCCGCGGTTCCAACCTAAAAGCGGATGGTGGGTTCATATCCGGGATTCGCTGTGGCGGCCGGGGGTTCCTGGCACTGCTGGCGGCCTGGTGCCCGCCAGTATCGGCGCAGTTCATGGCCTCGGCGTCTGCCTCGAGCTGCTGACGCCATCCGGCTATCAGCTGCGGTACGTCTTTCGGCTGCGCATTTGGTTCGTCGGCTGGCTGGGCGTGCCCTCGTCGTCGCAGTTCGGCGGCGGCTTTCCCGGCTGTGTCCCTGCAGGAGTAGGTGTCAGCGGACCATTGCTCGTACCGGACGTTGGCGGCTTCGAAGCGCTGGCGTTCGTCTAACAGTTGGGCGGCGAGGGCGATGGCGCTGACCGCGGCGGCATGGTCGTGCCGGGTTTGGGCATCGGCGGATTGCCGGTGGGCGTCGGCTTCGGCTTGGGCGGTGAGCCGCAGCTGGCGGCTGACGTCGGGCGGGGTGACCGCGCGGGTGCGTTCGCCCTGGAGGACTCGTGCTTCGAGTTCGCCCCGGTCCAGGCCGCGGAGGATGTCGGCTTCGTCGCGGATCTCTAGGGCGGCGAAGACGGCCTTGCGCATTGCTTCGAGCTCGGGGTTGCCGCGGTGCGGCTCGAGGGAGACGGCTTGGCCGGGGTTGGTGATCTCGGCGGCTTCGCGGTAGGCGGCGGCGGTGCTGGCACGGCGGGTGTAATCCTCGCGCAGAATAGGGGAAGCGGCGGGGGCGAGGACGCCGAGGTGGCGGGCTAGCCAGGGTTCGGGGCTGGCGGCCAGGCGTTCGCCGAGGGCGCGGGCCCGGTCGTCGAGGGCGGCGGCGAGCTGGTGGGCGACCGGCGGGGCGCTGACGGGTGTGCGCTGAGCCCAGGTCGCGTCGTGGCGCAGGTCGGGCAAGGCGAGCTGCTGCAGGCGGTGGTGCAGGACGCTGGTGATCGACCGGGCGCGGTCCATCGGCGCGGCGGTGATCCGGTCGATGAGGGCGCTGGTGTCGTGGCCGGCGAGCTGGGCGGCGCGGAGCCGCTGGTGCAGGGCCTGGCGGGCGTGCTCGCGGTCGTACCGTCCGGCTTCATGCTCGGTGAGCCGGGCTTTGATCTGCTGGTCGATGTCGGGGTGCAGGATCTGCCAGACGGCGGCGCTCCACAGGGTGAGCAGGTGGCCGGTTCCTCCTGCCCAGCCCAGGGCCTGGCGGATCTGTTCGGTGGCGGACAGGTCGGCGTCGTCGCGTTGAATCACGTTGCCGAGGACGGTTTCGGGAGTGGCCTGCTGGTAGGGCTGGTGTCCGGGTGGTGCGGTGGTGCCGGTAGCCACGTGGGCGGTGTTGGATTCGCGGCCGCGGGTCATGCCGACGTACAGGGATTGGCGCGATAGCGACTCGGTGATCAGGAGGTGGGCGGTGTCGACGGTGCGGCCCTGGGCGACATGGACGTTGCCGGCGTAGGCGAGCTCGGTGTGGCGGGCGAGGTAGGCCGTGGGGACCCGGAACGTTCGGGTCCAGGTGCCGTCCAGCTGTTGCCGCCGGACTACGGCATCGGGGCCGCGGAAGGCGGTGACCTGGAGGGTGTCGCGGTTGGTGAGCTGGCGGCCGTCGGCGTCGAACTCGGTATTGAGCCGGGCGCGGACCAGGTCGCCGACGCCGGCGTGGTTGCCGTCCGACAGCGGAGCCTGTGGTGGCCCGACGGTGCCGATCAGGATGAGCTTGGCCTGGACATGGCGGGATAGCCCGGCGGCTTCGGCGTTGGATCCGGCGAGCAGCAGCACGTCCTTGCCGCGCAGGTGATCGGCGAGCCACATCGAGGCGGCCCTGTCGCAGGCGGTTTCGTGGTCGGCGCCGCGGATCCGGCCGTGCCGGTCGTAGATGGCGACGGCGGCCAGGTCGCCATCGCGGAGCCGGACGCTGGCTTCCCGTTCCCATTGGGCGTCGAAGCGGCGGACCTCGTGCAACTGCGCGGCGGGGACTTCACGGGTGAGCAGCCGGAACATGCCCCCGGCTTCGACGGCACCGAGCTGGGCGGTATCGCCGGTGGCGACGATCCGGGCTCCGGCCTGCCTGGCCGCTTCCTGCACCATGGCCAGGTCGGCGGTGGCGAGCTGGCTGGCCTCGTCCAGGACGAGCACGTCGTCCCGGTGCAGCGGGACGGGGCGGCGGAGTTCGTCGGAGCCTTCGGTCTTGCCGAGGAATGCGGCGATGTTGTAGCTCTCGGCCAGACCCTCGTGCGCCAGGATCCGGGCGGCGTTGGTGGAGGTGGTCAGGCCGATGACCCGGCGGCCGGTGTACGTGGTCCACAGCCGGGCGAACCCGGCCATGGTGTGGCTCTTGCCCGCTCCGGCCGGGGCGACCAGCACGGTTGTGGCCGCGGCCGCGGTGAGCATCATGACCACGGCGTCGCGCTGCTCGGGGTTCAGCCCGGTCCGGTCGACGGCGGCTCGGGCCTGCTCGCCGCTGATGAGCTGGGGCACGGTTCGTTTGGCGGCCGCGAGGATCTGTTCTTCGGTGTCGAGGTGGGCCAGGGTGCAGTACCGTTCCTGGTTCGGCGGCCGGTAGATGCTGGCGCCATCTGAGGCGCGGACGCCGAGGCTGGTCACGTCGGCGAGGTCCGGTGCGGTGACCTGTACCACCTCGGTACCGACCCGTCCTGAGACGGCCAGCCCGGCCACTTCGTCGACCACCGCCGGGCCGTCGGCGCCTGCCTCGAGGACGGGGAGCGCCCGGTGCACCTCGAACCGGAGCTGAGCCATCGACCAGACCGCGTGCAGCTTTTGCACCTCGGCCACCGCGATCCGTGCGGCCGTGCGCCTGGCCGCATCATCCAGCACCGCCCGTGCACGGCCCGCACGCCCGGCGGCGAACACCGCGACCTGCCCGTGCACGGCGGACAAGGCCTGTACTTCCCGTCGTGCGGTCTGGGCTTCCCAGGCGGCGAGCCGCTGCGCCGCGGTGGGCTCGTCCGTGCCGGTCTGCCCGGCGATGGTGCGCCGCGCTTCGGCTTTGGTGCGGCGGGTGTTCTGCCCGGCCTGCTGGTGCAGCAGCCACAGCGTGCGCCGCGACGGCGGCCTGCCGCGCACCGCCTCGTAGTCGCGGGCGAGCCGGTCCAGCTCGCCGGTGATCGCGACCGCGCGCGAGGAGAACAGGTCCATCACGTCCTGGCTGACCCCGCCGACCTCGGCGCCGTTCCCGTCCGCCCGCGGCACCATCACGTAACCCAGCGCGGCAAGTTTGGTCTCCAGGATCCGGTCGGCGACCGGGGCGACGCCCAGCCGCTGGTTGTGCAGCGAGCGGGAGTCCAGGGTCCGCCACTTGGCGTCGGCGCCGTCGGCGCGCTGGACCCGGTTCCAGATCGCCACGTGGACGTGCAGCTGCGGGTCGCCGTCGCGGGACAAGTGGTGCAGGAACAAGCTGGCGACCAGGCCGTCCCCGTCGCGCCACTCCCCCGTGCGGGCCGAGTGGTGCCCGGTGCGGGTGAAGGTAGCGTGCCCTTCCAGCCAGGCGACGGCTTCGCGGGCGGACTCCATCAGCGCGGCCTCGATCGCATCGGCGCGCGCGTCGAGGGCGGCGGCCTGGTCCTGCTC
>Ga0335079_10011045_pt1 | contig 10287 bp, 11 predicted proteins | sample Lox_Sample_33_FD_206719 | JGI IMG/M metagenome (GOLD analysis project Ga0335079, IMG submission 206719) | Soil microbial communities from Loxahatchee National Wildlife Refuge, Florida, United States - Lox_Sample_3.3 | ecosystem: Environmental > Terrestrial > Soil > Wetlands | place: USA...
GGCCCCTCGGCTTGCGGAAGAGCGCGCGGCATGGATCCGCGGGCCAATCCGGGATCGACGCGCTCCGCCGCGGCGCACTGTCCGCGAGCGCGCAGCGAACTGGTCCGTCGCCGTTGGCCGCGGCGCGCACGGCGCCCACCTTGGGCGGCGCACGATGAGCTCTCCCTCCTTCCTGCGGCGCGCCGGCCCGCTGGTCCTGGCGCGCTTCGCGAGCGCCATCGTCACCACCGTGGTCCCGCTGGTGCTGGCCCGGGCGATGCCCATCGCCGAGTACGGCACCTACAAGCAGCTCTTCCTGGTGGCGACGACCCTCACCGCCATCTGCACCTTCGGGCTCCCGCAGAGCCTCTACTACTTCATGCCCCGGACCGACCGGGCGCGTCCCTTCGTCGTCCACACCCTCGTGCTGCTCCTCGTCGCGGGCGGGGCCGCGGCGCTGCTGGTGCTCGCCGCGACGCCTTGGGTGGGGCGCCTCTTCAAGGCGCCGGACCTCGTCGCCTACCGCGGCGCGCTCGCGACCTACACCGGGTTCTACCTGGCGGCGTGCGCGCTCGAGCCCATCCTCACCAGCCAGGGCCGCACCGGAGCCTCCGCGGTCAACTACCTGGTCTGGGACAGCCTCCGCGCGGGCGCGATGACCGCCCCGGTCCTCCTCGGCCTGGGGCTCCGGGCGACGATGTGGAGCGTGGCCCTGCTGATGGTGCTCCGGTTCGGAGCCACCTGGCTCATCGCCATCCGCGGGACGCTCGGCGCGTGGTGGGATCGCGCAGCGCTCCGCGCCCAGCTCGCCCACGCCCTTCCCTTCGGCGCCGCGCTGGCGGTCTCGGTTCCCCAGCACGCGTTCCACCAGTGGGTGGTGAGCGCCCGGTTCGACTCCGCGCTCTTCGCCATCTACACCGTGGGGTGCTTCCAGCTCCCCATCGTCGACCTCCTCTACACCCCCACCAGCGAGGTGCTGATGGTCCACGTGGGCGAGCTCGAGCGAGCCGGCCGGCTGGCCGAGGTGGTCCGGGCGTTCCGCGAAGCCGCCTCACGGCTCGCCTACGTCTTCGTTCCCACCTGCGCGTTCCTCCTCGCTGCCGCGCCCGAGTTCATCGAGGCGGTGTTCGGGGCGAAGTTCCTCCCCGCCGTGCCGCTCTTCCGGGTGAGCACGCTGGCGGTGCTCTTCGGCTGCTTCCCGCTGGACGGACTGCTCCGCGCGCGGGGCGACACCGCGGCCATCTTCCGCTCCTACGTGCTGAAGGCCGTGGTGACGGTTCCGCTGGTCCTCGCCGGGGTGCAGCTCCTGGGGTTGCTGGGAGGCGTGCTCTCCTGGCTCGTCGCCGAGGCCGTCGGCAAGGTGCTGCTCGTCGCTCGCCTTCCCCGCGCCCTCGGCGTTCGCCGCCTGCGCGCCCTGCTCGAGCTGGTGCCGGTGCGAGCGGGGCTCCGCGCCGGAGCGGCCTCCCTCGGCGCCGCCGCGGCGATGCTCGTCTGGGACCGCGTCATCGCCGGGCACTGGAGCTGGCTTCCCCACCGGTTCTTCTGGCGCCTGGTCCCGGTCGGGACGGCGACGGCCGTGTTCGGAATGGCGTACGTCGGGGTGCTCCACCTCCTCGGGGTGAGGGTCCTCGACGTCCTGAAGTCGCTCCGCCGGGCCCGGCGGCCGGCCCCCCTGCCGGCCCAGCCGGACCCAGGCGACGTCACGGAGGCGCCCGTCGTCTGAGCCGGGGTCCCGGGACGGCAGCCCGCGCGCGCCGGCGCCGAGCCGGTCGAGGCAGCGCTCCATCCGGACGTCGGGCCGGCCCTCGCTCCGCCAGTACTCCCACGCTCCCCGCCGGAGGCGATCTTGAAGCTCGCGCGAGCCGAGGACCTCGTCGCAGTGGGCGACGCACTCCTCGGGGGTGTGGAACTCGACCAGGTCCCGCCCCGGGACGAGCGGCCGCGGGAGCGCGTTTCGGACCGGCTCGGCCACCACGCAGCGCGAGGCAGCGAGGTACTCGGGGAGCTTGAACGCCGTCGAGTGGTGCAGGCCCCGGGTGTAGACCGCCACCAGCGCGCCATGCATCCAGCGGAGGTGCTCTGCCCTGCGCGTGGGAGCGCGGGAGATCTCCTCGGGCCAGCGCGCACGGGCGAGCGGCGTCGGAACCAGCCCTCCCTCGAAGCGAGTCCCGAAGGCGTGGCGCAGCGCTCGGACCGTGGCGACGCGCTCCTCGTTCAGCGCGTCCGACTCGGGTCACAGCTCCTCGGCCGTCCACACCCGGGTCTGGAAGGCGACGCGGGAGGGCGCCTTCACCTCCGGGGGAACCTCGAACCCCTCCACCGTCGGGGAGGCGAGGAGGTCGCGGTACTCCCCGAGCCGTCCCGGCAGCCACCGACCGCGGACCAGAGCCCCGAGCTCGGGCAGGAGGGCGTGGCGCAACAGCCAGGCGGTGCTCGCCGCCGAGCGGCAGAGGAAGCTCATCCCGAAGGGCTCGACCCTGGAGGCGCGCGCCGGCCCGAGGCGGTCCACGTCGGGGCGGTGGAAGCTCCGCTTGAGGTAGAGGTCCGCGCGGTCGAGGGCGGCGACGTCCCACTCCGAGCCGTGGTCGAGCATGTCGAGGGCGAGGAGGCGATCCTCTCCCCGGCCGTCGTCGATCCGGCAGCGGAGGACGAGGGGATGCGCGTCCGGGACAGCGGAACCGACGGAGAGCTCCAGCCGACCTGCCCGTGCGAGCGCCACGAGGCCGGTCAGCGCGTAGCCGAGATGGGTCAGGCTCGGCCCTGGCGGGAGCTCCACCTCGACGCGCCGTACGCCCGTCCGCATCCGTACGCCCGGAACCTCTGCACGGAAGCAGGCGGCCACAAGGCGGCGGGCGGCCTCCGGCGTTCACGGGTCGACGCCTCGCCCACGCCGCGGACCCGCTGCGGCTTCCTTCCCGGCCGGGGCATCCCCATCCAATGGCTCGCTCGGATCCAGACCGAGGGAGGCAGCGAGGGATGAGGGAACGTCTCGGAGCGTGGGTGGTCGTGCTGGTGGCCGCGGTGGGCTGCGGCGGGGCCGGCGAGTCGGGAGGCGGGATCGAGGATGCGGGAGCCAGCGGGCCGCCACAGGACAGGGCGTGGATCCGGTTCGGGAACCTTTCGCCCGATGCCCCGGCGCTCGACATCTGCGTGAGCCCGATGGACGCGGGGACCTGGGGCTCGCCGGTGCTCGCCGCGAGCGGCCAGCAGGGGCTCGCCTTTCCCTCGATGAGCAGCGTCACGTACGTCGATGCCGGCTGGCTCGACTTCCGGGCGGTCGCGCCGGGGACCGGCTGCGCCACCCCGGTGGGTATCGATCTGCCCGCCCAGCAGCTGAACCCGCACGGCACGTACACCATCACCGCGGTGGGGCTCCTCGCCCCGGGCACATCCTCGGCCGGCCCCTACCGGCTGCAGCAGTACATCGAGCACGAGGAAGCTCCCGATGCGGGAATGGCGCGGCTCCGGGTGGTCAACGTGAGCCCGAACTCGCCACCGCTCTGGGACGGGGTGACGGATGGCGGCACGTGGAGCGACCAGTTCACCCAGGCCGAGATGCCGTTCCGCTGGAACGCCTCCGGAGTGGGAATCGTGGACGGCTACCAGGACGTCGCTCCCGATCCGGCGCTGCCGCTCACGATCCGGGCGACGCGTCCCCAGGACAACCCCGACCTCTACAGCGCGCCGGTCAGCCTCCCCCAGGGCGTCATCACCGGGGTGTGGATCATCGGGCTGGTCGGTGGCACCGGAGATCAGGCCCTCGGCTACCTCGTCTGCACCGAGACTCCAGCGGCCGACGGCGGAGCGACGACTTGCCACCGCGAGTGAGCGCTCCCTCGTCGACGCGCTGAGCCGCGGCGGGCCTGCCCTCTCGGCCCGTACAGCGCGCGCCCGGGACCCACAGTGACGTCTCGACCCGCCGCGCGCGTCAGGTGCGTTCGAGCGCGCGCAGGTGGAACGGGGCTCCCTGCGGCGGGCGGGCGCCCCTCGTCGCCCGCGCCCGCCCGCGCATCCGCCGCCCCGACGGCCCGACCGCGCGCAAACGCGGCGCCCTCGCCCGTCCACCCTGCCCCCGGCGCGCACGTCGTGCAGCCAAGGTGCCAGCCGACCGGCCTTGAATCTCGGCGAGATTCCCGTGACGGATCGGACCGACTGTAAGAAGGTCACGCCCGAGGCGGACGTGCATCCGAGGTGGCACGGAGCCTGCTTGCGTTTTCGCCAGTTTTCGGACAGTTCACCTCATCGGACGACGTGGATCTCGCCCCTGCCCTGCAGCTGCACGACGTCAGCAAGCGCTACGGGGCGCGCTGGGCGCTCGTCCATCTCTCGCTGAGCCTCCGGCGCGGCGCAGCGCTGCTCCTGACCGGGCACAACGGCTCGGGAAAGACGACCCTCCTCCGAGTGCTGTCGACGGTGGTGCGCCCCTCCTCGGGACGCGTGGAGGTGCTCGGCGTCGACGCCGGGGCCGAGCCAGAGAAGGTCCGTTCCCAGGTCGGCCTGCTCAGCCATGCCAACTTTGTCTACGAGGACCTCTCCGGTCTCGAGAACCTCGAGGTCCTCGCGCGGCTGCTCGGCATGCGCGTCTCCGCGGCCCCCGCCGCTCTCGAGCGGGTGAGCCTCTCTCCGAAGGACGACCGACCGATCCGCACCTACTCGGCCGGGATGCGCCGACGCCTCGCGCTGGCGCGACTCTTCCTCAAGCAACCGGCGGTCGCGCTGCTCGACGAGCCCTTCGTCGAGCTCGATCCCGCGGGCGTCTCCGAGCTCGAGACGCGCATCCGCGAGCTGCGTGCCGCCGGGACCACGCTGGTTCTCGCCACCCATCACATCGAACAGGGGCTTCAGCTCTGCACGGACCGCTTACATCTGGAACAGGGACGATCGATCGCAGCCTGAGACGCCCTGGCCTGCTGGCCTCGACGTGGGTCCTCCTCAAGAAGGACCTGCTGCTCGAGTGGCGCTCGCGCTCCCGGGTGAACGCGCTGGTCTTCTTCTCGCTCGCCACCCTGCTCCTGTTCTCCTTCGCCCTCGGTCCGGACACGGCCCTCCTCCGCCGCAACGCCGGCGGCTACCTCTGGCTGGCCCTCCTCCTGTCCTCGGTGCTCGCCCTGGGCGAGTCCTTCCGGGTGGAGCGAGAGAACGCCGCGCTCGAGGGGCTGCGGCTGATCCCGGTGGACAGCCGCGCGATCTTCCTCTCCAAGGGGCTGGCCAACGCCGCGCTCCTGGTGGGCCTGGGAGTGCTCCTCGTCCCGGTCCTCGTCGGCCTGCTCGACGTGCGACTGGTCCTGCCCTGGTCGCGCCTGTTCGGGCTCACCGTGCTCGGCTGCCTGGCCATCGCCGCGCCGGGCACGCTCTACGGCGCCATCGCCAGCCACGCCCGCGCCCGGGACGTGCTGCTCCCGCTCCTGCTCTTCCCGATCCTCATCCCCGCCCTGGTGGCGGCGGCGAAGGCGACCGCGCTGGTCTTCGAGGGGGATCCGATGCTCCAGTTCGACCCCTGGATGCTGCTGCTGGCGTGCTTCGACCTGATCTACTGGGCGCTTGGGGTCGTGTTGTTCCCCCGGGTCATCGAGGAGTAGACAGCCGATGGACGTGAGAACGAAACGAGGACTGGAGACCGCCGCGCTGCTGGCCGTCGCGGCCATCTTTGCCTACGCCGCCTGGGTGGGCCTGGTGTGGGCCCCGCCGGACCGCGAGATGGGCGACGTGCAACGGATCATGTACGCACACGTGCCGATGGTGCAGATGATGCTCCTCGCCGGCACCATCAACTTCGTCTGCTGCGTGCTCTACCTCTTCCGTGCCTCGTGGAAGACCGACGCGCTGGCCGAGGCCTCCGCAGAGATCACCCTGGTGTTCGGGGCCATCGGCACCACGCTGGGCTCGATCTGGGGCCGGCCCACCTGGGGCGTGTACTGGGCGTGGGACCCGCGCCTGACCACGGTGGCCATCCTTCTCGTGGCCTACGCCGGATACATGGCGCTGCGGCGCTTCGTGGACGACCCGGAGCGGCGCGCGGTCTGGGCCGCGGTCACCGGCATCGTCATCGCCGTGGACGTGCCGATCATCTACTTCAGCGTGAAGTGGTGGAAGAGCCTCCATCAGGTCCAGTCCTCGCCGCGCACCGTCGATCCGCAGATGGTCTACGCCCTTCGCTGGAACATCCTCGCCTTCTTCCTCCTGCTCATCGTCTTCCTGGTGGTCCGCTACCGGATCGCCCTCGCGGCCCGCGTGCGAGAGACCACCGTGCCCGAGGCGGCACCGCGGGGACGGGAGGCGGTGGCGTCATGAGCACCCTCGGCACCGTGCTCGCCGCGGTCGGCGAGGGCCGCATCCGGGGCGGCTGGGAATACGTGAGGACGGCCTACGGGATCTGCTGGACCGGCCTGTCCCTCTATGCGCTGTCGCTCTGGATCCGGAGCCGACGGTCGGAGGAGAGGAAGTGACCTCGGCAACTCGCAACCGCCTCTTCGCGCTCGGCGCGCTGGCCATCGCCGGCGCGGGGCTGGCCTTCGTCGCCTTCGGCAACATCGGCAAGAATCTGGTCTTCTACTGGACCCCGGGCGAGATGCTGGCCCAGGGGAGCAAGGCCTACGGGCCCACCATTCGCCTCGGGGGCATCGTCCAGCCGGGCAGTTTGAGGTGGGACGCGAACCACACCCACCTCACCTTCCGCGTGGCGGACAGCGACAAGCCGAGCGCGGCCTCGGTCCTGGTCGACTCGCGCGAGACGCCGCCCCAAATGTTCCGTGAGCGGATCGGCGTGGTGGTCGAGGGAACGTTCGACAAGTCGCAGACGTTCACCTCCTCGCGCCTGATGGTGAACCACTCCAACGAGTACCGCCCGCCGAAGCCGGGGGAGCAGGACCGGTGGAAGACAACCGTCTCCGCTCCCACCGCGGAGGCGCGATGAGCTCCACCGTCGGAACGGTGCTGGTCCTCGGAGGGCTGCTGGCCGCCGCCTTCGGCGCGGTGGTGGGCATCGAGGGCGGGCTCCGCCATCGAGCGGGAGCGCTGAAGGTCGTCCTCGCCACGGTGACCGCATTCCTCGTCTGCATGGTGGGGGCCAACCTCACCATGGTCTACGCGCTGGTCACCCACGACTTCAGCGTCCACTACGTCTCGCAGGTGGGCAGCCGGGCGACGCCGCTGGTCTACACCGTGGTCTCGCTGTGGAGCGCGCTGGAGGGCTCGATCCTCTTCTGGGGAGCCATCCTCGCGGTCTACGTCTTCGCCTTCGCACGCGCCCACCGGAACGACCCGCCGACCAATCCGCTCCTGGCGCTGGGGACGATGCTGGCGGTGGGCGTCTTCTTCTCCTTCCTCATCGCCGGGCCCGCCAACCCCTTCGGGCGAGTCACCCCGGTTCCGCCCGACGGCCCGGGCCCCAATCCCCTGCTCCAGAACCACGTGCTGATGGTGGTCCACCCCCCGATGCTCTACCTGGGTTACGTGGGGATGGTGGTGCCCTTCGGCATCGCGGTCGCGGCGCTGCTCCGCGGCCAGCTGGGCGACGCCTGGATGTCGGTGCTCCGCCGCTGGACGCTCATCCCCTGGACCTTTCTCTCGGTGGGAATCGTCCTCGGGTCGTGGTGGGCCTACGCCGTCCTCGGCTGGGGCGGCTACTGGGCCTGGGACCCGGTGGAGAACGCCTCGTTCCTCCCCTGGCTCACCTCCACCGCCTTCCTCCACTCGGCGATGGTGCAGGAGCGGCGGCACACCCTGAAGCTGTGGACGGTGAGCCTCTCGCTGGGAAGCTTCCTCCTCACCATCCTCGGCACCTTCATGACCCGGAGCGGGGTCTTCAACTCGGTGCACTCCTTCACTCAGTCCGAGATCGGTCCCACCTTCCTGGTCTTCCTCGGCGCGGTGCTGGTGGTCTCCATCGTCCTCATCGCGGTGCGGGGTCCCCTCCTCGTCCCGGAGGGAGCGCTGGGCGGGGTCGCCTCGCGCGAGTCGGCCATCCTGCTCAACAACCTCCTCTTCGCCGCGCTGACCTTCACCGTGCTCCTGGGAACGGTCTTCCCGCTGGTTCGCGAGGCGTTCTCCGGGGTGCGGATCAGCGTCGGCGCCCCGTACTTCAACCGCATGGCGGTGCCCCTCGGGGTGGCCATCCTCTTCCTGATGGGCGTGGGGCCGTCGCTCCCCTGGGGCACGGCGTCGAAGGACGCGGTCCGCCGGCAGTTCCTGGTTCCGGCGGCGGTCGGCGTGGCGGTGGTCCTCGCGTCGGTGCTGGCCGGGCTACGCGGTGGACTCACGCTCCTCACCTTCGGGCTGGCCGGGTTCGCGGCCACGGTCACCCTGCGGGAGATGGTGCTTCCGGTCCGGGTCCGCATGCGCGAGCAGGGAGAGGCACTCCCCCTGGCGGTCTGGCGCACCGCCACCCGGGCGCGGCGCCGCTTCGGTGGCTACGTGGTGCACTTGGCCGTGGTGCTGGTGTTCGTGGCCATCGCCGCCTCGCAGTCCTACGTGGTTCACACCACCGCCACGCTCACCACGGGCCAGAGCTTCCGCCTCGGCCCGTACGCCGTGCAGCTCGCCGGGCTGCGCAACGGCGTGGACCCGCATCGTCGGTGGACCGCCGCCGAGGTCGACGTGACCGACGGCCAGGGGCGCCACCACCTGCTCGCTCCGCGGATGAACTTCTACGAGCGGAGCACCGACCCCATCGGTAGCCCGGCCATCCGCTCGGCGGCATTCGAGGACTTCTATCTCACCCTCCTCGCCTTCGACGCCGCCACGCCCTCGGCGAGCTTCAACGCCTGGATCTTCCCCATGGTGTCGTGGATCTGGTGGAGCCTGCCGCTCTTCGTCCTCGGCGCGCTCTTCGCGGCCTGGCCCGAGCGCCGGCGGGCCCGGGCTGGCGCCGCGGAGCCCCTCTCGGTCCCGACCAAGGCCCGGAGCCCCGGAGCCGCGGCGTGACCCGCCGGGGGCTGTGGATCGGCCTGGCGCTGGCCGCCCTGACCGCGGTGCTGCTCTTCGTCCTGGCGAGCGGGTTCGGGAGGGATCCCCACGAGGTCCCTTTCCAGCTCCGCGGCAAGCCCGCTCCCGACTTCACGCTGAAGCGGCTCGACAACGGGGCCCCGGTGAAGCTCGCCGATCTGAAGGGGAAGCCGGTGGTCCTCAACTTCTGGGCGAGCTGGTGCGGACCCTGCAAGGTCGAGCATCCGGTCATCGCCTGGGGAGCGCGGAAGTTCGGCCAGGAGGCGCAGTTCTACGGCGTGGTGTTCGAGGACACCGAGGAGAACGCCCGGGCCTTCGCCGGAGCCCCGGACCCGAGCTTCCCGCAGCTGATCGACGACCGGTCGCGCATGGCCGTGGACTACGGGGTGACCGGCGTTCCGGAGACCTACTTCATCGATGCCGCCGGCATCCTCCGCGACAAGGTGGCTGCCCCGGTGGATCCACAGACGCTCGCGGCGAAGATCGCCTCGCTGAAGCGACCCGGCCCCGTCTCGGAGGTCGTCCGGTGACCACGCTCGTTCTGACGCTGGTGCTGAGCTCGTACGCGCCGCAGCAGGCGGGAAGCGCGCTGCTCGATCCTCCGCGCGAGGCCCGGGTGCAGGCCCTGGGGAAGCAGCTCCGCTGCCCGATGTGCCAGGGCCTCTCCATCGCCGACTCGAGCTCGTCCGCGGCCCGCGCCCAGATGGACAAGGTCCGGGAGCTGGTGGCCGCCGGGAAGTCCGACCAGGAGATCCGCGACTACTTCACCTCGCGCTACGGCGAGTGGGCGCTGCTCGAGCCGCCGGCGAGCGGGATGAACATCCTGGTCTGGATCCTGCCCCTGCTGCTGCTCGTCGGTGGAGGACTGGCCATCGCGCGCACGATGCGGCGTCCCGTGCCTCCTGCCCCCCCGGCGGCCCCCGAGGCCCGGCCGGCCTCGGAGGACCCCTACCTCGAGGCGGTCAGGGCGGAGCTGCGCCGGTGAGCGAGAGCCACTGGATCCCGGGGATCGTCGTCCTCTCGCTGGGCCTCATCGCGGGCGCGCTGTATCTCCTGTTCGGCCGCAAGCCGGTCGCTGCCGCCCAGACCGACCGGGCCGCAGACGCCCAGCGCCGGGTCGACTCGCTCCTGTCCCAGCTGCGCGAGCACCAGGCCGACAAGCACCAGACCGACGCCGCCGCCTGGGAGGCCGAGCGTGACCGCCTGGAGCGGGCCGCCGCCGACGCGATGCGCGCCCGCGACGAGGTCGCGAAGGGCGAGGACAAGGCCACCGGAAAGGGCAAGAAGGGCACGCCCGCGGCTCCACAGGGCTTCTTCGGCCGGCATCCGCAGCTGGTGGGCGCCGCATGGGGCGCGGCGGTGGTC
>Ga0335079_10011046_pt1 | contig 10287 bp, 7 predicted proteins | sample Lox_Sample_33_FD_206719 | JGI IMG/M metagenome (GOLD analysis project Ga0335079, IMG submission 206719) | Soil microbial communities from Loxahatchee National Wildlife Refuge, Florida, United States - Lox_Sample_3.3 | ecosystem: Environmental > Terrestrial > Soil > Wetlands | place: USA: Florida...
CGGATTTGGTCTTCCGCCTCCGGCATGTGCCCCGGATACGCCACCGCTCCGATCAGGTGTTCATCATCCAGTGGCAGATGTTTGCGGTACGTGCGGTAGGGCACCATCACTTCTTTGTCGGCAGACTGATCTTTTACTAGTTGCCCCTTGCGCTTTTCCAAGACGCCGATCACCTCGTACGAAACTCCGTCCACCATGATCGGCTTCCCGATCGGATCCTGATCCGGATAAAGCGTTTTGGCGATGTCCGGTCCGATCACCGCCACATCGGCGCGATGCTCGTTTTCCGCTTCGCTGAAAAACCGTCCCTGCTCGGGATGGGAATTGAACACTTCTTCAGTCTCCGGCAGATTGCCGCTGTAATCGATTCCGGAAACTTCTTTGCTCAAATAGCGGGCTGTGCTCGGGCCGCGCGCCGGTCCTTCTTCCGTAAACCGCGGATACAGGCTCACCGTCACCGCCCGCACCGCGGGGCAGAATTCCTGGATCGCTTCTGCGTCCTCCAGCGACAGCGGTTTGCGCGCCCGTTCCTCCGGGGTCAGCCTTCCCGTGTGAATCCCGGGGTCAAACCGAAATACAAACAATGTGTCCGCTCCATAGTCCGAAAGGTACGCGTTCACGTCCGCGTACACGCCGACAAGGATTGACACCACCGAGAGCAGCGCGGTAATTCCAATGACGACTCCCAGCACCGTCAGGAACGAGCGCATCTTGTTCTCGCGCAGCGTCGTCAACGCCATTTGCGCGTTCTCGCCCAGGTGCATGTGCGCCGTAATCTTCACGCCGCCTACGCCTCCTGCCGCAACGCTTCAATCGGCTGCAAGCTCGCTGCTTTTCTCGCCGGATACACGCCAAAGAAGATTCCCACAGTCGCCGAAATCAATTCCGCCACGATCACAGCAGTTAGTGGCACATTCATTGGGATCGAGGTGACTGCCTTAGCCAAACCTGCCAGCCCGTATGCGATGATTACGCCGATCGCCCCGCCCACTGCGGCCATTACTGCTGCTTCAATCAAGAATTGCAAAAGGATGTCCCCGCGCCGCGCGCCCAGCGCCTTGCGAATCCCAACCTCTCGCGTGCGCTCCGTGACCGTGGCAAGCATCACGTTCATAATCACCACGCCGCCAATCACCAGAAACACCGAGACGACTCCCACCATCGCCTTGGCGATCACGCCGGTCAGATTCTGCCAGAGCTGCATCAGCGTGGCCTGGTCGAAAATTCCAAAATTATCCGGCTCGCTTGGCGGCAAATGGCGTCGCGCCCGCATAATCGCCCGCGCCTCATCTTGCGTGCGCTCCATCCAGTCCGCGTCGCGCGCCTGAATATTCACCCAGATCGTCTCGTTCGTGCCGTACATTTTGAAATACGTTTGGATGGGGATGTACGCGAAATTGTCCTGCGACTGCCCGAATGCGGTCCCGATGGCCTTCGCAATCCCGACCACTTGGAACGGCCTCCCATCGATTAGAATTTCGTGCCCGATGGGATCCACATTTGGAAAGAGCTTCGTCGCCAGGTCGTTCCCGATCATCGTGACCAGGGCGCGGCTCTGGTCGTCGCCTTCGGAGATGTAGCGCCCGTCGCGCGGCGTCACGATGTCGATATCCACCATGTTCGCCGTGACTCCGCGGATGTTTGTATCGTCCAGGCTTTGCGAGCCAACCCGGACCTTTCCGTTGGTGAGCAGTTCCACGCCCACGCGCAACGGCAGTTTCATGTTGTCCCGCAGCGCTTCAAAATCGTCCCAGGTCACTTTCTTGTTGCGCCGATTGGCCTTCACGTACTCTTCCACGTCGGTGATTAGCGGAAAGCGCGTCAGCAGAAATACGTTGGACCCGAGATTCGCCACCCGGTCTTCGATGTAATGGTTCACTCCGGAAATCAGCGAAATCACCACGATCAGCGTGGACACGGACAGAATGATGCCCAGGAGCATCAGGAAGGAACGCATTTTGTGGGCGTGCAGCGTCTCCAGCGCCACAATGACTGGCTCCCGGAAGAGCACCCCGCGCTTCATCACCCCGCGCTTCATTCGCCCACACTCCGTCACCTAATTCTACGCGCAAGGGCCGGGGAAAGTTTCGCTTCCCTCTCCTCGAACAGTTCCAGCCGTTTCCAAGTAAAATCCTGCAATGGCTCTTCGACTCATCGCCGAACCCTGGTGGGTGAATCTGCTCTTCCTGATCTCTCCGCTCGCCTATTTTTTGTGGCGACGCGAGGGCGTTCCTCTGACTCGGCAGCAGTTGCTGATCAGCGCCGTGTTTGCGGCGTCCTTCGGATTTGTGGAGGCCACGGTGGTCGCCTACCTGCGCGCTGCCACGGGCTTGCTCCCCGGATACCAGGGAACCCTGGCCGATGTCATCCGCAGGTCCGGCGAGTTCTACCAACAGTCGCAGGCGCTTAAGCAATTCCCGCAAAGCCTGCTTACTCTGGAAGTCCTGCGCGAAGCGGCAACAATTCTCGTACTTCTCAGTGTGGCTTTTCTTACGTCGCAGAAGGCCCGCGCGCGCTGGGCCGTTTTTCTCTGGACCTTTGCGATCTGGGACATTGCTTATTACGCGGCGCTTTGGGCCACCGTGCGCTGGCCGCAATCGCTCAAGGATGCCGATGTACTTTTCTTGATTCCGCGACCGTGGTTTTCGCCGGTTTGGTATCCGCTGCTGGTCAGCGTACTCGCCCTGCTGGCGGTCCTCCTCACGCGAGTGGATCCTCCAAGAACCTAATTCTGCGGCCAAGCGTAGAATAGCTGTGAAACGCTCGCGCAATCGCTAGCTGCGCGCTGAGCTCTCTTCACGTCCGAGAAAGACGATGCCACGCAAATTGCATCCCTGGGGCGAGCCGCCCTGGACCGTCGATTTCCACCCCAAACTACAAGCGTTTCCCGCTCACGTGGACTTTGCCATTGTCGGAGGAGGGTTCAGCGGGCTCTCTGCGGCCGCCTGGTTGGGCCGGCTGGCTCCGGAAAAATCCGTGGCCGTTTTCGAGTCGGCTGCGCTTGGCGAAGGCGCAAGCGGCCGCACCGGCGGCATTGCGCTTGCTGATACCGCTGGGGGTCCGCTTCCCGGACTCGGCGACGTGCTGGCCGGTTACAAAACAATTCTTCGCGCGTTGCGGATCGATGCGAGGCTCGATCTTCCCGGCGTGTACGAGCTTGGACGCTCATCGCCCGCGAAAAACTCTCCGATTTCCTGGAACGATTCCGGCACGCTGCGGGTGGTTCGCCAAGTCCCCGGCGGATGCGTGGATCCTGGAAGGGTTGTCGCCGGTCTTGCACGAGCCGCGGAAAAAGCCGGCGCGCAAATCTTCGAGCGCACTCACGTTCACGCCATTGATTTTTCAAAGCCATTGCGCTTGCGTGTTCGCCGCCAATTTCGCAGGGGCATCGAGAGCAAACAAATCACTACCGGGCAAATCCTTCTCGCCACTAACGCTTTCTCTCTCGAATTGTCGGGTTTGCGTCGCTCCACCGCGTCGCGGCTCACGCTCGCGTTGGCCACTGCTCCGCTTTCCGCAGCGCAACTCAAGGCCATCGGACTTTTTTCGCGCCGCGCGTTTTACACCGTCGACTTTCCGTATCTGTGGGGCCGCTTGCTCGAATCCCACGGGGTCATTTTCGGCTCCGGGCTCGTCCCCATGCCTACGTCCTTCGACGTTCTGTACCGTGATACTGCGCGCTCGAAGCGCAATGGCTTAACTAATTTGTATCGCTTTGATGTCCGCAGAGGAGAATCCTCGGAACTTCTTTGCTGGCTCGAAGACCGCGTTAGCAATCTGCATCCCGCGCTCAAATCCGTCCGCATCACCCACCGCTGGGGCGGACCCATTCTCTTCACCGGAGGAATGCGCCCTATCTTCCGCCGCCACCCGCGCAGCGGGAATGTGCTGATCCTCGCTGGCTACAATGGCCACGGTGTCGCACTCTCTGTCTATCTCGGCAAATGGGCCGCGGAAGCTTTGCTGGGGCGGCGCGAGCTTTCCGGTTGGTTGTGAGGGCAGATTCTGCTCCCTGCAGAAATTTGAGCGCGCAGGATATCCGTAGTCGCACTAATTCGTCTTGCTTTTTTTGAAACTTTTGCATGCCGCTCTTTTTCCGCCCAAAATTTCACGCTAAACTACTTCCGTTTCCCTCTGGAGGCACATGCTTACGTCCGTCTCTGTTATTGGCCTGGGCAAACTGGGTGCGCCCATGGCCGCTTGTTTTGCTGCGCGCGGATTCCACGTCCACGCCGTGGATATCAACCCTCAAAAAGTGGATTGCATCAACCGGGGCGTTCCTCCGGTCCACGAGCCGGGGCTCGCCGAATTGCTAAAGGAATCCGCTGGGCGCCTCACCGCGACGCGCGACATCGAGTCCGCCGTGCGCGCCTCCGACGCTACGTTTGTCGTGGTAGCCACGCCCAGCGACTCGGACGGCGGATTTTCGCTGCGCTACGCCCTTCCTTCCTGCGAAGGCATCGGGCGCGCGCTGGCCACCAAGAAATCGTTTCACGTGGTCGTACTGACCAGCACGGTAATGCCGGGATCCACCGGCGGCGCAGTGAAAGCGGCCCTTGAGCGCGCCAGCGGGAAAAAATGCGGCGTGGATTTTGGTTTGTGCTATAGCCCGGAATTTATCGCCCTGGGCACGGTGATTCGTGATTTTTACAACCCGGATTTTCTTTTGATCGGGGAATCGGATCCGCGCTCTGGAGAGATTCTTTCCGACATTTACCGGCGCAATTGCAAGAATTCTCCGTCTGTTGCCCGAATGAATTTCATCAACGCGGAAATCACCAAGCTGGCCGTGAATACCTACATCACCACGAAAATCAGTTACGCGAACATGCTGGCGCGGCTCTGCGAAAAACTGCCGGAGGCGGACGTCAACGTGGTCACCGACGCGCTCGGCCTGGACACGCGCATTGGCGCAAAATATTTGAAAGGCGCGGTAAGTTACGGGGGGCCGTGCTTTCCCCGCGACAATCGCGCCCTTGCCGCGCTTGCCTCGCGAGTTGGCGCCTCTTCCGGACTGGCTGAGGCGACCGACATTTTCAATCGCGCGCAGATCAAGTCGCTCGCCGAAACGGTAAAAAGCCACTACTCAGGCGATGGCGCCATTGGCATTCTCGGCCTGACCTACAAACCGAATACCGACGTAACCGAAGAAGCTTTCGGTTTGCTCCTTGCGCAGGAGCTTTCTTCCGAGAAACTGCCGGTGATTGTTTTCGATCCGTCCGCGGACGCAGGCCGCGCGCTCAGCGGCAATAAGAGCGTGCGCATTGCCACTTCGGCCGATGAGTGCATTGCGGAGGCGAGCGTGGCGGTTCTGGCCACGCCGTGGCAGGAGTTCCGCGATCTGCCGGCTTCAAGCTGGCTGCGGCCCGCAAAGTTTGGCGGACGTGTGATTCTCGATTGCTGGCGCGCGCTGGGCCACCTCGACGGCTTGGAAGGCCTCACGTACGTCAAATTGGGTTTTGGCTCGCCCGCGGAAAAGCCCGCAGCCGTTTCTTCCAGCGCCGACTGAGTTTCTTTGCAAGTGGCGGTCAGAGGAATTTCTCGCCGAATACGGCCTCGGACAGCCCCACACCAAATTAAAGAGGGATTCTTCGCTTCCCTCGGAACGACACAGCCTCGCACTCTGGTGACCGCTACTAGAAAATAATCTTCTTGCATAATTAACACCCCTTAGTTACTATGCATCTACTTCAAGCAGTCAGCATTACTGTCCCTCGGGTATTCGAGAGATTCCGCCCATGGCAGCGGCAGTCGCCGTCCCGGCACCAGTGGAACTCTCTCCACCGGGAATCGCGAAGCTCCGAGGAACGCCGCAGCGAGGAGGCAGCGCATGAACCCTAGTCCACAGCTAGTGCCAGCACAAGGAAAATTCCAATCCATCCGGCGCGCTACGGAAATTACTATCAAACTCACTCCGTTCGATCAGAAGGAGTACCGCGTTCTGGCTGAGGCACGAGGGCAATCCATCCGCGACCTAATCACCCGGCTGAAGCCGGTGCTGGGCTTATCGAGTGCGGTGGACGCGGGCTGCGGTGTCGGATTCTTTTCGCAAACACTGGCCGAATGCGGTCTGCACGTTTGCGGCTTCGACGCTCGACAGGAGAACGTCGAGGAGGCATGCCGGCGCTTTCCTGGGATTCCGTTTGGCCAGGGAGACATTGAAGACCAGAAGATCGCGAGTCTGGGACGATTTGACCTGGTGTTGTGCTTCGGCCTGCTCTATCACCTCGAGAATCCACTGCGAGCGATTCGAAACCTGCGCGCTATCACGGGAAAGTGCCTGTTGCTGGAAAGCATGTGCGTGCCGGGAGAGAGACCAACACTGCTGCTGCGGCAAGAGCCGCGGCAGAGCGACCAAAGCCTCACCGAAATGGCGTGCTATCCGAGCGAAGGCAGCCTGGTGAAGATGTTGTATCGCGCGGGATTCGCAAAGGTCTACCGCGTGGTGCTGCTGCCGGATCACGACGATTTTCGCGAGACGGCGGAGCATACGCGGCGGCGCACCGTATTGCTCGCCTCCACCCTGCCAATCGAAGTGGCGGGCTTCCGGCTACTCATCGAGCCCCAGGAAATCGAAGATCCTTGGGTAAAGAATCCTGTGAGGAAAATGACGTTTCTGCGGCGCATCGGACGTTTTCTGGCCAGCCCGATGCGCAGGAAGTACATCACGTTGGCAAACCGGGCGCGGCGGATTTTTCCGAACATGCCAATCCCCTTGCGCCTGCCATTTGGCGCGTGGTGGCTGGCGGAAAAAAGTGCGGTGGACGAGGAACTCCTCTACAACGGGTTCGAGCAGGCGGAGATGGACTTCGTGAAAAAGCTGCTGCGGCGTGACATGACCGTGGTGGACGTCGGCGCACATCACGGGCTGTACACGCTGCTGGCCGCGAAGCGCGTCGGGTGGGATGGGCGAGTGGTGGCGATTGAGCCGTCGCCGAGGGAGAGCGCGCGCCTTGAAAAACATCTGCGCCTCAACCGCTGCTCGAACGTGGAACTGGTGACCTGTGCCGCGGGAGAAGATCCGGGCGAGGCGAACCTCTACGTCGTGGAAGGATTCCAGGACGGATTGAACAGCCTGCGCCCACCAGCAATCGGTGCGCCCGTTCGAGTCGCAAGAGTGCAAGTGCGGCGGCTGGACGACATCTTGTCGGAATTAGACATTTCCAAAGTGGATTTCATCAAGCTGGACGCGGAAGGCGCGGAACTCTCAGTTTTGTACGGAATGTTGCGCCTTTTGAACCGGCAATCACGGCCAGCGATGCTGGTGGAGGTGCAGGACGTGCGAACCGCCGCGTGGGGCTATCCGGCTCGGGAGATTCTCCAGTTCCTCAAACGGATGGACTACGAGTGGTTCGCGATAGCGGCGAAAGGCGCGCTGCTGCCGATCAATTGCGCCCAACAGATGTACGACGCAAACCTCGTCGCTTTGCCGGCGGAGCGCACGGAAGAATTTCTGAGCCTGCTGGGGCAAAAGTGAAAGTGATCGAGGCTTCAGAAGGGGAGAAGTTGCAAGAAAGTGCGGAGGTGGCCGGAAGAGAGAGGCGCTAAGAAAGAAAGTGGCGAGTTTCGCTCACGAAACCGCCGTTGCCCTGCGCTGAAAAAAAAGCGGGCAGTGCTGCTATTCTCCTTGCGGGGACGCGGTTCAAGCCACAGAAAACCGTAAATTGAATAGCGCTCATCGCGGAGCGGGCAAACGACGGACGCCAACTCCCACGGCGGCGCGGAAAAAGAGATTCCAAACGTGAGAGTACTCGTTACCGGAAGCAGCGGCCTGATCGGCTCGGAAGCGGTGGAACATTTTGACCGGCAAGGCCACGAAGTGATCGGCGTGGACAACAACATGCGCCGCGTCTTCTTCGGGCCTCAGGGAGACACGCTGTGGAACCTGGAAAGATTGAAACGGGTAACCAAGCGCTTCACCCACGCGGCATTGGATATTCGCGATCGCGCGGCAATCGAAGAGCTCTTTCGCACGAAGCGGTTCGACTTGATCGTGCATTGCGCGGCGCAGCCTTCGCACGACAAGGCTCGGGATATTCCGCTGCTCGATTTTGAGGTGAACGCCTTGGGGACCCTGAACTTACTAGAGGCGACGCGGCAGCACTCGCCGGAAGCGGTCTTTGCTTTCCTGAGCACGAACAAGGTGTACGGCGACGCACCAAACGAGATCCCGTTGAAGGAGCTGGACAAGCGCTGGGACTACGCGCGGCCAGAGGATTATGACGGCGTCGATGAAAATTGCCGGATCGATCGGACGATGCATTCGTTGTTTGGCGCTTCGAAAGCGGCAGCGGACCTGGTGGCGCAAGAGTACGGACGGTATTTCAAGATGAAAGTGGGAATTTTCCGAGGTGGATGCTTGACAGGGCCGTCGCATTCTGGAGTCGAGCTGCACGGCTTTTTGTCGTACTTGGTGAAGGTCACCCTGAGTGGAGGAACGTATTCCGTATTTGGGTACAAGGGCAAGCAGGTGCGCGACAACATTCACAGTCATGACGTGGTGCGCGCGATCGAAGAGTTTGCGGCCAATCCGCGACCCGGTGAAGTGTACAACCTGGGCGGCGGGCGCTCGAACAGCGTTTCGATGCTGGAAGCCATCGAGCGCATCGAGCAGATGAGCGGGAAAAAGCTGGACTGGCGCTACTTGGATGAAGCGCGCAAAGGTGATCACATTTGCTACATCTCGAACCTGGGGAAATTTAAGAAAGACTATCCGAACTGGAAGATTACGCGCGGGCTGGACGCGATTCTTGAAGAAATTATCGCGTCGCAGCAGGAGCAGATGAAATAAGCTGCGCGAGAATCGAATGCAGGCAAGAAATGCTCACGCTCTTCACGACGGCAAAGCCCTTTCGCGGGCATATCGGAATCATTCAGCGAAACGCGCTGAGGAGCTGGAAGCGGTTGCACCGTGACGTTGAAGTGATTTTGTTCGGCCAGGAAGAAGGAGCGGAGGAAGCGGCCCGCGAGTTGGGGTTGCGTCACGAGCCGCAGGTGGAGCGGAATGAGTTCGGGACTAACCTGCTGGACAGCCTGTTTCGCCGGGCGCAAGAGGCCGCGCGGCATGGCCTCCTTTGCTACATCAACTGCGACATCATTTTGATGCAGGATTTTTGCGCCGCGCTGAAGCGCGTGCGAGCGGCCCATGCGAAATTCCTGATGGTAGGACGACGCTGGGATACGGGGGTCCGCGAGGTCTGGGATTTCGAAAGTGAAAATTGGGAAACGCGATTGCGCGAAAGAGTTTTGCGGGAAGGGCGGAGGCGCGGTCCCGAATGGATTGACTATTTTGTCTTTACGCGCGGCGTGTATTCGGAAGAGTTGCCTTCGTTCGCAGTTGGACGAGTCTTCTGGGACAACTGGCTCGTGTGGAAAGCCCTCGATTCGAATCATCCGGTGATTGATGCTTCGGCGGCAGTGCTGGCAGTGCATCAGAACCACGATTACGGTCATCACGCGCAAGGAAAGTCCGGCGTTTTTTGCGGTGTGGAAGCAGAACGGAATTGCGCGCTGGCAGGTGGATGGCGGCATCTGCGGACGATTGCGGATGCGAGCGAAGTGCTGCGCGAGCGCAATCTGAACCCGAATCCGCTGCGGCATTGGGCGGCGGCGAAGCGTTATGCACGGCAAGCGTGCCAAGTTGCGTATCACGATGGAATCGAACGAGCGTGGTTTTTGCTGCTGGGGCTGACGCGGCCGGTGCGGCGAAAGCTGGGGCTGCGCGCGGAGAATTTGCAGCGGTGGCGCGGGAAGGCGCTGCGGTTTTCAGGAAGACAGGCATGAGCGCGCCGTACTTCACGGTCTTGATCGACAGCTACAACTACGGGCACTACGTAGAGGAAGCAGTGTCGAGCGTATTGGCCCAGGATTTTCCGATGGGAGAGCGGGAGATTCTGGTAGTGGACGACGGCTCGACCGACGATACGGCAATGCGCCTGAGAAGATTCGGAAACGCGATTCGGTACTTGCGAAAGTCAAATGGCGGCCAGGCATCGGCGTTTAATTACGGATTCGCGCACGCTCGCGGCGAAGTTGTGGCGCTGCTGGACGCGGACGATGTGTGGCTGCCACGAAAGCTGGGTCGCGTGAAAGATGTATTCGAACGGAATCCAGACGTGGGAATGGTGTACCACCGGTTGCATTGGTGGGACGGCGCGGATGAGGATGGCACAGACCGCTATTTTGCAGCGGTTTCCGGGCGAGTGCCGGAAAGCCGGCGCACGCTGCTGGAATACCCGATGGCTAGCACATCGTGCCTGGCGTTCCGGCGGACGGCGGTCGAGAAAT
>Ga0335079_10011047_pt1 | contig 10286 bp, 9 predicted proteins | sample Lox_Sample_33_FD_206719 | JGI IMG/M metagenome (GOLD analysis project Ga0335079, IMG submission 206719) | Soil microbial communities from Loxahatchee National Wildlife Refuge, Florida, United States - Lox_Sample_3.3 | ecosystem: Environmental > Terrestrial > Soil > Wetlands | place: USA: Florida...
TCACGATCGTCCCTGCCATTAAGGCCATCCTCGATTCTCCCGATTTGCGCCTCGACGGCTTTCTGGGACCCGGCCACGTCTCCACCGCGATCGGCTGCCGGCCCTATGACTTCATCGCGAGCCTATATAGAAGGCCGGTGGTGGTCGCGGGCTTCGAGCCGCTCGACATTCTCCAATCGATCCAGATGCTGCTCCGCCAGCTTGCCGACGGGCGCTGCGAAGTGGAGAACCAGTACAAGCGCGTGGTATCGCGCGAAGGAAATCGCAATGCTCTTACAGCCATCCAGCGGACCATGGAGCTGCGCCCGTATTTCGAATGGCGGGGCCTCGGCTTTATCTCGAGATCGGCGCTGAAACTGCGCCAGGAGTATGCGCGATTCGACGCAGAGCGTATCTTCGAACTCCCCGGCATCCGGGTGGCGGATCCCAAGGCGTGCCAATGCGGCGAGGTGCTCAAGGGTGTGCTGAAGCCGTGGCAGTGCAAGGTGTTTGGCACGGCGTGTACGCCGGAGACGCCCATCGGAACCTGCATGGTGTCGTCGGAGGGCGCCTGCGCCGCTTACTATAACTTCGGCCGCTTCGCCCGCGATCGGGTGCAGGAGGTGGCGCGGTGAGCGAGCGATCCGCCGCGTGGGCCGAACGCCTGGTGCGCGAGCACGGAACGGCGCACGCGGGCGCCGAATCGGAGGTGCTCGATCGCATCGAGAGAGTGCGCCGTCACAGGGCAGTGCTGCGGGAAGACCGCGTCACCATGGCGCACGGCGCCGGCGGCAAAGCCAGCCACACCCTGATCGATGCCATCTTTCTGGAGGCGCTCCGCAATCCCCTGCTGGAACCGCTCGAGGATCAGGCGGTGTTCTCTGTAAACGACGGCAGGATGGCGATCACTACCGACTCGTTTGTCGTATCGCCGCTCTTTTTCCCCGGCGGCGATATCGGCGACCTGGCCGTGAACGGGACCGTCAACGACCTGGCTGTGTGCGGTGCGCGTCCGCGATACCTCACCGCGGGATTCATTCTCGAGGAGGGTTTCCCGGTGGCCGATCTGAAGCGCATCGCGGAATCGATGTCCAAAGCGGCGGCGGCAGTGGGGGTGTGCGTGATTGCCGGCGACACCAAGGTGGTGCCGCGCGGCAAGGCCGACGGATGCTTCATCAACACCAGCGGCGTCGGCATGATCGAACGCGCCGTGGAGCTCGGTGCGGCTCGAGTCCGCCCCGGAGATGCCGTGCTGGTTTCAGGTCCGATTGGCGAACACGGCATCGCCATCATGCTGGCGCGAGGCGAACTGGATCTGGTCTCGGATCTGCCTTCGGACACGGCCGCTTTGTGGGGACTGGTCGAAGGCGTGCTGGATGCCACCATCGAAGTGCACGCAATGCGCGATGCCACGCGCGGCGGCGTAGGTACGGTGCTGAATGAGATTGCAGCGTCGGCCGGCGTATCGGTCACCGTCGACGAGACGGCGGTGCCGGTAAAGGACGAAGTGCGAGGCGCGTGCGAGATCCTCGGCATCGACCCGTTGTATGTGGCTTGCGAAGGCAGGCTGGTGGCCTTTGTGGCAGCCCGTGGCGCCGATGCCGCGCTCTCCGCGATGCGATCGCATCCGCTGGGGCGCGATGCGGCGATCGTGGGATCGGTGAAGGAGGAATCGCCAGGCATGGTGCTGCTGCGGACACAATTCGGAGGCACACGCATCGTCGATATGCTCGTCGGCGATCCCTTGCCTCGCATTTGCTGACCTCATGACCGGAATCGCGCACCTGACGGAATCCATCGCCCGGTTGCTGACTGCCCGGAATGAAGTTTGCCGCCGCTTCTTCGACCGCGAAGCGCCGCGGCTCGCCGGTGTCTGTTGCTCCATGGCCGCCCGGTTCCGATGCGGCGGCCGGCTGCTCGCCTTCGGCCGCGGGCCCTACGCCACCGATGCGCAGCACGTCTCGGTGGAATTCCTGCACCCGGTGATCGTCGGCAAGCGGGCCCTCCCCGCCATGGACCTGTCCCCGTTTTTCGATGGAGCCTCCGGATCTCTCATCCGGCCGGCAGATATCGTGATGGGATTTGGCGCGCCCGGCGGCGATCCGGAAGTGGCTGCTTGCCTCGCGGCCGCCCACGCGAAAGGCGCGATGACGTTCGCCCTGCCTGGCGCGAAGGGCGACTACTTCGTCGAGCACGTCGCGGACGACCCGTTCGTTCATCAGGAAGCGATCGAGATTCTCTATCACACGCTCTGGGAATCGGTGCACGTTTTCCTGGAGCACGAAGAAGTGGCATCGGAAGCCGGCGCCGCGTCTTTCTTGTACCCGTTTCTCGGGAGCGGCAATCAGGCGGCGCCGGACCTGCGGTCAGAGGTCGCCGATTCGATTCGTGCCAAGGTCCGCGAGGATGCCCATCTGCGCGAGCGCGTAGCTGCCGGGCAGGCGAGCGGGATCGGTGAAGCCATTCGCGCCATCGGCGCAAGTGTCCTGCGCGGAGGCAAACTCCTGATCTTCGGCAATGGCGGATCCGCGACCGACGCGAACGATCTGGCGTATGACTGCCTGTGTCCGCCCGGAGGCCTGCGGCCGGTGCCGGCGGTCTCGCTGGCATCGGAGCCCGCCGTGCTGACGGCGATTGCCAACGATGTCGGCATCGAAGCCATCTTCCTGCGCCAGATCATTGCACACGCACGGCCCGAAGACACCGTCATCGGCATTTCGACCAGCGGCGGCTCTCGCAATCTCCTGGCAGGCCTGGAAGAAGCCAGGCGAATCGGCTGCACGACGCTCGCGCTGTTGGGCTATGACGGCGGCGAAGTGGTGCGCCGGCGCCTGGCGGACTTTCCAATCGTCGTGCCCTGCGATTACATTCCCCGCATCCAGGAAGTTCAGGCATCGATCTACCACGTGATGCGCGAATCACTCGGAACCTTGCTCGACGAACCTTAGCCTGGGCAGTCGTCAGGAATGTATCGCCGCGGTGTTCCGAGCTTCGATCGCTTTGACGGAAGCTCCAAACGCCTTTTCCAAAACGCGCTTGCCGATGGTCTGGAGCACGAAGCCGAGCGCTCGTCCCTTGAAATTCTTGCCTTCGCGTACGACGACCGCGTCAATGTCGGTCGTGCCGTTGGGCTGGCGCGTCAAGGTGTAGCTGTGGCCGGACGCGCCTCCCCACACGTTGGAGTCGGTCGTCGTGAGGACGACGTGGTTGGGGTTGGACCAGTCGCCATGGAGAAAGTTTACGAAGCAACCCTCCCTGAAAATGTTGCCGCATTTCGGTCGTTTATCGGGAGCCTTCACATCTGGACGACAATGCCTCGCATTTCGCGAAGACAAATCTCCAGGGAGTCTAGAAAGTTTTCACTCCACATCGTCCTTCGGGCGATTTCCAGAAACTTTCCTTAATTGTTTCCAATCCCGCATCCCGGACGGCAGCAACGACCGCTGAACCGCAGTTTTACCGGTAGTGGAACATAAAGAGATTGGCGGACACGCCCCCGCCAAAGCGCGAGTTCCTGTTCGCCGTTTCAAGCGGTTAGAGTGGCAGACAAAATCGAGGGTGCGCCCGCCATTTGTCTGCCACGGCAGTGGAAGCTGGCCTCCCAATACCGGCGGCTGGTCGCTTCATTCCAGCGCATCTTCGGCGCAACGATCTTCTTCGGCACCGACACGCAGCGAGACCGGGCCGCTGTGGTGCATTGCGCCCGCTTCAATTTCATGAGGGAGGCCAGGATTTGGTATTCGCGAGACTTGGAACAGACACTCTTGCCGGGCGATTGTCAGAACGTAATCGTTCTCAGCGAGGAGTTCTACCGGGAGATCTCCAGCCATCCGATCCCGACGGACCTGGAAGCGGCAAAGGCGCTCTCGGCGAGCCCTGCGGCGCTCGACCTGTTCACCTGGCTCTCGTATCGCTGCTTCCCGGCTCGGGGGCGAGAGCGGGTTCCACTCTTCGGCGAGTTCGGGCTTGTTAGCCAACTCGGCAGCGCTGACTATGCGCGCCCACGAAAATTTCGCGAGAAGTTGGAGGGATGGCTCAAACTCGTCCGAGCGATGTGGCCCGAGTGTCCGGCCCACATTGACCAGGACGGAATCGCCTTGGTCGTGGATCGATCGCTAGCAGTGCTTCCGACAACAACGATGCAGTGATCGGCATGAGAGCGATGTTCTCGCCGGGAAACCGGCGAGCAGTTGGCTATTGCGTGAGGAAACTGCCGATGCTCGAGGATGTCCATGTGGCGACGCCGCATCCGAAGAAGTCCGTATCCGTCCAGATTGGACAGCCAAGCGCCAAGGCAGTGGCCAAAATCGGCCAGTCGTCCGGATCGCGAGGTGCCAGCCGCTTACGGGCCTCAGTCTCGAAACCAGCATAAGTATCGTGGGTCATCAGTGTGCATAGCGTAGCCAGTGATCGCAACAAGCGAAGGGCCTTCTCGGGTTCGCCACCGCGCTTAACGACAAGGGTGGCCAAGTGCTCCTCGGCTTCCGCGTACGCAGTTTCGGGGATGAAGAAAGAAATGACGTCGGCGTGAGACTCAAGAATGCGGCGAACGCGTTGTCCCAGTACCGCGCGGATCAGAATGTTGGCGTCCAGGACTAAAGCCTTACTTGGCATTCCGCTTCTTTTCGCGGCCGGCGCGACGTATCTCCCTGTACTCCTCGATGAGTTCGTCTTCAGACGCGCCCCAGGCCGCGATCATTGCATCCAGTTCCTTAGCCGCCGCTCGCATCGCGTCAACCTCGGCCTTACGACTCTTTTTTTGGGCAGGAATATAAAAGCCAAGGGTCTCGCCATGGCGAGTGATGGCAAGGGGCTTGCCGGCCTCCAAGTAGCCTGCGAGGTTCTCGCGAAACTCGCGCATGCCGATTCTCTCAGTTTCCATTGGTTGTGTACTCTGTGTACACAATAGCATCCTTCAAACTCTCGCCGCAAGGTCGTAAATTCCGATAGACCGCGCCCGGGGCGACGAGTCAAGGCCTAATTCAGAAGTTTGCTCGGATTCACCCCAAGTAACGGAACAACCGAGGCTTATCCAACGACGGCACCAAACACCCGCCCGAAGTTGCCGCCGCTGATTTTGGCGATTTCCACGGGAGTGAATCCTTGACGCAGAAACTCCTCCACGACTACCGGGAAAAACCCGCCCGTCATCCCTTGCCACGCGCGATTCAGACCAGTGCCGGGTCGTGGCGAAAGTATATCGTCGTCGGTGCCGATGCCGACATGATCAACGCCGATCGCGTCCGCAACCATCTTGATGTTCCGGACGAATTCCCCTGGGTTGTTGGTTCCCTTCGTCCATACGCCAAGGACACCACCCGCGTCCGCCAGCGCTTTTGCGTCCTGCTTGGCGATCGATCGGGAAGCCATTCGTGAATCCGGGTTTGTCCATACGTCCAGGCTGGAATGCGACACGATGATCGGCTGCTTGGCGAACTTCAACGCCGCCAATAAGGTAGCGCTGCTGCCGTGTGCCATATCTACCAGGATCTTGAGCCGGTTGCACTCTTTGATTACGTCCGCACCCATGGGCGTGAGTCCACCCAGACTTGTTCCCCCATTGATATCGCCAAGCGGAGCCACCATGTCATTGCTGTCGTGAAGCAACTGCAGATGACGCAACCCGCGTTTGTACACCTCTTCGATTCGTTCGACGTGGCCCTCAATGAAATGCGCGCCTTCCACGGTCTGCACAATCGCCTTCTGTCCGCGAGCGTGTGCCGTCCGCAAATCCTCCAAGGTAAGGGCGCGGGACACGTGTCCTTTCTCCAACTCCGCATCGATGGCATCCAGCCACTTCAGGAAGTTCACACGCGCATCGCCGGGCTTCGTGTTGCCAGCGCGGTCGAGCGCAAATCCGGCAGATATAGCGGTGAGCCCGGATAGCTTCAACTCTTCGCCAAGAGAAAGCGTCGGCCCCGGATCTCCGCCACGCTGTGGCCCCTGCTGCGTCCCGGCGGGATAGACGTGATTGTGGATGTCGATCCCCATGGTTTCGGCCACAACCTTCGCCACCCGCGGGTCGAGTGTATCGGCCAGCGCATGCCTTACTGAGCCAGGTGCGAAAATCGCACCCGTAGTTGTGGCTAGAAAATCCCGTCGCGATAGTTTGGACATCGTCCCTCCCTCTACTTCTTCTGTGCAAACAGCCAGTCTCGAACGCCCTCGATGTGATACGCGACTTTCCAGGTCTGCATGTGCTCCATGCCGCCGGTCACGCCTTCCGGCCACACTGTTCCTTTGTCGAAAACCACGTTTCATGCCGGAGCCGCCGGATGGCTTGCCAACCACGATTTTCTCAGGAGCATGCTTCTGCTCGGTCCAGGCGATGAGCGGTGTTAGTACATCCAGTTGCGAGGGACCGTCGCCGCCGCCGCAGTGACCGACCCCCGGCAGCAGGAAGAAGCGAATAAAGGTGTCGGTCTGCTTCTCGCCAAGTTCCTTTTGGACTCCCTGATAGTAGGCGACCGAGATGGCGGGAGGCACAGAAGTGTCTGCTCCTCCATGCCACACAATCAAGCTGCCGCCGTGGTCGGCGAAGGCACGCAGGTTGGTGTTGGCCGCGTTATAGAGGTAGCCGATCTCCCGAACACGGTCGAACCACTCCTGGGTGAACGTGAATTTGGCCATGATCTCTTCTGCGCTGTCCGGAGAAACCGTCGGCAGCAACAAATACTTGATACTGCCACCGGCCATCCCGCCGCCGCCACGCCCGCCCCCACCAGGACCGCCGGGACCGCCCGGCGTCCTCCCCGGCAGATTCCACTGCTTCTCCGACCCGAGAGGAAGGCCACTGATCTCAAAGAGCCTGCCGGAAGCGTCCTGGGGACCGTCGTAGATCTTTTTCACCACGGCTACTTCTTCCGCGGTCAGGCAAGCAGAAGTATCCGCGTTGCCAGCGTCACACTGGACCCAGCCCGGATCGAACTTGCACGCCAACGGATTGGCGAGGATGCCATCATCGATGCCGGATAGCGTGGGGCAGTGTGCAGCCACGGCACTTTGCAGGATTCCGACTCGCTCGCGGTAGAGGATTGTGGAGCCGTCGGCGCGCTTGTTTGCCGCCGAGGTCCAACTGTGAAAGAGAGAATTGTGCACGTTGATGATGGCGACCGGGGCCCCGGCGGCGATACCGTCGAAATCGTTGGGAAATCGCTGTGCCTCAATCAACGCTTCCCGGCCGCCATCGGAACAGCCCACGAAATACGCGTATTTCTGAGGCTGGCCGTAGAAAGCCTGGATCAGCGCCTTGGAGGCCAACGCCGTCACGTAATTGGCGCGATAGGCAAAGTCGATGCGCTTCTGAGGATCGGCGCCAAAAGCTCCTTCTGGCTGGCCAGAAGCGCCAGGACCACCCATTCCGCCTTGGTGGCCCAAATCGTTGCTGGCGACCACAAGGTCGCCATTCAGCGCCGGTGCGCACGTTCCGGCCTGGTTTATGCTGGCACGGATGTTGCCGCAATATGCGCCCCAGCCGGCCTGAGCAAAGCGTTGCATCCAGTGATCCACGGGTAGATCAACCTCGAAGCCGATCGGTCATCTCATGCGTTCAACGCTTAGCAGCGAGAAACACGCTGCGGGAACAAGGCTGGTCCTGACAGCTTGCAAAAATCCTGGCTTAGCGAGTTTCACGTCGCTTCTCCTTTTATCTCCCGACAGGGTCCGCAGAGATTTCACTGATGGGCTACAGCATGAAGACGGTGCGCGGTCGGGAAAACGTCACAGGGGCCAAGCTCGTCAGGCCAAAGCCTAACACTACTTAACACAACCACGGCGAAAGGCTTGTGGCCGTTACGCGCTGCTGCGGTTGTGCCCGTTTCAATCACTCAGAGTCGAAATGCGCGCGCGCCCAGCCGGCACCCAAAGCCGCAAAACCGAGTTCGCCGAACCGATCGCGCCCTTCAATGACAGGAGGAGTTCTGCCACAGTTCTGGCACAGCGCTCTTCGCAAGCTGCAGATTCGATTGATTCAGCAAGGTAACGCCTGCTGCTTGAAACGCAGGTGCACTAGAGCCAACTCTGTAGGTGATTGATTTCTTTGGTCGGGGCGGGGCGATTTGAACGCCCGACCCCCTGCGCCCAAGCTAGAGAGGAACCCTCGATACAATCCACCTGCTCCTAAGAATTTCAACCAGATGGGGCCTCTGCTTTCGCTCAGCCGACATCTCCAGAGGGCTCAATATCAAGCGTATTGATACGGTTTTGATACGGTGCGTGAAACCGAGCACCCACTCTGTTCAGGAGGTGGTCGCTCGTCGTTTCTGTCGTAGCCCATCGCGCCCCACAAACAACAATGGCCCGCGCTGCAACGCGAGCCATCGACCCTTAGGGGTGAAAATTGAATTCTGTCAACGGAAGTATACACCTCCCGTCCGCGGGAAGAGAAGCCGAAAACGCATTCCAAGCTCGACCATTTGTTTCACCTCATCCCATCGCGCAGGTTACTGATCCAAGCGCCCCCAGGGTCATTGGTTCGGACCTCACCCTCTCCGACTGTGCGGGACTGGAGGCGCGCTGGATTGACCGCAGCCTAGCAGTCGAGGCTGGCCTCCGGCGAGTCGATTCCCTAAGTGGCGCCGAGATCGTCGGCCGCAAGGGAGGCAACCATGCCGGGATCGTAATCCCGTACTTTCACCCAGGTTCCGATCAGGTTCGAGAATACCGATTGCGCAGGGATCACCCTGACCTCGAATACGATTCCGCCGGGAATCTCAAAACCAGGCAGAAGTACCTCAGCCCGCCGGGACGGTCCAACATGTTGTACGTGGTGCCCGGCGTTGGGCCGGAGCTCCTCCGCGATGCGAACACCCCCGTCGTGATCACCGAAGGAGAGTTCAAGGCGCTTGCCCTCTGGCGCTTGGCAACCCACGGATCGCCACCCCAGCCTCGTTTCCTCCCGCTCGGCCTTTCCGGCGTTTACAACTGGCGGGGAACCGTCGGCAAAACCGTCGGTCCGGACGGCAGTCGGCTTGACGTAAAAGGCACCATACCGGACCTGGACTGGGTTGCTTGGCAGGGCCGCAAGGTCGTCATTGCTTATGACGCAGACGTCGTGACCAAAGACCTGGTGCGCATCGCCCGCTCAGAACTCGCCGCACATTTTGTAAGCCACCGGGCTGTTCTCCCTGTTAGCCAGTCGGTTTTCTCAAATTGAGTTCGCGTGGAAGGGAGGCGATTGCGCGTTGATGCCGCACGATAGTCGGAATTTCGAAGATGGCATGCGGGCGGTGTAGAAGACGGAGGGGATTAGCCCCACAGGTCACCAGTATGGACGGACTTACCTTGAAGCTTGAGGTAGTAGAACAGTTGGCTCTTGTGCCGATCGAGGTGCTGGATCATCCGAAGGAGATGGTGGCCCAGCATCAGTGATACACTGGGCTCCCAGGGAACAGCCATTTGTCTCGTCGCCAGATCGTTCTCGCCGGCTTGATCGATCATCTGCAGGGCAATCGCTTTGTCCTCGGCGAGTAATTTTTTAGCCTCGTCAACACTCTCAACTGTGGGCAGCTTTTCGGCAGGCGGCAGGTTTTCTTCTGGCGACAAATCTTCCAGTTTTTTGCCTGCTGGGAGACCCCAGTCAGCCAACACGAATCCCTTGCACCCGGCACCACAGGCGTTGCTGATGTGTTTGATGAGTTGGCCGACCGTCATCCAGTTGGAGCCCGTCGCCGGTTTCCAGTCCAGACCGTCCGGATCCACCTTGTCGAGCAGCCGCGCGGTCGTTCCGTAAGCCGTTTCAACCTCATTCCTCAACAAGTCGGTCCAGTTCACGACTATTCTCCTTCCCAAATCGAGGATGTTGCTTGGCTGATGAGTGTAGGATCGCGCGCGACTCGATGCAACCGCCCTGCTTTTCGTTCGCCGCGCCCCGTCAATATCCCGGCCGGCGCCACGATATGCCGCGCTGGCTGCAGCCGCAAGTTTTTAGAAGATTTGGAAACTTGACCGACGCCCGAAAGGCTGTAGGATGTGAGCGGACAACCGGAGGGCTCTCGCTCGCCTTGCAGCCATGAGAACCCTCCGCAGATCCAATCACGGAGTCTGCCGACTTCCGAAAGGAGATCCTGTGCAAATCCTACACCCCTTCATTGGCTCGATCCAGCAGTATCTCAAAGAGATTTCTGATCCCGACCGCTATCGGCCAGACCACTGCCCGCAATGCGAAGCCATGCGGCCCCTGAACGCGCACGGCTTTTATAGCCGGACGCTGGTGGATGTGGAGCTTGACGGTTCCATCCGCGTACGCCGCTACCTGTGCTGCTCCTGTAAGCGGACGGTTTCGCTACTGCCCGATTTCTCTTTGCCTT
>Ga0335079_10011048_pt1 | contig 10284 bp, 7 predicted proteins | sample Lox_Sample_33_FD_206719 | JGI IMG/M metagenome (GOLD analysis project Ga0335079, IMG submission 206719) | Soil microbial communities from Loxahatchee National Wildlife Refuge, Florida, United States - Lox_Sample_3.3 | ecosystem: Environmental > Terrestrial > Soil > Wetlands | place: USA: Florida...
GGCCACACCCAGAGGCGATCCACTGTGACGGCGGCCGAGCGCCTCAGTGGATCGATACAAATCGCTAAACGGTGATTCATCTGCTTCGAAAAGGGATTATCCCCGCGATACCCGGCCGGCCGAGCTGCACAGGGCCGCCCGCGCCGCGTAGCGCCGCAATCTGTCCATGGGGAATCGGCTGGCGTCCGCGAATCCTCGCTCCGGACGGTTGCCGTGGCGTGAGGCGATCAGGCTGATTTTTTCCGAGCCGCCGAAATGACGCTTGCGGCCTGCCGGCATCGGATAATTCCCGCAAATGAGACGCGCATTTTTCTGGAAGGCGTGACTTGTTTCAAAACAATTTTCATTTACTTAAATTCAGCCCGCGGTCTCGCTGGTGTGCCGGGAACATCTGTAGGTGGTATTCCGAGAATTGGTGGGGTGGGGCAACCGCGAGGACAGGCTACCGCCCAAACAGTCACACTTTCTAGGTGCTGGAACCGAATGACCTAGTGGCGCTCAGCCATTGTTCCCGCACTGCTTTGGGAACATCCTGGAGAGAATTGTTGCACATCCGTTATCTCTTGTCAACGGAAAAATACTTCGTTTCCAGAAGTTTATACGTTGGTAAATCCTAGGAGTACTAACCAAAGTTCTTAGTACCGACGGGCTATCGCGAGGCCTAGATTCTGCGACTCCATTGCCGATCGCGTTTGCCTTCGCCGACGCCGCTCGAAACGGTCGCCAGGCACTTGCGAAAGGTCCGGCAAGCTACCACCCCTCGAAGCACACGCCAAACTTCCTGGAAATGGAACTCCAGAAAACTGCCAGCCCTTTTTCTTATATGGCAAACCGTAAACCGTTGTCAACATCTAACTTCATTTTTTAACATGGAATCTTTTTTGGGCAATTGGTACCACTAGACCTATGTTACGCTTGGCGCCAAAAAAGAGGCTCTTGGAGCCGTTTGCCAAGGAATATTGCAGCCCGGCTCTCCGTTCTGTTTTGCACAATAAGGCAGAAAGTGTATGGTAACGGACGGTCTCCGGCCCACCGGAACGGTAATGCGTAAAGGGCTGCCTACGGAGAAGGCACCGTCACCTGGACCGGCGGAGCCGAATCCGGGCTTTGATTGTTATAGTTGTCCACGGCTGTGGCGACGTAGTAATAAGTCTGGCCGGGCGCGAGCGTGCTGCTGCTGTCGATATAGCAAAACACGCTACCGCACGTGGTGGTGATCGGCGACGAATTCAACGGCGTCGTGAACGGTCCGCCGGCCGACGTCGCCCGGTAGAGGTTGTAGCCCACGACACCCGACGAGGAACTGGCATTCCACGTCACGTACACCCAGTGGACACCGGCGCCGGTGAGCGCCACGGTCACCGGAGAATTAATCGCGCCATTCGGAGGATTGCTCACAAACGTAACAGTGCCGTTAAACGGGCCTACTCCGGGCGGATTAAATGTCACGCTGAAGTTCGCGCTTTGTCCGACGGCCAGAGGAGGGTTCAGCGGCAGCGAAGGTCCGCTCATGCCGAAGGGGCTGCCACTCAGCGTGGCTTGAGAGATTGCCGTGCTCCCGCTTCCGGCTCCCGAAACGGTGAGCGTTTGGGTTCCCTGAGTCCCGATCGGGACGTTGCCGAAACTGACGACCGCCGGAGCGCCCAGCACCGGAAGAAGGCACGCCCCTCCGGGCAAGGCGGCGGTAATCACCGCCGCGTATGTGTTCGCGGTGCACCAGTTCAGAGAGGCCGGGCAGGGCCACTGCGGCGGCCCGATATCCACCATGTTGCTCGCCCACTGCACATCCACGATGTCGACGGAGCCGTCCTGGTTCAAGTCGCACGCGCTAAACGCTCCGGCGGGCTTGAAGGAAGCCGTGCTGCTGCCATACGTTCCGGCGGGACTCTCGCTCCACTGCGCGGCATAGGTTCCGGCGGACGAGGTAATCAAATGCGCCCAGCCGTTCTTTTGCAGCGTGGAATCGCTGCTGAAGGGATTGCCGCTATAGATGCCCGTCACGTTCTGGGAGACCTCGGCGAGAGAAACCACCACTTCACCGGCCGCCGTCGTAGTCACGGACGCGCCGGAAGGACTCGCGGTAGAGGCCTGGCTGTTGAGCGCCGCCGCCTGGTCCAACGGCGCTGTGCCATCGGCTCCGGCGAATTCCCAGATCACCGCCGCGCCATTGCTTGCACTGGCATTGGGGGTGATGGTTACCGACGTCGCGCCGGCTACGCTGTTCTTGGCGTACCAGATATCGCCCACCGAGCTGTTGGCCGTGTCAATCGACCAGGCGGCGCCGGCTTCCGCGTAGACGTTGCCGGCGTTGTCGGTCATACTGCTGATTTTGGTCGAGGCCGACGCGCCGCCTGCCACTTCAAAGCCGACCACAATCAGGTTGCCGCCCCCGGTCGCAGGAATGGTGCAACTCGTGCCCGGAAATACTCCCGGCCCGCACGAAGTCACGTGCACCAGAGTGATCTGCGCCGGCGCAACCGCGGGAAACAGAAACGCCACAGCGGTTGAAATTGCCAAGAATACACTGCGCATTTAGAAGAGTCCTTCCGTTCGAATTCTCGCTCCCTTTACGGCCAGCGCTCCACCGGCATCCTCTCCCCAACCCCGGCGAACTCCAAGAGCAGAAGTGCCAGGATAGACGCCGAAATCTCCGGCCGCAGCTCGTTGTTCCCCTGCACCTGCGTCTTTGATCGGCATTCTAGGCTTCGACTCAACGATAACTGTCTTTCGCGGTATGCTACAAGTTGCTTTTGGTTAGGAAAGAGACAATTCCAGGGCTGGGCCGCGGCTTTGCCTGGCGCAGTCCCGTTTCATCTTAATGCAAATAAAATATTTAGGTCAATGCTGGAGGGGGGCCGCGAGTTTGCCGACGGGTAGTCCCGAGAAAGCTTCCGGCTAGTGAAGCGAAGCGCCGCGCAGTCAACCATCGATAGGGGCCAGGGCGAGCACAGCGGAGATGACGACGCCCGCCGGGATGCGGGGCGCCTCCGCGGCTCCGTCACGGAGAGCGCCACCGGCGCCGCCGGGGTTCGATAAAGCGGCCATGGAGTCTTGACTATTGGGCCCGAAGGCAAATGGAAGGGGCCAGCCTTGCCTCGGCTATTGCGAACTCCGTTGGGACCTTTATGAGACACCGCCTGCCAGGTATCGCATGCATCGCCGTGCTATGCGGCATTCTCACGGCTGGACTCTGGCCTTTCGATGCTCCAGGAAATCAAGTGGCTTGGATTCAGGATCGCAATGGCCTCCGCTTTGGCGGCCACGGCACGGTTCTCAGTACCGCCACCCTCCAGGCGAGCGGCTCGCGAGACGAGCCCGTTTGCAGCGTAGAATTGTGGCTCGAAGCCGCGCTCGCCGATAACAGCGGTACGATCCTGGCCTTTCACGCTCCCGGCAATCCGCTCCAATTCTCTCTGCACCAATCTCTGACCGACCTCAAACTGCAGTTCCGTAGCGCGGGCCCGGCAGAGCGGCCAAAAACCAAAAAGATATACGTCAACGACGTTTTTCGCCGGGAACGATCCGTCTTTGTCACCATTACTTCGGGCGCGGAGGCAACGTTCGTTTACATGAACGGCGCTCTAGCGAGAACAGCTTCCGGATTCCGGCTGACACCCCGCGATTGCGGCGGCCAACTGATCGTCGGAGACTCTCCGGGGCAGCAAGACCCTTGGCTCGGCCAAGTGCGAGGACTGGCGATTTATTACAGCGAAATCGATGCCCCGGCGGCTCTCCGGCACTACAACTCCTGGACTCGAGAGGGCAAACCTGAGGTCGGCCGGAACGAACGCATTGCCGCCTTATACCTGTTCGATGAGCGAGGCGGGAACCGGGTCGATAACCGCGCCCGGCCCGGCGCCGACTTGTTCATTCCAACCACCTATACGGTCGTGGACAAGGTTTTTCTGGAGCCTTTCTGGGACGAGTTCGACCCGTCCTGGAGCTATTGGAAAAACGTCCTCAAGAATATTGCCGGATTCGTGCCCCTCGGCTCGTGTTTCTGCGCTTACTTCGCGCTGGTGCGCAAGTCCAAGCGAGCGGGGATCGTCACCGTCCTGGTGGGGGCCGCGGCCAGTCTCACCATTGAAGTGCTTCAGGGTTACCTGCCGACGCGCGACTCAGGCACGACGGACCTGATCACCAACACTTTCGGAACCTGGATTGGGGTCCTCTTATACAACGCGTTATACAACGCGGCCAAAGCGCGTTGGAACCGCCGCGTTCTTTAGGAATTTATCTAAGGCGCTCCCCGGGGGCGCCGTTCCCTCATGGTCGCGGCTCTGCGGGTTGTTGCGAAATCGAGGCTCCTTTTCGGGGCCGCCCGGGGTCAGTGCCGGAGGAGTCCGTTTGTCCGGACCGGCTCCGCAAAGAACGCCGAAAGGCCATGCCGCAGGAAGACTTGCGTCATGTCCCTGAAGTGTCCCGACCGCTTCGCGGCTCCGCAGGAGCGCCGCGGCTGTCGTAAGCGGCAGAGGAAATGGGAGATACGCGCCTGTCAACTCGCGCGGCGCTCAGTCCGGGAAGTTCGTGCTACACTGCCTAAGGCCGTTGCTGTGATAGCGTCAGGAGTACGCGCGTCGATCGGCCGAATTCCATCGCGCAGGTTCTTGGGAACCGCTTACCACACTGAGTCGGTGCGCGTGTCGCGATAGCTCGCTATATGGAGGCGTTGCGCGCGGCCTGCATCGCCGCAGGCCCTGTCTCAAAAAAGTGCCCGGGTGGCGAAATCGGCAGACGCAAAGGACTTAAAATCCTTTTCACCGCAAGGTGAGTGTGGGTTCAAGTCCCACCCCGGGCACCACTTCAACCCGCGTTGGCGCTGCCCACTCCGTGCTTTGGTGGCGCCGGGCCCTCGGGCTTCATTCCTCTGGTGCGAAACTCGTAGCGCACAATTCTGACTACCGCGTTATGCGCGTCGCTCGATACAACCGTGCCGGAAATCACGAGTTTCATCAGGCACCGCTTTCCCAGCAGGACCGGCCAATTCACCGTTACTTCACATTCCTGGTCGGGCTTTAAGGCGCGCTCGGTTGTAAATTTGACTTCCCGGTGTGTCATTTCCACCGTTCTGCCGGCACCTTTGTCCGACAGCCGGTGTCCTTTGAAGCACTTGTAGTGCACATCCTCCTGGATGGGATACCGGCGCACCAATGGCGCCCCGCCGTTCCGTGCGCCCGTTTTGGTTTGCGACATCTTCATCGTCCATAACGATTTACCGCACTTTCATGGCCAAGGAATATGGAGGGACGGAGCGGCGCCGGAGGGTACGATTGCGAACCACGGCGCAACGGCGCAACCGGCGGCTAACGCAGGGCGGGGACCCTGGCGCGTCTGCGGCCGGCGGCCGCCAGGAATATCAGTCTCGCGGCTACCACCAGCGCCGCGCATCCGGCGACCAGCTTGAATTCGAAGAGCCACACGGAGTGGACATCGCCAGGCGGAATCAAAGAAACGGCGATGGAAACGCCCGTGACGAGCAGCCCCGAGGCCGAGCTCACCTTTTGTCCGTGCTTCCAGGCGGCGGCAAACAGGTACAGGAACGGGATGAAGTAAACGATCACGGTCATGTCGACCAGAAGCTGGTAGGCGATGCGCAGATTCTCGCCGGCCTGCAGGGCGAGCACGAAAACCGTGCAGGCAATCCCTTGGGTAAGCAGCGCCACGTGCGGCGTACCCCAGCGCGGATGGAGGCGCGCGAAGCTGGGCGGAAGGTAGCAGTCGATTCCAATGACGAAGGGAACTCGCGCGCAGCCGCCGATCCAGGCGCAAAGCTGGCCGGCCACGCCCGCCAGGATCAGGGCGATCATGGCGGGGCCCAGCCAGGCGGAGCCCAGGCGCGCCCCGGCCTGGGTGCTGGCCTGCACCAGGCCGGTCAGGATGCTGATGCGATCCGGCGGCATCAGGACCATGAGGGACGCACTGCCGAGGATGTAGAAGGCCGCGATGCAGAATCCGGAGATCCACGCGGCGCGCGGCACGTCGCGGCGGGGGTGGCGGATTTCGCCTCCGAGCGTCGCGCCCAATTCCAGGCCGCCGAAAGCGAAAGCGATCTGCGACCAGAAGTTCACTTTCTCGAGATCCCAGTGGGGCGCCAGACGGAAGGGAGTGGCCGATCCGAAACGCATCCACACGTAGCCGCCGGCAGCAATGATGAGCGCGCCGAAGGTATAGGTGGCAAGGGCGCCCGCGTTATTCGTCCACTTGGCGATGTTGAGACCGAAGATATTCGTGAGCAGGCCGATCCACAGAATCGTCAGGGATATCGAGACGATGTAGATCTTGACCTCGGATATGCCCAGCGCGTAACCGGCCATATCGACTCCGGCCAGCAGCAGGTTGGGCAGATAGAACAGATTGCTAAGCCAGTAGCACCAGCCGCAGAGGAAGCCGTGCCAATCGCCGAAGCCCTGCCTGGTCCAGACATAGATGCCGCCTTCGTCGGGGAATCTGGCGGACAGGGCGGCGACCGCCAGCGCGGAGGGGACGAAGAACAGCGCCCCGGCCAACAGCCAGAGTGTGATGGATACCGGACCGGTGTGCGCGGCGGCGGCCAGCCAGCGGATACCGATCACGGCGGCGATGTTGAACAGGACCAGGTCGCGGAGTCCGAGTTCGCGGCGAAGCTGGGGAGCGGGCCGAACGGCGGCGCCGCTCATAGCCAATACTGCCATTGATGGAACAGCAGGACGTAGGCGGCAAGCAAGGCGTTGGTGACCGCATGGGCCAGAATGCAATCCGCGAGGCTGCGGGTGCGCACCATCCACCAGTTATAGGCCACGCCGGCGATCAATCCAACCTCCCAATACGGACCGTGCTCGAAGGCGAACAGCACGGCCACGGCCCAGAACGAAAACGGCGTGTAGCGGCCTGGTTGGACGCTCTGGAAATCGGACCGGATCAGCCAACGCATCAGCCAGCCGCGCCAGAAAAGCTCTTCTACGATCGGGACCAGCACGGTGCTTTCGAGTACGCGCAGGGCGAGGAAGAACGTATTCGCCATGAAACGCGGGGGCAAGGAACTGACGGCCGCGCCGACCAGCGGGTTGTGGAAGAGCCAGGAGTCGCGATATCCCGGCCAGAGGACATCGGGAGCGATCCAGATCCCGAACAGCAGCGCTCCGACTGCCAGTGAACCGGGCAGGAACCCTGGCGGCCAAGGAATCACGCGCGGCGAAAAGACCGCCAGCGTGGCCGTGACGACCACAAAACGCAGGGAGGCGAACAGCTCCGGCGTAATGGGAATCGCGCGCCGCAGGGCCAGCAGGCCGACGAAGATGGCGAAGGGAGCGATATAGTCGAAAGCGGCAAGTCCGGCGCCGGACGGTGTGTTCCTTGTACCGTTGGCCCGCGGCGAGGTTTCGTTTGGCGGCATCCGGATTTGGCTCAATCGGCAGGCCGCGGCGGGGCGGGCCTTTGAGGACGATAACATAGTCGGCCGAGGTGCGGCGAGCGCGCGCCGCGGATTTCTACAAGCCGGCCGGCGATGCGCGCCTATGTAATCGGAGGCGCATACAGACTGGGCATTCTCCAGATGCGGTAATTCTGCGGCGCCAGGAGATTCAGCACTTGCGTGCCGCGGAGGGCGCCGGGCGTGGGCAGGATTTCGATCGGATAGCTCACCAGGGTTCCGGAGGCGGGCAACACGACGTAGGATGGCAGAAACGAGTAACTCCCGTCGGACAACAACTGGGCGCTTCCGTCTCCGAACGACCGGACCCCCAGGTTCACGCTCAGCACCGGCGTGACCTGCATGGTGCTCTCGTCGATCATGAGAGCCATGCCGCGGCTGTTGCCGCCGCCCACACCATCCAGGCACCCGCTCGAGGCGCCCGGCCTGGAGTAGCGGGTATTGCCGTTATCGAGCAGGGTCAAGGGGCCGGCGCCCGCATTTTCCATGCCGGGCTCGTGCTGGTGCGAGAACCACGGCCAAGGGTCGTTGTTGAGATTGTGGAACGTGAAGTCTCCGCACGGGCCCATGCGCCACAGGATGTTTCCCGTGCCGGCGCCATTGCGGTAGTCGATCTTCAGGATCCAGTCCTGGTTGCGTGAAGACCATACCAGATCGCCGGACTGCGGCCAGTAATAAAGGCTGTTGGCATGCAGCCAGTCTTTCGCCAACGGAGAAATGCCGGGCGTCACCAGGGAGATCAACGGACAGTCCTGAGACTGGCCGGCGGTACAGGTTTCTCCCAGAACCGCCGGGCGATTGATATCGAGCTGGGGCGCGCCGGTGTCGTGCTGGAACGTGTCGAAATACCAGACCACTTGCCAGTTGCCGTCGAGCGCGACGATCAGGTCTCCCACGATGTCCACGGGAAGGCCGGTGGTGTCGCCCTGGGTTCCGGGCGGGAAGATTTTTTCCACGGCAACCAGGACCGCGGTCTGGCCGTTGGGCAAAGTCTGGATCGCATCGTGATGAAAAGCGTCGATGCAGGCCGCCCCGACGGGCGCGGGACTCGAGATGGTATTGCACATCCGGGCGTCCGCGGCTCCCAAGGCCGCGAGTTGCTGCGCCAGCACGCCTAAGTTGGTTTCCTTGACGATATTGCCTGCCAGGTCGATCTGCCGGAGGAATTGCAGGCCGCTCGAAGCCGGGTTCCAGGAGAGGCCGCTTTGCATGGTGAGCATGCCCCCGCCCGGCAAGGGGCGCGTCAGAAAAATTCGTTGATCCGCGTAGTAATACCAAATCACGTTGCCGGATAAGTCGGTGGCCACGGCGGGATAGACCAGACTTGTCCCGAACTGCAGCACATTCTGCAGAATGACCGGCTCAGCGGTGTCTGTCTGGGAACCGGCCGGGACCGTCACCTGGTAACTCGGGAACGGGATATTGGCCGGCAGAGCGCCGGTGGCAAAAGTCACCGTGGCGCCGTTTGTCACGGTACTCCCGGTCTTTGTCTGCGCGACCATGTTGTAAGTCGTGTTAGGGTACATGCCGGCGACTTCAAATGTCATGGTGGCGGGGGGATGGCAGCTTACGTAGCTGGTCGCGACCGGCGGCGCACTCTGGGATTCAGGCTGGAAGCGGACCCGCATGCTGCTTCCGGCCGCGCACGAAGGCGCGCTGAACAATGCCACGAGCGGATTGGCGGTAGCCACGGCCACAGGCGCGCCGCCCGCCGCCAGAGGACTGACCGGAAACTGAACGGTTGTCGAAGCCGTTTCTCCGGACGTGAAATCCTTGACGGCAACCTGGATCTGATATACGCCCTCGACGCCGGTTGGCGCCCACAGGAATGGCTGCGAGGTCCAGGCGCCGGATTGGAACGTACCCACGTTGAAGTCTTTCACCAGGGCCAGCGGTCCTCCCGGCGGGGCCACGTTGAACTGAAAGGTAAGCGGTCCGTCTCCGCTGCCGGTAGCGATTACGCCCCAGCGGATGACTGTGCCGATCGGCTGCGGCGGCTTAACCGACGGAGTTACGGACGTGATTTGAATGGTGGCGAAGACCGGAAAACAGAATCCGGCCAGCAGTCCCGCCAAAACCGTCCCGCGTGCGCCGGCGCGGCGGATCGTCACTTCGCCCGCCGCCGTCTGACCTGCGTCACGTAAGAGGAGGCGCATACATGCTGGGCATCCGCCAGATGCGGTAACAGAGCGGGGCTTCGAGGTTCAGGACTTGCGTTCCGGTGAGCGTGCCAGCCGTGGGGAGGATTTCGACCGGATAGCTGACGTAGTTTCGCGCGCTGCGTAAGTACACGAAGGACGCAAGAAACGAGTAATTCCCGTTGCTCAGCAGTTGCGCGCTTCCGTCTCCGAGCGACTGGACTCCCAAGTCCACACTCAATACGGGCGTGACCTGCATGCTGCTCTCATCGACGGTGAGGGCCATGCCGCGGCTGTTGCCGCTGCCCACACCCGGGGTGCATCCGGTGGAGGCATTCGGCTTGGAGTACCGGGTATTGCCGTTATCGAACACCGTGAGGGGCCCGGCGCCGCTATTTTCGATGCCCGGTTCATGCTGATGCGAGAACCACGGCCAGGGGTCGTTGCCGATGTTATTGAACGTAAAATCTCCGCACGGGCCCATGCGCCACAGAATGTTTCCCGTACCCGCGCCATTGTGGTAGTCGACCTTCATGACCCAGTCCTGGTTCCGCGACGAGAAAAGGATATCTTCATCTGGGGGCCAATAGTACAGGGCGTTGGCATGTAACCAGTCCTTCGCCCGAGGTGAGATACCGGCGGTGAGCAGCGATAAGGTCGGGCAGTCTTCCGATACGCCAGCGGTACAGGTCTCTCCCAGGACGGCAGGCCGTTTAATATCAAGCTGCGGAACGCCCT
>Ga0335079_10011049_pt1 | contig 10284 bp, 9 predicted proteins | sample Lox_Sample_33_FD_206719 | JGI IMG/M metagenome (GOLD analysis project Ga0335079, IMG submission 206719) | Soil microbial communities from Loxahatchee National Wildlife Refuge, Florida, United States - Lox_Sample_3.3 | ecosystem: Environmental > Terrestrial > Soil > Wetlands | place: USA: Florida...
GCGGACGGCCCGGGTCAAGTGCTGATTGGGAAGATTCTTTTTGCCAACCGGGACCGGTTTGTGGCACAAGAAGCCAGTGTCAATGCTACCGGAGCATACGACCTGAACCTGCAGAGCCAAGCCGGAGAATACAATGAAATGGTATTACGTTGATGCGGGCCAACAGGCCGGCCCGGTGGAGGACGCGCAACTGGCCGAACTGGTGCGTACGGGCAAAATCCAGCCCGATACGCTGGTCTGGCACGAGGGCATGGGTGCCTGGGCGCCTTACCAACAGGCTGTCCCCGCCGCGCCCCCGCCCGCGCCGCCTCCCCCGGCGGCTCCGGGCGCGCCACCTCCTCCAGCCGCTGCTCCCGGTCCGGCTGACGCAGGTCCGGCTGACGCTGGGGCGCCGCCCACCATCGGTGCGCCTGGTGGCACCGCGGGAGTCGTGTGCAGCGAGTGCGGCCGGGTTTTCCCCGCCAGCGAGGTGATTCGCTACGGAGACCGTTGGGTCTGTGCCAGTTGCAAACCGACCTTCCTGCAGCGGTTGCGCGAGGGGGCCGCCCTCGGCCCGGCCGGCGCCCGGCTCATGGTTTCGGAGGCAGACCTCCTGGCGCGCGACTATGAGGTGGATATCGGTGACTGCCTGACGCGCGCCTGGGAATTGTTCAAGCCCAACGCCGGCATCCTGATCGGGGCCTCGCTACTGGTCTGGCTGGCCTTCCTGGCGGCCAACGGCATCCCTTACCTCAGCGCCATACTGGCGTTGCTGCTCAATGGGCCTTTGATGGGCGGGCTGTGGCTTTTCTACCTCAAGAAGGTCCGCAACCAGGACGCGACCGTCGGAGACGCTTTTGGCGGGTTCGGGCCCAGGTTCTGGCAGTTAGTCCTGGCGCAACTCATCCCGAGCCTCATTGCCGGCGCATTCGTTTTCGTTCTGGCCCTCATTGCCGTGCCTGCTGTCATGCTCAGCGCACGTCATTCCGGGGGCGGCAGCGCGTCACTTTCACCCGGCGTCATCGCCTTGCTGGCCGTGCTCGGCCTGGTGGCCCTCTGCGTCATTACCTTCCTCAATGTCTGCTGGATCTTCGGCGTGCCGCTGGTGGCCGACAAGGGGCTGAACTTCTGGCCGGCGCTGGAGCTGAGCCGCCGGATGGTCAAGAAGCATTGGTGGATGACTTTCCTGCTGCTGACCGTCTCGGGTTTCCTGGGGATGGCGGGTTTCCTGGCCTGTTGCTTCGGGCTCCTGGTCTCCGGACCGGTAGCGTTTGCGATGATCGCCTACCACTACGAGAAGGTCTTCGGCGACTTGGCACCGAACTCGTGAGCCTGCTGGTCAAGCCCTGGTGGGAAAGCACTCGCCCAAGTGAACCTGAGGAATGACGTGGTATTACGTTGAGGCGGGACGGCCAGCGGGCCCGGTTTCGGAGGCGCGGTTGGTGGAATTGGTGGCGCACGGCTCGTTGGCTCCGGACACCTTGGTGTGGCGCGAGGGCATGGCCCAGTGGCAGCCTTATAACGACGTCCGCCCGCCAGTGGTACCCGTAGCGGCGCCTCTACCCGGTGTCTCGGCGGCCCCAGCCGCCCACCAGGCAGCCTGTGCGGAGTGTGGGCGCGCCTTTGATCGCCAGGACTTATTGGCTTACGGCAGCATTCATGTTTGCGCGCAGTGCAAGCCCATCTTCCTGCAAAAACTCGCGGAGGGGGCCAGGATCGAGACCAGCATCCGCTACGCCGGGTTTTGGATTCGCGCCGGGGCAAAGCTGCTGGACGGTTTGATTCTGCGCGTGGTGGGCTTGCCGGTTAGCTTGCTTATGATGCTGGCTTCCGCCAGCAGTCCGACGCAGACCCTGGTGCGCCCGGCGCGGGCCATCCTGATGTCCCTGCTCGGCATGGCCTTGAGCTTGGGCATCGCGATGGGCTATTCGGTGTTCTTCCTGGGCCGGTTCGGCGCCACCCCGGGCAAGATGGCCTGCCGGATCAAAGTCATCAGCGCCGATGGCCAGCCCATCTCCTATGCCAAGGCGTGCGTGCGGTTCTGGGCCGAATTTCTGAGCCTGGTCACGGCCCTGATCGGCTATATCATGGCCGGATTCGACGAGGAAAAACGCACCCTCCACGATCGGCTGTGCCAAACCCGGGTGATTTTCAAGTGAAGCTTGCCACCTGGAGGCGCGGATTCGTAAGCTGGCTCGCGATGAGTGGCCGGCGTTAGGACTTTTGGGTAAAGGTGCCGCGCGTCACGCATCGGATTTTGAGTCTTGTCTCTCCGCGACTGAGAGGATGAATACATTGCTGGTTCAGTGTCCCAAGTGCCACTCCGGGCTGGTGGATGGGATTTTCAATCAGCCGGATCTGCGACCCTGTCCCAACTGCGGCGCATCGTTGCAGGTCGAGGTTTTCCCCGCTTTCTTCCGGCGCATCAGCCCCGGACGGGAGGGGGAACGCATCATGGTCGAAGGCGAGTCCAGTTGCTTTTATCATCCGCAGAAAAAGGCGACGGTGCCGTGCGACGTCTGCGGCCGGTTTCTGTGCGCGCTCTGCGATTGTGAGGTGAAGGGGCAGCACCTGTGTCCGGCGTGCCTCGAATCCGGTCAGCGCAAAAAGAGCATCCGCGGGTTGGAGGATATGCGGGTGCTGCACCGGCGCACCGCGCTGCTGCTGGCCCTCCTGCCGTTTTTCATCACCGGCGTGGCGGCGATTTACCTCGCCCTGCGTTATCGCAAAGAGCCGGGGAGCCTGGTCATGCCGATGCGCTGGGCGTTCCCGGCCGCCCTTATCCTGGGCAGCCTGCAGACCGCGGGGTACCTCGTGCTGATCGGGTTCGCGATTTTCGGGCACTGACCATGGCAGCCAACGACAAACCCTACCAGCGCCTGCCGGGAACCGGTTACCGCCAGGTCATCCCGAGCTGGGCCATCCTGCTGCTGTTTTTCGTCATCGGCATCTTCGCGCTGCTGTTCCGTGGCCGGCGCGTGCAGCTCTGGCAGGGGGCCGAACACCTGCTGCTGGTCGAATGGGACGGCTCACGCGAGTATTACAAACGCTTCGATTACGGCGATATCCAGGCCGTCATGGTGCAGAAAACCGGTGAAGGCCGGCTCATCAACGCGGTGTTGGGGGTGGTCACCGGCATTTTCCTCGGCCTGGCCATCCCGGCCTCGGACATTGCTCTGCGGATCTCCCTCCTGGTTCTCGCCGGCCTGTTCGGCTTGATCCTCTTGGCGAATGCGCTGGCCGGAGCGACCTGCAAGTGCTGGATTCGCACCGCCGTCCAGCTCGATGACCTCCCTTCGCTAAGCCGGCTGCCCCGCACCCGCAAGGTGCTCGAACGCATCCGGCCGTTAATCGTCGCCGCCCAGGGACAATTGGCGCCGAACGAAGTCCCCGCGCGCATGCAGGAATGGATCGCGACCCAGGCAGCCACACCGGCCGCCGCCAGCCCCGGCAACGCGCGGTTCGTCGCCGATGACCCGAATGCCCCGCCGCGGATCCTGCCTTAGGGCTCGTGCATATGGGCCTGCTTTCCGAACAACGGTGTCTGAACCACGCGCAGCGCGAGGCGGTCGTCCGTTGTCCGGGCTGCAAACAGTTCTTCTGCCGTGAATGCGTCACCGAGCACGAGGCGCGCATGGTCTGCGCCGCGTGCCTGCGCAAACTGGTCCAAGTACCTTTGCTCAAGCGGCGCGGGTTTGCCGGCGCGATCTCCTTCAGCCAATGTCTGGCGGGCCTGGTGCTGGCCTGGTTCGTCTTCTACCTGCTGGGCGAGAGCCTGCTCGCGCTGCCGACGTCCTTCCACGACGGCACCGTGTGGCAAAACCTCACCAAATGAAGCGCGGTCGGCAAGCAGGCAAAGACGGGTTGGAACTCATCGAAGAAGCCATTCACCTGCTGCGCGCCGCGCCGGCGAGTCTCCTGGCCCGCTATTACCTTGGCGCGCTGCCCTTCGTGCTGGGCCTGCTCTATTACTGGGCCGATATGAGCCGCAGCCCGTTTGCCTACCAGCATATCGTGGGCGCCGCGCTCGGGCTGGCGGCCTTGTTCTGCTGGATGAAATTCTGGCAGGCGGTTTTCACGCGCCGACTCCGCGCGGCGCTGGCCAATGGCCCCCAGCCGCGGCTGAATTTCATCCGTTGCACGCGGATTCTCATCACCCAGGTCGCCCTGCAACCCAGCGGATTGTTGCTGCTCCCGCTGTCCGCCGTGTTAACCGTCCCGTACGGCTGGGTGTACGCCTTCTATCAAAACCTGACCACGCTGGCGGACGGCGAATCGGCCGAACTGACGCCGCTGGTCCGGCGGGCCTGGCGACAAGCGGCGCTCTGGGCCGGCCAAAACCACGCGGTCCTGGGCATCCTGTCCGGGTTCGGATTTTGTGTGTTTCTGAACTGGGCCACCGTGGGCTTCCTCCTCCCCTACCTGGCCAAGGCGCTGTTCGGCATCCAATCCGTCTTCACCCGCAGCGCGCTGACCATGTTGAACACCACTTTTTTTGCCACGATGCTTTCGCTCACCTACCTTTGCGTCGACCCGATCCTTAAGGCCTGTTATGCCCTGCGCTGTTTTTACGGCGAAGCGCTGGAGTCCGGCCAGGACCTTAAAGCGGAACTGCGGGATTACGACGCCCCGGCCAAGCGGGTGGCGGCGGGCCTGGTGGTCCTGGCGCTGCTCGGAGCCGGTGCCAATGCTTGGTGCCGGACCCCAGCCGCGGCGGAAGCCGGCGCTCTGCCGGCGCAAGGTATTGCGGCGAGCGAAGCCGATTCCGCCCAGGCCGGGTTGCCGACTCGCGCGGCGCCCGGCGCGACCGGAGGGATGTCGGCGCGGGACCTCGACCGCTCGATCCAGCAGGTCATCCACCAGCGGAAATATACCTGGCGGTTGCCGCGCGAAAAGATGGTCGAGCCCGAGCCCGGCCAGCCCGGGATTCTCGCCCGGTTCTTCCAGCGCGCCGGCAAGCTGCTGCTTCGCTGGCTGGAAGCCTTCGGCAACTTCCTCGACAAATGGCTGCGTCGGTTTTTCGGCAACCGCAGGCCCTCGCCCCCGCCGCCCGGCGGAAGCGGTTACCGCTGGATCGTGGCGGAACATCTGCTGCTCTATGCCCTCATCGCCGCGGCGGTGGCCGGGCTCGGTCTTTTGCTCCGTCGCCTGTGGCGCAAGCGGCAGGCCCAGGGGGTGACAACGATCAGCAGCGAAGCCATTCAACCCTTGCCCGATCTCTCGGATGAAAACCTCGGCGCGGAGGAGTTGCCCGAGGATGGCTGGACGAAACTCGCGAAAGAGCTGTTGGCGCGCGGCGAATTGCGGCAGGCCTTGCGGGCCTTTTACCTGGCCAGCCTGGCGCATCTGGCGGCGCGCAACCTCATCAGCCTGGCGAAATTCAAATCGAATCGCGAGTACCAGCGCGAGTTGGACCGGCGCGGCCATGCGTTTCCTGACTTGCTGGCGCTCTTTGGCGAGAATGTCTCCGAGTTCGAGCGCATCTGGTATGGCCTGCATGAGACCAATCGCGAGTTGGTCGGCCGATTCGCCGCCAAGGTTGAAAGAATGCGGAGCGGAAACGCATGACCGCCTCGGCAACCAGACTTCCCTCCCCGGCCTGCCTCCAGCGTTGACTCCCCATGCGCCGATTCCCGCTCCTGCTCTTCGTCCTGATCTCGGGGCTCTTCGCCTTTGGCTTGTTCGAACTGTTCCGCCTGCGATTTGAAGCGGGGGATGTTTACCCGGAATACTCCTCACTGCGCGCCGACCCGCTCGGGACCATGGCGCTCTACGAGAGCCTGGCGCAATTGCCCGGACTCACCATTCATCGGGATTTCAAAGCTGACAACCGGCTGCCGGACGGCCGCGACACCACCTACCTGCATCTGGCAGCTTCTCGGCTCGAGTGGAGCCTGATCGATGAGGATGCCCTTAAGGAGATCGATGGCTTCCTCGCGCGCGGCGGCAGGTTGGCCATAACTTTCATGCCGGAAGATTCCCAACCCTCCCGCTGGACCCCACCGCCGGCCGCAACCGCGCCCGGCCAGAAGAAGCAGGGCCAGAAAGCCCGGAGCCAGCAGGAACACCGGCGGCCACACGTTTCACTCAAGGACCGCTGGGGGGTCGAGCTGGCCGTCCTGCCCCTGGAAACCGGCTCCAACGCGTCCCATCACCCGGCCCGGGCTCTGAATCAAGCGGACTTGCCGTTGCCCCAGGAGTTGGCCTGGCACAGTGGCCTTATCTTCACCAATTTGCCGCCGTCCTGGCGCACGATCTACGCTCGCGGCGACCACCCGGTCTTGATCGAACGCGGGGTGGGCGCCGGTTCGCTGGTGATGGCTACCGATTCTTATTTCCTGAGCAACGAGGCGTTAAGCAAGGAGCATGTCGCCGGCCTCCTCGCGTGGTTCGTGGGTCCCAGCAAACGGGTCGTTTTCGATGAAGCACATTTTGGCCTGGTCGAAAACCCGGGAACCGCCGCCTTGATGCGCAAATACCGCTTGCATGGCCTGGCAGCCGGTCTGATCTTGCTGGCGGGACTTTTTATTTGGAAAAACTCGATGAGTTTCCTCCCGCCGTATCCTGACGAACAGGAGGCCGGGCAGGTCGCGGGCAAGGAAGCCGCCGCCGGGTTCGTGAACCTGCTGCGGCGTAACATCGCTCCTCGCGACGTGCTCCGGGTTTGCTTCGACGAATGGACTCGCTCCCTGCTGCATGGGGGCAACAGCCACTTGATCGCGCGAGTGGACCAGGCCCAGACCGTGCTCGAAGGCGAATCCGGGCGCGCCCGCACCGAACAAGACCCCGTCCGCGCCTACCGGGAGATCTGCCAGGCACTGGCAGGCAAGGCCGGGGAGGCGCCGATAAAGACGGATGGGCCCCCCACTCACGCGTCCGGCATCACTTAACATGACCCTCGACCAACTCAAAGAAATCCTCACCCAGGCTCAACAGGAGACCGCCAAAGTTATCATTGGCCAGCAGGAGGTGATCGAAAAGGCGCTCATCGCCATCATCACCGGCAACCACGCGCTCATCGAAGGGGTGCCGGGGGTTGCGAAGACCCTGTTGGTGCGCACGCTGGCCCAAGTCCTGGGGTGCGAGTTCGCCCGCATCCAGTTCACGCCCGACTTGATGCCGGCAGACATCACCGGCACGAACGTGTTCAACCTGCAGCGCAACGAGTTTTCACTCATTAAAGGGCCCATTTTTACCTCGTTCCTCCTGGCCGACGAAATCAACCGCGCTCCGGCCAAGACGCAATCGGCCCTGTTGCAGGCGATGCAGGAGCGCCTCGTGACGATCGACCGCGAAACGCACACGTTGCCGGCGAACTTCACCGTGTTTGCCACGCAAAACCCGATCGAATACGAAGGCACCTATCCGCTGCCCGAGGCTCAGAAAGATCGCTTCATGTTGAAGATCTCGATGCAGGCGCCCGACCGCGCCCAGGAACTGGCGCTCGCGCAGCGGACCATGACCAAAGAGGCTCCCGAAACCCTGCTGGCCAGCGGCTCCGTCAAACCCGTCCTCCGCGCGGAAGAACTGCCCGCGCTACGCGAGCAACTGGGCGCCATCCTGCTGCGGGACGACCTCATCGGCTACCTGGTCGATATCGTCCGCGCCACGCGCCAGCACGAGAGCGTGCTCGTGGGCGCCGGCCCGCGCGCGACCCAATCCTTGATCATGGCCGCGCGCGCGTGCGCCGCGCTCGCCGGGCGTGATTTTGTGAACCCGGACGACATCAAAACCATGACCTTGCCGGTGCTCGAACATCGGCTCATCCTGCGGCCGGAGTTCGAGATCGAGGGTTTGGGCGTCCCGGAGGTCATCCAACAGATCCTGCAGCAGATTGCCGTGCCGCGCTGACTGACCGCATGCCCTCGCAATCTGCCTCCGCCCAAGCGCTCGCCGGTCCGCTCCGCCAGGCGGCCGAAGCCCAGCCATGATCGTTCCGCGCAACAAGCTGCTGGTCTGGGTGGCGTTGGTGGTGCTCCCGTTTGCATTGCTCGCGGGTGTCGAGCCTTCCGCCCTGCTGCCCTCGCTGCTGGCCATCGCCGCGCTGCTGGGGATAGCGGCGGCCGATGCCGTCGGCGCTGCGGGCGGCCTGGCCGGCATCAGCCTGGAGCTGGCGCCGGTCGCTCGCCTGTCGAAGGACCGCGCCGGCAAACTCGAGGTGCGGATCCGTAATCCCCGGCAAAGAACCCGGAGCTTGCGCCTGGCCCTGGTGTTGCCGCGCGAGATTCATTCCCCCCAGGAGGACCTGGCCGTCGCCCTGCCACGCGAAAGTGAATGGTCCCGGTTCACCTGGCCCTGCGTGCCCCGCCGGCGCGGGCGGTTCCGGCTCGAGACCGCGCGGCTGGAGACGAGCTCGTGGCTGGGCTTGTGGGACGCGCGGAAAACGGTGCCGGCAGCCGCCGAATTGCGAGTCTATCCGAACCTGTTCACCGAACGCCGTGAGCTGGCCGCTTTGTTCCTCCATCGCGGGACCTTCGGCCTGCACGCCCAGCGGCAACTGGGCAAAGGCCGGGAGTTCGAGAAGCTGCGCGAGTACGCGCCCGGCGACAGTTTTGAAGACGTTCATTGGAAAGCTACCGCGCGCCGTGGGCGGCCGATCACCAAGGTATTTCAGATCGAACGCACCCAGGAACTCTACGTGATCCTCGACGCCTCCCGGCTCTCCGCCCGCGCCGTGGCTGCCACCGGCGACCGCGCCAATGCGCTCTCCACCGAACGCGACCCCTCCCCTGCCGCGAGTGAAACCGAAGCAGCGGCACTCAAGAATTCGCCCGTCACCGCCCTCGAGCGGTTCGTCACCGCGGCGCTCACGCTCGGCCTGGCGGCGGAGCAGCAAGGGGATCTGTTCGGGCTGCTGACCTTCACGAACCAGGTGGAGCACTTTGTCCGCGCCAGGAACGGCAAGGCCCATTACAGCGCCTGCCGCGACGCGCTTTACACCCTGGAGCCGCGGTTGGTGGCCCCGGACTATGATGAAGTCTGCACGTTCATCCGCCTGCGCCTGCGGCGCCGCGCCCTGCTGGTTTTCCTGACGGCGTTGGACGACACCGTGCTGGCGGAGAGCTTTGTCCGCCACCTGGACTTGATCCGCAGACAGCACCTGGTCCTGGTCAACATGCTCCAACCGCCTGGTGTCGTTCCGGTCTTTTCGGACCCGAACGTCGCTTCGGTGGACGATCTCTACGACCACCTGGGCGGGCATTTGCGCTGGCAGAGCCTGCGCGAACTGGGGCAGGTGCTGCACCGGCGTGGCGTGCATTTTTCCCTGTTGAAAAACGAGCGCTTGAGCGCCGAGTTGGTCTCGCAATACCTCAGCGTCAAACGACGGCAATCCCTGTAAGCGGCACTTTCTACCGGGCATGATCATCGACCTGCAACGCTTTCTGGCGACGGAACGCCCGCACTGGACGGCGCTGGAGCAGGCGCTGGACAAAATGGAGAACCAGGTCCGCACGCGCATGACACTCGACCAGGTGCGTGAATTCCACCTGCTGTACGAACGCACGGCGGCGGATTTGGCCAGGATCATCACCTTCTCCGCCGAGCCGGAAACTCGCCGCTACCTCGAACACCTGGTCGCCCGCGCTTACGGGCAGGTGCACTACACGCGGGCCCGCCATGGCCGGCTGGACCTGGTAAAATGGTTCCTGCACACGCTGCCCCAGACGTTCCGCCGGCACGTGCGGGCGTTTTACCTGTCGCTGGCCATTACCATGGCCGGGTGCCTCTTTGGCGGAATGGCCATCGGGCTGGACCCGGAATCCAAGCCCGCGTTGATGCCCTTCGAGCATCTCCAGCAGGACCCGGCTCAGCGGGTCGCGGAGGAGGAACAGGCCACCACCGACCGGTTGGCCGGCGTCAAGACCTCGTTCTCGGCCTTCCTCATGACCCATAACATTCGCGTGTCGATCTTCACCCTCGCGTTGGGCATGACCTGGGGAGTAGGTACGATCATCATGCTCTTTACCAACGGCCTGATGCTCGGGGCGGTGGCGGTGGACTACATGCGCGCCGGCCAGACGAAATTTCTCCTCGGCTGGCTGCTGCCCCACGGAGTGGTCGAGATCCCGGCCATCCTGATCGCGGGCCAGGCTGGGTTGATGCTGGCGCTGGCCCTCATCGGCTGGGGCCGGCGTGTCCCCCTCCACGCGCGTTTACGCAAAGTCTCGCGCGACCTGGTTACCCTCATTTTCGGGGTCGCGTTGCTGCTGGTCTGGGCCGGTTTCGTCGAGGCGTTCCTGTCCCAATATCACGAGCCCATTATCCCGTACTCGGTCAAGATCGCCTTCGGCCTGGTGGAACTCG
>Ga0335079_10011050_pt1 | contig 10282 bp, 7 predicted proteins | sample Lox_Sample_33_FD_206719 | JGI IMG/M metagenome (GOLD analysis project Ga0335079, IMG submission 206719) | Soil microbial communities from Loxahatchee National Wildlife Refuge, Florida, United States - Lox_Sample_3.3 | ecosystem: Environmental > Terrestrial > Soil > Wetlands | place: USA: Florida...
TCCGACGAGCCCCACGTTCGGAGAGATTCTAAACACGGGAGTTCCCGGCGACCCGCGGGAAAGGATCATTCAGCTGGCGGCGCGTTTCAGTTTCTAGCACGCGCGGTCGTGCGCGCCGGGCGGTCCATGTTAGGCTCGTGAGCGGAGGCGCGAGCGAATGGAGCTGCGCGAACGGCTGCACTGGATTTTCCGGATGGCGCTGCTGCTGTTCATATTGTCGTCAGTGGCTTTCCTGAGCGCGCTGACGGCGATGCGGTTTGCGATCCAGGGGCGGGAGGTGTCGATGCCGGACGTGGTGGGCGCGCCCGCCAAGCAGGCGCAGAAGGTGCTGGAGGGACGCCGGCTCGGAATGAAGATTGAAGACCGCGTCTACAGCAGCCTGCCGGTGGACGCGGTCGTGCGGCAGAGCCCTCCACCAAACCTGCGGGTAAAGACCGGGCAATTCGCGCACGTCGTGCTGAGTCTCGGTCCGCAGAAGGTGTCCATCCCGCATTTGAAGGACATGAGCCTTCGCGCGGCACAGGTGGAGCTGCTGCGAAGCGGGATGCAGCTCGGAGAAGTTTCGAGCGTGTATCTGCCGGGTACTGCAGCGGACGCGGTGCTGCTGCAGGATCCCGCTCCGGGCACCACGGACGTGCAGAGCTCTCATGTGAACCTGCTCGTGTCGCTTGGTCCGCGGCCGCCGGCGTTTGTGATGCCGGAGCTGGCGGGCCTGTCCGCGGGTGAGGCGGAAGCGAAGCTGAATGCGGCGGGGCTGAAGGTCGCCAAGGTGACTGTGGTAGCCGGCGTAGAGCAACCGGCAGGGACCGTCGTGGCGCAGGCGCCGGCCCGGGGACAGCGTGTGGACGGCAGTACATCGATCGAGTTGCAGGTCGCCCAGTAGCAAGCCCTTCCGAGTGTCCCGCAGCGGCCTGTGCTAGAATTCCCCGCAGATTCCATGGCCTACGCAAGGATCGAGATCGCGCCGTCCATTCTGGCTTCCAACTTTTCGCGGCTGGGCGACGAAGTTCGCGCCGTCGAGGAGGGAGGCGCGGACGTAATCCATGTGGACGTGATGGACGGCCATTTTGTCCCGAACATTTCGATTGGAATCCCGGTGGTGCAGTCACTGAGCAAGGCAACCCGGCTGCCGCTCGACGTGCATCTCATGATCGACCGCCCTGAGAAATACCTGGATGAGTTTGTGCGCGCGGGCGCCAGCCGCGTCCTGATCCATCAGGAAGCGACGGTGCATCTGGACCGCGCGCTATCGATGATTCGCGAGCTGGGCGCGCAGGCCGGAGCGGCGATCAACCCGGCGACGCCGGTTGCGGCGCTCTCCGAGGTGTTGAACAAGGTGGACACGGTGCTGGTGATGTCGGTGAATCCGGGCTTCGGCGGCCAGAAATTCATTCCCGGGGCGCTGGAGAAAATTCGGCAGTTGAATCAATGGCGCGCGCGCTATAATGGCGCCTTCCGCATAGAGGTCGATGGGGGCGTAGACGCGGGCAACGCAGCGGAACTGGCACAGGCTGGGGCCAACACGTTCGTAGCGGGGACTTCGATCTTCCACACGCCCGATCCAACAGCCGCGACACGGCAAATCCGCAAACTCGCCACCGAGGCTATCAGCCAGAGGGTTTAAGGGTTCATGCACGGAACATTCGCCAAGACGCGTCATCTTTTGATTGCTGCTCTGGGACTTTCGCTCGCCGGCGGCATGTGCACGGCCGCGCACGGGCAGAAGAAGGTCCATGTCACGAAGGTCAAGCCGAAGAAGACGACCAAGAAAGCGGACACGACCGAATCGGCCGAGCCTGACAAGGTGCTCTACGAGCGCGCGACGAGCAGCATCAAGCATTCGAGGTACCTCGAGGCGCGGCTGGACCTGCAGACGCTGATCAACACGTATCCCGACAGCGAATACCTGGCCAAAGCGAAGCTGGCGATCGCGGATTCCTACTACAAAGAGGGTGGCACGTCGAATCTGACGCAGTCGGTGGACGAGTACAAGAATTTCATCGTCTTCTTCCCGTTCCTCGACGAGGCCGCGTATGCGCAGATGCAAGTGGGCATGGCGCACTACCGGATGATGGAGAAAGCGGATCGCGACAACAGCCAGGCCGAGTCCGCTGAAGATGAGTTTCGGACGTTCCTGCTAAAGTATCCGCAGAGTCCGCTGGTGCCGCGGGCGGAGCAGTATTTGCGGGACACGCAGGAGGTTCTGGCCGACGGTGAGTTCAGGATCGCGCATTTCTATTACGTGAAACAGGATTACCGCGCGGCCGCCGCGCGCCTGGTTGAGGTGAGCAGCCGATATCCGCTTTACAGTCAAAGCGACCTGGCGCTCTCGATGCTCGGGAACATCTACATGCGCGCCAAGCAGATCTCGAGGAACGAAGACGACAAGAACCACTGGGGCGGACTGGCCGGGGAGTGCTACGCGAGAATCGTTCGCGACTATCCTCTCTCGAAGCTGGCGCCCGAGGCGAAGGAGAAGCTTGCCTCCATGGGCATGCAGGTGCCCAAGCCCGACGCGGAAGCCCTCGCGCGGATGCAGAAGCAGCAGGAATTCGAAAAGGGCCATCATCCGAACGTCGTGATGAAGCTGCCCATGGGCATGATCCGCTCGAGCCCAGACATCTCCACGGCGGCTCAGGTCGGCCAGCCGAATTTGAATCCGCCAGACGACACGGTATCGGCAACCGAAGTTCTGAATCAGGGTGCGGCGGGCCCGTCGTTCAGGCTTTCCGCCAAGAGCCTCTCCGGAGGAAGCGAGGCGCAGCCGGTCGACACCGAGTCGGTGGACACATCATCGAGCGCGCCCACGACCGATGCCGGGGCGCAAGTGCTCGAGGCACCGGGAGCCACCGGGACGGCTACAAGCCAGGCGGCAGGCGCCTCCCCGTTGACTCAGTTGCCCTCCAACGCGCCGGAATCAAATGCGCCAGCCGCGAGTGTGGCTCCAGTCGAAAGCTCCGCTGCTCCGGCGGCTACGCCCGATCAGCCTGCTGCGGCAGCGCAGGCTGTGGCGACTCCCACGACGAGCGGTTCGCAATCGTCGAGCCAGGCATCCGGGCAGTCAGCCAGCAGCAAAGAAGACCCCAAGAACGAATCCAGCAGCAAGAAAAAGAAGGGTTTGCATCGCCTGATCCCATAGCCTGTTCTCGGCTTACCCCCTGCTGACAACTCAAGCACCAGTACTTGCCGTCGTCGTTGACGCCCCTATGCGGTAATGCTGCAATAGTCGTACAGAGGCGGTGGCGCGGGTTCGTGCAAGCGCGCCTCGAGGGGTTTCCAGTGCCCAAAATATTGGTCGCCGACGACAACGCCAATATCCAGAAGATGGTGGCGCTGTCGTTTGAGGAACGCGGCATTCAAGTGGTCGCAGTGGGCAACGGCGAAGCAGCCGTGCGCCGCATTCCGGACGTCCAACCGGACCTGGTTCTGGCCGACATTTTCATGCCGGTGCGCAACGGCTATGAGGTGTGTGAATTCGTTAAGAAAGACGAGCGCTTTTCGCACGTCCCCGTGATCCTCCTCGTGGGCGCATTCGATCCGCTGGATGAGAAAGAAGCGCGCCGCGTGGGCGCCGATGGCGTCCTGAAAAAGCCCTTTGTTCCGCCGGACCCGCTGATTGCGATGGTGATGTCCGCGCTGGAAAAGAATCCAAAGATCGCGGCGGAACTGGCCAAGGCGAAAGAGGCGAAGGAAGCTCCCGCGCCCGTGGTGCTCGAGTCGGTTCCCGAACCCCCGACTTCGGTCCGAGCCGAACCCAAGCCGCTCCCTGATTTTCCGGAACCCGCGAACGACGAAGAGGCGGCGATCGCCTACGGATTTTCATCGCCCCGCCGAACCATCGACGACGAACCGATCGAAGCCGCCGAAGCGAAGGCTCCCGTTGCGCAGCCGGGCGGCGCGCGAGACGAAGAAGAGTTCGACGGCTCGTCCACTTCGCACGATTGGCGCCGCAACGCGATGGATTTCGACGTTCCCGCGGAGGCGGCGAACCGCGCTGCGTTCATGCACGATGAAGATTCCGACGCGGCGATGTTCCCGTCCGAGCGAGACGTCCCGCCGCGGCACGTGCGCGTGCCGGATCCCGCGGAGGATAGCGATCCGGTAATTCAAGATCGCGCGCCTGCCAAGGTCGAAGCGGAAGCGAGCGCCCCCGCGCCGGTTCGAAATTCGGAATCCGATTTCTTCGCGCCCCCGGACTCTCCGGCGACGGCTACAGCCGAGCCATTGCAGGAAGTGGAGCCGGTGGTTGAGAGCGAAACCGTGCACGAACCGGCTTCGCAGGCGAGCCCGTCACACTGGATGGACCAGCTGGCGCAGGGATCGTCCGATCGCCCGGCAACGGACTGGATGAGCGCGCTTTCCGAACAATCCGCGCAGGCGTCAATCGTCGCGCGGCCGGAGCCGCAGGCTGAGCCGGTCGCGCCGCGCGAAACTCCGGCGGAAGATTTCGGAGCGCAGGCGAGTTCTTACTCCTCGACTGAAACCGAGGGTTCTCACGATTCCGCGCCTGTTCGCGAGGAATCGAGCGGCGCGTCCTTCTTCGCAGACGAGCCCGCGCCGAGCACATCGAGTTCATCGTGGCTTTCTCCGGCTCCATCGGCACCGGAGCCGTTTGGAGAAACCGTCGAAGCGACGTCGTCGGAGCCAGTTCCCTTTGCAGCGTCGAAGTCAGACCAGGGCTTCGAGCGCGACGCTGAAGACTCCGCGCCGTTGGCGTTCAAGGATCCCGACCTGGTTGAGCCGCCCGCCGTCCATGTGACCCCGGAGCCGCTGCTGGTCGAAGACGAGCCCGAGGCGCCTTCGCAGTACGGCGCGCGCGGACAGGACGTTCAGCCTCTGCATTCATTCCTGGTGTCGCCTTCCACGCCGCTGACCGAGGAATCCAGCGCGTCCGCGTCGTCGTCGAACCGCGCGGAGATCGCCGTGGCGCCGCTCGAGCCCGAGCCAAGCATCACCAGCGAGCGCATCCCTACGGGTCCGCCACCGAGCCGCGAAGCCCTTGCCGAGATTCCGTTCCTAACGCCTCCGCCCGAGTTTCGCTCGCAGGCGCCCGAACCGCCCGCGCCGAATTCGGGGACGGTGGACGCCGTGGTCCGGAAAGTCCTCGAGAAACTCGAGCCGCAGCTCCACGACCTGCTTTCGCAGGGCGTGCTGAAGCCGCTGGTCGAGAACCTCCTGCAAAGCGAACTGGCCAAGAAAGAAAAGTGACGATCCGACCCGGATCGTCGTCCTGAAGCCGGCGTCCTGATTTCCCGCCGGCTGAGCGATCTCACTGGCCGATTTGACCTCTTAGTTGTGCTGCCCGTATATTGAGTGTTTCACGTCTGCACCAAATTCACGACACAAGGAACGCATGCCCCGGGAAATTCCGAAGGCTTACGAGCCGCAGGAGATCGAAGAGCGCTGGGCCAAGGCCTGGTTTGACGAAAAACTCTTCCGAGCCGAAAACTCCGGCAGCGGCCCCGCGTTTTCCATCGCTCTGCCGCCGCCCAATGTGACCGGCTCGATCCACATCGGCCACATGCTGGAGCATTCGCAGATCGACATGATGGTGCGCTGGCATCGCATGAGGGGCCACCGCACGCTCTGGCTGCCGGGCATGGACCACGCAGGAATCGCCACACAGTTCGTTGTGGAACGAAAGCTGGCCGAGCAGAAAATCCGCCGCCAGGATCTGGGACGCGAGGAGTTCGAGCGGCGCGTCTGGCAGTGGAAGGCCGAGAGCGGCGGCGTGATCAAGGAGCAGATGATCCGCCTCGGCGCTTCCTGCGATTGGACGCGCGAGCACTTTACCCTGGAGCCGAAACTCTACCGCGCCGTGCTCGAAGCCTTTCTGCGGCTCTACCGCGAGGGATTGATCTACCGCGGGCGCTACATGGTGAATTGGTGCCCGCGCTGCCAGACCGCCATCAGCGACCTCGAAGTGGTCCACCACCAGCGCACAGGCGAAATCTGGAACATCCGCTACCCGATCGCAGGCACGAATGAATTCCTGGTCGTCGCGACGACGCGGCCTGAAACAATGCTTGGCGATACGGCCGTTGCCGTGCATCCGGACGACGAGCGCTACAAGCGATTCGTCGGCAAGACCGTGACGCTGCCGCTGATGAACCGCGACATTCCCGTGATCGCGGATTCCTATGTCGACCGCGAATTCGGCACTGGCGTCGTCAAGATCACGCCCGCGCACGATCCGAACGACTTCGAGGTCGGCAAGCGGCACGACCTGCCCGAAATCGACGTGATGACCAACGACGGCCACATGAGCGAAGGCGCCGGAAAATATGCCGGCGTCGAGCGCTTTGCGGCGCGCGCGCGAATCGTCAAGGACCTCCAAGAACTCGGGCTGATCGAGAGCGTGAAGGAGCACATGCACGCCGTGGGCGTGTGCGACCGCTGCAAGTCAATCGTCGAGCCGCGCATTTCGACGCAGTGGTTCATGAAGATGAAGCCTCTCGCCGAGCCCGCAAAACAGGCCGTGGTCGGCGGCCTGATCGAAGTCGTGCCGGACAACCAGCGCACGATCCTGCTGCAATGGCTCGATAACATTCGAGACTGGTGCGTCTCGCGGCAGCTTTGGTGGGGCCATCGCATCCCCATCTGGCACTGCGCCGGATGCAAGGAGATGGTTCCCGCCACGGATTCGCGCGTTGAGATCGTCGATGGCCACGCGCGCGCAGCCAGCGCGCCAGCGCAATGCCCGAAGTGCGGCGCGGCCAAACTCGCCCAGGATACCGACGTGCTCGACACGTGGTTCAGTTCGGCGCTGTGGCCCTTTTCGACGCTCGGCTGGCCGGACGACACGGAGGATCTGCGGCGGTTCTACCCGACGAGCCTGTTGATCAGCGGCTACGACATCCTGTTTTTCTGGGACGCGCGCATGATCATGATGGGGCTGCACCTGACGAAAGGCGCGGCGCCGACAGACCGCATTCCCTTCCGACGGCTCTATCTGCACTCGCTGGTGCGGACGTCGGAAGGCGCGAAGATGTCCAAAACGAAGGGCACGGGTGTCGATCCGCTGCAATTGACGCAGCAGTACGGCACCGACGCGCTGCGCTACATGCTCGCAAGCATGGCAGCGCCGGGCACCGACATTATCCTCAGCGAGGACCGCATCAAGGGCGCGCGCGCCTTTGCGAACAAGATCTGGAATGCCGCACGGTTCCTGTTCATGAATCTCGAGAAGGCGGAGGCCAACGGCTTGACGCTTGAAGAACTGGCGGCACCGGAGATTCGGGGCAAGGCGCCGTATCCTGTGCCGGGGGAAGGCGCGCTGGCGCACAGGTGGATATTCTCGCGCCTGGCGGCGGTCGCCGCGCAAGTGGACGACGCGCTGGATCATTTTCGCTTCCACGAAGCGTGCCAGACCATCTACCAATTCTTCTGGGGCGATTTCTGCGACTGGTACATCGAATGGGTGAAGCCGCAACTCGCGGCTCCCGACCGCGCGGTCGCTCTTCCGGCGTGGCGCAACATATTCGCGGCGCTGGACGCCGCCTTGCGTCTGCTGCATCCGGTGATGCCGTTCCTGACGGAGGAGCTGTGGCACAAGCTGCCGCAGCCGCCGGGCGCGCGCTCGATCGCTCTCGATGGCTTTCCGCAACCGCGAAAGGAGTGGACGGACGTGGGTGCGGATGACTCGATGGCGAGGTTGCAGGAAATCATCGTCGCAGCGCGCAATATCCGCGCCGAGATGAAGCTCGATCCGAAGCGCAAGGTTGCCGCCGACTTTTCGACGCGCGGAGCCATGCTTCCTACGCTAGTTCAGGAAAATATGGACCCGCTCCTGCGCCTGGCGACGCTTTCGGAGCTGCGCGTCACGTCGGAGCATCTCGATGTCGCGGGGGCCGCGGTTCGTTCGACCGCCGCGTTCGACCTGCGCATTGCTTATGGCGAGACCGTGGACAAGGCGGCCGAGATTGCCCGCCTCCAAAAGGAAATCGAGCGGCTGGACAAAGACATCGAATCCAAACAAAAGCGGCTGGCCGACGAGAACTTCACCAGCAAGGCCCCGGCCCAGGTCGTCGACGCGCTTCGCGCGACCATGGTCGAGCGCCAGATCGAACGCCAGAAGCTGGCCGACCGGCTTGCGCAACTGCTGTCCTAGGATCTTCCCGCGGGCCTGCCGCCCGGACCAGCCGACACTGACGCTGTTTCCCGCCTTTCATTCGCAGCGAATCGAACTCGTCGCGCCGTAACCGATTGATTTTTCGGCGCTGCTTGCCGAAGCGATGTGGCCCTCCACGCGCATGTGCGGCCTCCAGGGCAGTTGAGGCTTTGCCACTTCGAATGCAGAGGAGGACCCAGTGAGAAGAATCGTGCTGCGTCTGGCCGTTCCCATTCTTGCCGCGCTGATCGTTGCCGCGGCGGCGCAAGCGCAAGACGCCGCCAGTCCGAGATTCACGCCATACGTGGGCGCCGGAGTCTTCGCCGCGCAGGATCACGCAAAAGGCGAACTTCAGGCGGGAGCGTCCTTTGAGCTTGCGCCGCCCGACGCCGGCGCTGGCTTTTCCTTCGAAGGAGGCTACGTCGGGCCATGGTCCGACTTCAAGACGGGCTCGGCGCTGGTCTCGGTCGACTACATGACCTACTGGGCAGTCGGTGCCGGTGGAAGCGGAAAGACGCCAAGCGGTCACCCCTACTGGCACGACCGCGGCTGGAAGATCTTTCCGTTCGCCTCCGCCGGCTACACGCGGCTTTTCGGCACGGGCAACGCGGCAAATTTCGGAGGCGGCTTCGACTACCGACTCAACAAGCATCACGCGATCCGGTTCGAGCTGCGCGACTACTACGCGCCCGCTGCCCCGAGCCAGCACAACATCGGATTCCGAATCGGCTGGGTTTCCTACGTCCCGGACTAGCAAAGGGGCCTCGACTTCCAGGCGAAGCTTGTTCGCCACCCATGCGTCGAGTATGCTTCGTGGTTTCAACCCATGGCCACGAAGCGAATGGCGGGCTTGCCGGGCACGACCGACCGGCGGATCGACGCGTTGCTGACGCTGCTCGCGGAAAATTCGACGATCGTCATCAGCGGAGCGAAGATCGCGAAGGAGATCGGCGTCACGCGGCAGCAGGTGTGGCGTTGGATTCAGACCCTCCGCACGCTCGGCGTGCGCGTGAAGGGGCACCCGCGCACCGGCTATCACATCGAACGGACACCCGACATTCTGGTGCCGCAGATGCTGAGCCACCGCCTCTACGGCACGCCCTTCGCGCGGCGCATCTATCACTTTTTCAAAATCGATTCGACGAATTCCGTCGCGATGCGCCTGGGCGAATCGGGCGAGCCGCACGGGACCGTGGTCGTGGCCGAGGAGCAGACGGCTGGGCGCGGACGGGCGGGCCGGTCGTGGACATCCGAAAAATCCGCAGGAATCTATTGCAGCGTTCTGCTGCGGCCGCCGATTCCCCCGGCGCACGCGCCGCTGCTGACGCTGGTCGCCGGGCTGGCGGCCAGAGATGCGGCGGCGGAGGATTTGGACACAGTGCCGGACGTGCGCTGGCCCAACGATCTGCTGGTGGGCGGGCGCAAGTTCGCAGGCATCCTGACGGAGATGCACGCGGAGCCGGACCGGATTCACTACGCCGTCGTGGGCGTCGGCGTCAACGTGAACCAGTCGAAAATGCCCGAAGATCTCGCGGATATCGCCACGTCGCTGCGGATCGAAACCGGTAAGGCGGTCTCGCGACTGGAGGTGCTCATTCGGTTGCTGCGCTCCCTGGACCGCTACTACAATCAATTCATCGCGGAAGGCGCGACGCCGATTCTGAGGCGCTTCGCCGAGGTATCGAGCTACTTCAAGGGAAAGCGCGTGCGGATCACGACGGCAACGGAGACGTTCACCGGCACGACCGCCGGACTGGAGCCCAGCGGCGTGCTCCGCGTGGCGCGCGACGACGGGCGCGGGATCGTGCCCGTGCTTTCCGGCGACGTGGCGGAGGCGTCCTGATGCTGCTGGCGCTCGATGTGGGGAATTCAAACACGGTGCTGGGCGTCTTCCGCAAGAAGGAGCTGGTGGCCCACTGGCGCCTGACGACGGCGCGCGACCAGACCGTCGACGAATACGGCATCCTGACGCGCGATCTTTTCACGCTCGCCGGGCTGGAGCGGCGCGAGATCGGCGGCGTGATCATCAGCTCGGTTGTGCCGCCGCTGAACGCGACGCTGGCCGGAATGTCACAACGATATTTCGAGCGCAAGGCGCTCTTCGTGGAAGCCGGCGTGAAGACGGGCATCGCGGTGCTTGTGGACAACCCGCTGGAGGTGGGCGCGGACCGC
>Ga0335079_10011051_pt1 | contig 10281 bp, 9 predicted proteins | sample Lox_Sample_33_FD_206719 | JGI IMG/M metagenome (GOLD analysis project Ga0335079, IMG submission 206719) | Soil microbial communities from Loxahatchee National Wildlife Refuge, Florida, United States - Lox_Sample_3.3 | ecosystem: Environmental > Terrestrial > Soil > Wetlands | place: USA: Florida...
GCGATCGGGCCGCCGGCGGGCTGCTGGCCGTTCTGCTCCATGCGGTGGATGGCGAGCGCGGCGGTGAAGCCCGCGGTACCGATCGCCATGGCGGTGGCGGCGTCCAGCCCCTGCGGCATCGGGATCACCCAGTCCCCGCGGACGCGCGCGACCTGTGCGTAGCCACCATCGTGCGTCTCTGACAGCCCGCAGCCGGTCACGAGCACCGCATCGCCGCTGCGAAAGCGCGGGTCGCTCGATGACTCGACGACGCCGGCGAGGTCGATGCCGCCGACCAGCGGATAGCGACGCAGGATCTTGCCGGCGCCGGTGGCCGCGAGCGCGTCCTTGTAGTTGATTCCTGAGTGGCTGACGCGGATCACCACTTCGCCGGGCGCGAGATCCTCGAGCGTGAGCTCCTCGAAGCGCGCGACCACCTTGCCGCCCTCGGAATGGATGCGGTAGGCGCGAAAACGGTTCATGCGTTTCCCCTTCCTTTGGTGCGCGCCAGCCAGGCGAGCAACCCCTGGGTGTTGAGCTCGAGGTCGCCGGAGAGCGCGTGCTCGATGTCGGCGTCGGCGAGCGGGATGCCGTGGGCGCGGGCCAGTGTCAGCCACAGCGCCAGCATGTCGGCGCGGATCCCTGCGGCCGGGTCGGCATCGCCCGCGTGCGCGCGGGCGATGCGTGCGAGCGCGGTGATCTGCTCCTTGAGGAGCCTCGCGAGGCGCGGCACGTCGGTGACGCGGCTGAAGTGCATGAGGTACATCGCCTGCGGACGAAACTCGAGCATCCGATCGATGGACGCGAGGTGCTGCTCGGGGTCGAACTGCGTAGGCACCGTCGAGGGAGTGATGAACGCCCCGTTCGCTGTATCGAGCGCGCGGTAGGAGATGCCGAAGGTGTCGCCGGTGAAGATGCTCTGGTGCGCGGAATCGACCACCACGTAGTGGTGGCGGGCGTGACCTTCGGTGTGGACGAGCTCGAGGGTGCGAGCGCCGAGGATCACGCGTTCGCCGTCGCGCACCGTGTGCACCCGCTGCGCCGGGATGGGCACGAGCTCGCCGTACTGGCGGCGGAAGCGCTCCTCGCCGTACACGGCCTTCGAGCCCTCGATGAGCCGCGTCGGGTCGATCATGTGCGGCGCGCCGCGCGGATGCAGCAGCGCACGCGCGTTGGGGAGCTCGCGCATCAGCGCCCCGGCGCCGCCGGCGTGATCGAGATGCACATGTGTCAGCAGCAGGTAATCGATCCTCTCGCGCGCGATGCCGAGCTCCTCGAGCCCCGCCAACAGGTAGGGCACCGAGCCGTTGGTGCCGACGTCGACGAACGCCGCGCGACCTGAGTCCACGATCACATGCGCGGCGGCGTGTCCCGGGTAGAGGTACTCGGCGTCGACGGCGGTGATGCCGTGCGGATGACGATACAGGGTCGGCTTCAAGGGAACGTCGGCCTCGAAGGTGAGTCAGCGAGGGGTCGCGCATACACATCGTACCCTGTACGCTAGCTGCGACGCATGATCGATCAGCGCCTCCTCCGCACATTCGCCGCATGCGCGGGACTGTCCGCCACCGCTCTCGCCGCTTCCGGCGCCAAGGCTCAGCAGCCCGTCTCTCCCGCTCCCCAACATCGCATTCACGGCGATCTCGTCTTCGACGGGGTTCCGCCGGCCGATCCGGCCCTGGCGGTGCGCCTGGAGCGCTACCAGCAGTCGCGCGGCGCTACCTTTCTCGACTGGATGGCCGACGGCAGCATGCTGATCGAGACGCGCTTCGGCGACACTGTGCAGGTGCACCGCGTGGCCGCGCCGCTCGGGATGCGTGAGCAGCTCACGTTCTATCCCGACCCCATCGAGTGGGCACGCGCGGCGCGCAGCGGCAGCGGCTTCGTGTTCCTCAAGGATCAGGGCGGCGATGAGAACGCCCAGGTCTATTACCAGTCGGGCGCCGGGGCGGCGCGGGCGCTCACCAGCGGCAACTTCATCCACGGCAGCCCCGTGTGGGCGCACGATGGCAAGCGGGTCGCCTTCTACGGCAACGACCGCGACGGACTCAGTTACGACGTGTACGTCACGGACGTGAGCACCGCAGCCCCTGCGCAGCTCGTTGTGGGCGGCCGCCAGGACACCTGGTACCCGCTCGACTGGTCGGCGGACGACGCGAAGCTCCTCGTGTGGCGCTACCTCTCGAGCAGCGAGAGCTACCTCTACCTCGCGGACGTCGCGAGCGGCGCGCTCACACCGCTCGAGGAGAAGCCGCACAAGGCCGGCATCGGCACCGCGAGGTTCGCGCCCACGGGGCGCGGCGTGTACCTGGTGACCGACGAGGACGGGGAGTTTGCACAGCTCAAGTTCAAAGACCCCATCACTCACGAGAGCCGGCGCATCACGCCCGATATCGGCTGGGACGTCGAAGACTTCGATGTCAGCGCCGACGGCCGCTACATCGCCTATACCGTGAACGAAGACGGCCGCAGCCGGCTGGCGATCATCGACAATCTCAATCACCTGTCGCTCGCGCCCGTTGGCCTGCCGGAAGGTCGCATCGGCAACCCGCGTTTCGACCGCACCGGGCGCAGGCTCGCCATGTCGGTCGACGGCGCGACCTCGCCGCGCGACGTGTTCGTCTACGACATCGATGGCAATACCGTCACGCGCTGGACGAGAAGCGAAGCCGGTCCCATCGATCTCACCACGCTCACCATGCCGGAGCTGGTGCGCTATCCGACCTGGGACCGGGTCGGCGGGCGCGTACGGCTGCTATCGGCATACGTCTATCGTCCCGCGCACGCGAACGGCCCGGCGCCGGTGGTCATCGACATCCACGGCGGGCCCGAAGCGCAGTACCGCCCGCAGTGGGACCCGTTCGTGCAGTTTCTCGTCAACGAGCTCGGCTACGTCGTGGTCGCCCCCAACGTGCGGGGCTCGTCGGGTTACGGCAAGACCTTCCTCACGCTCGACAACGGCGTGCTGCGCGAGGACGCGGTACGCGACATCGGCTCGCTCCTGGTGTGGATCGGCGTGCAGCCCGGCTTCGACCGCGACCGCGTGGTGGTCATGGGCGGCTCCTACGGCGGCTACATGGCGCTCGCCTCGCTCATCACCTACGGCGAGCGGCTGCGCGGCGGCATCGACATCGTGGGGATCAGCAACTTCGTCACCTTCCTGCGCAACACCGCCGGCTATCGCCGCGACTGGCGGCGCGAGGAGTACGGCGACGAGCGCGATCCGCAGATGCGCGTGTTTCTCGAGCGCATCTCGCCGCTGTCGAACGCGGCGCGCATCCGCAAGCCACTGCTGGTCGTGGCCGGGCAGAATGACCCACGCGTGCCGGTGTCCGAGTCCGAGCAGCTGGTGTGGAGCGTGCGCTCGAACGGCGGCGAGGTGTGGTATCTGCTCGCGCGGGACGAGGGGCACGGGTTCGTGAAGAAGGCGAACCGCGATGCCTACCTGCTGACCGCCGCGAGCTTCCTGGCGAAGCTGGCGCACTGAGGAGCCGTGTCGAGGAGCCGCGACGCCCGCGCCTTGCGGGCGACGCTCAGGCGATGGCGCCGGTCGACCTACTGCCCGCCCCGCGCGGGCGGCGGGAATGACACGATGACGCTCAGCCCCTTGCCGGCGGGCCCGTCGGCGAGCGTGAGCGCCGCGCCGTGGGACTCGGCGATCGCCTTCACGATGGCGAGCCCGAGCCCGCTGCCCGGCGGCTCGGTGCCGGGACGGCGATAGAAGCGGTCGAAGACCCGGGCCCGCTCCGCGGGCGTGATACCCGGTCCGTCGTCGCTCACCATGAGGCGTGTCCCGGCCGCCGCGCCCGGCGCGGGGGCTTCGACGGTCACATCGACGCGACCGCCGGCGGCGATGTAGCGCACCGCGTTGTCCACGAGGTTGCGCAGCAGCGTGCGCAGCGCCTCCGCATCGCCCTGTACGGTCGCCGGCTGTGCGGCCGCCACCCCGAGATCGATGTGGCGGGCGTCCGCGAGCGGCACGAGCTCCGCGACGATCTCGCGCGCGAGGTCATCGAGCCGCACGGCGCCGTGCGGCGTGTCGGCGCGGGGCTCCTGGCGCGCGAGGGCCAGCATCTGCTCCACCAGGCGGATGGCGCGCTGCACCCCCGCCGACAGCGTGCTCATCGCCGCGGCCCGCTCGCTCTCGCTGCTGGCGCGCGCCAGGATGCCCGTTTGCAGGTGCAGTGCCGTGAGCGGGGTGCGCAGCTCGTGGGCGGCATCCGCCATGAAGGCGCGCTCGCGCGCGAGCGCCGCGCGCAGCCGCACCAGCAGGTCGTTGAGCGCAGCGACCAGCGTCTCGACCTCGTCGGGCAGCCCCGGGTCCGGCAGCGGGTCGAGCGCGTCGACGCGGCGCGCCTTCACCTGCGCGGTGAGCCGCTGCAGCGGCTCGAGCGCATGACCGACCGCGAACCAGATCACGAGCGCGAGCACCGGCAGCAGCAGCGCGAACGGTTTGAGCGTCTGCAGCGCCAGCTCTGCGGCGCGCTGCTCGCGCACGCTCATCGGCTGCGCCACCTGGATGACGCGGGTCAGCGCCTGCACGCCAAACACCCGCCAGCGGCCCTCGCTCGTGGCGACGGTGGAGAAGCCGAGCGTGGTGATCTGTGGCAACACCGCGTGCGGCCGTGACAGATAGACACGCACCCCATCGAGCGACCACACCTGCACGACGAAGTCGTAGGCAGCATCGGCCGGCGCAAACTGCGGCGCGAGCAGGTACTGGACCGGCTGGTCGCGCAGGATGAGCGCCGTCTGGCGCAGGTGATAGTCGAAGAACGCATCCGCTTCCGCGAGCGCGTTGCGATAGACGATCCAGCCGCCCGCGGCGCCGACGCACACCACCCCGGCCAGCAGCCAGGCGAGGAGGCGCGCCCGCAGCGACCTCACGCGAGCGGCCTCACGCGATAACCGACGCCGCGAACGGTGAGGATGAACTGCGCCCCGAGCTTGCGGCGCAGGCCATGGATATGAACCTCCACGGCGTTGCTCTCGACCTCTTCGCCCCAGCCGTAGAGCCGCTCCTCGATCTGCGTGCGCGAGAGGATGGCGCCCGGGCGCTCGAGCAGCAGCTGCAGCAGCGCAAACTCGCGCGGCGACAGGGCAACCTCCGCGCCCTGCTGCGTGACGCGATGCGTCGCCGGCTCGAGCACCACCCCGAGATGCTCGATGGCGGGCGAGGAGCGTCCGGCCCGGCGACGCAGCAGCGCGCGGATGCGCGCGGCGAGCTCGTCGAGGTCGAACGGCTTGGTGAGGTAGTCATCGCCCCCGGCGTCGAGCCCGGCGACGCGGTCGGACACCGCATCGCGCGCTGTGATGATGAGCACCGGGAGCGTCTCGCCGCGACCGCGCAGCGTCTTCAGGAGCTTCAGCCCATCGCCGCCCGGGAGTCCCAGGTCGAGCAACATCAGCTCGAACGGATCGCTGCGCAGCACCTGCGCTGCGGCGCCCGCATCGTGCACCCAGTCGACGGTGAAGCCCTCGCGCTTGAGCCCCGCGCGGATGGCCTCGCCGATCATGCGGTCGTCTTCTACCAGCAGCAGTCTCACGGTACCCGAAGTATGATCAATCGCGGCTGCCACCGCGCGAGGGAGAGCCGTTTTTGAGCCCGGTCGAACGCCTGGTGGGGGACGCCGCGAGCCTTCAGGTGGCCCTGACAGAGGAGGATGCCGCACGGCTGCTCGCACTGCTCGATGAGCTCTCACGCTGGAACCGAAGCTACAACCTCACGGCGATCGCGACGCCGGCCGACATGGTTACGCATCATCTGCTCGACAGCCTCGCGATCAGCCCGGACCTCGAGGGCACGCGCATTGCCGATGCCGGTACCGGCGCCGGCTTCCCGGGCCTGCCGCTCGCCGTCTGCAACCCGCAGCGGGAGTTCACCCTCATCGATGCCACGGCGAAGAAGATCCACTTCGTGCGGCACGCGGTGCAGCGGCTGCGACTCACCAACGTGAGCGCGGTGCACGCGCGGGTCGAAGCGCTGCGGCCCGATGCGCCCTTCGACACGGTGGTGACGCGCGCGTTCGCGCCGCTGCCACGAATGCTGGCGAAGGTGGCGACGCTTTGCGGCACGGGCACCCGAGTGCTCGCCATGAAGGGTAAATGGCCGGCGCAGGAGCTCGCAGCGCTCCCCGCGCCGTGGCGCGTCGTGGCCTCGCGCGAGCTCACCGTGCCGGGTCTTTCCGCGGCACGCTGCGTCATCGCACTCAAACGCGCGTGAGCGCTTCCGCCGAGCGGCCGCGCGTCGCCAACGTATATGATGTGGCCGGTCGTCGCGCTGTCACCGCCGCCGTCATTCTCCGAACGTGAATCCGATCCTCGCAACCTGGCCGCTGCTGCTCGGCATGGGCATCCTCATGCTCGGCGCCGGGCTGCAGAGCACGCTGCTCGGGCTGCGCGCGACGCTCGAGGAATTCCCGACGCCGGTGACCGGCGTCGTCATGTCCTGCTACTACGTGGGTTATCTGATCGGCACGCGCGTCGCGCCGCAGCTGCTGAAGCGTGTCGGACCGGTGCGCGTCTTCGCCACGCTCGCCGCGCTCGCCTCGGTCGCGGTGCTGGTGCATGCGAGCTGGGTCCATCCCTTGCCCTGGGCGCTGATGCGTCTCGTCTCCGGCGTGTGCTTCGCCGGCATCTACGTCGTGGCGGAGAGCTGGCTCAACCACCGGGCGACCCGCAGCACCCGCGGGGGGCTGCTCGCTGCCTACATGCTGGTACTGTACGTGGGGCTCGGCGGTGCGCAGTTCCTCCTGGTGCTGTCGAGCCCGCAATCGACCGCGCCGTTCATGCTGGTGTCGGCGCTGATATCGCTCGCCATGGTGCCGATCGTCGCCTCGGCGCAGCAAATACCCGGCCCCGCCGTACCGCAGCGCGTGCGCTATCGCGACCTCTATCGCAACTCCCCGCTCGGCGTCGTGGCGGTGGCGGTGTCCGGAATGGTGTCCTCCATCATCTTCTCCATGGGACCGGTGTACGCGCGCCTCAGCGGCGCCGACACCCGCGGGGTGGCGGAGTTCATGGCGGTCAGCATCCTCGCCGCCGTGCTCACCCAATACCCAGTCGGCAGACTCTCCGATCGCATCGACCGGCGCACGGTGATCGCCAGTGTCTGCGTGCTCGCGACGGCGGTGGCCACGAGCATCGTGCTCTTCGGCCCTCTGCCGCGTGCGTTATTCCTGCTGCTCGCCGCGCTCTTCAGCGGCGCGGCCCTCACGCTCTATTCGCTCTCGGTCTCCCACGTCAACGACCACCTGGAGCCGGCGCAGATGGTCGCGGCGAGCAGCCGGCTGCTGCTCATCAACGGGATGGCGGCGGCCTTCGGGCCGGTGCTCACCGGCACCCTGATTGCAGCGCTCGGACCGCGCGCCTACTTCGGCACGCTCGCGACGCTCACCGGAGCGCTCACCCTCTATGACCTGTGGCGCAAGGCGCGACGCGCCCCGGTGCCGAGCGCGCAGAAGGGAGCCTTCATCAACACGCAGCAGATCGTGAGCTGCGCCGGGCTCGATCCCGCCCCCGCCGCGGGCGCGGGGCGCGAGCAAGCGCCGTCGCGGCCCGCGGTCAAGGCAGCAGAGGCAGCGCGCTCGTCTCCTTGATGACCGCGAGCGCGATCGAGGAGTTGACCGACTGCACGCCCGGAAAACGCGACAGGTGGTCGAGAAAGAACGCCTCGTACGCCTTGATGTCGCGGCACACGATACGCAGCAGAAAGTCGGTCTCGCCCATCAGGGTGTAGCACTCGAGGATCTCCGGGTGGGCGCGCACCGCCTGCTCGAAGCGCAGCAGCGCATCGCGGCCGTGCCCGGCGAGCTTCACGTGCGAGAACACCATGACGGTGAGCCCGAGCTTCTCGCGCTCGAGGAGGGCGACGCGCTTGCGGATGACGCCGAGCTCCTCGAGACGGGTAATCCGCCGCCAGCAGGTGGACGTCGTCATCCCGAGCCGTTCGGCCGCTTCCGCGGCCGACAGATGTCCGTGCTCCTGCAGCAGGTCGAGAATCCGCAGGTCACTGCGGTCCAGATCAGGTTGCATATTTCATTCCACATACGCAGGAACCATGAAATAGATATTTCATGAAGGGCCTCGCCGAAGCAAGTTTTGTGACGACCTGTGCACAGCGGCACGCGTAGCCTTGTGGGATCCTGCCAGCGTGAGGCCACCGGGAACGCCGCCATGGAAATCTTCGACATGCGCGAGTTCGATGCCCACGAGCTCGTCGTCTTCGGTCACGACGCCGCCACGGGCCTGCGCGCGATCATCGCTCTGCACTCCACGGCGCTGGGTCCCGCGGCAGGGGGCTGTCGCATGTGGCCGTACGCGACGACCGCGGAAGCGGTCGCCGACGTGCTGCGGCTCTCGCGCGGCATGAGCTACAAGAACGCGATGGCGGGAGTACCGCTCGGCGGGGGCAAGTCGGTCATCATCGGCGAGGCGCGCAAGGCGAAGACGCCCGAGCTCCTCGAGGCCTTCGGCCGCCTCGTCGACTCGCTCGGCGGCCGTTACGTCACGGCCGAGGACGTCGGCACGACCACCGCCGACATGGCCCACGTCGCGCGTGCCACGCGCTACGTGGCCGGACTCGGTGCCGCGCCGGGCGTGGCAGGTGGCGACCCGGGGCCGAAGACGGCGCTCGGCGTGCTCCTCGGCATCAAGGCGGCGGTGAAATTCCGCCTGGGACGGACGGATCTTGTCGGGGTCACCGTGGCCGTGCAGGGCGTCGGCGGTGTGGGGTATCACCTGTGCGGCATGCTCGCGGCTGAGGGGGCGGTGCTGTCGGTTGCGGACGTACGCCCGGCGGCGGTGCAGCGGGTATGCGAGGAATTCAGGGCCCGCGCCGTGGCGGTCGATGACGTGCTCGCCCTCGACGTGGATGTGCTCGCCCCGTGTGCGCTCGGCGCCGTGCTCAACAGCCACTCGATTCCGCGCCTGCGCGCGCGCATCGTCGCGGGAGCCGCGAACAATCAGCTGGCGCAGGGCCAGGACGGCGTCGCCCTGCAGAGCGCCGGCATCCTCTACGCGCCCGATTACGTCATCAATGCCGGCGGCATCATCAGCGTCGCGCGTGAGTACCAGGGCGGCGCCACCGAGGCGCACGTGATCGCCGACATCCAGGCGATTCCCGCGCGCCTCACCGAGATATTCGAGCGCGCACGCCGCGAGAACCGCACCACGAACGCGGTCGCCGATCAGATGGCGCGCGAGCGCCTCGGACGGCGGCCGCACAAGCTCGTGGCCTGAGGGCCGTACCAAAAAAGCCTGAAGTGTCCCGGCGCGGCAGTCGAGTACACTGTCGCCATGAAACGCGTCATTGCCATCGCGATGCAGAAGGGCGGCGTCGGCAAGACCACCACGGCGGTCAATCTCGCGGCCTCCCTCGCCGCCACCCGTCGCCGTGTGCTGCTCGTCGACATGGACCCTCAGGGCAATACCACCATGGGCAGCGGCGTCGACAAGTCGCAGCTTCAGCGCAGCACCTGCAGCGTCCTGCTCGGGGAGTGCCAGCTCGCTGACGCGCTGGTGCGCATCGAGCACGGCGCCGGCTACACGCTGCTGCCGGCGAACCAGGATCTCACCGCCGCGGAGGTGCGGTTGCTGACGCTGCCGATCGGGCGCGAGACCAAGCTGCGCAACGCGCTCCAACCCCGGCGCGATGACTTCGACGTCATCCTCATCGATTGCCCGCCGGCGCTCAACATGCTGACCGTGAACGCCCTGGTCGCTGCCGACAGCGTGCTGATTCCGATGCAGTGCGAGTACTACGCGCTCGAGGGGCTCTCCTCGCTCCTGTCGACCGTCGAGCAGATCCGCGACGCGGCCAATCCGCAGCTGTCGATCGAAGGGGTGCTGCGCACCATGTTCGACCCGCGCAACAATCTCGCCAACGAGGTGAGCGCGCAGCTCATCACGCACTTCGGTGACCGGGTGTTCCGCACCGTCATCCCACGCAACATCCGCCTCGCCGAGGCCCCGTCCTTCGGCAAGCCGGCGCTGTTTCACGATAAGGAATCGCGCGGTGCGCTCGCCTACCTTGCGCTCGCCGGGGAGATGATCCGGCGCGAGGAGGAGGCGAGCGGGGTCGGCCGCGCCGCGTCCGCGAGCGCGGCGGCTGAGGCTGAGACCAACGCCGGTGAGCCATCACTCAGCGAGCCGCCCGCCACCGCCGCTGGCAGCGAGGGTCACGGCGGTGCGGCGCTCGCGGCGAGCGCGGGCAACGGGTCCGCGGGTGGCGTGACCGCGAGCGCGGTCGGCGAGGACATTACCCGATGATGCAACGTAAACCGACGCTCGGCCGGGGGCTTG
>Ga0335079_10011053_pt1 | contig 10280 bp, 6 predicted proteins | sample Lox_Sample_33_FD_206719 | JGI IMG/M metagenome (GOLD analysis project Ga0335079, IMG submission 206719) | Soil microbial communities from Loxahatchee National Wildlife Refuge, Florida, United States - Lox_Sample_3.3 | ecosystem: Environmental > Terrestrial > Soil > Wetlands | place: USA: Florida...
GCGAAGGCCTCACCGTGTTGCAGTACTTCATCTCTACTCACGGTGCGCGTAAGGGTCTCGCCGATACCGCTTTGAAGACCGCCGACTCCGGTTACCTCACTCGCCGCCTCGTCGATGTGGCGCAGGACGTCATCATCAACGAACGCGATTGCGGCACTTCCGACGGCATCTTCGTCGAGCCCATTATCGAAGCGGGCGTTGAAGTCGAACCCTTGCGCGACCGCGTCGTTGGCCGCGTCTCTCTCGAAAGGATCAAGGACTTCGAAGGCAGCGTCATCGTCGACGTCAACCAGGAAATCACCGAAGAACTGGCCAACGCCATTCAGGCTGCCGGTATCGAACGCGTCCGCATCCGTTCCGTGCTCACTTGCGAATCCCGTCGCGGTGTTTGCGGCCTCTGCTATGGCCGCAACCTTGCCACCGGCCGCATGGTCGAACTCGGCGAAGCGGTCGGCGTCATCGCCGCGCAGTCCATCGGCGAACCCGGCACCCAGCTTACGATGCGTACGTTCCACATCGGCGGTGCGGCCACCCGCGTCAGCGAGCGCTCCACCCTCGAAGCCAAGAACACCGGCGTCGTCAAGTTCGTGGACCTGCGCCACGTGGAAGGCCGCGGCGGTGCTCACATCGCCATGAACCGTTCCGGCTTGATCGTCATTCTCGACGAAAAGAACCGCGAAAAGGAACGCTACCACGTCGTTTACGGCGCTCGCCTCCGCGTTGCCGATGGCGACTCCGTCAACCATGGCCAGATCCTCGCCGAATGGGATCCCTTCACCTTCTCGATCCTCACGGAAACCGCGGGCTCCGTGAAGTTCGACGATCTCCGTCCCGGCCTCACCATCGAAGAGCAGGTCGACGAGGTTACCGGCCTCTCCCAGCTCGTCGTCACGCTTCCTCCGGGTGATGAAAAGCATCAGCCGGCGATCCTGGTCCGCGATTCTTCCGGCAAGGTCCGCAAGAAGTACCTCATGCCTTCCCGCGCCCACTTGATGGTGCAGGATGGCGATGAAGTCCAGGCCGGAGACGTGCTCGCGAAGATCCCGCGTGAAACCACCAAGACCAAGGACATCACCGGCGGTCTCCCGCGCGTTGTCGAACTCTTCGAAACCCGCAAGCCCAAGGACCCTGCCGTCATTTCCGAAATCGATGGCACCGTCCGTTACGGCGAAATCGCCAAGGGCATGCGCAAGATCTACGTCGAAAGCGAAGATGGCAAGACCTCCAAGGAATATGCCATCCCGCGCGGCGTTCACATCAACGTTCAGGAAGGCGAGCACGTCCGCGCCGGTGAAGCGCTCATCGACGGCCCGCTCAACCTCCACGACCTGCTCGCGGTTCTGGGCGAGAAGTACACCCAGGCCTACCTCGTCAACGCCATTCAAGAGGTTTACCGCCTGCAGGGCGTCAACATCAACGACAAGCACATCGAAACCATCAGCCGTCAGATGATGCGCTGGGTCAAGGTCGAAGACGTCGGCGACACCACCTTCCTCCTCGAAGAACAAGTGGACAAGTTCCGCTTCCGCGAAGAGAACGATCGTGTCATCGCCGAAGGTGGCCGTCCCGCTACCGGCCGGCCGCTGCTCCTTGGTATCACCAAGGCCTCGCTCTCGACTGACTCGTTCATCTCCGCCGCCAGCTTCCAGGAGACCACTCGCGTCCTCACCGAAGCTGCCGTGGCCGGCAAGGTGGACTACCTCCGCGGCTTGAAGGAAAACGTCATCATGGGCCGCCTCATTCCGGCGGGTACCGGTCTTGAACACTACCGAGCCATTCAGTTGCTCACGGAAGTGCCCATCCCGGCTCCTGTCGAAGAACTGCCCGAAGCCTCCGAATTCGCCGTCGACGACGCGGCGGGTCTGGAATTCCTCGGCGGCAAGGACGAAGAAACCGAAGCCGACGCCGCCACTGAAGGCCAAGACTAAGCTTCCGTCGTTCCATCATCTTTTAACATCAACCACGCCCCGGCCTCGCCCGGGGCGTTTTCTTTGTAGCGGCGGGTCTTCAGACCCGCTTACGTAGCATAGGCTTTAGCCTGTGCAGTTCCCAAGAGCGCCAACCACTGTGTTGGCGTTCCTATTTTCTTTTTTTGCACCCCCTGTAGGGACGCCTTTCTGCTTGCGCTGAGCCTCGAAGCGAGACCGTCCGCTCCCGGGACCGCCAATCTCCCGATTCGCGTCACTACAACTCAATTGCTCCACCTTCCCGGGGTTGATCTCCGGGGGCGTTTTTCTTGTGAAGAAGTCTTACATGCAAAGGCTTTAATTGCAGACCCGACTTACCAAGCACAATCGTTTCCTTCAACCGAATATGGATCTTTTGTTGAGCTACGATATTGTCATGCTGGTTTCGCGCAAAGACAAATTGGCCCTGTTTCTCGTGATACCAGCGGGCGCAGCTCTCACTTTCATACTCAGGCATCCCTCTCTCTCTTCGCCTTACATCCTGTTCGCTTTCCAAATCCTTGTGATTCCTTTGATCGCCTATGTTTCGGACACGCAAAGGTTTCTGGTTTGGCAGGTCGGTGTTTGCGGTTTAACAGGATCTCTCCTGATGGGAATAATGCATGCTGGTGGAGTCACCAAGCGTGAGATTTTGCCCGTGGGTTTCGTTTTTTGGGCAACCGGGACAATTCTCTCCTCACCTGCTCCGATATATTGGTTTTTAATTCGAGTGGAAAAATCCAAGCGGATCCTTGTGTTCATTCCCATCGCGCTTTGTATCCTCGCGCTCTGGTTGTCGGTGAAACAGATAACCCGCTAACCGAACGAGGCATCTCGCACGTAGGGCGGACAAAATGAAGAAACAACAAACGGCCAAAGTTCTCGCTGCAACCGTTTTTCTGCTTGGCATCGGTCTGTTTCCGTTTCTGTCTAGCATTTCGGAGCAGGTGCCTTCGCCAACTAGCGGCGAATACCTGGTCGAATCCGTCGCCATCTGTTTCGAGTGCCACTCCGAGCGCGATTACTCGAAACCCGGCTGGCCCATTCCGCCCGGCCGCAGAGGCAGCGGACGAATCCTACGCGGTGAAGGCACTCCCGATCCGATCGTCGCGCCCAACATCTCTCCCGACAAAGAATCTGGCATCGGCGCCTGGACCGACGATGAAATCAAGCGCGCCATCATTGGCGGCATCGGCCGCGATGGTAGGCAACTGTATCCCGAGATGCCCTACCATTATTTCAATCTCCTCACCGCCCCTGAACTCGACGCCATCGTGAATTACCTGCGGTCGATTCCGCCCGCAAAGAGCTCTCTGCCAAAAATGTCGAACTATGTCCCCGGCCCGAATCCACCGCGAGTTCCCATGGACTCCATTCAGCTCGCTTCCCATTCGGAAGTGGTGAAACGAGGACGATATCTCGTTCGCTTGGCCGGCTGCGAAACCTGCCATACCCCCAGGAACGCGCAAGGGTTTATCCAAGGGATGGAATTTGCCGGCGGCTCTGTCTTTCGCCACGCGAACGAAGAGGCGGACGCCGCTTCAAACCTGACCCCCGATCCTACCGGTATCGGTCGTGTTACCGAACAGCAATTCATCGACATCATTCGCACCGGCCATTCCGGCCATCGCGCCCTCAACTCCGCCATGCCTTGGCAGTTCTACCGCAACATGACCGATTCCGACTTGAAAGCCATCTTCGCTTACCTCAATGCCCTCCCTCCCATCCCCCACAAAATCGACAACACGCAGCCTCCCTCCCTCTGCCCCAAATGCCGCAATCAACACGGCCTCGGCCATGCGAACTGAATCATCCTGGCTTGGGTCACGTCCTCGCCACTGGTCACTTGCCACCGGTTTCCCCCAGCCGTCCATTCGTACAGGTATACCTCACGCACCCCGTTCCTCGTTGCTACTTGCCGCCTTTTCCGACCGCTTCCTATCATGAGAAGTCACGCACTGGGCCCAGGTCCTTCGGTTCGAAGAAACCATGAGCGACGCCCCACAACCGAACGCCTCCCACTCCGATTCCTCCTCCCAGGATCTCGGCAGCCTGGTGGTCACGCGTCTCGAAGCCTACGAGAAACGTCAGCACGAGCTTTGGGGCCTCACCTTCTTCCTGCTCTTCGTCATCTCCGCCGTCTTTGCCTGGTTCTCGTGGGACTCCGTCAAGAGCGCCAGGATTCATCTCGAGGCTCTTCCCATCGGCCTCGTCATTCTGATTGGCCTCCTCGGCGTTTACATCTGGCGCAAGTCCCAGCAGATCGCCGAGCTCAAAGGCATGGTCCAGGGACTCGACCAGGGTGCCTGCCGTCCACCCAACGATCAGCAGATGGAACAGCTCTTCCACATGATCTCCAAGTCGCAGCAGGGTTTCCGCGACTTGATCGACTCCTTCGACGACATTCTCCTCGCCCTCAGCCTCGAAGGCGATATTCGCGCCTGCAATCGCAGTTTCGCCGATTTTGTTGGCCAGCCTTTCCAGGAAATCATCGGCCTTCCTCTCACCCACTTTCTCTCCGACGAAACCGGCATCACCGAAGAGAGATTGCTGCGTGATATCGAACGCTTCATTGAGCGCCGCTTCTGGTCTGGCAGCATTCAGGTGCGTTTGAAAAAAACCGGCGCCGTGCACTTCTTCGAATGCGTCGCTCACGCCATGGTCCGCGACAATAAGGTCCACGGCCTTACCATCCTCGCCCGCGACATCACTTCCCAGCGCCGCGCCGAAGCTCGCTTCACTGAGCTTTTCGAGACTCTCCAGGAAGGCATCTACATCGTCACTCCCGACGACAAGATCCTCGAAGTCAATCCCGCTCTCGTCCGCATGCTCGGCTATTCTTCCAAGGAAGAGCTGCTCTCCAAAAAAGTCACCGAAATCTTCGTCGACGAGGAACAGCGCGCCCTCCTGACTCACGAGGTCAACAATCAGCCGGCCCCCGAGGGCAGGGAAATCACCCTTCGCCGCAAAGACGGACAGCCCGTCGTCTGCCTCAACACCGCCTCCGCGGTCCGCGACGCTGCTGGGAAAGTGATCCGCTACCAGGGCGCCCTTGCCGACATCACTGAACGCCGGGCCATCGAAAAGCGCCTCTACCAGCAACAGGAATTCGCCCGCCGCCTCATCGACTCCTTCCCCGACTTGATCTTTGTCGTTGATCCCAGCCGGAACTACACGTTTGTCAGCCCCAAGGTCAAAGAGTGTCTCGGTTTCGAGCCACAGGAAGCCATCGGTATTGCCTTTGGCGAGAACACCCACGTCGAAGAGCGTGCTGCGCTCCTGAAAGTCTTCGACGAAGTCATCCACGGCAAACAGAATTTCGCCTCCATCGAAATCCGCGTGCGCCACAAGCAGGGTGATTGGCGCCGTCTCCGCTGCCACTTCAGTCCTCTGTTCAATGAAAGCGGCAAGATCGAGGGCGTGGTCATCTCCGGCCGCGATATCACCGAAGTCAAGCGCCTCGAAGAGCAGCTCATTCAGGCCGAAAAGCTCGCCGCCATGGGCCAGATGCTCGCCGGCGTCGCCCACGAACTGAACAATCCCCTCACCGCCATCCTCGGCGCCAGTGAACTTCTCCGCGATCGCGCCGGCACCGACGAAAACACCAAGCGCCAGCTTGATATGACTCATCGCCAGGCCCGCCGCGCCGCCCGCATTGTCCAGAATCTGCTCGAATTCTCCCGGCCCGCGGCTCCCCAGAAAAAAGCGCTCGATCTCAACGCCATCGTGGACCGCACCCTCCAGCTCCACGAGCACTCCCTCAAGCGCAACGCCATCGAAGTCGACTTCCGCCAGTGTCAGGGCATGCCCCCCCTCATTGGCGACGCCAACCAGCTCATCCAGGTCTTCCTCAATCTCGTCTCCAACGCCGAGCAGGCTATCCGCGAAGTTCGCCCCTCCGGCCGCATTCAGATCCGCGTCGGCCGGGTCGGCCAGCGTCTTTTTGCCACCGTTCAGGACGACGGCGTCGGCATCAAGCCGGAAGTCTTGGCCAAGATCTTCGATCCCTTCTTCACCACAAAACGCCCAGGTGGCGGCACCGGCCTCGGCCTCAGTATCTGCATGTCCATCATTCGTGAGCACGGCGGCGATATCGAAGCCGAATCGCTGCCCGCCGGCGGCGCGGCCTTCACTGTATATCTGCCCGTTGCTGTGGAGGGAAAGCCACCTCAGCCTTTTCGCGATTCCGATTCTTCCGGCACCGGCGACATGATGGCGCCCCCTCTCGATCTGCTCAAAAAGAAATCCATTCTGGTGGTTGACGACGAGGAGAGCATTCGTATGCTTCTCGTCGAAGGCCTCTCCGCGCAAGGCTTGCAAGTCGATTGCGCCGGCACCGCTGAAGAAGCTCTCGCTCTCGTCCTCCGCTCCAAATACGACGCCATCCTCTGCGACCTCAATCTTTCCGGCAGCGGCCCCAACGCCGATGGCTACAACGTTGCCCAGCGCCTCAAAATCGCCTCCGGCGTCAACAAGCCCGAACTCATCTACATGTCCGGCGAAGTCATCGAAGACGGCCAGGGCTCCAGCTCCTCCGACAGCTACCGCCGCCTCCAGAAGCCCTTCCGCATCTCCGACGTCCTCAACACCCTGATGTACGTCTTCAGCCGCATCCCCATCCCCTCCTCCAAACGCTAGTTGTGCGGCTTGGGGACACGCCGATGAACAAGCATCGCGCATGGATCATTGTTAACGCCGTTTTAGAGGGTGGCCTACCCTTTGCGGTGTTGGCAAAGGGTGGGTCTGCGATTCACGCTGAGCGGCCGGTTTCGATCGAACTCAATCCACATCGACTCGACGAGGTTATCCTCACTTCTTCTTGTTCTTCCCTGTATCAGCCGCCCCATCCAGCCCAAAATCCCACACATAATAATTCAGTCCGTCAGGCAACACTTCCGCAATCGCATATTCCCCTGGCGTCAACGCCTCTCCCAACGTGAACCGGTACAGCCCTTGCGCTACTTCCCACCGTTGCAACGAAATCTCGTTCCGGTTCTGGCTCATCTGTTCCCCAAACAATGTGCTGATCGATTCTAACTGCCGCCCGTTGCGCACCGCCTTCGCCCGCACCAGCACCACATCCGGCCCGTTCTCCCCCGGCCGGCTGCTCTTTTGTACCGGCGATACGCGATCCGGATCCGGCGGCGCTTCCCGCAAATAAAATTCCGGCGAGGTTGTCCGCAGCCGCAAGCTCGCTCGGCTTCCAGGAATCGTCACGGTAATCTTCCCCGGCACCAGCGGAACTGGCGAAAGCACTTGCTCGATCGATCGCAGCTTGTCCGCTTTCGCCTCGGAACCCACTTGTTGCAACATGCGCACCGTCTTGCCTTCCACTACAAACAGCCCTTCTCCCGTCGGCAGATACACGCCTTCGGCCACCGGCAGGCTGGCGTCCACATCTAGCGGAGGGTCCATGCTCTTCGCCACTTCAGACTTGTGAATCTTCTCCACCATCGCTTCCGACGCTTTTTCCGCCGCCGCCTCATCCTTCGCGGTTGCATCCCAGTCGATCATCGACGCCGGAATCTCTTCCCAATCTCCCCGCTCGGCGCTGAAATACCGTACCCGCTCGCCATTCCGCTGGTATTCGCGCACCACTTGGAACGTCCCATCCTTCAAAACGAGCTTCTTGCTCCGAATTGGGACCGCGTCCGTGTCTGCTTTCTTGGGAGGTGCCGGCGTCGTGGCGCCTTTCGGCTGAGGTCCAGGAGGCTGCTGTGACCCGGTCGGACCACTAAACAACCAGGCCAAGGCAAGCAGGAGAACCAGCAGGAATCTCGGTTGGAGCGCGGTTGCAGGGTTGCGAAGGCCAGCCATAGCGGTCCCGGGTTGCGGCTCAGAAACTGTACGGCTGTTTGGCCGCTTCCCGAATAACCAGCATAGACCTCTGCCAATAACCTCGCAAGGACGCTCGGCACTTACCACTCATTTACGCTTTCCGGGGAACCTTCAGGCAGGGCGAGAGCGGGGCAGAAAAACGAAGCCACTAGTGGGTGCAGCGCGGGAACAGCGTCGCCAGCACCATCAGGTCAGACAAGGTGAACAGCCACTGCTCCGCTTGCGCGCCGGCTGCTTCCGCTGCTCGCGCGATCATCCCCAGATGACGGCTGCGCGCGAAATTGTGCACGTGCTCCACGCAGATGCCCGTCAAGCTGGCCACTTCCGCGTCGGTAAAGATCTTCTGACTCGACTTTACAGTTACCAAGGGAACCTCTCTGTCTCCGCCGCTTTCATCTTCTACTTTCTTCGATGTTCCGGAGAGATTAGAAGACACACAATCCTCCTGCAATAGTCGTTCCGTTTGTTTTCCCGCCAAACTTTTTCTCTAGTACTTTTCTATTTCCTTTGTTTTTGTTGGGGATTCTGCCGGTTTTGGCCGAACTCCCTGGTTTTCATGACTGTCAATCTTGACAGGTGGGCGTGTGAAAAAAAGTACCATTTCTGCGAACTTTCTCCCACTTTTGGTAGCCGCTCCGCAATTTCGCACTCCAACTTCGCGCCACAAACTTGCTGCGCCGCAATTATTTCAAACCATTCACGCGAATTTTGCATCTCAACTGGTAGTTATATTTAGCGGTCCGCGCCGAATTTGCGTGTCTGCGTTCGCCCCGTCAGTGTCCCGTTGCAGAACAACTTCATTCGCGTGAAAAATTAGTTTGCGCTTTCGCAAATTCCGCCTTCGTGAACGATGAGTTGTTCCACACTTATGTTGGTACGGGGTAGGGCTGTGTAGGGGCACGGAACTCCTGCGCCCCATGTCCGCAACAAATAATTGACCTATTCGGGGTTTTGCTTCAGTGGAATGATGACTGACTCTTCGTCGCCGCCGTCTTGCTGCCGTTACAGTGTCGCTCCGCCCACCTGCTCGAACGCGTGCGCCAGTTGCAGCACCTTCGTTTCGCCAAACGCCGGCCCGAAAATCTGCAAGCCCACCGGCAACTTTCCGTCAATCTTTCCGCAAGGCACGGAAATCCCAGGCAAACCCGCTAGCGATCCCGTAACCGTATAAATATCAGCAAGATACATCTGCAGAGGGTCGTTCACTCGCGAGCCCAATTTGAACGGCGGCACCGGCGACGTCGGTGTCACGATCACGTCCACCTGCGCGAACGCCTTTCGGAAATCCTCTGCGATGAGCCCGCGTACCTTCTGCCCCTTGAGGTAATACGCGTCGTAATAACCCGCCGAAAGCACATACGTTCCCAAAACGATGCGCCGTTTTACCTCGGCGCCGAATCCTGCTCCGCGCGTCTTGCGATACATCCCGATCAGCGAATTCCCATCCACTCGCGGACCAAACCGCACGCCGTCATACCGCGCCAGGTTCGAACTCGCCTCCGCCGTTGCGATGATGTAATACGTCGCGATGGCGTAATCCGTGTGCGGCAACTGGATATCCCGCACATCGCAGCCCATCTTCCGAAACTGCTCGATCCCTGCATCGATCTTCTTGCGTACGCCTGCATCCATTCCCGCGCCGAGATATTCCTTCGGCACGCCCACTTTCATCCCTTTCACCGGCTGGCCCAGTGAAGCGCGGTAATCTTCCACCGGCGCCGTCGTCGACGTCGAATCGTTCGGGTCCCGCCCTGCAATCGCGTGCAGCACCGTCGCCACATCCCCCACCGTGTGCGCGAATGGCCCAATCCGGTCCAGAGACGACGCAAACGCGATCAGTCCATATCGCGACACTCGCCCGTAACTCCCCATCATCGCCGGTATCCCGCAAAATGAGCCCGGCTGCCGGATCGATCCGCCCGTGTCCGTCCCCAGCGACGCAACCGCCAGTTTCGCCGCCACCACCGCTGCCGACCCGCCGCTCGACCCTCCCGGCACGCACCCCGGCGCCGCCGGATTCTGCACCGGCCCGTACGCGGAGTTCTCGTTCGAGCTCCCCATCGCGAATTCGTCGCAGTTGGTCTTGCCCAGAATCACCGCTCCGGCCGATTCCAGCCGGTTCACTGCCGTCGCATCATACGGCGGAATGTAGTTCGACAGGATCTTCGACCCGCACGTCGTCTTCACTCCCCGCGTGCTGATCACATCCTTCACCGCCACCGGCACGCCCGCCAGCGGCGGCAACGCCTTCCCCGCTGCTACCAGCGCGTCCACGCGGTCCGCCTGCCGGTACGCCCGTTCCTCGCACAGCGTCAGGTACGCATTCAACGCCTTGTTCCGCGCCGCGATCCGCTTGAAATACTCCGCCGCCACTTCTCGCGCCGAAACCCTTCGCGCCTCAATCGCCCCGCGCACTTCACCAATCGTGTTCATCGTCGTCATAGATAGAATCCGTCATTCCGAACGCAGTGAGGAATCCCTCTTCGATCTTCCCGC
>Ga0335079_10011054_pt1 | contig 10280 bp, 7 predicted proteins | sample Lox_Sample_33_FD_206719 | JGI IMG/M metagenome (GOLD analysis project Ga0335079, IMG submission 206719) | Soil microbial communities from Loxahatchee National Wildlife Refuge, Florida, United States - Lox_Sample_3.3 | ecosystem: Environmental > Terrestrial > Soil > Wetlands | place: USA: Florida...
ACCGCCGGACGCACCTTGCGGCCTCAGCAATTGCCGCGGCTCACTCCGGAGGCGAATGCCGCCGCCTTCGCCGTCCTGCTTCGCGGCAAGGCTCGCGTGTTTCCCGCGCTCCACCGGCCGGACGCTTCGAAAGTCTGGGGCTACCCGGCGCGCGCCGCGCTGGTTGTGCCGGTGATCTGGGGCGGCGACGCGCCCGGCCTGGTCACCCTTTTCCACGACAACAATCCTCAGTTCTTCTCCGAAGAAATAGCGGCCCAGGTCTCCCTCGCCGCGGTTCTTGCCGGAGCCGCGTTTGCTGCCGGCCGCTCCGCCGCTTCTTCCGAGCAGCACCGCCAGCGCGCCGAGAATTTGATGAGCCTGGCCCTCGATCTGCAGCCGTCCATGCGCCTGCCCGACTTCGCGCGCCGGTTCACGCTGCACGCCATGAGCATGATGCGCGCCCGCACCGGCGTCATGACCATCGCCCGCGGCGGCCGCCTCGAAACCGTATTCACGCAATGGGCCGAAGGCGCGCCGGCCGGCGTTCTGCAACGCGGTCTGGAAATCGCCCTCTTTGGCCTTTCCAGCGCGAATCAGGCCGGCGTGTCGGCCGGCCCCGCGCCCGAGTTGGTGGGCCGCGACCTTGCCTCAGCGCTGAACTGGGAAGACGCCATCGTTGTCCGCCTCGGCACCAGCGGCGGAGAACTGCTCGGTGTTCTCTGTCTCGCGAATCGCGGGCGCGAGCTCACTCCCGCCGACCGCAACCTTCTTGCCGCGCTGGCCGGGCACGCCTCCGTCACCATGGAAAACTCCGGCCTGCTCAGCCGCATCGAGCAGTCCCGCAAGCAGTGGATCGAAGTTTTCGACGCCATCACCGACTTCATCGCCGTCCACGACGAACAAAACAGCCTCGTCCGCATCAATCGTTCGCTGGCCGCTTATATCGGCGCGTCCCCCACGGAATTGATCGGCGTGAACATGCGCCAGCTCGTGCCGTTCCTCGGCGCGCCCGGCGAAGAAGCGTGCCCCTTCTGCCGCGAGAGTCATGGCGGCGAGGAAGAGGAGTACATCCACACCCAGCAGGATCGCGTCTACCTCGTCTCCACCTCGCGCATCCCCGGCACGCCGGAAGAGGGTGTCCGCACCATTCACGTCCTGAAAGACATCACCGACCGCCGCGAGGCCGAGCGCCGGTACCGCGAGCTCTTCGACAACATTCAGGAGGGACTGTTCTTCGCCACTCCCGACGGGCGCTTCATCGAAGTGAACAACGCGCTCGTGCGCATGCTGGGTTACGCAAGCCGCGAAGAAGTGCTCGAAGCCGATCTGGCCCGCCAGGTATTCGTGAATCCCGACGACTGGCGCCGCTTTTCCGACACCATCGAGCGTGCCGGCATCCTGCGCAACTACGAAGTCGTCATGCGCCGCAAGGACGCCAGCACCATTCACACCCTGCAGAACATCCTCGCCGTTCGCAACGCCCAGGGAAAAGTCGTGCAATACCGCGGGCTGATGCTCGATGTCACCGAGCAGAAGACCTACCAGGCGCAACTCCAGCGCGAACGCGACTTCAACCGCAAGATCCTGAACAACACAGCCAGCATGATTCTCGTCCTGGATACCGCCGGCCTCGTTTCCTACGCGAATCGCCGCTGCTTTGAAACGGGCTACACGGAACCGGACCTGCTCGGCCGCCCGCTCACCGATCTCGTGCCTCCTCCCGCGCGCCGCCGCCTCAAAGAGGCTCTCGAACTGGCCCTCCACGGCCGCCTGATGGACAACTTCGAAATCCCCGTCCTCCGTCCCGACGGCAAGACCGGCCAGTTCTCCGTCAACCTCAGCCCCATGCGCGGCGAGCAGGGCACCGTCGACAGCATCGTCGCCGTCATGACCGACATCACCGACGCCGCCACCTTGCAGGCCAAGCTCGTCCACGCTGAAAAAATGGCCACCGTCGGAAATCTCGTCTCCGGCGTCGCCCATGAAGTGAACAACCCGCTCACCGCGATTCTCGGCTTCACCGACTTGCTGCTCGAGAATCCCGAGGTTCCCGATGCCGCCAAGTCCGATCTTCAGGTCGTGCTTCAGGAGGCGCAGCGCACGAAAGTCATCGTGCAGAACCTGCTCAGTTTCGCCCGGCAGGCGCCCGCGCAGCGCCAGTCCGTACAGGTCACCAGCGTGCTTCGCCACACGCTCAAGCTGCGCAGCTACGACTTCTCCAGCCACGGCGTCGAAGTCGACGAGCGCTTCGACCCGCGCCTGCCGGAGATTGTCGGCGATCCGCATCAGCTCCAGCAGGTCTTTCTCAATATCCTCAACAACGCCTACGACGCCGTTCGTGAAGCCGGCCGCCCAGGCCGCATCCATATCGAGACCGCTCTCCGCGGCGATTACGTCGAGGTCACCATCCGCGATAACGGCATCGGCATCTCCCAGCCCGACATGATTTTCGATCCCTTCTTCACCACCAAGGAAGTCGGCAAGGGAACCGGTCTGGGCCTCAGCATCTGCTACGGAATCGTGCGCGAGCACGGCGGCGAAATTCTCTGTGAGAACAATGCGGACGCGCCGGGCTGCACGTTTGTGGTGCGCCTGCCGCTCGCCGCTCCGAAACGCGCCTCTATCGCCGCGGAGGTGGCGCCATGAACGCCTCCACCGGGCCGCTCACTAAGGCACGCCCTCTCCTGGTGATCGAGGATGAGCCGGGCGTGATTGCCTTGCTTCGCGCCGCGCTCGAGCGCCGCGGATACAGCGTCGAGCAGGCTCTTTCCGGCTCCGAGGGGCTGCGCATGCTCGAAGCCGGTGAATACGCCGGCGTGATCTCCGACATCCGCACGCCCGGCGGCGTCAGCGGCGCCGACGTCCAGGCCTGGATCCTGCGCCACCGCCCCGCGCTCGAACGCAAGCTCGTGTTCATCACCGGCGACGTCGCCAACACGGAAACGCTCGCGCTCCTGCGCCACACCGGGGCGCCCTGCATCGAGAAGCCGTTTCGCGTGCGCCAACTGCTGAAGGTTGTGGAACAGACATTCGGAGCCCCATGAAAGACGACCTGCGAATCCGCTTCCTCATCGTTGACGACGAGCAGAGCATCCGCAAGCTCTGCATGACCATCGGCAGCTCGCTCGGCTTCCAGTGCACCGAGGCCGAGAGCGGCGAGGCTGCCGTCGAGCGTCTCGAAGGCGAGGCTCCCGACATTGTCATGGCCGACCTCAAGCTGCCGCAGATGTCGGGCATCGACCTGCTTCGCCACGTGAAGACGATTCTCCCGCGCACGGAAGTCGCCATCATGACGGGCCATGGCTCCGTCGAGTCCGCCGTTGCCGCGATGAAACTCGGCGCCTACGACTACATCGAAAAGCCGTTCCGCGTCGAGGCTCTGCGCCTTTTCCTGCAGCGCATGGCCGACAAGGTCCGCCTGGTCGTCGAAAATCAGTTCCTCCGCGAGCGCGTCAATGCGCAGGAGGAATTCAGCGGGATCGTCGGCACCTCCGCAAAGATTCAAGACGTGCTGCGCGTCGCCGCGCGCCTGCGCGACACGCGCACTCCCGTCCTGATCACCGGAGAAAGCGGCACCGGCAAGGAACTGGTGGCCCGCGCGATTCACTACGGCGGCGCCATGGCTACCATGCCCTTCGTCGCCGTGGACTGCGGCTCCCTGGTTCCCACGCTCATGGAGAGCGAACTCTTCGGCTACGAGAAGGGCGCCTTCACCGGCGCGCTCAAGGCCAAGCGCGGCCTCTTCCAGACGGCCAACGGCGGCACCATCTTTCTCGATGAGATCGGCGAGCTGCCCCTCGAAATGCAGGCCAAGCTCTTGCGCGTCTTGCAGGAAAAGGAAGTGCGGCCCGTCGGCAGCAACGAGCAGGTCCAGGTGGACGTGCGCGTCATCGCCGCCACCAACCGCGATCTCGAGGCCGCCTATCGCTCCGGCCTGTTCCGCAAGGACCTCTACTTCCGCTTGAACGTCGTCACCGTTCACATGCCGGCCCTTCGCGAACGCCGCTCCGACATCCCCATCCTGGTCCACTACTTTCTGGACCGCTACGCGCCCGGCGAAAACATTCACGTCGCGCCCGACGCGATGAAGGCGCTGCTCGAGAGCGACTGGCCGGGCAACATCCGCGAACTGGAGAACTGCATCGCGCGGGCCGTCGTGCTGGGCGACCGCAAATCCGTCCACGTCGACGATCTTCCCCCCGGCATTCGCGACGCCGCGAAGGGCTCGGGAAGCGCGGAAGGATCTTCTGTGGCCGCGCGCGGGGCCGGCACCAGCGACCTGGAAGACCTCGAATACCAGACCATCCTCCGCGTCTACAAGGAAGCCGGCGGCGACAAGGCCCTCGCCGGAAAGCTTCTGGGCATCAGCCGCGCGACCCTCTATCGCAAGCTCAAGCGGTACGGAATTGCCTTCAAGGTGGATGAGGCTGAAGAGGTTCGCGAAGCCGGCGCGTGATTCTCGATTATCCCGCCTCGCGGCAGGGAACAACGAAACATGATCACCGTCCGCGCCGCCCTTCCTCCCGACTCTGAAGCCGTCTGGTCCATCCTCGAGCCCACGATTCGCGCCGGCGAGACCTACACCCTGCCGCGCGACATGTCCCGCGACGCCGCGCTCGCCTGGTGGTTCACTCCCGCCCATGAAGTCTTTGTCGCGGAAGCAGACGGCTCCGTGGTGGGCACCTACTTCCTGCGCGCCAACCAGCAGGGCGGTGGCGCGCACGTCGCAAATTGCGGCTACGTCACGCTGCCGCAGGCTTCCGGCAAGGGCGTAGCCCGCGCCATGTGCTCGCACTCGCTCGATCGGGCCCGCGCCCGCGGCTTCCACGCCATGCAGTTCAATTTCGTCGTCAGCACCAACCAGCGCGCCGTGGCTTTGTGGCGCAGCTTCGGCTTCGAAATCGTCGGCCGCCTGCCCGGCGCTTTTCTCCACCCCACGGCTGGGCCCGTCGACGCGCTCCTGATGTACCGCAGGCTGTGAGCCAACGGAGAACCGCGGGCCTCCGTCCCACTGGTGCTACAATTCCTGATTTATTTTGGCGGCGGCGGAGCGCGCTGGAATGCTGCGATTTGTTACCGCGGGAGAGTCGCATGGGCAGGCGCTGGTGGCCTGGGTTTCCGGGCTGCCCGCGGGACTCCGCGTGGACCTCGAATTCGTCAACGCCGAACTGCGCCGGCGACAGCTCGGCTACGGCCGCGGCGGCCGCCAGAAGATCGAAAAAGACCACGCCGAGGCTCTCTCCGGCATCCGTCACGGGCAAACCATCGGCGCGCCCATCGCCCTGCGCATTGACAATCGCGATTGGGCCAACTGGGAGAAAGCCCTGCCGGTCGAAGACGCGCCCGAATTCGCCGATGCGAAGCGCGCCCTCACCGCTCCCCGGCCCGGGCACGCCGATCTGGCCGGTTCGCTCAAGTTCGATTTCCACGATGCGCGCTACGTGCTGGAGCGCGCGTCGGCGCGCGAGTCCGCGGCGCGCACCGCGGCTGGCTCGCTCGCCAAGCTCCTGCTCGGCGAATTCGGGATTCGCGTGCTCAGCCACGTGGTGGCGGTCGGCGCGGCGCGCCTCGATCGCCAGGCAGGCTGGGAGGAGATCGAGGCCGTCTGCGCCAACCTGGACTCGCCGTTGCGCTGCGTGGACCCCGCGACCGAAGCTCGCATGAAGGCCGTGGTGGACGACGCGCTGCGCGCCGGCGACACTGCCGGCGGCATCTTTGAAGTCGTCGCGCACGGCGTCCCGCCCGGGCTGGGCACCCACGCACAGTGGGACGAGAAGCTCGACGGGCGCCTCGCCGCCGCCATGATGTCGCTCCAGGCCGTGAAAGCCGTCGAAATCGGAGGCGGCGTCGCCGCGGCCACCGCGCCCGGCTCGACCGTGCAGGACGAAATCGGCTACGATGCGGCAGGGAAGAAGTTCACGCGGCAGACGAATCGCGCCGGCGGCGTCGAGGGCGGAATGACCAACGGCGAGGACGTAATCGTGCGCGGCTACTTGAAGCCGATCTCGACGCTTCGCCGCCCCCTCGGAACCGTGGACATGGTCACCAAGCAGGCCGTCAGGGCCGCCTACGAGCGCTCCGACGTCTGCGTCGTGCCCGCGGCGGGCGTGGCTGGCGAGGCCATGGTGGCTTTTGTGCTGGCCCAGGCCTTCCTCGAAAAGTTTGGCGGCGATTCGATGGGCGAGACGCGCCGTAATTTCGAGGGCTACCGGAATCAGTTGCGCGAATTCTAGGTGGGAGGCGGCCGAACCGGCCGTGGAGACAACGACCTGATGATTCATCCGATCGTAAAGTACGGCGATGCGGTGCTTGAGAAGCCCACGCCGTTGGTGGAGAAGTTCGACGAAGAGCTGCGCATACTGACCGAGGACATGTTTGAATCCATGTACGCCGCGCACGGCGTCGGCCTGGCCGCCACGCAGATCGGGATCTCCCTGCGCCTCGCCGTCGTCGACGTGAGCTCAGGCAAGAATCCCGAAGCGCGCATCGTGCTCGCCAATCCCGAGGTTATCCACTCCGAAGGCGAGCAGAGGGAGGAGGAGGGCTGCCTTTCCCTGCCCAACTTCCGCGGCAATGTGATGCGGCCGATGTTTGTCACCGTGCGCGCCCAGGACGTGACCGGCCAGACCTTCGAAATGAAGGGCGAGCAGCTCCTCGCACGCGCCTTCTGCCACGAGATCGATCACCTCGACGGTATCCTGTTCATCCAGCACCTCAGCATGCTCAAGCGCGACCTGATCCGCCGCAAGGTGCGCAAACTCCGCAAGGCCGGAGAGTGGTAAACGGCCCGCTCTGCACCGATGCGGCTGCTCTTCTGCGGGACGCCCGAGTTCGCCGTCCCCAGCCTGCGCGCTCTGCTTTCTGACCCGCGCTTCCACGTGGCGGGCGTGATCACGCAGCCCGACAGGCCGCGCGGCCGCGGCCTCGAATCCGGCCAGTCCGCTGTGAAGCAGGTAGCCGCCGTCGCCGGCGTCGAAGTCTTCCAGCCGCTGAAGATCCGTGCCCCGGAGGCGCGCGAATGGATCGCCCGGAAAGCGCCTGAAGCCGTCGTGCTCATCGCCTATGGACAGATCGTCCCAGCCGCGCTCCTTTCCTTTCCCCGCCTGGGTTGGATCAACCTCCACGCCTCCCTGCTGCCGAAATATCGGGGCGCCGCTCCCATTGCCTGGGCAATCGCCAACGGCGAGATCCGCACCGGCCTCACTACCATGCAGATTGACGCCGGCATGGACACGGGAGCGGTGCTGCTGCGCCGGCAACTGGAAATCGCGGCCGGCGAGACAGCTCCCGAACTCTCTACCCGCTTGGCGCAGGCCGGCGCGCCGCTCGTGATCGAAACACTGCTGGGTCTGGAGCGCGGCGCGCTCATCCCCCAGCCGCAGGACCACGCGCAGGCCACCTATGCCCCGCTCCTGAAGCGCGAAGACGGCCGCATCTCCTGGGCGTCGTCCGCCAATCGCATCTTCAACCGTATGCGCGCCTTCGCACCCTGGCCGGGCGCGTACGCGCAGTTCCGTGACGCACGCGTCCAGCTCTGGGGGCGTCCCTGGACGCCTGCGCAGGCCGGCGCGCCCGCTCCCGCGCCGCCCGGCGTGATCCTCGTCGCGGACGGCTTGTTGCTCGTCGCCTGTGGAGAAGCCACCTGGTTGCAGGTCACTGACGTTCAGCCCGAGGGCCGCCGCCGCGTCACCGCACGAGAGTTTGTCAGCGGTGCTCGCCTCACCAACGGCGAGCGCTTCGAATGAGCGTGTCGGCCGCGCGCGCCGCTGCCTTTGACGCGCTCCTCCGCGTCGAACGCGACGCCGCCTTTGCCACAGACGCCCTGGAAGTGCGTCTGTCTCAGCTCGAAAAGCGCGCCGACGCCGCCCTCGCCACCGAACTCGCCCTGGGCGTGCTGCGCTGGCGCCGCCTGCTCGATTTTCTCGTCGAGCGCTTCGCCGCCCGTCCCGTCCCCTCGCTCGATTTGGAGGTCCTCCTCCCTCTCCGCCTCGGCCTCTACCAGTTGCGCTTCCTCTCACGCGTCCCGGCTTCCGCTGCCGTCAATGAAAGCGTCGAGCTGGTGAAGCGGGCGCGCAAACGTTCCGCCGCCGCCCTCGTGAACGCCGCTCTCCGCCGCGCTTCACGCGAGCCGGGCCTGAAAGGCTCGCTCGACGCCTGGCTCCCTGCGAGCCTGTCCCCCGCGGACCGCCTGGGCATCCTGCTTTCGCATCCCACCTGGCTCGTCGAGCGCTGGCTCGCGCGTTACGGCGAGCAGGACGTGCGGGCGTTGCTCGAAGCGAACAATCGTCCAGCCCACCTCCGCGCCGCCGTCCTCGACCCGGCGGATAGCGAAGGTGTGACCGCGTCGCTCGTGGAGGATGGTTTCAACGCCGTGCCCGGGACGTGGCTCTCGGCTGCGCTTGAACTTCACGAAGTTCCCCGCGGCGGCGTGGCCGCGGCCCGCGCCCTGCGCGACGGCCGCCTGCTCATTCAGGACGAAGCCTCCCAGATGATTCCTCTCCTGCTCGATGTTCGGCGCGGCCAGCGCGTGCTCGATCTCTGCGCCGCCCCGGGCGGAAAGACAGCGCGCCTCGCCCAGCAGGCCGGGCAGGGAACCGTCATTGCCGGCGACGTCCACGCCCACCGCCTCCGCGAGATGCGCACCTTCCTCGACCGCCTGCGCCTGTCGAATGTTCATCTCGCGGCATTCGACGCTACCGCCGCCCTTCCCCTCACCGGCTCGTTTGACCGTATCCTCCTGGACGCGCCCTGCTCCGGCACCGGCACGCTCGCCCGCAATCCCGAGATTCGCTGGCGGTTGCAGCCCGCCGGCGTTCCCGCGCTCGCGGAAAAACAGTCCGCTATGCTTCGCGTCGCACTCGCGCACCTCTCTCCCGGCGCGCGCCTCGTCTACTCCACCTGTTCCTTGGAGCATGAGGAAAACGAGCAGGTGGTCGTCTCCGCCCTCGCCGCATGTCCCGATGTCCGTATCGTCCCTGCCATCTCCGCGCTCTCGCCGCACCTGCGTAACGCCGCCGACGCTGCGGCATTCTTTGACGCGCAGGGCTTCTTCCACACCCTGCCCTCTCAGCACAACACCGACGGCTTCTTCGCCGCCGTGATCGAGCGCACTTCCACCGCCGGCTGACAGTCAACGCAGGCAGTGAGAGGTGCAAGAGTTGCGTGGTCCGTCAGTGGCGCAACCAAGTCTAGTCTACTCGGCGGAAGGAGCCGACGCCGTCATCTAATCAGCCTTGGTCATAACGTATTTCCGCGAAGATGAAGCCTTCAGGTGATCGAGCAGTGATACATTTGCGATGAATAGCCTGATTGTATATCCTCTCGCTATCGTTTGATCGCACTCATTAAGGGTGAACTGTGATCGTTGGCGCGGCGAGATAAATGGACTAACGAAATGTGTGAGTGGCGAAATCACTTTTCCGATGGATGCAAAGAGGCTCCGCTTGCGGGACAGCGTCTTTGCATTCTTCACTCTCCGGATCCGGGCAAGGACCTTGCCTCATTTAACGGGACAATCGAGGAGAAAAAGAGACGCCTCGACTTTGATTTTCGTGGAGTTGTTTTCCCGAGCGACGTCTCTTTCACCGGGACTCTTACTCAAGCGCAGTTCTCTGATGATGCGTTCGTAGGAACGGCGAGCTTTCGTACCGCCAGGTTTGACCAAGCAGCCCGATTCGATCGGGTTGAATTTGGGAAAGCTGTCGACTTTAGTTACGCGACATTTCGAGGGCCTGTGTCCTTCGGCGCCGAGCCTGATCGCTATTCATTGCCGTCCTCGACCGTATACGGCCAGCGCCGGTCTGGAGCATTATTTAAGGATGCTGCCGTGTTCGATGAAACCCGCTTCCTAAGTGGAGTCTCGTATGCGGCGGCAGAATTCCTTGCTACCTGCAGTTTCCGTTCGACACGATTCAGGCGCAATCCGGATAAGACCTCTGCCACGGAGGCAGCCTCGTTTCACAAAGCATATTTTGCGGGTCCTGTTTCCTTCGTGACTCTTTGGGTCGATGGTTCCCTCGACTTCAGCGGAGCTAGATTCATAGCTGAACTCTTTCTTTGGGGACCGTTTTATCGGCTACCAGATTCACTAGCGACGTATTTTTCTGATGAATCTCGCGAGAGTGAAGAGCACTCGAGAAATGACATTATTGCTGCAAAAAAGAACCGCCACACACCGAAGATCATTTTTAGGGACGTGCTTTTTGGGGGGTCGTCAAATGCATTCTTCAGACAACTAGATTTGACATCCACAACCTTCACTGGCACCAACATCGCGACAGCTCGCTTTTATCGGATTAGAT
>Ga0335079_10011056_pt1 | contig 10278 bp, 5 predicted proteins | sample Lox_Sample_33_FD_206719 | JGI IMG/M metagenome (GOLD analysis project Ga0335079, IMG submission 206719) | Soil microbial communities from Loxahatchee National Wildlife Refuge, Florida, United States - Lox_Sample_3.3 | ecosystem: Environmental > Terrestrial > Soil > Wetlands | place: USA: Florida...
CTATTCGTAATGATAACGTGAGGGCAGGGGTGCTTCGACAGGTGCGGGCAAAAGCGGCCCGCACTCGCTCAGCATGACAGCCCGTGTGAAGCTGCCGATCATCGCGTCACCATCTCCCTCTCTGCCTCGGCCATTGCCTTGGCATAGCTCGTCAGCGCCAGCAGCGGGAAGTACGTCCGGTAGAGGTGATACTTCAAATAAAACACCTGCGGGAAGCCGGTGCCGGTGCAATACGGCTCTTCCCAGTTTCCGTTTTTCTGCTGGGTGCGAAGCAAGTAAGCAATGCCGCGCGCCAATGAATCGCTGCGTGTGTCGCCGGCGGCGAGCAATCCCAGCACCGCCCACGCGGTTTGTGACGCCGTGCTCGGTCCCACGCCTTTCTTGTTGGGATCGTCGTAGGACTCGCAGGTCTCGCCCCATCCGCCATCGGAATTCTGCACCATGCGCAACCACTCCGCCGCCTGCTGGATGTAGGCTTCGTGCGTGTCTTCGCCGATGGCCCGCAGCCCGCGCAGAACTTGCATCGTGCCGTAGATGTAGTTCACGCCCCAGCGTCCGAACCAGGAACCGTCAGGTTCCTGCTGCTGTTTGATGAATTTGATGCCGCGTTTCACCGCTGGATTCTGCCCCGTAAAGCCACAGTTGGCAAGCATCTCCAGCACCCGCCCAGTGATGTCTACGGTCGCCGGATCGAGCATGGCGTTGTGGTCGGCGAAGGGGACGTATTGGAAGACCATGCGGTTGTTGTTCTTGTCGAACGACGCCCAGCCGCCGTTCTTGCATTGCATGGAGAGCACCCATTCGCGGGCCCGCTGCGCCGACTTGTTCAGGTAGGCTTCGTCAGGGTGGTCCACCTGGCTGAGCGCCAGCAGCACCATGGCGGTATCGTCCACGTCCGGATAGAACTCGTTGTTGAATTCAAAGTACCAGCCGCCGGGATTGGCGCGGCGGTTCTTGAACGTCCAGTCGCCGGAGCGAGTGATCTGCTTGCGTAACATCCAGTCGGCGCCGGACAACAAGCGCGCTTCGCTGCGCGGAACGCCGCTTTCGCCCAGGGCGAACAATGCGTAGGCCGTGTCCCACACCGGCGACTTACAAGGCTGCATGCGGAACGTGTCTTCTTCCTCGATGCCCAGGGCCTCGAACTCATCCATGGCGCGGATCATCTGCGGATCGTCGAGCGAGTATCCCAGGCAGCGCAGCGCGATGACGGAGTTCATCATCGCCGGATAAATGGCGGCCAGGCCGTCGCTGCCTTCGAAGCGTTCCAGTATCCATTGCTCCGCCGCGCGGATGGCAATCGACCGCAGGGGCCGAATGTGTACCGCTTCCAGCCAGTGCGTGACCCGGTCCAGCACCAGGAAGAAGTTGCGCCAGCTCACCAGCTTCTTCGCCCATGGCAGCCGCATGTGCTTCTTGCTCTTGCCGTGCACAAACAGTTCTTCCACACCCATTTCCGGCGGGATCTTCTTGAATGGCTTCTTGGCGTAGGCGAGGGAGAGCGGCACAAGAATGCCACGAGACCACGAAGAGATCTCGTAGATGTTGAACCAGAACCAGTTAGGAAACAGCACGATCTCCGGCGGCACCGCTGGCACCGACATGTAGTCGTACTGCCCGAAGAAGCAGAGATAGATTTTGGTGAAGGTGTTGACCTGCGTGACTCCGCCCAGCTCGAGGATCTTCTTGCGTGCCTTGACGAGCACGGGGTGGTCAGCCTTATATCCCGCCAGCTTCAGCCCGAAGTAGGCCTTCACCGAGGCGCTGATGTTCGACGGCCCGTGGAGGTAGATACCCCAGCCGCCGTCTTCATTCTGGTATTTGATGATGTAATTGGCGGCTTTGCGGATGCGCTCGGGATTGCCCGTTCCCAGGAGCGTGTGCAGCAGAATGTAGTCGGATTCCAGCGTGGTATCGGCTTCCAGCTCGCCGCACCAGTAACCTTCCTCATGCTGCAGGGAGAAGAGAAAGCGGCGGGCGGCATCGACAGCCGCGGCCACGCGGCTCACCATATCGTCGAGCTTGCCGAACCGCAGAGACGGGGCTGCACCGGGCGCGGCGTCAACGTCGCTGCTCCGCGCTAAAGGGGCCGTCGAACTTAGGCGACTACTGTCGCCGGTTTTCTCCATCCGTTTACTCCGCAGCCGCGGTAGCGGGGGAGATGGCTTCCACAATCTCCGGAGGCAGGCCGAATCGCACGTTCTCCGGCATTACCTCAACCTCCTGGAGATTGGTGAACCCTGACTGCGTGAGAAACGACACCGCTTCCTGCACCAGGCACTCCGGCGCTGAAGCCCCGGCCGTCAACGCCACCGTGCGGATGCCATGGAGCCACTCCGGACGGATGGCGCGGTAATTTTCGATCAGGTAAGAGGGCGTGCCCTGCTTGCGGGCCACCTCCACCAGCCGGTTCGAATTGGAACTGTTGTCCGAGCCCACGACCAGCAGCAGGTCCGCGCCTCCGGCCACCTGCTTCACCGCCACTTGCCGGTTCTCGGTGGCATAACAGATGTCCTGCGCGGCCGGCCCGTGGATCTTGGGGAACTTACGCCGCAAGGCGGCGATCACGTCCTTGGTCTCTTCCAGGCTCAGCGTCGTCTGGGTGGTATAGGCCACGCGCTCGGGATCGGGAACGGTCAAATGTTCCACTTCTTCCGGTGTGCTGATCACCTGGGTCACGGTGGGCGCCTCCCCCATGGTTCCGATCACTTCGTCGTGATCGCGGTGTCCGATCAGGACGATGCTGTAATCGTCCTTGGCGAAGCGCACCGCCTCCACGTGCACCTTGGTCACCAGGGGACAGGTGGCGTCAATCACGCGCAGCCGCCGCCGTTCGCTCGCTTCCCGCACTTCCGGCGAGACCCCGTGAGCGCTATAAATCACTCGTTCGCCTTCCGGAACTTCTTCCACGTTGTCCACAAACACCGCGCCCTTGGCCTGCAGCTCCTCGACGACGTAGCGGTTGTGCACGATTTCCTTGCGCACGTAGACGGGCGGACCGAAAGCCTCGAGGGCGATGCGCACAATGTCGATAGCGCGAACCACTCCCGCGCAGAAACCCCGGGGCTTTAATAGAAGCAGGGTTTTACTCTGTTCTTCGGAGATCATGACTCGTTGATCCAGTATATCCCTTAGTCCGCTTACCAATAAAGTTGCAAAAGTAGAACACTTGGATGCCTGGGTTAACGTAAGCGGCTGAGCCGCAAAGGAATAGCATTAATCGGTAGGGAATGGCGTATGAATGGTGGCGGACCGGGCCTTAACCCAGATTCGATGGGCCCGGAGGCGCCGGGAGGCCGCGGGCATTTCTCGCAACAAAAAAGGACCCGGAGAGCACGTCGGCTCTCCGGGCCCAGCGGATCGTAGCTCCGCTGCCTTGGGAGGTTGCAAGCCTTACGGTATCGACACTCCGCCTCCACCCGAAGTTGTCTGCATTCCTGGGGCGAACAGATCTCCCGCATTAGGAATGCAGTTCCCGGAGCCGTGCTTGAAGCCGGCCGCGCCGACTGCAGGCAGTTTGTAGGTAGTGTCGTCGGCCAGTCCGTCGCCGTTAGAGTCTGTGGCGGTTTGGCCGGTGATCACCGTCAGCGAAGGATGGTCAAAGGGCGCCGCGCTGCACTGCACCCGAGTATCGGTCAGCGAAATCAGGAAGCGGACCATCGCTGCCAGATCGTCGTTAGCCGTGGTTTGCTTGTTCGCCTTACAGAGGTTGTACGGCACCGTACCTTTCAGAGCGCTACAGTCGCTCAACCCCAGTGGAACGATCAGGCCGGTCACGTTGGTGTCGCACTGCAACTGATGGCCGGCAACCAGGTCGGCGTACGTAGTGTTCCCATCCGGACCGCTGCCGGAATCGTCGCCACTGGTGCACGAGGTCCCGTGCGCGTCAAAACCCGGGACGCCGGCGTTGGTGTCGGTGACATTGCGGCTGCTGAGACCGCGGTTGTAAACCTCCATCACCTGCCGGAGGTTCGCGTAGTACCCCCAACTGAAGTAAGGCGGCGTCAACCCCACGTTACGAAGCGAGGGGATCTTGCTGGCGCCGTCTGTCTCCAGCTTGGCAAAGCTAACGGGTGTTCCCGGGGGACCCGGGGGACCCGGGATTCCGTTACCAAGCGATATTGGGGTGCCCTGCGCCACATTGTTATGCGCTACCGCCTGCTGCAAGAAAGGGTCGATCAGGAAGGTAGAGTCGTTGCCGTGGGTCAGGTAGTTGTAATACTGGCGTCCATACGACAGTGGGTAGCCGTAGGAATCGACGCGGCCCAGCATCTGGTCGGTGAATACCGGTCGTATTCCGATATTGGCGAATCCCAAGTCTCGCAAGTCATTCAATGGCCCACGGCCGCCTGTCACGCCTATGTCCGTTACCGGCGACAGGAAGGGCGTGAAGGCAGCGAATGGATTGGAATTTGCCTCGACCGTTTGCTGGTTCTCGCTGAACGTCGGGTCCCCATGGCAGAAGATGCAGCCCGTTCCCGTGCCGGGAGAACCGGGCCCAAAAAAGCCGGCGGGAAGTCCATGGAAGAGCTGGCACCCCCGCAACAGCAGGGGATCCACTGCTGGGCCGGTGCCCTGCGCGCAACCAATTGGCAACCCAGGAATTGGGGAAGCTGCCCCAATCGACAACGAGTTCGAGGCCACCAGGTTGTCGTACTCGCTCTCGTTGGATATCAGGGTCGCTTCGTACATCATGATCGAGATTCCCCAGAACATCGAGAAGTTGAGTTGCTCCTGGGTGTAACCGGCAGGATCCGGCGCGATGACTGTGGTCCCGCCTGGGCCGGGGGCGCTGGCGGTGATACTCCACAGTCCACTTCCCGACCACCACTTCGGATCAAACGCCTGGCGGATCAGCCAGTCATAGGTATAGGTCGGATCCAGGCCTTTGCCCTTAGTGGCATCCAGGGTCCCGAGCACACTGTCGGTGGGGTCGACTTGCTGCTGGGCCAAGGGTGAAGTGGCGAGCAACTTGACCGCCACGGCTGGGAAGGTGCGGTTGGCGCAGGACATCTCCACCGCATTGATGACAGGGGCCACAGCCTGGCTGGCGAGGCTGCCATTCTCCAGTTGCAGGAACGTCGCGTAGGGATATCCTGAGTTGTCGAACAGCAGCAGCCGTTTGCTGGCATCGGCAATGATGTCGCGCATTCCAAACGGGGCCACGCCGTTGAACATGTTGTTGGCGCGGCCATCATAGAACTGGCGATGGTTCAGCGCTGAATTGACTACGGTAGGTGTGTTCCGCGGCTCGACCTGGCGCGCGGGATACTGGCCGGGCTTTTTGCCGGCATAGAAAATCGCGCCGCTGAAGTCGTCGCACACGTCGGTTTTGCCGAGCGTGCGAACCGCCTCAAATACGCCGTTGTACGCTCCCTGCGAGGAAACACGGTCATTGGTCGTAATCAGGAGCGCGGAGTTGCGATCGGTGTGGTCCACGAGTTGATGGCCGGGAAAGTCCGAAGCCTTCAAGGTGTGCTCCGGACGCCCGGCGCCGCCGCCGGCGAAGGTTCCCAGCGGCGCGCTGCCGGCGGTGGAACCGAATTTGGTGTCGCCCCCGGTATTGATGTCGCCACCCGGAGTCACACCCACGGTGAGATCGTTAAAGCCCGGGTTGATCTGGTTGGTGAGGCGAGTATCGGCCCCAGCGTGAAAGTGGCAGCCGGCGCAAGCGATTCCCTGGCTGCCGGCCTGCTGGTCCCAAAAGAATGCTTTGCCCAAAGCGATGGCATATGCCGTACCGTTCGGTGCGATGATTCCCTGTCCTGGACCAAGCTCGGTAGGCAATATTGGAGTCATTGGCGTCTGGGCCGGAGGTGGAGTGGCTTTCTTTCCGGCCAGTGCCGCGAGGACGAGGGTAGCAATGCATAGACAGACCACAAGCGGTCTTGCGACCGTGGAATACCGCGATCTCATGGTTCCTCCAATGGGGGCACGGGCGCGTACCCCACGCACGCACACGCACACCAAAAAAAAATAGGGACACTGGGGGCCGTTAGGGCCTGGGAAACCGGGACCTAAACAGGGGGAGTCGCAAAAGACCGTAAATCGGGGGAGATGGTCTGTGGATGCAGCTTTTAGACGATTTGTCCAGGCTTGTCAAGGCAAAAATTATGATGGGAAGCTCCTCGCCCCCTGGCCGGCACGTTCAGCCTCGTTATAATCAACCCCCGAATTCTGGAGGTCTGGGTCTTATGCCATCCTGTTCGCGCTATCTCTTTATTCTTCTTTCCTGCCTCTTGCTGGCTGCCATGGCTCCCGCCGATGAGGGGATGTGGACCTTCGACAATCCTCCTACCAAGCTGTTGCAGGAGCACTACGGCTTCACCCCACGGCCAGAATGGCTGGAGCATGTTCGGCTTTCCAGCATCCGCTTGAATGACGGCGGTTCGGGGTCGTTCGTCAGCCCGCACGGTTTGCTGCTGACCAACCATCACGTGGCCATCGGACAACTGCAGAAGAATTCGACAGCCGAGCACAACTACGTGCGCGATGGCTTCTACGCGGCAACTCCTGACCAGGAGATGAAGTCACCGGACCTCGAGGTAAACGTCCTGATGTCGATGGAGAACGTGACCACCCGCGTGCAGAACGCGCTGAAAGGCATAACCGATCCCCAGGAAGCCCTGGCCGCACGCAAGGATGTCTTCGCGCAGATCACGCGCGAGAGTCTGGAAAAGACGGGGCTCCGCTCCGACGTCGTTACGCTTTATCAGGGCGGTGAGTACTGGCTCTATCGCTACAAGAAGTACACCGACGTGCGCATCGTTTTTGCTCCCGAGCAGCAGATCGCCTACTACGGCGGCGATCCCGATAATTTCACCTATCCGCGCTATGACCTGGATATGACGCTGCTCCGCGTCTACGAGAATGGCAAGCCCCTGGAGAGCACAAACTTCTTGAAGTGGAACGCGAAGGGCGCGGCCAACGGCGAGCTGGTGTTTGTCTCCGGCAATCCCGGCAGCACCTCTCGCCTGGACACTATGGCGCAGATCTTACGGGAACGCGATGTGCGGATCCCGCTGATCTTGGAGTGGCTGAAAAACCGTCTCGCGACGATGCACCACTACGCCGACCAAGGACCCGAGCAGGCGCGCCAGGCGGAAGCGCTGATCCTTAGTTTGGAGAATTCCGCCAAAGCCTATCAGGGCATCTACCAGGCACTCCTCGACAAACACGTGATCGCCAAGAAGCAGGCGGAGGAAGATGCGTTCCGCAAGCTGGTAGCGTCCAAGCCGGAATGGCAGGCGGAGTTCGGCGGCTCCTGGGACGCGATCGCCGCTGCCGAAGCCAAAGCTGCTCCCATGACGAAGAAGCTGATCTTCCGGCGTCTGGATTCTCAGCTCGCGAGCCTGGCGCTGTCCATTGTGCAGTATGTGGCGGAGATCAAGAAACCTGATGGAAAGCGCCTGCCTGGCTTCCATGACGCGCAACTCGAATCGCTGCGTTATCGTCTGGTCTCGCCAGCGCCGATTTATCCGGAGATGGAGCAGGCGCGCCTGAGCGGCGGACTGGTGGAATCAGCCAAGGAACTGGGTGCCGACGATGAGTTCGTCAAGACCGTCCTTGGCGGCCGCACGCCGGATTCCGTGGCCGGCGACGTCATCCAAGGAACGAAGTTGGCCGACCCCAGCGAACGCAAAAAGCTGCTGGAGGGCGGCGAAGCAGCCGTGACCGCCTCCAAGGATCCCATGATCGTTCTGGCGCGCACGATCGATCCCTTGTCTCGCGCCATGATCAAGTGGTTCGAAGACAACGTACAGAGCGCCGAGCAAGCTGCCGGCGAAAAACTCGGTAAGGCGCGCTTCCTGGCTTATGGCAAGTCCATGTATCCGGACGCCACCTTCACCCTCCGCCTGTCCTATGGAACTCTGAAGGGCTACCCCATGAATGGCACCAAGGCGCCTTATAAGACGACCTTCTACGGGCTCTACGACCGCGCCCACAGTTTCGATCTTGTCCCGCCCTTCGATTTACCGGCACGCTACAGCGAAGGAATCGGCAAGTTGGATCTGGCAACACCGTTGGACTTCGTCAGTACCTGCGACGTAGTGGGCGGCAACTCCGGCTCGCCGGTAATCAACAAGAACGCGGAGCTGGTGGGACTGATCTTCGATGGCAACATCGAATCGCTGGCCGGAGACTTCATCTACGACGAAGAAACCAACCGCGCCGTTGCCGTCCACAGCGCGGCCATGATCGAGGCCCTGCGCAAGCTCTACGGGGCAAGCAAGCTGGCGGATGAATTGGAAGGAGTAAGCCACTAATTGAATCGCGTGACATTCCCGGGGCGCGGAGTCAGCCGAGAGCATCACACCGAAGCACTGGTTTCAGGTCGAGCCACAGATCTGCCGGGAAGCAGCAGCCATCCGAGAACGGCTAACGACAGCACGCCCAGCAAGAGCCCGTTCCACTGATAGACCCTGGCGGCTTGGGACAGCAACCTCACGATCGGTTCTGCAACCGTTACACAGAAGATTGCGGCCGGGTACGCCAGCGCGTTATCCCGGAAGAAGGTAACTGCGATCCAGACAGGTATCGCGGTTGCGATGAGCGCGTAGATCCAGTCCGGCAGGAACTCGCGAACTGAGTGGGCATGCGAGGGACCAAGTGCGACAACCAAAAGCAATAATATCAGCCAAATCCACCATGCCCGGTGGGACCAGCCAGACTTGAATACCCCGACCAAGACTGCCACCACTGCCGTGGCCAGCACTGTTCCCAGCACCGCCGACATCAGAAATGCTAATGCCGGCGACCAGGTAGCCAGATGGCTTGGGAAAAGGTCGACCTTTGGCGGAAAGTAAACTGGCCACAGCGAAGTCAGGATGGCGCCAACCTTATCGAATGCCGCCGTCATCGCCAGAGTTAGAACAACGGCTGCGGCCGCATCTTTGCGCCAGGCGCGCGTGGCCGATCGTTGCAGAAGGCGCTGCCCTTCGGGAAACAGGCTCAACGCAAATGCCACCAGGAGCCAGCTCCCCAGGCCTGCCAAAATGGGCGCCAGTATGAGGCTTGTACCTTGCTGCAGCCAGAAAGTGCTGAGCGGGATTGAGGTGGAATAGGCCCGCTCGGCCGTCGTCAGGGCATTCAGTTCGGAAAGCAGCACCAGTGCGGCCATCGCCGCTCCCACCAGGGACGCAGTCCGCCAGGGGAGCGGGCCACGACGCACTTGCGCCACAAAAAGGATGATCACTCTCACGATGATGATTACGCCCAGGAACACCCCGACCGCGCCCAGGATCGAGTTGGCCAGACCGCTTTTCTGTTGCTGGCGCAGCCACTCCTCCGGCAGCTTGAAGTCATCCGAGACGCTTACGACTTCGTCGCCGGCAATGTTTACCTGGACGCGGTACTTTTCTTCGTCAACATTGCGCGGGTCTCCCGGCTTCGCTTGCCACACAAAGGTGTAGTCTTCCCGCGCCTTGCGCTTTTCCCCGCGGGAATCCTGCAGCTCGAATTCGGAGAGCCGGTAGCCATGTTCTCCCAGTGCCTTTTCCGCCAGCGCGCGCGCCGCTTCGGGTGCCAGCGACGCTCCCGGAGCATTTTCGTCAAGCGTCACTCGATGGTCCAAGAAAGCACCCTGGGTGGCATCGAAATCAAGGTGGTGCTCCGTGATTTCGAGAGGTCGGAAGTAACGGACCTCCCAGTAGATCATCTGTGTGGCTCGGCGATAAATCCGATCGGACTGCTTCACGCTGACATGCTCGATCAGATATCGAACCGCAAGCGGTTGCACGTTGTTGAAGAGGCGGGGAACATGATGATATTTCGCCGGGTCGATTCCCTGCTTTCGCAGGTAGGCGTCGGCGGCTCGGACAGCTTCCTTGGCCGTCATCCCCACCTTGACCTCCTCACCGAAGCGGTAGACCGGAATGAAGCCCAGGGCAACAAAGAGAGCGGTCAGAACGCCTGCCAGCACTAAACGTCCGTGGCCAAGCGATTGGTAGGTGAGCTCCGGGAGCGGGGTTGCGGGCTCTGCAGCGCGCGGCAGGCGGGCAATGCCTTCTGCCGAATTGGTAAGCGTCGACTCGTCCTCGAAGGCGCCAGCACGCAGGTAGGAAACCAGCGCCACCGCCAATGGGATCAGCATGATCCCACCCGTGACGGCTCCCGAGGCCATCAGATAATGATTGGGTGAGCGCAGGAGTAGAAATGCCGAATAGAGTGCGTCCACGGAATAGTGCCAGATAAGTGTGGCGATGATGCCGAACCGCAACATCACAAGACCGATCAGGATCCCGCCGAAGCCGACCTCCAGTCCGCGGATGTAAAACG
>Ga0335079_10011057_pt1 | contig 10277 bp, 5 predicted proteins | sample Lox_Sample_33_FD_206719 | JGI IMG/M metagenome (GOLD analysis project Ga0335079, IMG submission 206719) | Soil microbial communities from Loxahatchee National Wildlife Refuge, Florida, United States - Lox_Sample_3.3 | ecosystem: Environmental > Terrestrial > Soil > Wetlands | place: USA: Florida...
GCCATCCAAGGGACCAATTCCCAATGCATCCATAGATAGCCTCAAGATCCTCTGAAATTGCTCTGCTAGCGGCGGCGCTCCGGAGCTCTTGGCCAACGCTTGCGCGGGCTGAAGAATCCTGACTACTTCAGCCAGCGGCGTCGCGTCTATCACGCGAAGTTCTTGAGCCACTTCCGGCAGGTACTGCGCAATTCGTGCGGCGAGTTCTTGGATATCGTTCCTGAGATCGTGTTGAAAAGCGGTGGGACGCGCGAAATTGACGAAGAGAATGGCTTCCGGGCGCCCTTGCGACGGATGGAAGATTCTGGCGTAAGCTTTCACGCCCTCTCTGGGGCCGAAGTCGCAAAATAGCCCGCGATGCTCGGCCACAATGCCGGCAGGCAAAGGCGCGGCCGCCGCGGCAGCTTCTTGCTCTGGGCGCGCGTCTGAACGGAACACCGCAGGGTCGCCTTCGAAGAAGGTCTTCCTGCTGCGATCAGGCCAGACCAGGCCGTGCATGGGCTCGCGCAGTTTGACTCCGGGCATAGCTACCAGGCGATATTCGTCGGTCCAGTATGGGTCAAGCACGTAAAATGTGCAGGATGTTGCGCCGAGCCTGACGCGCTCCCGCTCTAAATCCTGCCCGAGTTCGCTAATAGTCATGGTTGTCACGTTATTCTAGTCCCCTACGGCCGACCTCGGCAACAGGACCCATAAGTGGCAACAAGCTATTTTACAGACGGGCAAAAACATGATGAGGATCGTGAATGTGCCAACGCCGGTTCGACACTTAGGAACAGCCTTGCACACCGGTACCTCAGCCAGGTACGACCCGCAAAATAATGAGCGCCAACCTGCCTAAAATCCGCCCCTGGGCCGATACCCCGGCCGCGACCGCACGCGATACTTCTTCCCCACATCCGAGACAATCTCCACGGAGACCTTACGGAAGCCTTCGTTCGGATTCGGCTGCGGATAGTAAGTCACGGTATAGGAGTTACCCAAGTCCTCGCGGATGGATTCGAAAGCTTCCACCTGCTTCTGCCAGGTCTTGGCCCAATAGGCTTTGCCGCCCGTGCGCGTGGCGATGCGCCGGAATACGCCGCTTGAAATGGGATCCTTGTTCACTTCATTCGTGGAGATGACGTAGATGGGGATGCCCTCGTCTTCGGCGACGGCGCGCACATCGTCGGGGGCTACCATGCTGGCGTTGTCGGGACCGTTGGAAAAGACGATGATCACCTTGCGTCCCGGCACCCGCGCCGCATCCCGCAGGGTGAGCAGCAGGGCGTTGTAGAGCGCCGTGTCGTCCCCAGCCACGGATTTGCGTAGGCCGCCGATGGCGTCGCCGCGATCGCGGGTCAGCGAAGCGGCGCGCGACAGGTTGCGGCTGAAGGTGTAGACCGCCACGGAGTCCGCGCGGTCCAGGCCCCGCACGAAATCGGCGATGGCGTCCTCGGCGTACACGAAGCCGCGATACATGAAATTGCTGGTATCGAACAGCACAAATACGTTGGTGCCCACGAAGGCGTCGCTGCGCAGATCGACGCCGGGTTTTCCGGCCGCCTCCACGGACTCCCCGCCGGCGATGGGGCGCGTGGCGCCGTCTTCCAGAACCTGCATCGGCGGCTTGGTCCCTTCGGCGAAGGTGGACATCTTTTGCAGGATGCCATCTTCATAAACCCTGAAATCCGTGTTCTTGAGGCCGTTGATATAGCGGTTGTGATTGTCGGTGACGGTGAAGCTGAGCACCACCATATCGACCTTCACGCGGAAGACCGGACGCTGCCCTTCCTGCGCGCGTAGATACGCCGCGCCCGCCGCCGCTCCTAGGAAACCGCGTCGAGAAATGTGACTCATGATCCACCAATTACTGCGATTGTAATCCGGTTTCCGCAGCCGCGGGCGCGCTCGCCACGGGCGTACGCGTCTTAGCGCGCACGTCGTCGCCCACGCTATGCAGGGAGCGCAGCAGGGCCGGCCAATCCTCCAGGTGCGAGGCAAAGATATGCTGCACCAGCTTCTCGGTCCACTCCGGGATGCGCACGTTGAGCTGGGAGGGCGGGAGGTAGGTCTCGTCGGCCAGCTCCGCCCAGTAGAGCGCGTTGGATTCCCAGCTCTCGGCCAGAATGCGGCTGGAGTATCCCATCAAAGTCGGGAACGTGCGCAGGTTCAGCAGCTCCGGGCGATAGGAGGTCGCGAGCGTGGGCTTGGGCGTTCCGAACGCGGCGGAAATCGCCGCGTAGTTGATTTGCCGCGGCGAAGCGGCTGCCAGGCGGCGAATCTCCGCCAGCAGCGGCGAAGGCTGGCTCTGCGGATTGTCCGCCATGTGCATGGCCAGGACGAACAGCTCGGAGGGCGTCACGTTGTTTACGACCGCCTGTACGTCGCCGCTCTCGAGCAGCAGGGCCACTTGCCTGACGCGCGCCGGCGCGGCCTGCGCGCCAAGGGTGCGCAGCACGTCCGGGCGCAAAGCGGGATCGAGGGCGGATCCGGCCAACAGCGACTCTCCGTAGCGCAGGTGCAGGGCCAGCCAATGCATCTGGGACGGCGTAACGCTCCACCAGCGCGGCACGACGGCGCTCAACATGATCTGCGGCACCAGGTCGCCCCAGATGAGGGCTTGGGTTTGGTCCGGCACCAGGAAATTCTGCTCGGCTTCGGCCAGCGCATACGGCAGTCCCGCGAGCGAACCCACCAGCCTGCCGCCGCCGTTCGAAGGCCAGCCCGATCCGAAAACATCCGTGGCGCGCCACATGTGGTTGGATCCGAGCACTCCCAGGAAATCGTGGCTGCGAACGAACGATGCATTGGTGTAGAGCACCTGCGCTCCAGGCGGGGCGTAGTGCGCATAGTTGTACGCCACCAGCGTGTCGCGCAGGAAGGGCGCGAGCAATCCGCGGGCGTCGCGCCGCGCGTCGCCGGAGCCTTTCTCGACCGCCGCCCGCAGGTTCAGCTTGCGCTCGGCGTCGATGTGTTTTTCGGTGAAGTAGCCGAAGGAGAGCGCATTCCGCTCGACGGCGCTGAGGGTGGCGCGCGGCAATCCGATCTCGCTGATGCGCGCGCTGAGGCGGTTCACCAAGGCCGCATTCAGCTTGTCGCCGTGCGACAGGCTGTCCAGGTGCGCCGCCAACTCGAAGAGATCGTCGAGCGAGACGATGCGCTGGGCTTCCAGGATCCGCACCATCTCCTGCACGATCTGGGTATGGGATTCGACGTCGCTCGGGTTGGCCGCGCCGGCAAGCAGGTCAATGAGCCGGCCTTGCGGCGACTCGCCGGCCGGGCCGCCGGGCCCGGTTGCGGCAAGCAGCAGCTTCACTCCGGCGCGGCCGGCGTCGAACAGCATGCGATCGTTGCGCACCTCGGAGAAGGGCTGGACCAGGCCCGCGAACGTCTCGTCCGCCTTGCCGGCGGGCAGACTTCCCTGACGGGAAAAAATCTGCCACAGCCCCACCAGGGCCTGCACCGTGCCCAGGGTATCGGCCAGCAGCATCGGCTCCTTGAGCCGGCCGATTTCCTCGGCGGTGTCCAGGAACTGGATGATCGATTTATCGCTCAGGGTCGCGGCGTCATTGAAGATCGCGTACTGACTCCCGTACTGGTGATAGTCCCGCGCCAGCCGGTTGGCCGTGTCGGAGGCGAGCGGCGTCGCACGGTAGCGGTCGAGATCGCTAAGCGCCATGAAAATCTTGAGAGGCTCGTTTTCTACGGATTTGCGCGTCAGGCCGAACAGGGCTTCGAGTACGTCGTCGGGGTCCTTCCAGGCGGCGGCCGCGTGGGCCAGCTTGGCATCATACTTCCCCGGCGGATGGCTGACAAAAAGGTCCTTCCAAACCGCCAGGCTGCCGGGCATGTGAGGCCGTCCGCCGGGCTCGATCCAAAGGCGGGTGGTGAGCAGCATCATGTCCGCGTTGGACCGGAACACCGGCCGCGCGGGTCCGGGCGTGGTTACTTTCCCCCGGATGGCCTGATAGAACCGCTTCAGGCGGCCGGGATCGGTCAAGTAATCTTTGGCCGGACCGTTGATGCGCGCCAAGGCATCGAAGTAACTCGCCAGCCAGCCATCGTCGCGGGCGAGCAGTTTTTCAAAAAACTCGGCGCCCTGGTCCGGCGAGGCGCCGGCCAGGTCCGCCCACGCTGCCAGCGTGCGCGGGCCGCCGGGGACCTGGGCCTTGCCATCCCGCACCTCGAACATGCCGCCGAAGAAATCCAGCACGTGCGCGAAGGCCTTGAGGCGCGGCAGTTGAATCTTCTTGCGGAACTCGCCGGCGGTCTCGCGGTCGAGCTTGGACATTCCCAGGTACAGCCGGCACAGAGCCGGATCGGAGAGCAGGACGTCGATGAAGTCGCCTGAGTCCTTTTCCTTGGACGAGAGCCAGTATTCCGAGCCGAACAACACCGGCACGCGCACCGGCTGGTAGTCGTAGGAAAAGGGGCGGTTGGTCCGCAGCGCCTGCTCCAGCTCGGGAAGCGGAAAGCCGGAATCGGTGGTGAGAAACGCGCGGGTCGCGTTGACCGTCTCCAGCACGACTTCGCTGCCGCAGCCGCCGCGCATGCGGAAGCCCAGAACCCGCAGCAGGTCGGCGGCGACCGGCGAATCGCAGGTCTCGATTTTGATGACCTTGCCCGGGCCGGCCAGCTTGTCGAGCTCGTGCGCCTGCGAGAGATAGCGATGCACGAGCTTGAGGTACTCGGTCTGTTCCAACGCTTCGTTGCTATGGGAAGCCTGATACCCATTGGTAACCACGTTGCGCGCCAGCGCCGGCAGAAACTCGTCGGGCTGGGAATCGCCGGAAACCGCGGCCATGCGGCTGAAGGAACGCAAAGGTCCGGGTATCTGGACATACTGCCGCTCCTCGTTCGCAGGCGCGGGCCCGGCCGGCGCGACCGCGCTGCCGCCGGCGTTGCGATGCACTTCCAGCAAGCGCAAGGCTCCGGCGCGGTCGCCCTCGAGTAAGGCAAGCTCCGCCATGCGCCGCGCCACGGCCGCCCGCTCCTGGCTCCCCGCGGACCCCTCCAGGGCGGCCAGCAGCTTGTTGTAGGCATCCTTCCCCGCCGGATCGCCGTACCGGTCGAGGAACTCGGCGTACTCGGTCAGCGCGGTCGGATCGTTTGGCGAGCTTTGCGCAGCCTGTGCCAACAACGCGCGCGCTCCCATGACATTCCCCGATTCTTCCAACTGGCGCGCGTGTTCCAGGTTCTGACTCGCCTGGAGGGAAACGTAGCCAATGGAGAAAAATACTGCGAGAGCTAAGGCCTTCATGGTGGTTCCGTGTGATGATTTGCTGCTGTGGTGTTCTACTTTAGCATGACCGCCGGCCGGATGGGTACGGGCGCGTTTCCTCCGCCGGGGCCGCGGCTGGGAGCGCGCTATGATGAGCGGAGGCGCATATGCGAAGGGTTCGGCGGCTGGCTTCGAATTCGCTTTGGCCTACGCTGCTCGGCTCGTGGATGTGGCTATGTTGGATGGTGCTTCCGCTGGCCCCCCAAGGACCCGCCACCGTGCCGCAGTTAGAATCGGCCGCCCGCGAACGCCTCGCCGCGCGGGACGCCAACGGCGCGCTCGCGGCCTATGAAAAGCTGGCGGCATTGGTTCCCACGTCCGCGGCTTATGAGGACGAAATCGGTTTCCTGCTCGCCGCCACCAACCGGTCGGCGGAGGCCATCGCCCACTTTCAACGCGCCACGGAGTTGGACCCCAAAATGGCGCAAGCCTGGTATCACCTGGGAGTGGCGCTCTGGCTGGCGCAACGCTCGGATCCCGCGGTGCATGCACTGCAGAAAGCCGTGGCGCTGGCGCCCGCTCGCGGCGACTATCGCTACCGGCTGGGCGTGGCGTACGCGCAGACCGCGCACTACCGGGAAGCCGTCCGCGAGTTGCTGCAGGCCAGCGGGCAACTACCCGCCGACGCCGGGATCTGGGAAGCTCTGGGCGACGCCTATCGACAGATGGACCGCTACAAAGAGGCGCGGGAGGCTTATCGCAAGGCCCTCCAATTCAATCCCAGGAACGACACCGTGCGCAACAGTTACGGCAACGCCCTGGTCCGGTCGGGCGACCCGGCCGCGGGCCTGAAAGAATTTCGCAAGATCCTCGAGCGCGACCCCGGCAATCTCCACGTGCAGGTCAACGTGGGCTATGCTTACATCGCGGCGGGCGATTTCCAAACCGCCATCAAACATCTGTCGGCGCTGCTGCGCGACCACCCCGACGACGCGGGAGCGCATTACGATTTGGGAATCGCCTACAAGCAGAGCGACGACCTGGCGCATGCCCGGACCGAACTCGAGCGGGCCGTGGCGCTCGACCCGGCGTTTGCCGAGGCCCATTACAGCCTGGCGCTCACCGATATCGATGCCGGGCTTCCCGATAAGGCCGTCGAGCAATTGCGCGCCGCGGTGGCCCAGCGCCCGGAGTACAACGACGCCTGGTACATCCTGGGCACGACTTTGAAGCAGCAGGGCGACGCGGATGGGGCGATCACAGCGTTGCGCCGGTCCGTGGCGCTCGATAGCTTGAACGCCGCTGCCTGGAACAATCTGGGCCTGCTCCTGCGGCGAAAGGGCGATACGGCGGGGGCCGCGCAGGCTTTCGCAAAGGCCGCGGAGATCCGGCAGGCGGACGAGCGGGAGAAGGAGAAGAAACTCAAGCAGGACCAAGCACAGCGGCCCTGAGCGACCCTCTCAGAACAGGATGCCCGCGACTTGCTCCGCTACCTTGCGGGCTTTCTCGCGCATCGCGCTTCGGTCAACCGAACGATCGCTGGCGCCGAGGCGGACCAGGAAGGCCCGGTCCCGGACTCTGCCCACCACCTGCTCCGCGAGTTGCGCGCCATCCCCGCCGCTGCAAGCCTCAGCCTCGTTGCCAATGGCCTTGAGCGGCACGGCGGCCGAACCGCAGCGGGCCGTGTACGACGCGAAATCCTTGGCTGGGGATCGCATCGTCTCCACTTCGATGCGCAGTTCGGCGAGCCGGGAGCCGTCGCGACGCGTGAAATCGCAGGTCGCGTCATCGCCGGTGTTTGCCCGTTTGACGGTAGCGCCGGTGACCGGCCCGCCCAGGATTCCGCTGGCCGTCGCGGCGTTGAGCCAGGGACAGACATCGGCAGCGGAGGCGACCGGTGGCAGACCGGCAAGCAGCAGCACCGCGGCGCCCAGAAGTTTGGCGGCTCGGAGGGTCACCCGCTCCCTTACGGCCGCGGCTTTGTGAGGAGTTTGTTGAAAAAGGCGCCGGACCGCTTGCTCAGCCGCGCGGCTCTGAAACGGCGCCTCGATTTCGCCACAACCTACCGGGCCGCTACCGTCTATAGAGCCGCGACCGCGGGGGAGCGGCACCCCGGGCGCGTTCTTCAACAAGCTCTCAGACATCGTTGCGGCTCTGTCAGGCACTCGTCAGGCCCGTTGCTTCGCGGCTGGCTTCAACGCTTCGCTCTTCAGGATCTTGCCGCCTTCCTGAATCACATACAGCCGGTTGACGTCGAGATCCCTAAGCTGATCAACCTGGCCGCTCAGCCAGCGGATCTCGACCATATCCACCTTGACGGCATGTTCCAGCCCGAAGTGCATGCGCAGATCGTTTTGCGAGAAATAGCTGCCGCCGCTGCGCAGCTCGTCCATTTGCGCCAGCGGCTTCGGCGCGTCCGGTTTGGTCTTGGCGATTACCGTGACGCGGCTGCCGATGCCGCTGCGGTTGGATTTCACGCCGCTGAGCTTGATCTTGATCCAGTTCCGGTTCAGCGTGGAGTCACAGCGCAGAAGCTGCGGAACGGCGTTGACGCAGTTCACGGCTACGTCGATATCGCCATCGTTGTCGTAGTCTCCGAAAGCGCACCCGCGCGCGGGCGCGTTCTCCAGAATGCCCGGTCCGCCTTTGTCGGTCACTTCCTCGAAACGTCCGTTCTGTAAGTTGCGATAGAGATATTTATGCTCGGCGTACTTGAGATCGGCGTTAGACTTATCCACTTCCGGATACACGTGGCCATTGGACATGAGGATGTCGAGCCACCCGTCGTTATCCATGTCGAAAAAGCCGACTCCCCATCCTAGCAGCCGCGTATTCACTCCCAGGCCGCTCGGATAAGTGCGGTCTTCGAAGGTGGCGTCCCCCAGGTTTGTGTACAGTGAGTCGGTGTCGCCGGCGAAATTCGTCTTGACTACGTCGAGGTTGCCGTCGCGGTTATAGTCGCCGATCGAGACGCCCATGCCGGCCTGCGGCTTGCCTTCGGGAGACAGCGCGGCGCCGGATTCGATCGCTATATCCTTGAAGGTGCCGTCTTTTTGATTCTGGTAGAGCGTCGCGGTGCTGGAATCGTTGGCGACATAAATGTCGGGCCAACCGTCGTTGTCCAGATCCGACGCGGCCACGCTCAAGCCATAAGTGCCCGGTGTCTTCCAGATGCCCGCTTTCTCACTGACATCCGAGAATGTTCCGTTGCCGTTATTGTGATACAGGATGTTCTTGCCGCCGCGAAGCCCCGGCGGTCCGCAAGCCACCAGCAGTCCCTTGTAGGTACAAGGACCCGCCTCGGGCGGCGGCGCGGTCTTCAAATCGAAGTCGACATAGTTGGCCACAAACAGGTCGAGGTGACCGTCCTTGTCGTAATCTACAAACGTGCAACCGGTGTTCCAGCGTATCCTTGGGCCGGGCTGTTCCAGGCCCGCCTCCTTAGTTACATCGGTGAAAGTGCCGTTGCCGTTGTTCCGATAAAGCGCGTTTTGTCCGTAGTAAGTCACGAACAGGTCGTCGTTGCCGTCGTTGTCATAATCGCCGACGCAACAGGCTTGTCCCCATCCGGTGCGGCGCTCCAGGCCGGACCCTTTGGTGACATCCGTGAACGTGCCGTCGCGATTGTTTTTGAAAAGATGGCAGCGCGGCTCCGTGCCCGCGGGGAAACCTTCCAGGCGCCAGCCGTTGACCAGGAAGACGTCCAGCCAGCCGTCGTTGTCGTAGTCGTAGAAAGCCAGGCCGCAGCCGGTGGTTTCCAAAAGAAACTTGTTCTTACCCTCGCCACCGTAAACCGTCTTCGCGGCCAAGCCCGACTGCTTGACTACGTCCACGAAGCTGATGCCCAGCGGGGTGCCCTCGATCGGCGACTTGGGCCCCTGAGCGGCCGGCTTGGGTTTCGCGTCGTAACTCCGCTCAATCGGGCCCGGCAGCTTCTGCGCCATGGCCGCCAGGTCGGCAAAGGGAAGCACCAGCGCGGAACGGCTAAGCGAGCGGATGAACCGCCGGCGCGACGCCCGCATTATGGCTGTCCCCCGCCCGCTTGCCCGCCCGCTAACGCACCCGGCTCCGTGACCGCCAGCGCCGGTGGGATATTGGTATGCATGTGCCAGGGTACGCTTTCCGTGGAGATTTCGGGATGCACCCGCAGGTACTCCAACGAGTAAGTCGGGGCGCCGGGGTCCACCTGTTTGGTTGCGAACATCGCGGCTTGTTGGGCGGCTTTATCTTTCATGCCCATGCGCCGGTACAGGACGGCGAGGTTGTAATGGGCCGCGAGATCGTCCGGATCGATCTTCTGCAGGGCCTCGAACTGCTCCTTAGCCTCTTCGTACGCATGCCTCTGGTAGTAAGCGATTCCCAGCTCGCGGCGCGGGTCGCGCGCCTGCGGATATTGAATGACGACTCTCTGTAAGTCGGCGACCTCCTCGTCGTTGTGTCCCTCGCGCCTTTCCACCAGCGCGAGATAGTAGAGCGCGCGCGCATTGTTCGGGCTGATTTCCAGCGCCTTTTCCAGGTGACTCCGCGCCTCGGAGTATTTCTCCCACTCGAGATAGGTGAGGCCCACATTGGTATGGCCGTCCGCATAGTCCGGCCGCAGCCTTACGACCTGCTCGAAGGCGTGCATGGAATCGGCGTATTGCAGTTGGTCCAGGTAAGCGATCCCAAGATTGTTCCAGCGCATCCAGTCCGGGTTATCGTGCGGGTCCGGAGCCGTGGCGGGGTTGTCGCCGATATTCAAGATGCGGGTGCGCGAGGCGAGCTCCACCACCGGATACGCGGGATGCTGGCTTCCGAAAATGTTATTCAAGTAACTCTGGCGCAGGTGGCGGTAGTTCACCCGCGCGGTGACGGTAAGCGGGCCTTGGACGGCGGCGGGAACTTGAAACTCATAACGCACCAGGACGGAACGGCCGGACTGGATGGTGTTGTCATAGGCGACCGAGTGTATGGTCCAGACCTTGTGATTGTCCACGAAGCCGCCATCCATGTTGACGGGCCGGTTGGTGAAGCTGTGGGCCCGTTCGTCGAGCGCGCCATCGGGCTTCAAGAAACCGCTGTGATAGATGTCTTT
>Ga0335079_10011058_pt1 | contig 10277 bp, 10 predicted proteins | sample Lox_Sample_33_FD_206719 | JGI IMG/M metagenome (GOLD analysis project Ga0335079, IMG submission 206719) | Soil microbial communities from Loxahatchee National Wildlife Refuge, Florida, United States - Lox_Sample_3.3 | ecosystem: Environmental > Terrestrial > Soil > Wetlands | place: USA...
GAGCCACAACTCCTGCACACCATCGATTCACCTTTCGAGCCACCGCCTCCTGCCCGTCACACCCTGCGCAGGCCGCCGGCCTAGCCTGCCCACGCACCCATCGCCCGTTCCGCCCTGTAGGACAGCGCATTTCGCACCACGCGCTCCAACTCGCCACGAATCGAAGGATAGAGAACGTAATCGAAAGCGCCGGCTCCCATGATCTTCAGGTAGCGGTTCCAGTCGGCCAAATGTGAGAACACCACCACCGGAACCTTACCCGTGAGGCCTCTACTTAGGCGGACCACGTCATGGAAATCGCCGTCCGGCAACTCCTCGGCGCACACCACCACACACATATGATCGTCGCCCAGAATTCCTTGCGTCTCTTTGATCGTCGAAGCGACCCTGGTTTGCAAGCCGCACTGCGCAAGCAGTTCCGCGACCGATTTTTGCGTGTCTTCTTCCGAGGACACCACCACCACCCCTAGGTTGCTCATAAGCGCACCCTCCGTGTTCGTCCGCCTGAACTGCCGGAACGAATGCGCGCAATTAAATGGTCCTGGCCTCGATATGAACTGCTTTGGCGTGCGGCGCCTTCGGAATCTCGATGGTGAGAATGCCATCCCTCAGTGTCGCGTTCGCCTTGCCGGTGTCCACGTGACACGGCAGATCGACGGAGCGCAAAATCTGGTCCGTGCAGAACTCCGATCGAAGTGTCTTGCCCTTTTTCTCCTCATGCGTGCTCTCGCGACGGCCCGCGATTTTCAGGTTGTTCGGTTCGAGACTGATCTCGAGATCCTTGGCTGTGAAACCGGGCACTTCTGCGCGAACCATGAACTCTTCATCCGACTCCTTCACTTCCAATGGAAGCGGATGCAGCAGTTCCGATTCGGCGCGGAACCAATTCTCGAGATCGCGCCCGAACCACCGTCCATTGCTTTCGAACAATTCGAACGCTCTTCGTGTGATCGCGTCCGAAATGCTCCCGAAAAGATCTGCCGGAATGTGCTTCGCCGGAGCAGTTTCCTTTGTGGTTTGCATTGCTGTTGCGGTTTGTGCTGCCATGGCCGTACCCCTCAAGAAAATTTGCGTGGGATTTTTGCCAAGGCTCTCTGCACTGGACCGAACGTGCATCACCCCAACGGACGAGAAACTCAGCGAGACCTCCACGCAAGGGGTAGGTTCTTCCTAAAGGGATGTAGCAATCAATACGGGGAAATTACCCTAGCTAGATCTTGCGCACCGCGTTCAGGTGATGGACATCACAACGCTTTCTTGCTGGTCTCTGTTTTGCTAACGGCGGGCTAAATATTTTCTCGATGCAGGTTTCACGCGCGACTTGCCTCGTGTACGCACACGCTACTACGCACACGCTACTTCTTTGGATTGAGCAGCGCCCACAAAAATCGGAATCGTTGGTTGGGCCGATCCTGACCATGGGCGCACCGTATCGCCCCGGAAAAACGTTACGCGCCTGTCCGGCAGATTCGCTCCTTGCGGATCAAATTCCTACGCCCAGTCGTAGCCGTATCCGAAGCGTGGCCACCGGATAGCAGGCGAGGTAGGTTTGTAAACGCCAGCGGAGCTACTGGCTCGCTTCCGTGTGGCCGAGATAAGTCGCCAGGAACCAAGTGTTGCCGAACGGATCTTCGATGGTCGCGGAGCGCTCACCGTAAGGCGCCGTGTACGGTGCCGTCTTGCTCCTTGCGCCAGCCGCAACCGCCTGCTCATACAGCGCGTCCGTATCCGGAACGTACACGTGCAGGTAGAACGGACTCGTCGCCTCATAGCTGCCGTGCGCTTCGCTCAGTTCGAACGTAGACCCGGCAATCTCTATCGTGGCGTGCAGAATCTTTCCATCGGGCGTGGCCTTCACGCCGCTCGTTCTTGCGCCGAGCGCCGCTTCCGCAAACGGAATCATTTTGTGCGCGTCGCGCAGGTTCATGTACGGCTGCACCGAGCAAATCGCGTACTGCGCTGGATCATAAGTCTTCGGCGTCGCAATGTACCAGGTGTTTCCGAAGGAATCTTTTACCTGACCCTGCCGGTCGCCCCAGTGCATGTCGGCCAGCGGCGTCAGCGCTGTAGCGCCAGCTTCCAACGCGCGCGCGTAGGTCGCGTCACAATCGTCTACGTACAGATGCACCGTCATCGGTCGTGACGGATATTGCTCGTTGGTGTCACCGAGCTCGATCATCGAGTCGCCGATGGCCACAGCGGCATGCATAACCTTCCCATCGGGTCGCAGATAACGCCCGGTTTCCGTGCCGCCCAAAGCGGACACCAGAAAGTCGATGAACTTCGGCGCGTCTTCCACCAGAAAGTACGGCGCAATATTGCGGAAGTTCGGCGGACGGAACGAGGCGGTCTGTTTTTGAATCATAGCGGGAGCCTGCATCGTAAAACTCCTCAGATGTAGTTCGGATTTGAGCGCGGCTTTGAATTGCGGACGCGGCATGGCGCGCAGATCACGCACGAGCGGCAAAAGGTGGGCGACAGCGGCGGGCACTTTTGCTCGCCGCGCGTCAGCGCCGCCTTCTGCTGTTTCAACAACCGCACCCGGAGTCGCCAGTAGAGCGCTGATAGCCAGATCCAGTTCTACGGCAGGAGAGCGCTTAGGCATGGCGTTCTCCTATCTGCGCGCGCAATGTTTGCAACGCGCGAAACTGCAACTGCTTGATCGCGCCTTCGGTCTTCCCGATGCGCTGCGCAATTTCGCGAATGCTGCGATCCTCCACAAACCGTTCCAGCACCACGCGCCGCTGCACGTCCGGAAGCTGCGCGACCAGCCCGAAGAAATGCACGTGTCGCTCAATAAATTCAATGTCGTGCGAAGCCAGCTCCGCCCTGTCCGCCAACGGATTTTCCAATTCGTCGATCTGCTGCTCGCGATTGGAGCGCTTGTAATGGTCCACAATGCCATTCGACGCGATGCGATACAGCCAGGCTGAAAATGGCGTGCCGCGCCATTCGTAACTGGAAAGATTGGCCAACGCCTTCTGAAAGGTTTCCGACGTGATGTCTTCCGCCACCGCCCGGTCGCGCACCCGGCTGACGATAAAAAAGTAGATCCGTTCGAAATGCAGTTCGTACAACGCATCGAATTTCGACGGGTCGGCCTGCGCCGCCTGGACGAGCAGACGCTCATCCGCCCCTGGCGGCTCCATCTGTGCCGGACGTCGAACCGCGACCATCATTCGTCCAATATAACTGGCACGCCCCCCGAAAGGTTACGGCGGCGAGGCATCAGGTAAGTCGCGAGTCCTCAGCCTCGCCCCGTACGAGCCGGACGGCCAGCCAAGCGGCGGTAGCGAGAACGGCGTAGTAAAAGCCGTTCTCGACACCCATCATTCCGATAACCAATGCGGTGACGCCGAGAGAAGGCTTGTTGTCCAGGACTCCCAGGGATAGGCAAAAGGGCCATAGTAAGCTCGCATGGCTGTACACGAAGTCGTTGTTCATGATCGAAGCGATGATCGCCAGTAAGATCGCGATGAGAAAACCAGCCAACCCCCAGGCCGCCACCCACCTGAGCAAATCGCGTTGAGGATCTCTCCGCTTGCACACCAACCACCGCACCAGGCTCATGCAAAAAAGCAGAAACAGCGTTGGCACACCAAAATAAAAGAAGAAAGCTGTCGCATTCATGGCTGTTAGAAGCAAACCGTACTCCCGAATTATCGAGGCGTCCAGCGCAACAGCTTGATTCGGGGGCGGCTGGGGTATAGGCTTTGGCGCTGGTGGCACGGCTGCGGGTTTACAGGGCTTGAAGGGGTTCGGCCCTGCCTTCCTTCGACTTGCGCGGATGTGCTGCCAATCCGCCAGAGGCGGTACATTTCAAAGTGATTCCTTCGCGGCCTCCAGCACCACCACGACTGTCTTTGCGCTGCCCGCTCGGCGCGTGGTGTACAGGTCCGGCTGCCGCGAGAACTGGATCGGGAGGAACAATATGGCAACAGCTGCATTGGAACCGAGTGTAAGGATTAGTGCGACCCGTCTGCTCATCAATGGGCAATGGGTGAATAGCGCATCGGGGAAAACTTTTCCGACGATCAATCCTGCGACCGGCGATGTGATTACGCAGGTGCAGGAAGCGGATGCGGCCGATGTGGACAGGGCCGTAGCCGCGGCGCGCACGGCGTTCGACAAAGGGCCGTGGCGCAGAAAGGTTACTCCGTCGCAGCGCGGCGTCATGCTGAATCGGCTGGCGGATCTGATCGAGAAGCACGCCGACGAACTGGCACAACTTGAGTCGCTCGACAACGGCAAGCCATATCACGTGGCTCGTGCCGCCGATTTGCCCCTCGTCATCGCCTGCTACCGCTACTACGCCGGCTGGGCCGACAAGCAACAAGGCAAGACCATCCCGGTGAACGGCAATTATTTCTGCTACACCAAACATGAGCCGGTGGGCGTGGTGGGACAGATCATTCCGTGGAATTTCCCGTTGTTGATGCAGGCCTGGAAGTTGGGACCCGCGCTGGCGACGGGCTGCACGGTGGTGATGAAGCCTGCCGAGCAAACACCGCTTTCGGCGTTGCGCGTCGGCGAATTGATCATGGAAGCAGGCTTCCCGGAAGGTGTCGTGAACTTGCTGCCCGGTTACGGTCCGACGGCGGGCGCGGCGATTGCGCGGCATATGGATGTGGACAAAGTGGCGTTCACCGGCTCGACGGAAGTCGGCCATCTCATCATGAAGGCCGCTGCCGAAACCAACCTGAAGCGCGTCACGCTGGAGCTCGGCGGCAAGAGTCCCAACATTGTTTTTGCGGACGCCGATATGGATGAAGCGATCGAAGGCTCGCACTTCGCGCTGTTCTTCAACCAAGGCCAGTGCTGCTGCGCCGGCTCGCGTTTGTTCGTCGAAGAAAAAGCTTACGACGAATTTGTTGAGCGCAGCGTGGCGCGCGCGAAGAAGCGCACCGTTGGCAATCCGTTCGATCAGAATACGGAACAAGGACCGCAGGTCGACCAGGACCAGTTCAATAAAGTGATGGGTTACATCGAGAGTGGCAAAAAAGAAAACGCCAAGCTGATGGCCGGCGGCCATCGCGTCGGCGACAAGGGCTATTTTATTGAGCCAACCGTGTTTGCCGACGTGACCGACAACATGACCATCGCCAAGGAAGAAATTTTTGGCCCAGTCATGTCCATTCTGAAGTTCAAGAGCATCGACGAAGTGGCCGAGCGCGCCAACAAGACCAACTATGGATTGGCCGCTGCGGTATGGACGAAGGACATTTCCAAAGCGCACGCCATCGCGGACGAAGTTCGCGCCGGCACGGTGTGGGTGAATTGCTATGACGTGTTCGACGCGGGCGCGCCCTTTGGCGGCTTCAAGCAATCCGGCATCGGCCGCGAGTTGGGCGAATACGGATTGGCGAACTACACCGAAGTGAAGACCGTCACCGTGAAGCTCTAGAGTTGTCTCGCTAAACAGATAGATCGTGGTGTGGTTTACACCGAGGGGCACGATATCGTGCCCCTACATTTTTGCGGTTCGTTTCCGGATGACCCCGTTTTCGCAGTTTGCCGACGCAGCCCCCACCCCCTCCCTGTTTTTTTGAAAATTATTGATTCCATGCAGGTTAAGGGATGGGGCCTGCAAAAGTTGTGATTCCAAAGGGATTACGGAAAGAGGTTCGGCGATGCACGCCGTAAAGAAAGCGGGCTTTCGGTCTGGGCGAGGACGCGCAATATATTGTTCGCGCTTGGTCACTGCCGACCTTCGTGCGGAAAGATGGCCTTTGCGCTGCAGCGGATGGCATGCCACCCCGGTTGTCTTGTCGAAAGAGTGTGGAAGTTGTTGCAAGAATTGAGGATAGGATTTAGCGATAGGCAAAAGAGTTCGGAACAGTGTGAAAAGAAAGACTCTGCGCATTTGCGGCGAGTCCGACCGTGCCAAAGAGCACGTGGGCGATTGAGTTCGAGCGCTACAGATGAGGCGACGAGCTCCATGTTTGAGCGTCTAGAAACGCCATTAAAAAAAGGCGGCAGGAGGTCTGCCGCCTTGGTGAGCAAAAGACAAACAAAAAATATCATATGTTTATAAGATTGTCAACAACAAAATAAGTTCTTATGAGTGTTGGATTTACGCGAAGACCGAAACGAAATCGGCTCTGGAGCTGATCCTTTGAGACCGAAGTGCTGTTACCTGTTTGATCAGAAACCGGTCCGCCGGGACTTACGCGAGATCTGCCGCCGCTATGAACGATTCTTTTTTCCTTCGTGGTGATTCGCCACCTCGCCTAGGCCTCCGAGTTGAAAAGACTCAACGCGGTCAGCCGCAGCCGAACAAAGCATCCTCATAGCGGACTGGAGTTGAGCTGGTTTAGCGGGTCCCTCCCTGAAGGTACGAAAGCGGTCTCACCTATGTCGGTCATCACAGCTTTTTCATGGACGTTTTTCTACTTTTGGTTAGCCGTTGAGTCTGCCTTTCCCCGGTATTTGGAGGTACGTAATATGTCAACTACTTCCGAGCGGCTCTTATTTTGGACTCCTCGCCTTCTATCCATCTTGTTCATAGGTTTTCTGAGTTTGTTTGCACTGGATGTTTTCGATGAACACCTCGGCTTCTGGCCGACCGCGTTCGCGCTGCTAATGCACTTACTCCCGTCTATCGTTTTGGTCGCTGCGTTGATCGTGGCTTGGCGTCGCGAATGGATCGGCTCAATTCTTTATGGAATCGCCGGACTCCTTTACATTATTTGGGCCGTGTTCGTGCCCCGTCCCGTGCCGATCTCGGTGCGCTTCCTTTGGATGCTTACAATTGCTGGCCCCGCTTTTGTGATTGCCGCCCTCTTCCTGGTGCATTGGAAGAAAGACGGAGAATTGCATCCTCTTCTTCATTAGGGCGTACTGACCCGTTCACTTCCCGGACAGTTGAGTGAAAGGGATTCGCCAGAGCAGGCCGCGGCGATAATCGGTGAGCCAGACGGAGCCGTGCCCGACCCGGAGTGAGTCACCGCCGCGGCCCACCCATTGGCGAGGCACTTTGTTGGTCTTCGTGTCGACCCTTGTGAGCGGCACGTCGAATACGGTGGCCCAGACCGAATCTTCGCCGAAGCAGATGTCACCACCGGCACCGGGTATCCCGAGTTGAATCGTCGCGATAAGCTTTCTGCTTTTCTGATCAATTCGGCTGACCGTTCCGTCGCCTTGGTTCAGCGTCCAGATCGAATCGGCGCCCGCAGTCAGGAAGCGAGGCTTGGGCCCGACTGCGATCGTCGCCAGGACAGTGCCGGTGGAAGCATCGACAGCAGTGACGATGTTGGACTCGAACCCGGTGACCCAGACAATTCCATCGGCAAAAAGTGGATTGAAGGAACCCGGCGGAATGGAAATGGTCTGCCGCACGGTGTTGGTTTCCGGGTCAATGCGAGTGAGCACGCCGTTCTTTCCGGTGACCATCCAGATACTATCGGCGCTGGCGGTAATGCCGCCTTCCGGGCCGGCAGCTGCAATGGGCAACGTTGCGGTGATCCTGTTTGTAAGCGCACTCATGCGAACGAGCGCGGGATGCTCGCCGCAGACCGGAACCCAGATGCTCTCGAATGCAGATTCGAGACCTGAACAAGCCTCTCCGGACAGGCTAACTTTTGCGATGATTCTGTTAGTTGTTGGGTCTATGCGCTGCACGGTGTAGGGTTTTGTAGCGGCTACCCAGACCGCATTCTCCGTGACCAGCACCCAATCGGCGGTGCCACCGATTTTGAACGTGGCCGTGGTGCGCAACGAGGCGAATGGGACTTGGACTTCCTTGACGCCCGGTTTCGGAAGATTCGGTTCGGTTGCGGGGGCCTGCGCTTGGACGGGATGACTTGCAAGCAGAAGTGGAAGAATGAAGATGAGGGCTCTCACGCGCAGATGGTACACATAGGCAAAGCTCTGGGCAAACTCGCGGGACAGGCAAGACCGCGTTTCGAAACTTCATACAGCAAGATAGGGCTAACACTGGCAAAAGACAGTAGGACTCTGGAGCTTTAGCCCGATGCCTGATTGAATGGGGCTGCTCAGTGGGCACAGGCAAGAGTGCCCTTCGCGGCTCAGGGCAAGCTTGTGCTACTGGAGGGGCGTAGAATTGGCGCATGGCGGTGGTGCTGCGGGGATATGAAGCGCGGGACTTCTCTGCCCTGTTCAAGCTGGATCAGAGCTGCTTTGCCGCGGGGATTTCGTACTCGCGGACAACGCTGCGGTACTTTTTGGAGTTGCCCAGCGCGGATTGCATCGTGGCAGAAGATGCCAAGCGCGTCGCGGGTTTTGTGTTGTCGGAGGAAAATCCACCGCTGGCGCACATCATTACGCTGGACGTGGCGGAGTCGCATCGGCGTCAGCACGTGGGCTCGGCAATGCTGGCCGAGCTCGAGAAGAATTTTGTGCGCCGCGGAGTGCGGACCGTTTTGCTGGAAACAGCAATCGACAATGAGGCTGCAGTTGCGTTCTGGAAAAGCCACGGCTATCGTGTGGAAGCGACGTTGAAGCGGTATTATCTCGGGCGGTTGGATGCGTACGAGATGCGGAAGAAGTTGGTGGGCGGTGCGGCCAGTGCCGAAGAGAATTAGCCACAGAGCCACCGAGGCACAGAGAAAAAAAGCAGAAGGCTGACCCTACGACGCGCGCACGTCGGCGCAAAGGATAACTAAGAAAAAATGGCACTATATCAAGCGGTGATTCTGGCACTGGTGCAAGCGTTGACGGAATTCTTGCCGGTGAGCAGCACGGCGCACTTGATTATTTTTCCCTGGTTGGCGGGATGGCCTGATCCGGGCCTGGCGTTTGACGTCGCGCTGCACGCGGGAACTTTGCTCGCGCTGGTCCTTTATTTCTTCAAGGACTGGCTGACGCTGGTGCTGTGTGGAGTGGGATTGAAGTATCCGGCGACGGCACCAGCCGAGGAAGTGGCACACAACCGGAAAATGTTCTGGTACTTGCTCATCGGGACGATCCCGGCGGGGATTGCGGGAGTGCTGTTTCACCATCAGATTGAGGAGACGCTGCGGACACCGAAGGTCATCGGCGTTTCGATGGTGCTGATCGCGGTACTGATGTGGTGGGCGGATTCGAAGAAGGATCTGACGCGGAAGGAGCAGGAGTCGAATCTGGGAGATGCATTGACGATAGGAACAGCACAGGCGCTCGCGCTGTGGCCGGGCGTTTCGCGGTCGGGAATCACGATTACGACGGGCCTGTTCCGAAAATTAACTCGCGAAGCGGCGACGCGTTTTTCGTTTATTTTGTCAGTGCCGGCGATTGCGGGCGCCGTGGTGATGGAGTTGCCGAAGCTGATCAAGCTACACAAAGCCGGCGGGCTGGAATTGCCGATGTCCACGCTGGCTATCAGTATCATAGTGGCGGGGTTGGCGGGCTACGCGGTGATTGCATTCTTCCTGAAGTATTTGCGCACACATACCCTTAAACCCTTTGTTTACTACCGGCTGGTTTTTGGTATCATCATCTTGGTTTTAGCATTCCTCCACTCGGGCGCGCGATAGCGCCGGCGCGCTTTGGCGGCACTCAGCCTTCCCCCAAAAGCCCTCCGCAAAGACGGCGGGCAAGCTGAGGAGAATACGTGCGCTTTCTGACTCCAACGAACAACAAGCGGCTCAATGAGCTGATCGGGTTTCTGTGTATCACGCTGGCGCTGCTGTTAGCGCTGGCGTTGCTTTCTTATTCCCCGCGCGACAATTCGTTCAATGTGAGCGCGGCTTCGCCCGAGAGCGGTCCGGCGAGGAACTGGATCGGGCCGGTGGGCGCTTACCTTTCGGACGTGATGTTCCAGGTGTTCGGGTTTGCGGCGTTTTTGCTGCCGGCGGCGTTGCTGGTGCTGGGGTGGAGGTGGTTCCGCAGCCGGGCAATAGATTCGCAGACGGCGACACTCATTGGCTATGGATTGCTGCTGCTTTCGCTGCCGTGTCTCTTGGGCTTGCTGGCTTTTCTGCCGGAGGTACGCGGAGCGATTCCGGCGGGCGGACTGGTCGGAAGAGTGACGTCGGGCGCGTTACTGGCGAGTTTGAATCGCGGCGCGTATCTGGTGGCGCCGGCGCTGCTAGTGGTGGCGATTTTCATGACCACGCGATTTTCGTTCGCGGGCGCGCATGCGTGGGCCAGTGGGCCGAACGGACCGATCGGCAAAGTGGAGAAGCTGGGAATCTTGCAAAAGGCCGCGGCGCGTTGGCACGCGTGGCGCGATGAACGCGAAGAGCGGCAGATGAAGCGGCGGCTCGAGGAGACCCGCATTTCCGGGCGGAAGCCGGTATCGCAGCAGTTCGGGAGCGGGCCAGCGGGAGCGGCCAGCG
>Ga0335079_10011059_pt1 | contig 10277 bp, 5 predicted proteins | sample Lox_Sample_33_FD_206719 | JGI IMG/M metagenome (GOLD analysis project Ga0335079, IMG submission 206719) | Soil microbial communities from Loxahatchee National Wildlife Refuge, Florida, United States - Lox_Sample_3.3 | ecosystem: Environmental > Terrestrial > Soil > Wetlands | place: USA: Florida...
AAGACGCGAAGCCGGGTGTATTTTTCGTGGCGCCGAAGCCCAAAGAGGAGGACGCCGACACCAGCGCCCTGCCGAGCGATTTCCTGGTGGGCTACGCGCCGGGCCAGCCGCCGGAGATCCTGGCGCCGGGCCAGGCCAAGTTCATCAAGGCGGGGTCCGATCTTGTGCTGGAGATCCACTACACAACCAATGGAAGGGCGAGCACGGACCGCAGCAAATTCGGCCTGGTCTTCGCCAAGCAGCCGCCTAAAGAGCGCGTGCTCACGCTGTCGGCCACGAACGGAAAGTTCAAGATTCCGCCGGGGGATCCAAACTACAAGGTGGATGCTGAGTTCGAACTCGGCACAACCGTGAAGCTATTGGGCCTGCATCCGCACATGCACGGGCGCGGAAAAGATTTCGAATACCGTGTCGTGTATCCCACCGGGGAAACAGAAACATTGCTTCGCGTGCCGCGCTACGACTGGCACTGGCAGCTTTGGTACACGCTCACTAAGCCCCTTGTGCTTCCCAAGGGCACGAAGATCGAGTGCACCGCACACTTCGACAATTCGCCCAACAACCCCGACAACGCCGACCCCACGAAGGAAGTGAGCTGGGGGGACCAGAGCTGGGACGAGATGATGGTGGGCTTCTTCAACCTGGTTTTTGACGCCAACATGCCGGTGAAGGAGATTTTCCGGGACCGGGCGACGGTGGCGAAGAATTAACCTCAATCTGGCCCGCGGTTTCCCTTGGGGTTCGAAAAATGGGAGTAGAATTGACACAATCGGGAAAGCGTGAGTACCTTGGCTTCCGTTCGTGCCTTTCTAGTGATGGGGCTGGTCTGTCTGCCTGCGTGCGCGCAAACGACGGGGGAGATGAGCGCACATGAGGAGCCTGCCACCTTCAAAACCAAAGTCAACCTAGTGCTGGTGCCGGTGGTGGTGCGGGATGGCCAGGGGCACGCCGTGGGGAATCTGAAGCAAGAGGATTTCCAGGTGTTTGACAAGGGAAAGGCGCAGGTGATCACGAAGTTCTCGGTGGAAAAATCGGGAGGCCACACGACGGCGCCGCAAACGAATTCTGAGGCGAATCCCGGCGAGCCCGCGGCGCCCATGGCCGTGCCGGACCGCTTCATCGGGTATGTTTTTGACGACGTTCACCTGGAATTCAGCGACTTGGCGCGGGTGCGGGAGGCCACGGACCGGCATCTGGCGTCGCTCGAGTCCACCGCCCGGACGGCGATCTTTACAACGTCGGGCCAAACCACGCTGGATTTTACGGACGACCGCCAAAAGCTGCATGAAACACTGTTGAGCCTCCGGCCGCGGCCGATCATGGGGCCGGGCTCGACCATGGGGGAGTGTCCGCAAGTGGATTATTACCTGGCGGACGCCATCCTGAACAAAAACGATCAGCAGGCGCTGGCCGCGGCCGCGCAGGAGGCCATGACCTGCATGAACCTGGATCCGACGAAGCCGGGCTCGCTACAGATGGCGCAGCAAGGGGCGATGGCCGTCGCGCAGCGTAATCTGCACGCAGGCGAACAGGATGCTCACGTGTCGCTCACGGTGTTGAAGGATGTGATTCGCCGGATGGCGGCGATGCCGGGGCAGCGCAGCATGGTGCTGGCATCGCCGGGATTCTTCACCACATTTGATCTGGTGCAAGAGAAAACCGAAATCATCGATCGGGCGATTCATGCCAACGTGATCATCAGCGCACTGGACGCGCGCGGGCTGTACACCATTGTACCGGGCGGCGATGCCAGCCAGGCGACCATTGATATCACGGCGTCGACGATGAAGGTCCGGTACCAGATGGACAGCGCCATGGCGCAGGCGGATTTGCTGGCCGAGTTGGCGGAGGGGACCGGCGGCAGTTTCTTTCATAACAACAACGATTTGGATGCGGGAATGAAGCGGGTATCGGACGCGCCGGAATATTTTTACGTGCTGGGTTTCGCGCCGCAAAACCTCAAGCTGGACGGCACGTTTCACCGGCTGAAGGTCGCGCTGAAGGACCCGAACAGGCTGGCGCTGCAGGCCCGGCGCGGCTACTATGCGCCGCGGCACGTATCGGACGCGGTGGAGACCGCCAAGCGGGAGATCGAAGAAGCGCTGTTCTCGCGGGAAGAGATACACGACATTCCGGTGGAATTGCACACTCAATTTTTCAAGTCCAGTGATGAAAACGCGCGGTTGTCGGTTCTAGTTCGCGTGGACGTCAAACACATCCACTTTCGCAAAGAAGATGGCCGGAACAGGAACGATCTGACGATCGTCTCCGGATTGTTCGACCGCAATGGCAACTATGTGACCGCGAATGAAAAGATTCTCGAGATGCGGCTGCGGGATGACACGCTCGAGAACAAACTGCGCCAGGGCATCAATTTGAAGACCAATTTTGATGTGAAGCCGGGAAGCTACCTGGTGCGGTTAGTGGTGCGGGATGCCGAAGGACAGATGATGTCAGCGCAAAACGGCGCTGTGGAGATTCCGTGATGGGAGGGGTGAGATGCAGCTTCGCCATGTGATGCTGACGATGAGCGTTTTCTGCCTGGCTGGCGGCGGCGCGAAGGCGCAGCAGCCCGGCGCACAGGCGCCGGCGGAGGGCTCGACGGTGATCCGGACGGAGACCAGGCTGGTTCTGGTGGACACGGTCGTGGTGGACAAGAAGGGGGCCTACGTACACGATCTCACCGCCAAGGATTTCCGGGTCTGGGAAGACAACAAAGAACAGGCCATCAAGAGTTTTTCGTTCGAAGCCGACGCCAATGCGGCGTCGAAATCTCAGACGCGCTACCTGGTGCTGTTCTTTGACAACTCGACGATGGAAGCCGGAGACCAGATCCGTGCGCGCGATGCGGCGGCCAAGTTCATCGATAAAAATGCCGGCCCGAATCGATTGATGGCCATCGTGAATTTTGGCGGGAGTATCCGGATCGCGCAGAATTTCACGGCGGATGCCGACCGGCTGAAAGAAGTGGTGAAGGGCGTGAAATTTTCGGCTGTCGCGCCCAACGCTCAACCGGTCTCCATGGGAATGCCGACCTTGGGCAGCGCCGAGTCGGATTTCGGCGTGCGGAGCGTGTTGCTGGCCTTGAGGAGCATGGCCAGGAATCTCGCGCCGGTATCCGGACGCAAGAGCCTCATCCTGTTCACTTCCGGGTTTGTGCTCAACGATGAAAACCGGCCGGAACTTACGGCCACGATCGATGCGTGCAACAAAGCCAACGTCGCGATTTATCCGATTGACGTGCGCGGCCTGGTGGCGAGCGGGCCAATGGGGCCGATGTCCGGAATCATTGCTCCGTCAAACCTGCCAGCTCCGCGGCTGGTGCGCGCCACGGTGAGTTACACGGGCTCGTTCGGGAATTCCTTTCTGCCCCAGCATGGCGGAGGCGGCGGAGGAGGAGCCGGTGGCGGAGCGGGCGGTGGCGGCGGGCACAGTGGCGGCGCTGGTGGGAGCACGGGTGGCGGAAAGGGCGGTTCCGGAGGAAGCTCCGGTGGCAGTGTGGGTGGTGGCAAGGGTGGTTCCGGAGGAAGCTCCGGTGGCGGTAAGGGCGGTTCCACTGGCGGCAACTCCGGCGGCGGTAAGGGCGGGGCCAGTGCCGGCTCCGGCGGGGGCGGGGGCAGTGTCATGAACCCCTACGCGACGAATAATCCCTATAACATGCCTCGCCAGATCGTTCCGATGATGTTTCCGGAGAGCGCTTCGACCAACCAGCAGGTCCTTTACATGCTGGCTGATGGCACTGGCGGTTTCGTGATTGTGAACACAAACGATCTTCTGGGCGGGTTGGAAAAGATTGGCAAGGAGCAGAACGAGTATTACGTGCTGGGCTATGATCCCACCGACTCGCCGGAGGGAAGCTGCCACACACTGAAAGTGAAAGTGGACCGAGGCGGAACCACGGTGCGGGCGCGGAGCGGCTATTGCAATGTCCGGCCCAAGGACCTGCTGGCAGGAGACCCTTCGGAGAAAGAACTGGAAACGCATGCCGCGGCTTCGCAAGCCGGCACCGTGCCTGCCTCCATGCAGGTTCCGTTCTTCTACACGGGGCCTGGAACGGCTCGCTTGGACGTGGCGATGGAGATTGCCGCCGATTCCGTGAAATTCGAAAAGACGAAAGGAAAGTTCCACTCCACGGTGAACGTCCTGGGGATCGCGTACAAGCAGGATGGCTCGGTGGGCGCGCGTTTCAGCGACACCATAAAACTCGATCTGCAGAATAAGAAAGAGCTGGAGAATTTCAAAGAACGGCCGATTTACTACGAGAATCAATTTGAAGTGGCGCCGGGCACGTACAACCTCAAAGTCGTGTTCAGCACGGGTGGGGAAGGATTTGGCAAGGTGGAAAGGCCGTTGACCATCGATCCATATGACGGCAAGCAATTCGGCCTCAGCGGCATGGCGCTCAGCAAGGATATCCACCGGCTGGGCGATGTGAACACGGGACTCGACGCGGAGCTTTTGGAAGGCAAGACGCCGCTGGTGACGCAGGGGATGCAAGTGACTCCATCGGGCAGCAACCGGTTCAAGAAAACAGACATGAGCGCGGTTTACGCGGAGGTCTACGAGCCGCTTCTGGTGGGCCCGAATCCGCCGATTGTCGCCGTGCAACTCCGCGTGTTGGATCGCAAAAGCGGCGAACAGAAGCAGGATTCCGGCCTGATCAACGTCGGCGCCCAGGCTCGCAAGGATAATGCCATGATTCCCGTGGGTCTCAAGCTACCGTTGGAGACACTCACCGCGGGTTCTTACCGGGCCGAGTTGAAGGCGGTGGATTCGGTGGGACACGCTTCTCCGGTTCGTTCGGCGGATTTCGACGTGGAGTAAGGGCGCAGCGGCTCGGCCCGCGGGGCGAAAATCAGTTGGACGAAAAGAGTTGTTCCACTTTGAAGCCGCGGTCTTGTAGCAGCCGGACCACGCCTTCGCGACCCACCAGGTGGCCTGCGCCGACGACGACAAAACAGCGCCGGTTGTTTTTCAGGCATTGCTCGGCCACATCGGCCATGTGCGGATTGCGGTCGTCGAACATACTTTTCTGAAGCTCTGTGGCGCCCTCCCAAGAGCCGGAGACCAGCGTATCCAGCCTGTTCGCATCCCCGGTCATCCAGGCACTCTTGAAATCCTTGACCAGTTGCTGGGTGAGCGCAGCGCTTTTGAGCGTGGCGACCAGGTATTGCTCCTGTTTGCTCTCGGGAATGTCCGCCAGCAGCCGCAACTGTCCTTCGGCGGTTTCGAGCTGCTCCACGCGCATCGTGTTTCTGGCGAGGTTTAAGAAATGCTGATCGATGCCTAATTCGGGAGACATGCCGGATGTTTGCATCGGGAGCATGGAAGCCATCACGGTGGCGAGCCAAGGCTTGACCCTGGCGAAGACTTGGGAGGGCACACCATTTTCGTCGCAGAAATGATTCACCAGTGTCTGAGTTTCCGGACTCACGTGGTTCCAGAGCGAGTCGTTGAACGGATACATTCCCTTGGTCATGAGGAGCGGCTGGAACTTGGTTTGATCGATTTTGTTGAGATCGACCTCGACCACCAACACGGAAGATTGCCGGAACGCCTCTTCAATGTGTCGAGGCAAGGGATACATGTCGCGGGAAGCGACGTGAATCGAGCCGAGCAAGTAGATGGTGCTGTGAGGCGATGAGGCTTTCCAGAACAGGCCGCTGCTGGAGGGCCGGCGCGTCTCGTCCGGGATCGAGTTCGCGTCGGTAGCGTTGTTCCAGGCGGGCTGGGTGGCAGCATCGGGGGGTGGAGCGGGCAGCGTGATGACCAGAGTGTCCGGCGTTTTTTGCTGGCTATGCGCGGCTGGCGGAAGCGTCAGGAATCCCAGGGCCGCCGCGAGAACACGGTGTAGGCGAAATTTTCCGGATAGGATCATGCGGTGGCCGCTCTTCCGATTCTAAGGGCGCTACCGCCGCAATAACAGCCATCGAAGGTTAACAAGCGAAGCGGCGGCGTTATTCCGGGATCGCGTAAACGGCGGCTGAATGGGCCGGGAGCTCGACGGTCAGGCGGCCTGCGTTGGCCTGCGCGTCGGGCGCGGTTCCGAGTTCATCATGCAGCGATGCGCTCTGGGGAATTTTGAATGCGGCGGTCTGAATGGAGAGCGAAGCCTTTTCATTTCCGGTGTTGAAGGCGACGAGCACGGCGGAAGCTCCCGTGACTCTGGCGTACGCATAAATCCGCTCGCCGGCTGCCAGATGCTGCATGGAGCCGCGCCGCAGCGGGGTGAGCCTTGCACGCAGATGCGTCAGCCGCCGCAGATGATCGAACACGGCCTGCTCCTCCGGGCGGCGACCTGGGGGTCCGAAGGCGTTTCGCGGGTCATCGCTCCAGCCACCAGGAAAATCGCGACGGTTATCGGGATCGTTGCCGCCGCGCATGGCAATCTCGTCGCCGTAGAAGATCATGGGAACGCCGCGCGCGGTCATGAGGAAGGTGAACGCCAGTTTCAGCGCTTCGACATTGGCGCCGGGTTCATTCATGAAGCGAGCGACGTCGTGCAGTCCAAGAAAAGTGACCAGCAAATTGGGGTCTGGATACAGACGGTCGTGGGCCAGCACCTTGGCCAGTTCCTCGGCGGGGGCTTTGCGCGCGAACACGCGGCGAATGGCACCGTATAGCGGGAAATCAAAAAGCGAATCGATGCCGGAATCGATGCCGTCGAATCGCGGTTTGCCGCCCTGGAAGAACGACACGAGACCGGGATCTTCATCGAACATCTCGCCCACCACGCGGAAGTCCGGGTATTCGCGCTTGATAGCCTGCATCCAAGCACGCCAGAAGGTGCGCGGAACATAGGGCAGTGTGTCCTGGCGAATGCCATCCATACCGGTGGACGCAATCCACCAGAGTGTGTTCTGGATGAGATATTGCGATACTTCCGGATCGTTCTGGTTCAGATCGGGCAATATGTCGATGAACCATCCGTCGAGCGTGCTCTTTTGCAGGGCCGGCGTGGCGTGAGGATCCATCAAGGTCCAGGTCTGCCACGTATTGGCTACATGTTTCTGTGCCGTTCCGTTAAACCAAGTTGGCGTTGGGGAATCGGTCACCCAGGGATGGTAGGGTCCGGTGTGGTTGGCGACCTGATCTTGAATGATCTTGATGCCGAGCGAGTGCGCGGCATCGACGAGCCTCTGAAATGTGGCGAGGTCGCCGAAGTGCTCGTCGACACCATAGAAATCGACGGCGCCGTACCCGTGGTAGTCGGTGATGGGCTGGCCGTCGTACTTTTCACGCTCGTTCAGGTGATTCACGTTGTCGTAGATCGGATTGATCCAAAGAGCCGTCACGCCGAGATCCTTGAGATACGCGAGATGCTGCAAAATCCCCTGAAGATCGCCGCCGTGATAATAGCGGGGCTTGCGGCGATCATGCAGACCGCGCGAGATGGGCGGATCGTCGTTGGACGGATCGCCATTGGCGAAGCGGTCGGGCATGATGAGGTAGATCACGTCGTCGGAGGAAAAACCCCGGAAGCGGCCCCGTTGCGACAATGGCGCGAGCAACTGGAAGGGCGCGGTGACGGCGCCTTCGGCTGTGACAATCCGGAGTGGATAGGAACCCGGCTTGGCGTCGTTACGGATTTCGAGATCGACGAATAGATAGGTTCCGGAGGCGCTGGCGTGAGCGGGGCCGGGCTTCACCCCTTCCACGGGACACTGCACGGCTGCTCCGGCGAGGCCTTTGCCGGAGATCAGCAGGCGGATGGGATTCAGGCTGTGACCGATCCACCAGTTGGGCGGCTCCACTTTGCGGACTTCGGGTGAGGCGTAGAGAGTGGCGGCGCAAAATATCAGAACGCAGGCAGACGAGAATAACCCGAACCGGCGAGGTCTCGCGGTGGGGCGGACCCCCTGGTCCGCGGCGGACGCCCCCGTCCGCCTGCTCTTCTCAAAGGAAAGCCGGCCGGGGGGCCGGCTGCGGACCAGGGGGTCCGCCCCACAACGAATGGTCACGCGGCGGCTTCCTTGTCGTACACGCGGCGCATCAGCACGGCGGCCAACGCCAGAAACGCTCCGCCGGTGACGACGGCCGCCAGCCGGTTGTTATTGAGCAGGTGGTTCATGACCCAGCCGAGACCGAGCGAGGCGAGAATTTCGGGAATCACGATGAAGAAATTGAATATGCCCATGTAGACGCCCATCTTTTCCGCCGGGAGGGAACCGGAGAGGATCGAGTAGGGCATGGCGAGCGTGCTGGCCCACGCGATGCCGACTCCCGTCATCGAGAGCAAGAGAAGGTACTGGTTGTGGATCAGCAGCACGGATAGCAACCCGCAAGCGCCGCAAAGCAGACAGACGCTGTGCGTAAGCTTGCGGCCCAAAACGCGAGCGACCGCAGGCAGCGCAAACGAAAAGGCGAAGCAGACCGCGGAGTAGGCCGCGAAGCAGACGCCGCCCCAGGCCACGCCCGCCGTGTACTGAGGTGACGTGGTGTCGGTGGCGCCGAACACGTGATAGGCAACCGCCACGGGAAAGTAGATCCACATGCAGAACAACCCCATCCACGTGCAGATCTGCACCCAGGCGAGCTGGCGCATGGTTTGCGGCATGGCGCGAATGGACGCAAGGATTTCTCGCGCGCCGGCCGTTACCCCGCGGCTTTGCGATTTCATTTTTCGGAACGCCTCCATGTCTTCGGGCGGGCGCTCTTTCGTGCTGATGACCGTCCACATGACGGCGCAGAAAAACACCACAGCGCCGATGTAAAAGGAAAACCGCACGGTAAGCGGAATAGCCCCGCCGCCTGCGCCGTGCATTTGTCCTGCCAGCATCCAGGGCAGCGATGAGGCAATCACTGCGCCGAGCCCGATGAACAGGCTCTGCATAGCGAAGCCGCGCGTGCGCTGGTCCTCGGGCAGCAGGTCGGCAACGAATGCGCGGAATGGTTCCATGCTGATGTTGATGGAAGCATCGAGAATCCAGAGCAGCCCGGCGGCGACCAGGATGGTAGGGGCGTTGGGCATGGCGACCAGCGCCAGCGAACTGAGAATCGCGCCAGTCAGAAAGTAGGGCCGGCGGCGGCCGAGCTTCCCCCACGTATGATCGCTCAGATGGCCGATGATGGGCTGGACGATGAGGCCGGTGAGCGGCGCTGCCAGCCAGAGCATAGGGATCTGGTCGGGTTTGGCGCCCAGATATTCGTAGATGGCACTCATGTTGGCCATCTGCAAACCCCAGCCGAACTGGATGCCGAAGAACCCGAAACACATGTTCCAGATTGGCCAGAAACTGACGGCGGCGCGCGTAGAAGTGGTGGCGGTGGTCATCGCTCGTAGACCTCGGTGAGTTCCTTGAGTCGGCGGGCGAGCGCGGGCGTCAGGACATCGCTTCGGAACCGCCAGCGCCAGTTGCCGCTGGGGGTCGCGGGAAGATTCATGCGGGCGTTGCTGCCCAATCCCAACACATCCTGCAGGGGGAAGACGACGGTGTCGGCCACTGACGCCATGAGCGCGCGGATGAACGCCCAGTGAATCTCTTGCGTGTCCAAATTCAAGTAGCGGCGCGTGTAATCGTGCTCTTTGCGGATGTCTTCCTCGGTGCGCGTGCTCTCCCCTTGGCCGGCGCTGGTCCACCATCCGACGGTCGTGTCGCAATCGTGCGTGCCCGTATAAGCAACGCGGGCGCGAGGGTAATTGTGCGGGCGGAAGTCGGGGCCTTGCGGATCCTTGCCGAACGCAAATTGCAGAATGCTCATGCCGGGAAAGCCAAATCGGTTGCGCATGGATTCAACCTCAGGCGTAATGACACCGAGATTTTCGGCGACGAGCGGTAGCTCTCCCAAGGCGTCGACCGCCGCTTGCAGAAACGCCACGCCTGGACCCTTGACCCACCGACCATTCACAGCGGTGGTCTCGCCAGCGGGAACCGTCCAGTAGGCTTCAAATCCACGGAAGTGATCGAGGCGGATGATGTCGACCATGGCGAGCGTCGCCGCCAGGCGCTCGATCCACCACCGGTAACCGGTCGCGCCCAGCACGTCCCAGCGGTAGAGCGGGTTGCCCCAAAGTTGTCCCGTGGAGCTGAAATAGTCGGGCGGCACACCGGCAACGGCGGCGGGATTCCCCTTTTCGTCCAGTTCGAAATACTCCGTATTCGCCCAGACGTCGGCGCTGTCGTGCGCCACGTAGATGGGCACATCGCCCATGACGCGGATTTCACAGTCCGCGCAATGCTGCTTTAAGGCACGCCACTGATCGAAAAACTCAAATTGATAGAAGCGATGCAGGTCGATCTTGTGAGCGAGCTTGCTGCGCCAGTGGTCGAGTGCTT
>Ga0335079_10011060_pt1 | contig 10276 bp, 4 predicted proteins | sample Lox_Sample_33_FD_206719 | JGI IMG/M metagenome (GOLD analysis project Ga0335079, IMG submission 206719) | Soil microbial communities from Loxahatchee National Wildlife Refuge, Florida, United States - Lox_Sample_3.3 | ecosystem: Environmental > Terrestrial > Soil > Wetlands | place: USA: Florida...
TGCTTCACGCGATCCGGTTTTGCCTCCGGCTTGTCGATCTTGTTGATGGCAACGATGATCGGCACATTGGCCGCCTTCGCATGGGCGATGGCCTCTTTCGTCTGGGGCATGACTCCGTCGTCCGCCGCCACCACGAGGATCACGATGTCCGTTACCTGGGCGCCGCGCGCCCGCATGGCCGTGAATGCCGCATGGCCCGGGGTATCCAGGAAGGTGATATCCCTCCCCTTGAGGCTTACCTGGTAAGCGCCGATATGCTGCGTTATGCCGCCCGCCTCCCGGGAAACGACGTTCGTCTCGCGAATAGCGTCCAAGAGCGATGTTTTTCCGTGGTCCACGTGGCCCATGATCGTGACCACCGGAGGACGGGTCACCATGGACTCTACCGTGTCGGCCGCCTCCTCAAGGATATCCTCGGCAGTCTCGATGCTCGCGATCTCCGCCTTGATCCCGTACTCATCGGCGAAGAGCATGGCGGCATCCATGTCCATGGTCTGGTTCTGCGTCGCCATAACTCCCATGGTCATCAGCTTCTTGATCACGTCGCCGACCTTCTGGCCCATTACCTCGGCAAATTCCTTGATGGTGCAGCCTTCCTGGATCTTGACCACTTTCTTCCTGGGCTTCGTGATGTCGGCGACATCGGTTTGCAAACCGTGACGTTCATCCTTTTTGTGCGGCCTCTTGCCGGCAGGAAGCGTCTTCAGGTCCGGTAGCTTCTTGAACGACGGCTTTTCCCGGAACTCGCGCTCCTGCTTCTGCTCGAATTCGCTCTTTTTCTGCCACTTCTTCTTGGAACCTTTACCCGGCGCCTGAGCTGGCAACATAGCAGGCGGCACCTGGGACGGCACGAGCACCGGCGATCCGAAACTCGGTCGTCCACCGGGGCGTGCTCCAAACGACGGGCGCGGTCCCATGCCCGGTTGCCGCGGAACCGGCTGCACCTGCGCGGGCCGGACGCTCGTTGTTGCGGGAGCGGTTTTCTGGGCAGTGGCCGCCACTGTCTGCGGCTGGGGAATGACGGGAGCAGCGGGAGGAGGCGGAGGAGCGGCCACAGCCGGCTTCAGCTGGCTGGCCGGCGGGAGGACTGGCGGGGCTGGCATGGTCGGCTTCGGCATCGGCGGGATCGGAACCGGCTTGGGCTTTGCGCCCGGCTTCTCGAGCGTAGACGAGAACTTTCCGATCAGCGCCGCCGCCTTTTTCATTCTTTCCTCGCGCGAAACGACGGGTTCGCCAACAGTCTCCTTGTCCTTCTTGACCTTGTCTTTTTCCTTGTCCTTGCGAATGGCCTTTAACTTCTCAATCAGGGACTTGGTCTCTTTGTCATCAAGACCGCTTGACGGAGTCTTTCCCTTGATCCCCATTTTTTCAAGAACAGTAATGAGGTCTTTGCTTTCCACCGCCATTTTTTTTGCCAGTTCATGTACCCTGATCACGGTCATTAATCTCGTACCCCCAACAAGTTAAGCGAAAGTATATTACTCTACTCACCGTTATTTATCAAGCTATTTAATCTCCCGGCCTCGTTCCAGACAGCATTTGCAAGGCCCCGGTCAAGCAGGGCAATGACCCCGACCAGCTCCCGGCCCAGCATCTCCCCCATGTCGTCACGGCTCAGCATCGTTGCCTGGCGGAGGGACGCTGCCCCCGCCTGCTGGAGCTTTTCCCTCGTGCCGTCCGACAGATCTTGGGCCCAGATCAGCATTTCGATTCGGCCTTTTTCCAGAGCGTCCTGCACCGCTGAATACCCTGCCGCCAATTTCCCCGACTTGGCCGACATGAAAATGAGAGCTCTGACTTTGCCGTTAATGGCCGAAACGAGCATCGCCGTGAATTCTGACGCCGACGGCGACTTGATCCTGAGCTTAAGCGACCGCGACAGGGCCTCCTTGCTCATCGCGCCCTCGATGCATGCCCGCTTGGGACAGACATAGACTGCACGACCGGGCAGCTTTTCGCGGTAGTCCAGGACAACCGTGCCGTCTGAACCTGCCACGATCCTCACGACCTCATCCTTCGGGAAGACGCCCCTGCACCCTATGCAGGTCCGCTCCGGTCCGTGTTTCATATCAATCCGGCCCTCCGCCGCGTTTTACTTCTTCACATGGGCGCGCGCGGCATCGAGAATCTTCTGTGCCGTCTTTTCACCGATCCCCGGCACGGCAAGGATCTCCTCGTCAGCCATGGCCGCCACCTTCGCAATGGTATCGTAACCGGCCTCACGGAGGGCCTGGGCGGTCTTGGGCCCCACGCCCTCGATCGCGGTCAGTTCGTCGGCGGCTGCCGCTTCGGCCTCGAGGGTCTCGGCAGCCTCGGTCTCCTCGGCCATCTTGCGCGTCTCCTCGACGATGGCCGCCTCGATCTCCTGTTCGCGTTCTTTCTGGCGCTCCTGGTCGTATTCGGACTCGCTCAGGATGTCGATCTTCCAGCCCGTCAGCTTCGCCGCGAGCCTGACGTTCTGGCCCTTCTTACCGATCGCGAGCGACAGCTGACTGTCGGCGACCACGGCAAGCGCCGACCGGTCCTCCTCGGTCACACCGACCTTCTCGACCACGGCCGGGCTGAGCGCCTTCGCAATGTAGATGCGCGGGTCCTCGGACCACGGGATGATATCGATCTTCTCGCCACGGAGCTCGCGCACGACGGCCTGCACCCGCGAACCCTTCATGCCGACGCACGCGCCCACCGGGTCCACCTGGGAGTCCTTGGATACCACGGCGATCTTCGTTCGGTCCCCCGCTTCACGGACGACGCCCTTGACCTCGACGATGTTCTCATAGATCTCCGGCACTTCCATCTCGAAGAGCCGGGAGACGAAGTCGGGATTTGCCCGGGAAAGCACGACCTGCGGTCCCTTGGAGGTGTCCCGCACTTCAAGCACAAAGGCCCTGACCCGGTCTCCTCTGCGGTAGCTCTCTCGGGGCACCTGCTCGCGCGCGGGCAGCACGGCTTCGGTCTTTCCCAGGTCGATATAGTAGGCGCCCTTCTCATGGCGCAGCACGATGCCGTTGACCAACTGGCCGATCTTGTCGTTGAATTCCTTCAGGATCACGTCGCGCTCGGCCTCACGCACCTTCTGCACGATCACCTGGCGCGCGGTCTGGGCCGCAATGCGGCCGAACCCCTCGAACTGCACCTGGAGCGGGACCTCGCCGTCCAACTGGGCCTCGGGGAAGAGCTCGATCGCCTCCGCCAGCGTGATCTCCTCCTCGGCGTTGGCGACCTCGGGGACCACCTTCTTGTAGGCGTACATGATGATATCACCGCGCTTCGGGTCGATCTGGACCGCGATCCGCTGCGTTCCGTACTTCTTCTTGGCCGCGCTCACGAGCGCCGATTCGACGGCCTCGACCACCATCTCCTTCGAGATTCCCTTCTCCTTGCTGATCTGATCGATCACCTGGATCAATTCCTGGCTCATTGCTTTCCTCCTGAAAATGAATACACAAAATCAAAAAACACTGCGCGGATACACGCGGATGAATTAAGATTTTTTCTCAGACACGATATGCGTCCTGTCCGGTTAATCCGCCTTTAACTGCATCAATCTGCGCCCCAACTGTCTCGCTAAAACTCAACCTCGAGCGAGGCCTTCGCGATATTGCTGAGTGGTATCGCCAGGATCTCTCCCTCTGCGACCTCCACTCTCACGAAGGTATCAAGAATGCCCCGCAGCTTTCCTTTGAACACCTTTTCCTTGTCGATCGGCTGATAGGTCTTTATCTTGACCGCCAGGCCGGTGAAGCGGATGAAGTGCTCCGGTTTCGTCAGCGTACGGTCAAGCCCGGGCGACGACACCTCGAGTGTGTATGCATGCTGGATGAAGTCCTCCACATCGAGCGCCGTGCCCAGGTCCCTGCTCACCGCCTCGCAGTCGCCCAGCGTCACGCCACCGCCTATCTCCCGGTCGATGTAGACCCGGAGAAGCCACTTGGGCCCGGATTTCTGGAACTCCAGTTCCCAGAGGTCCAGCCCCAGCGACCGCAGTATCGGGTCGAGCACCTGCCGTATCCGGTCCTCGGCATCGGACATTGTTTCCCCCAAATAAAAAGAGTGGGCAAAAGATGCCCACTCTTCACGAGATTTCCGAGAGTGTTGTTACTTTGTAACACAGCAGGAAGAGGAAAGCAAGGGAAAAGTGATGCAAACGATCAAATCAGGCTGCATTGGGCCGCTGGTGCGAGGTCTTCAGTGGAAACGAGAAGGTCCGGAACACTTATTTGACTTGACAGTAGAAAACCAGTTTGTAATACTGCGTACATTGCGATATTTTGGTTATTCCAGCCTATTCTCCTTATGAACTCGCTGAGAGCGACATCGTCTCCTACCCGCCAGGCCGAGCGGAAGAAGAGGGATGCAACATATGATCACGATCCCTGGATACAAGGTCTTACGCCAGCTCTACGAAGGTAACCGAGCGATCGTTTACCATGGATGGAACGTTGACGAAAAGAAGCCGGTCACCATTAAGACGCTTCGGCCCGAACAACTGACCGCTGAAAACATCGAGGCGCTCCGGCACGAATATGAGTTATCGAAGTCCCTGGGACTGGAAGGCATTGTCAGACCCTACGGAATGGTTGCCTCAGACTGCGGTCCGGTGTTGATCCTCGAAGATTTCGGCGGCGTATCACTGAAAAGCCTCCTCAATCAAAGAGGGGCACCACTGCAGGTTTTTCTAGACCTGGCAATCCGGGTCTCGAAGATACTGAGCGAACTGCATCAAAGCCAGATTATTCACAAAAATATCAGGCCCTCCAACATCATCGTCAATCCGGACACCGGACAGGTCAAGATCACCAACTTCAGCATGTCGTCCTTGCTCGGGCAGGAGCACCGCCCTGACCTGTCAGGCGGCAGCCTCGCCTACATGTCTCCCGAACAAACCGGCCGCATGAATCGGTCCGTTGATTACCGGACGGATTTTTATTCCCTGGGTGTAGTGTTCTATCAACTGTTGACCGGGGAACTCCCTTTCAAAGCGACCGACGCCCTGGCGCTTATTCACAGCCATATTGCCATGGAGCCGGAATATCCGAGCAAGGTCAAGACCGGTATTCCTTCGGCTGTCTCAGACATCGTCATGAAGCTCATTGCGAAGAACGCCGAGGACCGGTACCAGAGCGGATACGGTTTGGAGGCAGACCTTCAAACCTGTCTGGCCCAGTTGAACAATGACGGCCGGGTCGAACGCTTTGAACTCGGCACCCGTGACATACCTCAGACGTTCACTCTGTCCCAGAAGTTGTACGGCCGGGAGCGCCAGATTGAGAGCCTGATGGCTGCGTTTGATCGGATACGGCAGGGAACCACCGAGCTCCTGCTCGTGACCGGCCATGCGGGCATAGGCAAAACAGCCCTGATCAATGAGATCCACAAGCCGATCCTTGCGCAGAGAGGCTATTTCATTTCGGGCAAATATGATCAACTGAAGAAAAACGTGCCGTACAGTGCCGTCATTCTGGCCGTCAAGACTCTTATCAGGCAGATACTGACCGAGAGTGAAGAACGGGTCCACCTCTGGAAAGAACGGCTCACGCAAGCCCTCGGTGTCAATGGGCAGATAATCGTTGATGTGATCCCCGAGGTTGAGCTCATCATCGGCAAGCAGCCGGCGCTGTCCCACGCGGGGCCCACCGAAGCGCTGAACCGGTTTAACAGGGTCATTCAGAGATTTGTCGGAGCATTTGCAGAGAAAGGGCATCCCCTGGTCCTCTTCCTGGATGATCTGCAGTGGGTTGATCTGGCCAGTCTAAACCTGATAAAGATCCTGATCACCGATCCTAACATTAAACATTTCTTTGTCATCGGGGCCTATCGTGATAATGAAGTCAAAGCCGGCCATCCGTTGCTGCTCCTGTTCGACGAACTCTCAGCGGGAGGCGTGAACGTTACGAGCATTAACCTGCCCTCCTTAACCGTTGAGCATGTGAATCAATTGATCGTTGATACGCTCAGGTGCTCCCCTGGACAGTCCGAACCCTTGGCCCGGATCGTCTATCAAAAAACGGGAGGAAGTCCCTTCTTTGTGAGCCAGATGTTGAAGGTCTTCTATGAGGAAAAGATGCTCGTCTACGAAGCCATGCATGGCTGGAGATGGAGCATTGATGAAATCAGTCATCTCAACGTTACCGATAATGTGGTCGATCTCCTGGTGGGAAAAATCAGCAAGCTTTCGACCGCGACCCAGGAAATACTAAAGCTGGCTTCATGTATCGGGAACCGGTTTGATCTGGAAACCCTGGCGATTGTGTATGACAAATCATCCGACCAGGCATTGGCGGACCTCAACCAAGCCCTACGGGAGGGGCTCGTCATACCCGCAAATGAGAACTTCCTGTTTTTCCACGACCGGATCCAGGAAGCTGCCTACTCCCTGATCCCCGGCGAAGAGAAAAAGAATATCCACTATAAGATCGGCTATCTCGTCTTGCGGCAAACAAAAAAAGAAAACGTACATGCAAAAGTTTTTTATATAGCCGACCAATTGAACGCAGGGGCCGAGCTGATAACCGATCAGGCTGAAAAGTACGAACTTGCGGCACTGAATCTCATGGCCGGGAAAAAGGCAAAAGCGTCGACCGCCTATGCGGCGGCGGAAAGGTATCTGTCAAAAGGGATCGATCTCCTTGCCTTGGACAGCTGGCGGGAGCAATATGCATTGACCCTTGATCTGTTCATGGAGTGTTCGGAGTGCCGGTATCTCAACTGTAATTTCGAGGGAGCAGAGAAACTCTTTGATGTGATCCTGAAGAATGTTAGAACGAACCGGGAAAAAGCGGAGGCGTATAGCATCAAGACCGCCCTGTCGCAGAACAGGGGCAGGTCTGCAGAAGCGCTGGAATACGGCAGTGAGGGCTTGAAACTGCTCGGCCTCAACCTGCCTGCCCACCCGGGCAGTCTGATACAGTTCGCAGAGATCCTCAAGATCAAGTGGTATATCAGAAGGCGAAAAGCTGATGATCTGGTCCTGCTACCGGAGATGCGGGACCCGGCCCGGCAGGTGATCACCCAGATCCTGATCAGCATGGCTCCGGCGGCTTACTTCTCCGATAAAAACTTGTTAAGCCTGATCATGCTCAAAGTATTCACAATCACGCTCAGGTACGGGCGCACGAACGCAGCTCCCCTGGGGTATGCCACGTACGGCCTGATCCTCAGCGCTGTCCTTGGCAAGTACCAACGCGGATACGAACTGGCAGACCTTGCCGTACATTTGAGCAATCAGCAGCACGACCTGTCCCTGCGGTCGCAATGTGATTTCATCCTGGCCGGATTTGTAAATCACTGGGTGCGGCATCTAAGCACCAGTGTCGGCCTTTTCATCGACGGCCATATTTCCGGGCTGGAATCGGGCAATTTCGTATATGCCGGGTACTGCGCCGGCGTACACACCTTCACGAGCCTCGTCAAAGGCGATCACCTGAAGGACGTTCAGCAACTGGCGGAGAGCTACCTCGAAGTTCTGGAACAGATCCAGAACGAGGACATGCTCCTGTCGGTAACTGCTTTTCATCGGACCATCCAAGCGCTGCGCGGCCTGACTAAGGGGCCCACGACCTTTGACAGCGATCATTTCGATGAGGGGGAACTCGTCCGTAAATTAAATACCTATGACCGGCAGTTTGTGCTGAGCATATACCGTATTTTGAAGCTCCCCCTGTTGTTCCTGTTCGACGATTTTGCCAGCGCTCTCGAGATGTCCGAAGAGCTGCAGAAAGACAGGGACCACCTGCTCGGCATGTACTATCTCCCCCATCACAATTTTTACTATTCTCTCACGCTGACGGCATTATATCCCACAGGAGATTCCAGGGATAAACGCTCATACTGGAATAGGCTGAAAAAAAATCAAAAGACGATGAAAACATGGGCTAACAACTGTCACGCAAACTACCTCCATAAATACTCGCTTGTCGCAGCTGAAATGGCACGTCTCAAGGGTAAATATCAGCAGGCAGAGGATCTGTACGATCAGGCAATCAAATTGGCACGAGAAAATGAGTTCGTGCAGGAAGAGGCGATCGCCAACGAGCTGGCGGCCCGGTTCCATCTTACGCGGGCGCGGGAGCACGTCGCTAGGGCCTATTTGATGGAAGCCCTCTCCTGCTATGAAAAATGGGGAGCAACGGCTAAGGTTAAGCAGCTTGAAGATAAATATGCCACGCTGTTCGCGAGCACAGCTCAACTCTTCTCCAATCCGGTCTCTGTCAGGACCATAAGCGCAGAACGCTCAGAGCAGCTTCCTCCGACGGGTTCTTCTGCCCTCGATCTTACGGCGGTCTTGAAATCTTCCCAGGCGATCTCCCGTGAGATCTCCCTGGACAGGCTGCTGCGGGAACTGATGAAGATCGTGATGGAAAATGCCGGGGCCAGGAGAGGTCTACTGATCCTGGAGCGGGACGGCCGACTCTATCTGGAAGCTGAAGGGAGGGCTGAGAATGGCGCCTTCTTCGTTCTCCGGTCCCTGCCCGTGGAAGGCAGCAGGGTGTTGGCCGAATCCGTCGTCCATTATACGGCAAGAACGCTCGAGGCCGTGGTTCTGAACGATGCGGAGAATGAAGGCATGTTCACTCATGACCCTTACATCATAGACCAAGCATCCAAGTCAATCCTTTGCACTCCCATCATCAACAAGAGACGGCTCACCGGCATCCTCTACCTCGAAAACGATCTTACGTCCCATGCCTTCACTCCAAGCAGGGTGGAAATCCTTGACGCCCTTTCCTCCCAGATTGCCATTTCTCTGGAAAATGCCACGCTGTACGAGGAGTCCCGGAGCGCAAAGGAATCGCTTCAGGAGAGCGAACAAAAATTCCGGACCCTCGCCGAGACCATGAGGTCGGGGATCGTCATCTACCGGGAGGATGCATTTCTCTACGTCAATCCGGCAACGGAGTCCATCACGGGCTATAGCCGCGATGAATTTCCGGCAATGGATTTCAGCAGCATTATCCATCCCGACTACCTGGATTTGGTGCGTGAGCGTGCCGCTGACCGACTTGCAGGGAGGCCCCTTCCGGAGCAGTACGAGTTCAAGATCGTCAGAAAGGATGGCGAAGATCGATGGGTGCTGGCGACGGCCCGACGGATCGAGTACGGCAGGGAAAAGGCAATGATCGCAACCCTCCTTGACGTCACAGATCAGAAGAAAGCTGAACAGGAACAGTTGCGCCTGCATGAAGAAAACGTACGGCACTACCGGGAAAAGATCGATGAAGAACAGCGTCATCAGCGGGAAAAAGAAAACATCCTTATGGATATTCATGACGGCATCGGAGGTATAACAACCAACATCGGACTGCTGTCCGAGGTCGCCCGAAAAGCGCTCTCCCGCGGCGACATCAAGAATTCGCTCGACACGATCTCGAGCCTTGCGCGCGAAGGCACTACGGAAATCAGGAGCCTCATGTTCAGCCTTGACAGCAGGGACCACAGCTGGCGCTCGCTCGCAGCGGAGATGAACAGCCATGGGGCGAAAACATTTCAACCTCATGCGATAGCGTTCGAGATGATCACGGAGATTGAGAACACCGCTGCTGAGCCGGGGGGTCTCTTGTTTTTACATCTATTCAGGATCTATCGGGAGGCGCTCACGAACGTCATAAAGCATGCAAGAGCGACGAGGGTCACGGTACGCCTCCGCGTTGATCAAGAGCGTCTCGTTCTCGCAGTCCAAGACAACGGTCAGGGGTGTGATGAGGCAGCTATCGTCGGAAAAGGCCGCGGTGTGAACAATATGAAAAGACGGGCTTCGGAGCTCGGGGGCTCCGTCACGATCACCGCGGCGGAAGGCATGTGCATCTCCCTGGAAATACCGCTGTCACGAATATCGCACTCATAAACCGTTCCTTGCAGCGGTCTCATTGAACAGGGACTGCGTACTTCTTTATTTCTCGATCCTCGGCGGCACATCCCCTACTTTCGCGATCCGGTACCAATCGAGGAACTGAGCCGCGGCGGGTTCGTCCTCACGGGGCGCCCACGGAGCATGGTTGGCCTCTTCGATCGGCCTGTACGGCCCCTGCTTGATCTCGAACACGACCGTGCCCGGTTCGAGCGATGCCGGCGCATGCCAGGTGTTCCTTCCGAACTCGACCGCGGTCACCGGGCCGCGGGCACTCAGTACGGTACGCCGGACCACCGTACCCTGCTCATCAAAGATATTCAGGGCCAAGGACCCGCGAAGGATGAGCAGTATCTCCCACGTTTCAGGGTCGGAATGACGGTGGGGCCGAACATAGGTTTCCGGCTCCATGGCGATGCAGAGGCGCTG
>Ga0335079_10011062_pt1 | contig 10276 bp, 12 predicted proteins | sample Lox_Sample_33_FD_206719 | JGI IMG/M metagenome (GOLD analysis project Ga0335079, IMG submission 206719) | Soil microbial communities from Loxahatchee National Wildlife Refuge, Florida, United States - Lox_Sample_3.3 | ecosystem: Environmental > Terrestrial > Soil > Wetlands | place: USA...
AAAGAGCGACCGGCAACCCCCCGCCGAGAAGCGCGCGTCCCGCAGCCGCAAGCCCAAGGTTGTGCCGGCGCCCGTGGTCTAGCATCGCCAGAGGAATTTCATTTGAACGCCCGACAAAGACGACTCTTCGAAGAAGCCCGCAAGAAAAACCCCGACCTGAAAATGCCCTCGGAGGCCGCACCGGCCGCAGAATTGTCCGAGGAAGATCTAGCCCTAATCAAACAAGGCGTGGGCGATAAGACCAGCCGGCCCGGCGGCAGCCAGGGTGCGCCGGGCGAGACCCAGCGCGAGCAGATTGGCTCGGTCGTCACCTACTTCGAAGCCAAAGGCTTCGGCTTCCTGCGCCCCGACGACGGGGGCCGCGACGTGTTTTTCCATGTCTCGCGGCTGGCCGAAGGCGACTCCACCACGCTCAAACCCGGAACGCGAGTCATCTACGAACTCGGCATGGATCGCACCGGCAAGCTGGCCGCCAGCAGCGTGCGCATCGCCCCGCCCGCGGAACCCGCGTGAATCGCCGGTTTCCGGTCTTCCGTCCGTGTCCTGGAGTTCCTGTATAATAGATAAATCGTTGCGCGCCGCAGGGTGAAGTTCGCCCGGCCGCCGCGCTGGTTTCCATGTTCGACAATTTATCCGACAAATTACAGCGGGTCTTCAAGAACCTGCGCGGCGAAGGCAAGCTGACGGCCGACAACATGGAGTCGGCCCTGCGCGAGATCCGCGTGGCCCTGCTTGAAGCCGACGTTAATTTCCGCGTCGTCAAGCAGCTCATCGAGAACATCAAGCAGAAAGCCATGGGCGAGGAAGTGCTCATGGCGCTGTCCCCCTCCCAGCAAGTCATCAAAATCGTCCGCGATGAGCTCATCAAGGTCCTGGGCAGCCACGAATCCAAGCTGCGCTTCGCCAACGAGCCTCCCAGCGTCGTGCTGATCGCCGGCCTGCAAGGTTCCGGCAAGACCACCTCCACCGGCAAGCTAGCCCGCTGGCTGTCCAAAAACGGGCATCGGCCCTTAATGGTTTCCGTCGACATCTACCGGCCAGCCGCCCGCGAGCAGTTGCGGGTGATCGCGCGGGACATCAATCTGCCCATCTATGCCGGAACGCCGGAAGAGACCCAGCCCGCCGACCTGGCCCGCGCTGCCCGCAAGGAAGCCGTGAACACCGGCCGCGACGTGCTGCTGGTGGATACCGCCGGCCGCCTGCACCTCGACGATGAGTTGATGGCGGAGCTTCACCAGTTGAAGGAATTGCTCTCGCCTGTGGAGATTCTGTTCGTGGCGGATGCCATGACCGGGCAGGACGCCGTAAAGTCCGCCGATGAATTTCACAAACGGCTGGGCATCACCGGCGTAATCCTCACAAAGATGGACGGGGACGCCCGTGGCGGCGCGGCCCTTTCCATCCGCCATGTCACCGGCCAGCCGCTCAAATTCGTGGGCGTGGGCGAAAAGTTCGATGCGCTGGAGCCGTTCTACCCGGATCGCGCCGCCTCCCGCATCTTGGGCATGGGCGATGTACTTTCGTTCATTGAAAAGGCGGAAGAGGTCATCGACAAGAAGCAGGCCGTCGAGATGCAGCGCAAGCTCATCGACAACGAGTTCACGCTGGACGATTTCCGCGACCAGATCCGCCAGCTCAAGAAGCTGGGACCGCTCGAGTCGGTGTTGTCCATGATGCCCCAGGTGGGCATCTTGAAAGATCTCAAAAACGTTAAAGTGGATGAGAAGGAAATCACGCATGTGGTGGCCATCATCGATTCGATGACTCCCCAGGAACGCGCCAACCATATGCTCGTCAATGGCAGCCGGCGGCGCCGCATCGCGAAGGGCAGCGGCACCACGGTCCAGGAAGTGAACCAGTTGCTGAAACAGTACTCGCAGGCCCGGAAAATGATGAAGAGTTTCTCCGGCGGGCTGCTGGGCAAGAAACTGGGCAAAATGAAATTACCCAATATTTTAGGAGTGTGAATGCTGATGATCCGTCTGGCGCGTTTTGGCGCCAAGAAGAAGCCGTTCTACCGCATCGTCGTGATTGAGAAGGAACGCGCACGCAATGGCCGCAACCTGGAAGTGGTCGGCCACTACAACCCGCTCACCGACCCGGCCAAAGTGGACCTGAATCGCGAGCGCATCGAGTATTGGACCAGAAACGGAGCCCAGGTATCCGGCACAGTCCAGCGTCTCATTAAAAACAACCCTGTGCCGGTCGCCGAGCCGGCAGCCTGACGCATCTGTTAAGTGTAAGAAAAAGAACGAGTAGTATTGAGGGGAAAGTCCGCGCACCCCACCCCTTTGGTACGATGGAGATGGAAGAATAGAGAGGCGGGGTGATGAAACAGTTGATCGAGGATATCGCAAAGGCTCTGGTGGACATCCCGGAAGAAGTTTCCGTTCAGGTCGTCGAAGGGGAACAAGTCACGGTTCTGGAATTGAAGGTCGCTCAAAGCGATTTGGGTAAAGTGATCGGCAAGCAGGGAAGGACAGCGCGCTCCATCCGCACCATTCTGGGGGCGGCCGGCATGAAGCTGAACCGGCGGTTTACCCTGGAAATCCTGGAGTGAGCGCACCGCCTGCTGACGCGAGCGGCTCCGATGACCAGGATTGGGTGGCGCTCGCGGTGTTGGGCAGGGTGCGGGGCAACCGCGGCGAGCTCACGGCAGTGCCTCTCAGCAAGCCGGAGCGTTACGACAACCTGTGCGAAGTCTTCCTTTTCCCGGACGGCTCGCCCTACCAGGTGGAGTCGGCTTGGTTCCACAACAGCCGGCTGATTTTGAAATTCCGCGGCGTGGATACCATCTCCGATGCCGAGAAGTTGGAAGGCTGTGAAGTGCGCGTTCCGCGAAATGCGCGCCAGCCTCTGGAACCGGGCGAGTATTACGAGTCGGACCTGGTGGGATGTGAAGTGGTCGAGCGGGATAGCGGGGCTTCCCTCGGGCTGGTGACCGGGTGGCAGGATACCGGCGGCGCCGGGTTGCTGGAAGTCGCCGGCGGGCTGCTGATTCCCTTTGCGCGCTCGATTTGCGTGGCCATCGAGCCGGAGGCCCGGCGCATCGTGGTGGACCTGCCCGCGGGATTGAAGGAATTAAATCAGGCGTGATTTTCCATGTGCTCACGATCTTCCCCGAGTTCTTCCAGGGTCCGTTTGAGCACGGGGTGATCAAGCGCGCGCGGGATTCCGGAGCGCTCCAGATTTGCATCCACAATCTGCGGGACTGGACTTCGGATCGTCACAAGACCGTGGACGACCGGCCCTTCGGCGGCGGCGAGGGCATGCTGCTCAAGCCGGAGCCGGTGTTCCTGGCGGCGGAGTCGATTCTGCCCGAGCCGGGCCCGCAGCGCAAGGTGGTTTTGCTTTCGGCACAGGGCCGTCTGTTTGACCAGGCGCTGGCCAATCAGTTCGCCGGCCTGGCGGAGTTGCTCTTGATCTGCGGGCGGTATGAGGGCGTGGACGAGCGCGTGGCCGAACATTTGGCCGATGCGGAGGTGTCCATTGGAAATTACGTGCTGAGCGGGGGCGAACTGGCGGCCGCCGTGGTGGTGGACGCGGTGGCGCGCCTGTTGCCCGGCGTGCTGGGAAATGAGTCGTCCGCCGTCTTCGAGTCGTTTCAGGAAGCCGGACATGCGGCGGGCGTGCTGGATTGCCCGCAGTACACCCGGCCCGCGAATTTTCGCGGATGGAAGGTGCCGGACATTTTGCTGGGCGGAAATCACGAACAGATCCGCCAGTGGAGGCGGCGGGCGGCCATCGAGAAAACCGCGCGCTTGCGGCCGGATCTGCTGGGCCGCTAGACAGCTTGCGAAAGCGCACGGCTCCGTTTCAGAGCCGCGAGTTGTCGATCTGAGCCGCGCAGCGTCGATCGGAGCCAAGCTTCGATCTGAACCAAGCATCGATCTGAGCCGCCGCCATAAGCGAGCGGTTGCCAAGGGCACCCGCACGGCGGTGCGCCTTGCCGGGCTAGAATATAGGATTAGGATCAAACATGAACAACCCCCTGTTGACGAAATTCATTAACAAGAACAAGCGCACCGACACTCCCGAGTTCCGGCCGGGCGATACCATTCGCGTGCACGTGACCATTAAGGAAGGCGATAAGGAACGCTTGCAGGCCTTCGAAGGAACCGTGATCGCACGCAAGAACACGGGCATGGGCGAAAGCATCACGGTGCGCAAGGTCAGCTTCGGCCAGGGGGTGGAGCGCATTTTCCCCCTGAACGCCCGGGTGATCGACCACATCGACGTGGTCCGCACCGGACGCGTGCGCCGCGCCAAACTGTACTATCTGCGCGGGCTGAAGGGCAAGGCCGCGCGCCTGCGGGAACGCGAATAAAGGCTGGACCCGGCTCCCCGAGCGGGAGCTCAAACTCCCATGCGGGCTGCGCCGCCGGTCACCCGATTTCGCTGCGAAGGTACGCTGGAGCGCGAGCTCCGCGCGCGCGGTTTCCGGTACGTGGCGGGCGTGGACGAAGTGGGCCGGGGCGCTTTGTTCGGTCCCGTGGTGGCCGCCGCGGTGATCCTGTCGCCCGAGCGGCTCGTGCGCGGCTTGAACGACAGCAAACAGCTCGATCCCGAACGCCGCACCGTGCTGGCTCAGCGCATACGCGAGCGGGCCATAGCTTGGTCGGTTGCCGCAGTGGACGCAGCCACCATCGACGCCATCAATATCTATCAAGCCTCCCGCCGGGCCATGGAAATGGCGGTTGCGCGCCTGACCCCGGCCCCCGACTTCCTGCTCATCGATGCCCTGCCCTTGTCGCTCGACACGCCGCAACGTCCCCTGATCAAAGGCGACGCCCGCTGCCACGCTATCGCCGCCGCCTCCATCGTCGCCAAGGTTTGGCGCGATGAGTGCATGCGCATCTGGGACCAGGTCTTCCCAGCCTATGGGCTAGCCAGCCACAAAGGCTACTTTACTCCCGAGCATGCCCAGGCGCTGGAAGTGCACGGCCCTACTCCGCTCCACCGGCTGAGTTTCGAGCCGGTACGCGCCCGCTCCCTGTTTCCGGTGGATTTCGATCCGTGGGCCGGCGCGCAACTCGAATTGTTCGCCGGCCTGGAAGCCGCCTCATGACCGTTGACCCGCCGCTCCCACCCGCCGGTGAGTTCCTGCAGGAGCCTGTTCCTCCTCCGCCGCGCTATCGCTGGTATCACAAAGTCTTCGCCCTGATCTTCATCGTCTTCTGCATGGTGCTGGGAGTGTTTCTGCTTTTCTTCCCATGGTCGGTGCTCTGGGACCGGAATTTCTTTTCGTTCCTCACGCCGCAGTTGCGCCAGTACTGGAGCAACACTTATCTGCGCGGCGCGGTCAGCGGCCTCGGCCTGCTGAACGTATATATTTCGCTGGTGGAGATTTTCCGGCTGCGGCGGTTCGTGTAACGCTGGCAACCGCGGGCTGGACGAGAGCCAGGGCCGCTTCCTATCGGGCGCGCCGGTGACTCGTCTCGGTGATATGATCTACCCTATCATGCGCACTCACCCAACCGCTGTCGTAATCGCCCTCCTGTCTCTGCTCGCCGCCATTCCGGCGACGGCGGCCGACTGCGAGAGTCTATCGAGCGCCGCCCTGCCGGACACCACCATCACGCTGGCCCAGTCCGTGCCCGAAGGCGCGTTCACTCCGCCGTACGGCGGCGCGATCGACAAGCTTCCCGCGTTTTGCCGCGTCGCGGGCGTGATCAAACCAACCAGCGATTCATATATTCGCTTCGAAGTCTGGTTGCCGGCTACCGGCTGGAACGGGAAGTTCCTGGGCGTCGGCAACGGTGGATTCGCCGGTTCGATCGGCTTCAATTCCATGGGCGGCAATCTCAAGCGGGGCTATGCCACGGCCGGTACCGACACCGGTCACGAAGGCGATAGCCAGGATGCGAGTTGGGCGTTCCAACATCCGGAAAAGGTGAAAGACTTCGGTTATCGCGGCTTGCACTTGACGGCCGCGAACGCCAAGACCCTGATTCAAGCGTTTTACAGCCAGCCCGCGCGGCATTCCTATTTCGATAGCTGCTCCGATGGCGGGCGGGAAGCGCTGATGGAAGCGCAGCGCTACCCGGCGGATTTCGACGGCATCCTCGCCGGTGCGCCCGCCAACAACTGGACCCGCCTGCTGACAGCGGGCGTCGACATCGCCCAGGCGATCTACACCAACCCGGCCGGCTACATCTCCAGCATCAAATTCCCCGCCATCGCCGCCGCCGTACTCGCGGCGTGCGACGCGCAGGACGGCGTGAAGGACGGAATCCTCAATGACCCCACGAAATGTCATTTCGACCCGTCTACAATGCTCTGCAAAAGCGTCGACGCGCGCGATTGCCTGACCGCTCCCCAGGTTGCCGCTTTGAAGAAATACTACGCCGGCGGCCGGGACTCGCATGGCAACACACTTTTCCCCGGCTACCTGCCGGGCGCGGAAGACGGACGCGGCGGATGGGTCCCCTGGATGATCGGCAACGGGCCCGGCGGCAGCTCCGCTTCCGTCTACGCGGAGAATTATTTCCGTTACATGGTATTCGAGGATCCCGTCTGGAATCTGCTGACCGCGCGCGTCGATACGGCCCTCGAAACCGCCGATGAAAAAACAGCGCACGCGCTCAACGCCACCGATCCCGATCTGCGCCCATTCCAGTCGCGCGGCGGCAAACTCATTCTGTACCATGGCTGGAACGATCCGGCGATCTCGGCGTTGAACACCATCGACTACTACAACAGCGTGCGCCATGCGATCGGCGCCGGGAGCGCGCAAGCCTTCGTCCGCCTTTACATGGTTCCGGGAATGCAGCATTGCGTCGGCGGTCCGGGCCCGAATTCGTTCGGCCAGCTCGGCACGACCACGGCCAAGGGCTCCGAGCACGGCATTTACGATGCGCTCGAACAATGGGTGGAGAAGGACGCTGCGCCGGGAGAAATCGTCGCCACCAAGTACGTCGAAGACAACTCGGCCAAAGGCGTCCAGATGACGCGCCCGTTATGCGCCTATCCGGAGATCGCGAAATACAAAGGCGCCGGCGACACCAACGATTCCGCGAATTTCGCGTGTGCGGAAAGCGGAAACTGAAGCGCATATTCATCGCCGCGGCACACCGGTTCGGGCTGGGCCCTCTCTGGCTGGAAAGCGGCCGGGTGTAAAATGAAAGCTACCAGGATGGGTAAATCCCAAGCCTGGTTTCATGCCTGTCGCACAGAGGGGGTGCCGCCATGTTTGCTCCGCTAGCCGCCAGGGCCCGCACGAAGCCTCCCGAAACGTCAGCCGGCAATCGGACACATCGTGCTCCAGGGCTTATGGCCCACCGCCATGACGCGCGCGAGCCGGCCCCGTTCGCCTCGCCAGACTGGAACTTCGCCGCCATCCCGATTTTTCCCGGCGGCCTCATGCGCCGGCCTGAGGCGCACGAGTTACGTCCCCCCGCGTTGCAGCACACGGAATCGCCTGTCCGGTTTCAACGGAAGCTGACGGTCGGTCCGCCCGGAGACGTATTCGAGCGCCAGGCGGACAGCGTCGCCGATCAGGTGATGCGCATGCCCGGGCCGAAACTGCAACACGCGTGCGCTTGCGGAGGTGCGTGTCCAAAGTGCCGGCAGCAACCGGGCGTGGCTCGCGAAATCCTGCGCACCAAGGGCGCCCCGGCATCCGTATCCGCTGCACCCGCCGCACCGCACAGCGTCGAATCGGTGGTCAGCTCCGCCGGGCAGCCCCTCGACTCCCACACGCGCGCCTTCTTCGAGCCGCGCTTCGGTTACGACTTCAGCCGGGTGCGCATACATACCGGCGCACAGGCGGCGGAGTCCGCGGCCGCTACACAGGCCCTCGCCTATACGGTGGGCGATCATATCGCTTTCGCGGCCCATGCATACGCGCCGCGGACGGCCGCGGGACGCAAGCTGCTCGCTCATGAATTGACGCACGTCGTGCAGCAACGTCCGGATCGCGTGGCCCGGCAAACGGTTCCGCCGACTCCCCAGACTGTCATCGCGGACGCCAACACACGCCGGACCGGCACGCTCTTGTTCGCGATATCGGAATTGTCGGATGTAATCAGCACAGTGCAGTTGGGCCTACAGCCCAATCCGTACACATTTACTGTGGCGGCTATCCGGAACTGGTTCTTCGTCAGTCCCGGCGACCCGGCGTTCCTGCCGACAGTACAGGCTATCGTGCAGTTGTACCTGCGCAACATGGCTCTCACCCCCAGGCTTCTTTACCAATCCAACACCGTCCAGGTGGATCCTTTTGGGAATGCCTGTCCAGGGAACTTTGCTTATTCGCGCGGGTTTTCTCCGATCTTCTTCTGCGACGATTTCATCGCCGCCGGAATCGGATGCCAGCGCGATGTGGCGATTCACGAGCACTTCCATTTGCTCGGCTTGGTTGACTTGCCGGCAGTCGCCACAACCGCTCAGGCGCTTACGAATCCGGATTCGCTTGCGCAATTGGCCGCGGAGATCGCGGACGGGCCGCACACTCCCTGCTGTCTCGGTACTTGCTGATCCTGCGCGAACCAACCGCGGGGAGGCGCGCGACACAAACGTAGAAGCAGCCGGCGCTGTCTGGCGCAGGCCTCAAGAGGACAAAGAAGCCTTGACAGGCCGAATGCCGCGGCATTTCAGTCTCGCCTACCGCCGCTGTCCACCGCAAGCGAGACGATTGGCCGAAATGGCATCGGCCGCGGCTTACATCCCTGGGCAGGACCGCGGCAGCGCGCGGAGGATAGCAGGTAAAATAGTCCTCATGTACTTCCAGCAGTTCTATCTCGGCTGCCTGTCGCACGCCTCCTACATGATCGGCTCGGAAGGCGTGGCCGCCGTTATCGACCCGCAGCGCGACGTCGGCATCTATCTCGACGCCGCCCGCGAGCAGGGACTCTCCATCGAATACATCGTCGAAACGCATCTGCATCGGGATTTCGTCTCCGGCCACATCGAACTGTCCGCCCTGACGGACGCCCGCATACACCTGAGCGCCAAGGCCGACGCCAAGTTTCCGCACGTGCCGGTCCACGATGGGGATGAAATCGCCTTCGGCCGCTGCCGCCTGAGATTTCTAGAGACGCCCGGCCATTCGCTCGACAGCATCTCGATCCTGGCCACCGATCTGGACCGCTCGCCCGAGCCCTTCGCCGTCGTCACCGGCGATACGCTGTTCATCGGCGACGTGGGCCGCCCCGACCTCTCGGCGGATTACACGCCCCAGCAGCTTGCGGCGCTGCTTTATCGCAGCCTCCACCAGAAACTCCTCACGCTGCCGGATTCCGTCGAGGTCTATCCCGCGCACGGAGCAGGATCGTTGTGCGGCCGCCAGTTGAGCACGGAGCGCCTCTCCACCATCGGCAAGGAGCGCGCCACCAACTACGCGTTGCAGGCCCGCACCGAGCAGGAATTCGTCCGCCTCATCACCGCCGATCAGCCGGAGCGTCCCGCTTACTTCGCGCAAGATGCGGAAATCAACCGCGCCGGTGCGCCTCCCCTCAAGGATCTGCCGGCGCTGCCTGCCTTGCGCCCCGGCGACGTGCTCGCGCTTCAGGAAAAAGGCGCGGTCGTCCTCGATACCCGGCCCGCCAACCAGTTTGCCGCCGCGCATATTCCGGGCGCGATCGAGATCGCCCTCGCCGGCCAGTTCGCCTCGTGGGCCGGCACGCTGTTGGGCCTGGATGCGAAGGTGGTTCTCATCACCGAGGACCAGCCCCGCGCCACCGAAGCCCGCGTGCGCCTGGCGCGCGTCGGCATGGAGCGCGTCGCCGGATACCTGCAGGACGGCATTTCGGCCTGGATTCGCGAAGGTTTGCCGGTCGAGCAGACGCCCAGCATCTCGGTGCTGGAGCTGAGCCGCCTGTTAGAGCAGCCCGCGGCGGTGCAGGTGGTGGATGTGCGCCGCCGCTTGGAATGGGAGGAGGGACACATCGCCGGCGCGCTTCTCCAACCGCTCGATAGCCTCCACGCCCTCGCCGGCGAGCTTGACCGCGCGCGTCCGGTCGCCGTCCACTGCAAGAGCGGATACCGCAGCGCCATCGCCGCCAGCCTTCTGCAGCGTGCCGGCTTTCCGCAGGTTTACAACGTTACCGGCGGATTCGACGCGTGGAAGTCCAACGGCTTGCCCGTCGCCGCGCCCGCCCATGTCCACACCGAGGAGTTACACGCATGAAGCCCGAAGACTACACCGAACGCCAGGTCGAGGTGGACGGTTGGAAGGTCAACCTCACATCCTATAAGCTCGGCGAACTGTATCATTGCAAGGCCGACAACGTCTCACCCGGCGCGTGGCTGGCGCGCACCAGCGGGGCCACGCGCG
>Ga0335079_10011063_pt1 | contig 10275 bp, 7 predicted proteins | sample Lox_Sample_33_FD_206719 | JGI IMG/M metagenome (GOLD analysis project Ga0335079, IMG submission 206719) | Soil microbial communities from Loxahatchee National Wildlife Refuge, Florida, United States - Lox_Sample_3.3 | ecosystem: Environmental > Terrestrial > Soil > Wetlands | place: USA: Florida...
GCGATATCCTGCAGCCGCTGCGCCTTGCGGAAGGCGCGGACAAAGCGTCCGCTTTGCGCCCGAGCGCGCCTCAGGAGGTTCCATTTGGTCAGGATGATGGCCCATGAGATCAGGCTGAACGCCAGCAGCGTAAGCAAAACCAGCTTCGCCACCGGGCCACTGTTGGAGATCATGTCGACGACTTCGCCGCCGACAAACACGACCAGCAAGGAGAAAAAATGCATCGTTTTTTAGGAGAATGCCTGCTTCGATTATAGATGAATCAGGCTGCAGAATTTCCCACATGTACCGGATGTGGCAATGGAAAATCCGCATTGGAACTGCATTTTTTCAATCGCTTGCGGAGGTATGTACTTCCGATAGGTGTACCTTTACCAAATTGCTTAGAGCGGGAGAAAGTTTCCTGGAAGCGAGGCTGCTGTTTCGCGCCAGCTGGATCACCCGGGGCCAGATCCACGGCCGCATCGCGGCGAAAATCGTGAACCGGAACTCGGCAAAGCTGCCGTCGGCCGCGACGAATCGCTCCGTAGGCGGCAGTGCAAAATTACTCGCGTCGGAAATGGTCTTGAGTGCAGCGAAGCGGATACCTCTTGCCTCGGCTGCTCTGGCAACGGAGGCGGCCTCCATGTCCACCGCCTGCGCTCCGAAGGACTCTCTCAGCTTCTTTTTCTGATCTGGGCTCGCGATAGATGCGAAGCTGACGAGTATTCCGGCGCCGCCCCGCAGAATCGTACTGCTCCCATCGCTCGCATTCACCACTCGGGAGGGTTGCACGATGTCGCCGACCTTCAGCGAAGGGTCCAACGCTCCGGCGAATCCGACGGAATAGATGATCTCCGGATGGTAGAGAGCGAGGACGGCTTCGGCTGCCCGCCGTGCAGCCTCGGGACCGATGCCGCCGCAAACCGCGACGGCGTCATTGTGCTCGAAGAACCTGAAGCGTCGTCCTTCATGTTCGCGATCACTCAGGCTCCAGAAGCGGACCAATGGTCGCACTTCTCGCTCCAATGCCGCGACGATCGCGATTCTAGACATAGCCGTTCGCCCGGAACCAATCGACTGCGCGACGCAAGGCGTCATTGACGGGCACGATCTTCCATCCCAGTTCCCTTTCCGCCTTGGCTGAACTGGCGAACATCATCTTCTTGCCCATTCGCACCGTTTCGACCGTCGCTCGCGGATCGCCCTTCAACAAGCGGCCTGTGATGTTCTCGTCCACCACGCCTGCCACGTATGCAAAGAAGTACGGCAACTTGACCGTCGGCGAGGGCAGCCCGGTGATCTCGCCCAGCTTGTCAAGAATCTGCTTTAGTGTCAGATTCTCTCCCCCCAGGATGTATCTCTGGCCGGACTTTCCTTTTTCCAGCGCAGCAACATGCCCGCGGGCGCACTCGCGCACGTCCACCAGATTTAGACCGGTCTCGACGTACGCTGGAAACTTGCGCTTCAGAAAATCCAATACAATCCTTCCCGTGGGCGTTGGCTTCACATCCTGTTCCCCTATCGGTGTGGTGGGATTCACGGTCACGACATGCATGCCGCCGCGACCGGCCTCGAGCGCGACTTGCTCCGCCAAAAACTTCGACCGCTTGTAGTGGCCGATCATATCGGCAAGCGAGACGGGGGAGTCTTCATCAGCAGAAGATCCATCGCTCGCGAATCCGATGGTGGCAACGCTAGAGGTATACACCACGCGCTGCACCCGGTTTTTCTGCGCCGCTTCGAGAATGGCGCGCGTACCGTCTACATTCGAGCGATACATCTCGTTGGGATCGCGCACCCACAGCCGATAGTCTGCGGCGACGTGAAAAACCGTATCGCAACCGGATACTGCATTTTCGAGCGAGGATGCATCGCGGAGATCGCCAGTCGCGGTCTCCGCATTCAGACCTTCGAGGTTTTTGAGATTGCTGGTGGGCCGGACGAGCAGACGCAGCTTGGCGCCGTTGTCGGAAAGAACGCGGGCAACATGAGAGCCGAGGAAGCCGGTGGCGCCGGTGACGAATGCGAGCATTCAGCACTCAGCATTCAGCACCCGGCCAGCATTGTCAAATTGATCGCGGATCACTCAAAGACTTGTCATTCCGAGAACGGCGAGAGCCGTCGGGAATCTGCTGTCGCCGGCAGCGTCTCGGCAGCTGGCAAAAAGCAGATTCCTCCCCTCGCTTGCGCTCGGATCGGAATGACAAGTCCTGAAGATTACTGGATCACCAGCTGATACGTGTCGCTCACGAACGACGAGCTGGTTTCGCCGCCGAACATGATCAGTTGATTCGTGGCTGCGTCGTAGGCCATTCCGTGCGAGTCTGTCGCTGGTGGCGGAGTCTGCGCCGGCGCAGCGAACCAGTTTGCTCCGGTCCACATCCAGGTGTTGGTATCGCCGGAACCTCCGCCGAACATCACGACTGCCTGAACCATCGGATCGTAGGCAGCGGCGGAATAGAAGGTCCAGGGCGGGAGGGTTGACGGGCTGAGCATCGTCCAGTTTGTCCCGTCCCAGGTCCATGTATTTACGGGATTCAAATCTGCGAGTCCGCCGAAGATCACAACGTTCTTGTGATGGTAATCGTTGGCCACAACGGCTGCGCCGCGCGCCCACAATACAGTGGCAGGATTCAACGCCTTCCAGTCGCTTCCGGTCCATTGCCAGGTCGTGTTCTGGTAGAGAAATCCGTCGTAGCCGCCGACCATCTCTGCGCGGCCGCTGACCGGATCTGTGTACAGCATCGGCAACGTCACTGCGGTCGGCAGGGTGGATGGGCTTGCTTGCGTCCAGGTCTGCGCAACTCCGTCCCACAGCCATGTGTCGCCGAGATAGTTGCCGTCGTAACCGCCGAACAGCACGAACTTCTTCATGGTGCGGTCATAGGACATCGCAGCTGCGCTACGTGCCGGCGGCGCGTTCGATGTGTTCACTTGAGTCCAGTCGGTGCCGTTGAAAATCCATGTGTCGTTCAAATATTGGCTTCCATCGAAACCGCCAAACAACACGATGTTATTGGCTGCTTGATCGTAGGCCATCGTCATGTTGACGCGTGCGGAAGGATGATGAGCTGGGTTCAACTTCGTCCACGTTGCGGAAGTTGCAGCGACCACTGCGGGGCAGAACGCAAGCAACGCCATAAAACCGACCGCACGGCTGGCGCAGCTCAACTTTTTCTGATTGGGCATGAGGCTCCTTTTTCTTTTTTGTTGTCTGAGGGGATTGCGAAAAAGCCCGACTGTTATAGCAAAAGGGTTATGGAGGATGCTAGAGACCAGAGGCTCTATTTTCAAAATACGACGTGGTCAGACAAGACATGCTTGTCGTGTCTTATACAACGTTAAAGTTATTTAGGAATGGAGTTGGGAGCTGAAGCGTTGCCCGCGTGCGCTCAAAAAGGAAACGGCCTGAGGCCACTTCCGGCCGCAGGCCCCCAAGTTGGCTGAATATTAGAATCCAGCGGCTAGCGGCTGATTCCCGTTTTTCTCCATGACCTTCGCGTAGGTGGTCAACGCGATCAACGGGAAATATTGTCGGTACAGGTGATACATCAGGTAGAACACGCGCGGGAATCCCGTTCCTGTATAGAACTTCTCATCCCACGAGCCATCTTTGCGCTGCGTCCCCATCAGGTACGCAATGCCACGGGCCACGGAGTCGCTCCGCGTGTCGCCCGCTGCCAGCAAGCCCATGATCGCCCATGCGGTCTGTGAAGGAGTGCTGTCGCCCTGGCCACGGAGATTGGGATCGTCGTATGACCCAACTGTCTCGCCCCAGCCGCCGTCGGGATTCTGAATCATCCGGAGCCATTCGGCTCCCTGCTGAACGCACGGGTCATGCAGATCCATCCCGATTGCTTCCAGCCCGCGCAACACGAGCGCGGTGCCGTAGATATAGTTCACGCCCCATCGGCCGAACCAGCTTCCATCCGGCTCCTGCTCGTTGCGGATGAACTGGATCGCCTTCTTCACGGCCGGATGCTCTTTGGAGTATCCATAGGTCGCGAGCATCTCGAGGATGCGGCCTGTGATGTCGACGGTCGGTGGATCGAGCATGGCGTTGTGATCGGCGAAGGGCACGTACTGGAAGACCATTCGGTCGTTGTCTTTGTCGAATGACGCCCAGCCGCCGTTCTTGCACTGCATGGACAGAATCCAATCGATGGCTCGTTGGACCGACTCGCGCTGATAGCGGCCGTTGGGATGTTCGACGCGGCTCAGCGCCAAGCAAACCATCGCGCTGTCATCGACATCCGGATAGAACTCATTGTTGAACTCGAAGTACCATCCGCCTGGCTGACCTTGCTTATTTTTGACTTTCCAGTCGCCCACATTGCGCACCTGCTTCTGGAGAATCCAATCGGCAACTTTCACCATTCGAGGATCATTGGCGGGCACGCCGGCTTCGCCCAATGCGAATAGCGCGTACGCCGTATCCCAGACTGGCGACATGCAAGGCTGCATGCGGAACGTGTCGTCTTCCTCGATGCCAAGTTTTTCGAACTCGTCCATCGCCCGAATGACCTGCGGATCATCCAACGAATAGCCGAGACAGCGCAACGCGATGATCGAGTTCATGATCGATGGATAAATGGCTCCCAGACCGTCGCTCATCTCGAAGCGTTCCAGAACCCACTTCTCGGCGCTCTTTAGCGCTACGGAACGCAGCGGACGAACATGGACCCGCTCCAGCCAATGCGTCATCCGATCGAGCACCAGGAAGAAGTTCCGCCACGAAACCAGCTTCTTCGCCCAGTGCAGATGCATGCGGGACTTCTGCATGCCGCCGACGAAAAGTTCCTCGACGCCCATTTCGCGCGGAATCTTCTTGAAGGGCTTCTTCGCGTAGCAGATCGAGAGCGGCACCAGGATGGCCCGCGACCATGACGAAATCTCGTAGATGTTGAACCAGAACCAGTTCGGGAACAGAACGATCTCCGGCGGAATTGCCGGCACCGCGTCGTAGTCGTACTGCCCGAAGAAACACAGATAGATCTTGGTGAATGTGTTGACCTCGGTGACGCCGCCCATTTCGAGGATCTTTTTGCGAGCGCGTTCGAGCACCGGATGATCGGCGGTGTATCCGGCCAACTTCAGACCGAAATACGCCTTCACGGAAGCACTGATATTCGACGGTCCACCGTTATAGATGCTCCACCCGCCGTCGTCATTCTGATGGCGAATGATCCAGTTCGCGGCCTTTTGGAACCGTTCCTGGTTCCCCGTTCCCAATAGCGTATGCAGCAGGATGTAGTCCGACTCGAGGGTCGTGTCGGCCTCGAGTTCCCCGCACCAGTAGCCTTCTTCCAGTTGTTCCGAGAAAAGATACTTGCGCGCAGCGGCGATAGCCGCGCTCACGCGACTGCCCAGTTCCTCAATTTTGCCGAAGCGAAGTTCAGGGTTCGAACCAACTGCAGAAGTTCCTATATGGGACTCGGGGGAGTTGTTATCCATGCATTTCTACTCCAAAAAGCCAACTAAACACGAAGACGCGGCCTAGAACTAGTTCGCGCCGGCAGCCGGAGCCGAGGCAATCGCCTCAACAATTTCCGGCGGCAGGCCGAACCTTACGTTTTCAGGCATCACTTCCAACTCCTGCACGTTCTTGAAACCCTTGCCGCGCAGGAAACTTACTGTCTCTTCGACCAGGTGTTCAGGAGCCGAGGCTCCGGCGGTCAGCGCGATTGTCTTCACGCCTTTGAGCCATTCCGGCTCGATGTCATTGCAGCTGTCGATCAGGTGGGCATTGGTACCGAGGTTTCGCGCCACCTCGACCAGTCGATTGGAATTAGAACTATTCTCCGAACCAACGACCAGAAGCAGATCGGACTCGGATGCAACCTGTTTTACGGCGACTTGCCGGTTCTCGGTTGCGTAACAGATATCTTGCGCGGCCGGCCCCTTGATGTTCGGGAACTTCTTCTTTAGCGCTGCGATGATGTCCTTGGTCTCATCCAGACTCAGAGTTGTCTGCGTCAGATACGCCACGCGATTCGGGTCCGGCACATGGAGGTCCGCGACCTGCTCGGGGGTGCCAACAACCTGAGTTACGAGCGGAGCCTCACCCAAAGTTCCAATTACCTCATCGTGATCCTTATGCCCGATCAGGATGAGGGAATATCCTTCCTTGGCGAACTTCACGGCCTCGACGTGGACCTTCGTGACCAGCGGGCAGGTCGCATCGATCACTCGCAGACCGCGCCGGGCGCTGTGCTCGCGTACATCGGGCGAGACGCCATGGGCACTGTAGATGATCCGTTCGCCGTTGGGCACCTCGTCTTCGCTATCGACGAAGATCGCGCCCTTCCCGCGCAGTTCTTCCACCACGAAGCTGTTGTGGACGATCTCCTTGCGCACATAAATCGGCGGCCCAAAAGCCTCAAGGGCAATCCGCACCACGTCGATGGCGCGCACCACTCCAGCGCAAAAACCGCGCGGCTTCAGCAGAAGCAAAGTCTTCTGGTCGCTGCTCGATAGAACTCCACCCACGATATTTATCCGTTCTTCGGACTCCCGGGCACTGGGCCTCGATATAGCTGGAATCCGACCTCTGTCAGTAGGATGCAAACCACCCACGAATGGACCCAAAACGTAGCTAAAGGGTACACGAACCCCATTGTGGCGATACTAATAAACTATAGAAAAGTGCCGTGATGGTCAACGTAAGCCACAGAAATTGCGAGGATTAGCAGCAAACGGCTGATTTCGGCAGCGAGTGGTGCGGTCTAGAACTCGCGCAGCGACACATAGTCCAGCGCTGCGATCCGCCGCTCTTCGAGCAGCTTGATGGTCCGGTCGCAGATTTCGTCCGGACTACCGTTTGCCTCAACTCGCGTCAGTAATCCGAGTTTTCCGTAAAACTCGATCAGCGGTGCCGTGCTCCGGTTGTAGGTTTCCAGGCGGACAGCGATCGCCTCTGGCTTGTCATCCTCCCGCTGGAGCAGCTTCCCACCGCACTTATCGCACACTCCGTCTACTATTGGGGGACGTTCCGTCACGTGATACACAGCCTTGCACTTCCCGCAGGTTCGGCGTCCGCCCAGCCGGGCCACGATCTCTTCAAACGGCAGTTCGTAGCTCACGACCGCGTCCAGGGCAATTCCTTCTTCGGACATCAGCTTCTGCAATGACTCGGCCTGAGCCAAGGTTCGCGGAAAGCCGTCCAGGATGAAACCGCCTGCACACTGCAGGCATTCCCGGCGTTCGCGGACGATGGACCACACTGTTTCATCCGGGACGAGCTGACCGCGCCGCATGTACCCAACTGCTTCGCGTATGGCCGGGCTCTGATCGCATTCCTTCTGTGCGCCGGCTGTCCGAAAAACGTCGCCGGTGGAAAGATGGCAGGCTCCGAGGTGCTGGTTGAGAAGCTCCGCCTGGGTGCCCTTGCCCACGCCCGGAGCGCCCAACAGGACGAGCTTCCAGGCAGATCGATTCACTTGGGGGACGGCCTTGCACGGCTCATTTGGGCCGTTGAGCCACAGACTACGCTCGGGTTTCTGGATACCAGCCATTGCCCGAATCTAGCCGTCGAAACTACCCCTTGCTGTGACAAGAATCACACGTAAGTGGGTATCAAAACACTAACTTCCCGCATGGCCCGGTCGTGCCCCCTCCTCCCCACGCTGTGCCATTGTCATTACTGCAGTAACGTAGCAATCTATGACCGTCGAACAGGCCCCAGGTCCAAGAAGACAATGTTCGAAACCACCCCCAGAACGATGATCGGCACGGCGCAGCGCAGGACCAGCGCCACCAACCAGCAGCCCCGCCGACTGCTGATGGCCCTTCTGATCCTTCTGGTCGCGCTGGTTGTCCTTCTGGTGAAAGATCGCCAGTTCTGGTTCGGTACCGAACAAGCAACGATCGAGTCCGACATGCCCGCCACGGCGGCCGCCGATCAGAGTTCGGCGACAACCGCCACCCGCAAAGCAGCGGTCACCCCACAGAAGAAGCAGGGGCATTCTCCGGTTTCAGCCTCAACCCAAACCGCGCCACAAAATGAAGGCGCTCCGGTCACCGTATCCCGAAGCGTGCTGCCTCCCCTTGATGTTGATGTGATCGCCGGCGACAAGCACCGCAGTGTGCACCCGTCGTCCAGCGCCACTCATGTTGAACTCGAGAAGGCAGCACCGACGACCAATGCTGCCGAGCGCGAGGCACTTCCCGCCGCACCGCAGCCGCAAGCTCAGGTCAGTGCCTCCTATCCAGTGCTGGCCCAGCACATGAACGTGCAGGGATCGGTGGTTCTGCAGGCTGTGATCAGCGCGGAAGGATTGGTTGAGAATCTACGAGTGCTGAGTGGCCCCGGGATCCTGACCGCCGCCGCCCAACAGGCAGTCCGCGAATGGCGATTCAAGCCGGTCGTGCAGAACGGTCACGCAGTAGAGACGCAGGCTCGCATCACGGTCAACTTCTCGATCAAGGTAGCCGACAACTCCGCCAGCACCACGTTGGCTGACAGCCGCGGCTCCGACCTTCTGATCATCAGCCGTTAGCCTTAATCATCTGCTCGGCATGCTTCCTCGAAGTCTCCGTCAGCTTTGCCCCGCTTAACATCCGCGCGACTTCGTCCGTACGGTCCTCGCCCTGAACTTCACGGATGCTGGTTTTGGTGCGCCCACCCGATTCCTTTTTCGCGATCACATAGTGTTGATCGGCAAAGGTCGCGATCTGCGGCAGGTGCGTCACGCATAAGACCTGATTCGAACGCGCCAGCGACTTGAGTTTCTTTCCAACCGCTTCGGCCGCGCGCCCACCGATCCCGGTATCGATTTCGTCAAAAACGAGAGTCTTCTGGGCCCCCCATTTTTCGCGGGGTTTCCGCGAAGACGTGTCCGCGCTGCCGCTGGCTTTGCGGGAAGCGGAGCCTTGCGACTCCACACTGGCCTTCAGCGCCAGCATGACTCGCGACAATTCTCCGCCCGAGGCGATGTGTTCGAGCTGGCGCATCGGTTCGCCCGGATTCGTCGAGATCATGTACACCACCTGATCGAATCCGTGGACTGTCCAGTCGCCCTCCCGCTCCGAACGAGTGACTTCAATACGGAAGGCCGACTTCATCGCGAGGTCGTTGATCTCTGCTTCGACAAGTTTCTCCAGTTTGCGGGCCGCCTCACTGCGCTTCTTCGATAATGCTAGCGCCGCACTCAAATATTGCTCAGCCGCCTTCGCCAGTTCGCCTCGCAACTGCTGTAGGATCTCATCTTTGTTTTCCACTTCCGATAGCTTCCGCGAAACGTCCGCGCCGAAGTGGATGACATCCTCGAGGCCCGGCCCATACTTGCGTTTCAGCCGGTCGAGAACGGCCAGACGGTCCTCAACCTCCGCCAGATGCTCCGGCGAAGCCTGAATCCCACCTGCATAGTCGCGTACGGTCGCGCCGACGTCCTCCACGCTGATTCGTGCCGAATCGAGAGCCGTCAAAGCTTCCTGAAATTTCGGCTCGTACCGCGCCAGATCCTCAACCTGCTTTTGCGCCGCCCGCAGTGACGATGCCGTCGAACTGTTCCCCTCGTAAAGCAGGTCGAACGCATTCATCGCCGCGTTGTAAATCTTCTCCGCGTTTGCAAGCACACGCTTTTCTGATTCCAGACGCTCGTCTTCCCCGCTCTGCAGACGGGCCTCTTCAATTTCCTTCTTCTGGAATGTCCACAGGTCGACGAGTCGCAGGCGGTCCTGCTCTCCGTGCTCCAGTTCGTCAATCCGGGTTCGAAGATCTTTCCATGCCGCGAAGCTCGCCTCGACCACCTCCAACTGATTTCCGGCGAACGCATCGAGCAATTCCAACCGCGCCGCTCCGTCGAAGTTGAGGATGGATTCGTTCTGCGCATGAATGATTGCCAGGTGCGGCGCGAGTAACCGCAGTACGGCAACCGTGGCAGGCTGGTTGTTGACGAAGACTCTTCCCTTGCCTCCAAGCGCGATTTCGCGGCGCAGGATCAGCGATCCGTCGTCGGACTCATCCAGCCCGTTCGCTTCAAGAATCTTCGCCAGGGATTTCTCGTCACCCGCGGATTCGAAAACGGTCGCCACGACCGCCCGCTCGGCGCCCGACCGTACCACGTCGCTTGAAGCCTTCTCACCTAGCAATAACGCCAGCGCATCGATGAGAATCGACTTTCCTGCCCCCGTTTCGCCCGTCAGCAGGTTGAGGCCCGGACCAAACTCCACGACCAGATTGTCGACAACCGCGTAGTTTTCCAGCCGCAGTTCAATCAGCACAGGCAGTCCTGAAAAGCGAAATTTCAGCGCAGCATAGCACGAATTCCGGTGATCCTCCGTGACCTCTGT
>Ga0335079_10011064_pt1 | contig 10275 bp, 10 predicted proteins | sample Lox_Sample_33_FD_206719 | JGI IMG/M metagenome (GOLD analysis project Ga0335079, IMG submission 206719) | Soil microbial communities from Loxahatchee National Wildlife Refuge, Florida, United States - Lox_Sample_3.3 | ecosystem: Environmental > Terrestrial > Soil > Wetlands | place: USA...
GAGGCATCAGCATGATGATCCAATGAGGCAAGGTCTCGCGCAGGTAGAAGGGCACGCCGTGAGGCGGATAAAGCGCGGTCCCGGCTGTGTAGATGTAGGGGCCGGTCAGTTCGCCCTGCTCAACGCGGCGACGGATGGAAAACGTGTCGGCGGGATTCGAGCCGAGATCGATGACCGTGGTGAAACCGCGGCTCAGAAACATGTCGGCCAGTTGCGGGTCGAGCATAGCCGCCGAGTTCCAGTTCGCGTTCGACCACTTGGATTCGGTGAAATGGACATGCGCATTCCAGAAACCTGCGGTGACCACGCAATGATCGCAGGGAACCAGGGTGGCATCGGCAGGCACCTGTACCTGGCTTCCCACGGCGGCAATCAGGCCGTCGCGTACCAGCACGGTGCCGTCGTCGATGGGCGGATCGGCGGGCGAAGTGTAGATCCGTGCATGCTCAATCGCCAGAGTGCCCATCGCCAGCTTCAGGGGCGGATGCGAATTGCGCTGTGGATAGAACTCAAGCAGCCATACTGCGCCGCCGGCAATCAACAGAAGAATTACGAACAACCCAAAAAGACGAAAGAGCCATTTGCGCATGGTCACCTCACCCGCTCAGTGATGATACGCAACCGGGACGGGAGGGTTCAGTGAGACCGCGGTTTGACGCCCCCCGGCTCAGCAAATAGCCTTTGAAGCAGGCGTGCTCCGTCTGCCCGCCTTTCGGAGGATGAAAAAGATGCCTAGAAACTTGCCGGGGAGGCTGCCGATTGCGATGGTCGCCTTCTTGGCCTTGTTTTTAACCTGCGGGATCGGCTTTTCGCAGGACCTGAAGAGTTTCGAGCAGCGAATCACGACGAAAGTGCTGCCCAACGGGCTAACCATTCTGATTTGCGAGCGGCCAGAGGCACCCGTTTTCGCCTACACAACGTTCGTGGATGCGGGCGACGTAAACGATCCTTCCGGTGAAAGCGGACTCGCTCACATGTTTGAGCATCTGGCATTTAAAGGCACAAGCCAGATCGGGACCACCGACTATGCTGCTGAGAAGGTTGCCCTGGACAACATCGAAGCGGCAAACGATGCGCTCGAGGCGGAGAAGCGCAACCCTGCCGGATCCGATCCGAAAAAGATAGAGCAGTTGCAGAGTGCCTTCAATGACGCTCAAAAAGCAGCCCAGAAGTATGTAATCCCAAACCAGTTCACCGACGTGGCAGAGCGGAACGGGGCGCACGGGCTCAACGCAAGTACCGGCCTGGACCAGACGATGTATTTCTGGTCGATGCCGGAGAATCGGCTCGAACTGTGGGCATGGCTTGAAAGCAGCCGGCTCTCTGACGCGGTACCGCGCGAGTTCTATAAAGAGCGCTCGGTTGTACTGGAAGAGCGGCGTATGCGCACGGATTCCAATCCTGAAGGCCGTATGTTTGAACAATTGCTGGCCACCGCGTACGTCGCGCACAACTATGGACGCAGCGGCGTGGGATGGCCGAGCGAAGTCAGCCAGATCACGGCAAGCGAAGCGATGGCATTTCACAGGAAGTACTACATCGGCTCCAATATCGTAGTTGCGGTCGTGGGCGACGTGAGGGCCACCGAGGCCATGCCGATTCTCGAGAAGTATTTCAGCGAAGTTCCAGGCGGGCCCAAGCCGCTGGAGATGACGACCGTGGAACCGAAACAGTTTGCGGAGAAAACCGTGGTCATCAGGGATCCTAGCCAGCCACTTTATGTCGAGGTGTATCACCGCCCTAACTACCAGAGCCCTGATGATGTGGTCTATGACGCGATCAGCGACATTATGTCGAATGGGCGCGTCTCCCGTCTTTATCGCGACATGGTTCGGGACCAGCAGATTGCAGCCGCTGCGGGAGGCGAGAGCGCGGCGCCCGGAATCAAGTATCCAAGCCTGTTTCTCTTCTATGCCTATCCGCTGCCCGGCCACACGTCCAACGAAATGGCAACCGCCATTCACAAGGAGATCGACAGGCTCAAGACGACTGACGTGACAGACGCGGAACTCGCGATGTACAAAACGCGAACCCGTGCCGATCTGCTTCGTGGACTGGCCGATAACCAGGGGCTGGCGAATGCTCTCGCGACGTACCAGACCCGTTTTGGCGATTGGCGCGAGCTCTTCCGTCAGCTTGACCGCGTTGATAAGGTAACCAAGGCCGACATTCGCCGCGTTGCCAATGCTACGTTTGTCGCTTCAAACCGTACCAGTGCGCAGATCGAGACGCAAATGCCCGCGACGCCGGCGAAGAACGATGGAGGCGAAAAGTGAAGATCGGCTCAATAGTTTGTGCCCCGTTTGTTTCTTTGCTGCTTGCGGCACTGATGTTGCCAGCTGCTTCTCCCGCGCAACAGAACCAGCCATGGGAGAAGATTCCGATTCCTCCCTTGCATCCATTCCATCCGCAACAGCCCAAGCGGATTGAACTGAAGAACGGCATAGTGCTCTTCCTCCAGGAAGACCACGAGCTTCCGTTTGTCTCAGGCTCGGTGCTGATTCCCGGGGGTTCGCGGGATGAAGACCCCGCCAAATGCGGCTTGGTCGATCTCTATGGGCAGGCGTGGCGCACCAGCGGGTCCGAGAAGATGAACGGCGATGCGATGGACGACCTGCTCGAATCGAAAGCTGCGCATATCGAGACCGCAGGTGATGATGACTCGACCGCGCTCTCATGGGAATCGCTGAAGGGCGACACTGATCAGGTCTACGACATCGCCATGGACCTGTTGTTCCATCCGAAATTCAACGAGCAGAAGTTGCGCCTGGCCCAGCAGCAGGAGGCAACAGGCATCGTGCGCCGCAACGACGATGTGAATGAAATTGCTGGTCGTGAATCCGACAAGCTTGTTTACGGCGCCGAGAGCCCTTACGGACGCCAGCCCGAGTTGGCCACCATTGCAAAGGTGACGGTGGCTGATCTTCAGGCCTGGCATGATCGCACGATTGGCGGAAAACTCATCATCAGCGTGAGCGGTGACTTTGATTCCGCAGCAATGGAAACCAAACTGCGCGCCAACTTTGAGGGATTACCGCAGGCAAAACCGAACCCTGCGCGCCATGAAGTATTTCCAGGGCCGACACCGGGGGTTTATTTCGTCAACAAGGAAGACGTGAATCAGTCCACCGTCGAGATTGTCGGGCTGGGCACTGTCCGTCACAATCCCGATGTCCCGAGTATCGCGATGATGAACGACGTCTTCGCCGGCGGCTTTGCGAGCAGGCTGTTCCAGAGGGTTCGCACTCAGCTGGGCCTCGCCTATGAAGTGGGCGGCGGCCTGGCCTTTGGCTGGGATCATCCGGCGACATTCGGCGCTGTTGTCGTGACCAAAAGCGGCACGACCGTGGACGCGATTCAGCAGACCTACAAGGTGCTTGATGGACTCGTGGACCAACCATTCACGGAGGAAGAGTTGAAGCGCGCGAAGGACAACATCCTTAATTCCTTCCTGTTCCGTTACGACACCAAGGGCAAAGTGCTGGCGCAGCGAGTCCGGCTCGAGTTCTACGGCTATCCGCCGGACTATCTTGAAACCTACAAGGCAGCGCTCGAAAAGGTAACGGTGGCTGATCTCAATTCGGCGGCAAAGAAATACATTCATCCGGACAAATATGCCGTTCTCGTGGTTGGAAACGGTTCGGAGATCAAGCCTGGGTTGGATGAGTTGAAGATGGGCCCCGTGCACAACATCGACATCACCATTCCCGGAGTTCCGGCTGCCGCAGGCGGCGGAGCGGAGAACTAAGAGTGAGCAAGGAATCAGGAAACGCATTACCATCGAACCATAAACTTGCTGTTGTGATCATGGCCGCCGGAAAAGGCACACGGCTGAAATCGCGCCGGCCCAAAGTGCTGCATGAGATCGGCGGCAAGCCGCTCCTGAGCCACGTTATCGCAACTGCAAACGCGTTGGCCGAAGCCGAAGATATTCACATTGTCATCGGACACCAGGCCGAACGGGTTCGCCAGGCCGTAGGCGAAACCGGCGTTCAATTTGTCGAGCAGAAAGAGCAGCGCGGCACTGGACACGCGATCGCTTGTGCGCGCGAGGCCATTGCGAAATACGAACACATACTGATCCTCTCCGGCGATGTTCCTCTCATCCAGGTGGACACCTTGCAGCATCTGATGACGATGCACCTGGCCGAAGGTGCGGCGATGACGATCCTGACAGCCAAGCCGGAGGATCCAACCGGTTACGGCCGCATCATCCGCCGCTCGCCTGATCTGCCGGAGGTGGATGCAATCGTCGAGCAGCCGTGTTTGAAAGCAGGCCAGGAGTCGATTCGCGAAGTCAACTCCGGAATCTATGCCTTCAAGGTTGCGCCGTTGCTGAAACATCTGGAAAAGCTCAGCAACAAGAACGCCCATGGCGAGTTTTATCTGACCGACATGGCCGGACATCTGCACCGGGCAGGCGAGAAGGTTGCCGCGCTGCTGGCGGCCAGTGCCGAAGAAGTACTCGGGGCAAACACGATTGCGGAGGTTGTCTCGCTTGACGCCCGGCTTCGCGCGGCCACAGCCAATCGCCTGATGGCGAACGGAGTCACGATCTTCAAGCCTGAAACCTGTGTCATCGATGTAGAAGTGGAGATCGAGCCGGATACGATTATCGAGCCCTTCGTGCAGTTGCTGGGAAAGACGAAGATCGGAACAGAGTGTCGGATTCGCTCCTACAGCGTGATTGAGAACTGCACGCTGGGCAATGATGTGGTTATTCGCCAAGGATGTATCCTTGGCGAAAGCTCGGTTGCCGACGGCGCAAGGATCGGGCCTTTTGCACACCTGCGGCCCGGCAGCGAGATAGGGCAAGATGCGCACGTTGGGAATTTTGTCGAGACGAAAAAAGCCAGGCTCGGCAAAGGTGCGAAGGCGAGCCATCTCACCTATCTGGGTGATGCCGAGGTGGGTGCAGGAACGAATATCGGTGCTGGGGTCATCACCTGCAACTACGACGGCACGCACAAGCACCGCACGCGCATCGGCCAGGGAGCATTCGTGGGCAGCGATTCGACCCTTGTTGCACCGGTCGAGATCGGAGATGGAGCGTTTATCGGCGCGGGCTCATGCATCACGCGCGATGTTCCTTCCGGCGCGTTGGCAGTGGGACGATCGCGGCAAATGACCAAAGAGCATTGGGCAGAGACCCGGCGCGCACGCAAGGAAGCGGAGAAGAAATAGTGCTCAAGTTGTGGGAGAGAACAGCGTCGCGAATCGGCTGGACGAATCGAGCGATCGGGCCGTGAAGGTTTTTGAAAGAAAAAATCTGAAAGGAATCCATACCACTTTAGTACTTTGGTACTTCTCCAAGAAGGTCTTGCGCCCCCGGGCCGGGAAGCGTAACTTCTTCATACGTTCTAAGGGTCCTATTTGCTGTGCGCTGCACTGAGAGTGGCTGGACTGCCCTCGATCCCCCTCTGCCGGCCGATCTGCGGAGTGAGGTTCCCGGTATTCTTTGGCGCTCCCGTTCCCGTGATGCTGGAGCTCTCTGCGACGTAAGAGAGCCGTTTTCACCAGTTTGAGAGATACACGTGCCTATAATGAGATTGCCCCGCCGCCGATGGACTGAGCACTGGCGGGAAACCGGGAAGGATACGGGATTGGCGCCAAAGCCAGCACATCCGGATGCGTCCTCGCCAGAGATGTTTCCCGTGCCCAGCGCGGAGGCACGTGTCGGCAAGAAGACGCGCCATGCGGCTCGCATTCTTGTCGTGGACGACGAGGCACACGTTCGCTCCATGATCGCGGCGACCCTCGAACGCCAGGGACACGAGATCACGCTTGCATCCGGAGGGCGCGAAGCCCTCGACGCTCTTGAGCAGAACTCCTTCGAACTGATCCTGACCGACATCGTGATGCAGGATGGCAACGGATTGGCTCTGCTCGAGCACATTCACGCCGAGAATCCGAATCTTCCCATCATCATGGTGACCGCGATCCACGACATCAGCGTGGCTATCGATTCCATGCGGCGCGGCGCCTATGACTACGTCCTGAAGCCCTTTGAACGCGAGCACCTCGTGGCCACCGTGCAACGTGCCATTGAGCACCGCAAGGCTCTGCAGGAGAGCCGCACTTACCAGCAAAACCTGGAGCAGGTGGTACGTGCGCGCACCGAGATGCTGCGCCAGGCCATGGAAGACCTTGAGCACTCCTACGACGTGACGCTCGAGGCACTGGGCGATGCGCTCGATCTCAAGGACTCCGAGACCGAGGGCCATTCCAAGCGCGTAACTGCCTACACGATTGCCCTCGCTCGTGCCATGGGCATCTCGCCAGCCGAGATCAAGGTGATTGCGCGTGGTGCTTTCCTCCACGACATCGGCAAAATGGCCATTCCCGATGAGATTCTGCGCAAACCCGGCAAACTGACAGCCGAAGAGCAGGAGCTCATGCGCGAGCACTGCGCGCGCGGCTACCAGATGCTGCGCAAGATTCCATTCCTCGCTGAGGCCGCAGAAATCGTGTACACGCACCAGGAACACTACGACGGAAGCGGCTACCCCAGCAGGCTGAGGAATTCCGCCATTCCCATCGGGGCGCGAATCTTCGCCGTTGCCGATACGCTTGACGCCATCACCAGCGACAGGCCCTATCGCGTCGCGCGGACCTTCGACGCGGCGCGCGAAGAGATTATCCGCTGCTCGGGAACGCAATTCGATCCCGCAGTTGTCGAGGTCTATCTGAAGATCCCGAATGAGTTGTGGCTCGAGTTGCGCTCGGAAATCACCGGGCAGAACCACCACTTCTCGACCTTCGATATTCCCCATCCACTCAGCGCTCCCAATTCTTGAGATGCGCTCCCGTTTACCACAAGGACGTCGCAAGGATTGCGGCGAGAGCCGATTTGCTGGAAAGCACAAAGAGGTTCTTCACTAGGCGTGCGCAGCACTTTGATGCTCGACGTCGTCCTGGTAGCCGAAAGATCTCGGCAACTCCGCCTCGCTGAATTCAACGCCTTCGGCGGCCAGTTCCCGGGCCGTCTTTTCAAGCGCAGCTCTCTTGGTGATCAACCTGTTCTCGGCCTCTTCCCGATCCGCAGAGGAGGCAAACTCCCCGAAATTTCTAAGATGGGCGAGCTTGCGATCGAAGAGATCAATCTCCTGGTGGATGGATCGAAGGAAGTATTTGTCATGGGGAGGGGAGGGCCTTTTCATAGATACTCCTTTAAGAGAATGAAAGGGCGGTCAAAATGACCGCCCCGTTCCACTGCCGTGTTGTCTCATCTATGCAGGCCGAACGTTTTCAGCCTGAAAACCTTTGGGGCCTTTCACGACATCGAAGGTGACCGCCTGACCTTCCTGAAGACTACGAAATCCATTCGCCTGAATCGCCGAGAAATGCACGAAGACATCCTCGCCGTTGGGACGGCTCAGGAAGCCGAATCCCTTCGCGTCGTTAAACCACTTAACTGTACCTTGTTCCATTTGAAGCTTGTTCCTTTGAACTGATGTCACCGCCGAACACAATTTGGAATTGATTGCGAGTAGGGCGGGAAGCGGAACAGGCAAGAAAGACCAGATCGGATTCTTCGATCTACTTCAGTATATCACGCGTACATCAAACGCCCCTGTGCGCGACCGCAGTCGGTTGTGTATGTCCGCTGGATGCTCTCAGGCCGGCGATGCAGCTTCATGCGATTGGCTGCGCTCATCTCACGTCAAGGCAGAGGAAGTCGCGTTCAGGGGGTGATGAGCAGTGCATCGATTGCAGGAGGAGGAACAATTTCGGGCAATTCACCGATCAGTTCGCGGTTGTTCGCGACCTCAGTAAAGATCCTGTTGATGGTGTCTTCTGTTCGTGTCGATCCCACATGCAACTTGCGCACGGCCCGCATGACCGTAGAAGCCAGAAGAAAACGGTTATGAACCTGCAGATTGGCTGCGTAGACCACATCAGAACGCATGTTGCCCCTCATTTCCCGGTTATGGAGCGTTTGGAACCGTAGCGATGGCTCGCGTGGAGCGGGCAAATGAAACAAGCAGGGCAGGAGTTCTGAAGTGCTGGCCGGCGCTGAGATAGATACCGAGAAAAAGGCCGAAGATCAGGAGGTCGTGCAGTCCTCCCTCATGAGCATACGCTTCCGGGCAGATTCCACCTAATTCGCAAGGGCGAGGTCTGGTGGAGGCGGCGGGAGTCGAACCCGCGTCCGAAATCGCTGTCAGCCGGGAGAATCCATGCTCAGTCCGGTTCCGCATGTTTTCGCCTCAGGCGCTCAGAACGGACAAGATGCGCATGAAGCTAGTCCGATGATCTTATGGCTGCAACACGGACCGAGCCGCAACCACCAGCCTACTGAATGACGTCTGATTCGCAGCCCATAGGCGAAGCCGCGAGAGACGGCTGCTTAGTTAATTAAGCAGCAAGTGCCAGATTGTCGTTGGCAACTTTTGTTTTGCAGGCGATTACGGGTGCCCACACCCCGACATGCCTCCCATGCCGCAATCGATCCCGTCGAAACCGTGACGCCCCCAACGCGACGAACCGGCTATCACTTAGATGTGCCGATTCTTGCTTTCGGTGCGAGCCGGAACGGCTGGCTCGTGCTGCTTCTCTATTGTATGCCTGTGGCCGGTAGCCATTAGCCTTTAACCCGCTCGGGGTGTGGGGGCCTCATCCTCTGCGCGGAAAGTCCGCAGATCAGAGGTTTACAAGAAAGCCACTTTATCAAATTATTCATTCGACGACGTTTAGCCGCCGAAAACTCTACGCCGAATACTCCCAAAAGGGCTTATACTGCCATTCCCGACCAAATCGATTCGGCAATTCCGACGAAAATCGAAGTTAGTCCGCAAGATGGCTCAAGACGCTATTTCTGGCTATGCCGATTGAATTCATTCCGGCTGAAGAACCGTTTCAGGCCGTGCAGAAGGAAGTCTCCCAGAAAAGGCCGCGGCTGCTGATGAATTGAACTACTGCTTTTCGACGTCAATGGTCCTGAACTCGCCGCGCATGATTGCGGCGCGAATCTCGGCCGGAGTCTTACCGTCGCGAGTCAAGCGGTATGCAAGGAAAGCCTCAGCGGCGCAGACATCGCACTCGGTGCCGTGGTAGCCCTCGAAACAACTGCGCAGGCTGGTGTGCCCGAGAGAGCGATCGCAGTGGCAGTAGCATGGCAGCTGATAGAGCACATTGCCGATCTTCGCTGCCTGCTGGTAGACGTGAGTCTGCCACGGATATTGGAAGTGCTCGCCGGTGAGCTTCGCTCCTGAAAGAATTGGCGGCAACGCCGAGATTTTCAACGGTGCCGTGGGGTGATAGGCCGGGACCTCATTGGCCGGGTTCGACCACTGCGCATAGCTGACGGCCGTGATGGCGGAGACGGCGAGACCCAGGAACAGTCGGCGATTGATGATCATGTTCGGCATTCTCTCTCGCTGATTTTAGACGGAGAGAAGGAGAAACGGAATCGTGCGGCGTGCGGATCAACTGGATTAGCGGAGAAGCGAAAACGATTGCGCAGCGGCGGTGTTTCTCACATTTGTAGATCGGCGGCTGGAGAAAAAAGACGGCACGAACGGTTAGCTGTTCGTGCCGGGAGGCCAGTGACGCAAACTACTTCCGGCTCAGGTGCGATCAGATGGGACCGCTCCATCACCGGAATATTTACAAGATACTATAGATTCGATCCGAAGCAAATACAAAAATCTAGATTTTCCCGCGATGCGGGACGAGAAACCATCGGAGATTTCGACGCGTCTAATGCTCGATTTCATTGCCCCAAATCCGAATAGAATTGAATTGCCGAGTGAAATCGAGATGACAAACGGCGTCAAATCATCCAGTTCTGGGTCAGAGGACCCCTACGGTCAGGCTGATCGACGGGGTTCAGATCCCAACAACTGGCTGCGAGTTGGGCTGGTTGCTGCCGCTTCAGCAGTGCTTGGCGGACTGGCGGCCGGATGGTTCTATCGCAAGACGGTATCCCGGCTTCAGGAAGCCGAAAATGAGATTCCGGATTATGGTCCGGAATCTACAGAGGACGGTACGAGAGAGGATTTCTGATTCCTGCGCCGTTCTGTGCACCCGCCGGCTGTTTCTGCGTCAGCTCCGTCTCGAGAATCTCGCACAAAATGTGTCCGGCAAGGATATGCGCCTCCTGAATGCGCGGCAGATCGCTCGAGGGAACTTCAAACAGGAAGTCAGCCGCCTTGGCGATCAATCCTCCCCCCTTTCCCGTAAACGCAACCGTGACGGCACCAACCTTGCGCGCCGCCTCGAGAGCGAGGAAGACGTTTCGGCTGTTGCCGGAGGTGGAGATGGCCACGACAA
>Ga0335079_10011065_pt1 | contig 10275 bp, 11 predicted proteins | sample Lox_Sample_33_FD_206719 | JGI IMG/M metagenome (GOLD analysis project Ga0335079, IMG submission 206719) | Soil microbial communities from Loxahatchee National Wildlife Refuge, Florida, United States - Lox_Sample_3.3 | ecosystem: Environmental > Terrestrial > Soil > Wetlands | place: USA...
AACCCGGGAGTGATCAGAGGGGGGGAGAAATCGAACGTCGTCGCCCAGCACTGCGAACTCGATCTCGAACTCCGTATCCCCTGGGGGTGTGCTATCCCCGCAGTCGTCGAAGAACTTGGCCGTTACGCCCCTCACGGAACGATCACATCAGTAACCAGCCACCAGCCATCCATAACTGATCCTGCATCCCGGATCGTCTCGCGGACGTGCGCGATGGTCCGGGAGGTCTACGGAGGGGAGGTCTTCCCGATCGTCCAGTGGGCAGCAAGTGATGCACGCCACCTGCGACAAGCGGGTTTTCCCGTAGTTGAATATGGCCCTGGAGTGATCTCAACCCTTCACGCAGTGAACGAACACGTGGAGATCAATGCGCTGGAGAAAGCAACGCGGATTTACCAGGGCCTCATGGAACAATATGGAATAAGTGAAAAAGGAAAATAAGGAGAAAACCGTTCACGATTCCTTATCCCGGATAAACTATCCGGTTCACAGGTCCGGGTCCGTATTTAAAATATTATTTTCTTCGGGATTTGATGCGGAGCGAGGCTGCAAATCCACCGATAACACCCCCAACCACTGCAAACGGGGAAACCGGCGAATACGTTGTCTTTTTTGTCATGGTGGCGGTCGTTTCTGCGGTCGCGGTTGCTGCTGAAGCCGGAACTTCTGTAACCTCGGAAGAGGAGGATTCGGCCGGAACCGGTGTGGTGTAAAATGTTCCGATCCGGCTTATTGTCGGTACCGGCGTTATCGTGCCCACTATCTGGTATACCTGACCGTTGCCGGAGGTGGCATTTGCAAGGTTTTGCTGTGCAGCAACGAAATTAGGGTCGATTCCCAGCGCTTTGTTGACTGCCTCCCATGCATCCTGGTACCTTCCGAGAGCCAGATAGGCAGAAGCCTTGTTGTTCCAGAGGGTTGCGTTGGTTACGGTGAGACTCGTCCCATGGTTGAAGGCGGCGAGTGATTCATTATACTTTCCCTGGTCAAGAAGGGAAACGCCATGCCCAGAAATTATTGGTGTCTATGGTTGTGCAGTGCTGGTACGCGACGGCGGCGTCAGCGCTCCGGTCCAGGTTCAGGTACGCCGTGCCCTGGCTACAGTATGCATCGGCATTGTTGGTCTGGTACTGGAAGAGCTTATCATACGCCGCGACTGCTTCTTCCCACCTCCCCAGGCTATACAGGGCGTATGCCTGGGCATTCAGCGCTGTCGCATCGGATCCCCGGAGGGAAAGTGCCTGCTGGGCAACCGTGAGCGCATCGGAATATTCACCGAGACTGTTTAAAGCCGCCGCTTTTCCAGAAAAAGCATCGACATAGTTCTTGTCGAGAGCGATCGCATTATTGAAGTCGCTTACTGCCTCGGCAAAGTTCCCCGCTCCCGCAGCGCTCTGCCCTTTTATGTACCATTCCTGCGCATCCTCTCCATGGACCGCGGTAATGAGCAGCATACTGAAGAGAAGGACTGAAATTACAAGTTTTTTCCTCATATTCTCATGACGACATTTTCTTTTATCGCAGATGAATGTATTGTTCTTTAAAACCGTCGGAACTTCCGCGCTTCTGGCAGGCAAACAGGTTCCCGGATGAAAAGAATAACGGTGAGAGCAAGAACGGCAGCTGTGAGGAACGCCCAGGGGAATCCTGCCCCCCGGGCGATCAGACCTGCGATGAAAGGAAGTATAGTCATGCCAAGGTACCCCGATGTCGAAAAGAGACCCATGATGGCACCCTGGTTACGCATTCCGGAAAGAGCGGCCATCTGGGCAACGATGACGATGCCTGCCACACTCCCAAGAACGACAAACCCAAGAGGGGAGAATAAGGTCAGGACTATCCCCCCCGCCATGAGGACGGCCGACCACCGGATTGCGGGTAACGGTGACCACGACGCTCCCGATATAAGGAGCACGGCAACGATTGTTGAGATGCTCATCACTGCTATCCATATTCCGACCGCTGCGGGCGAAAGCATTGAATATGCTGGATAGATGGAAGAGGCGATGCCGGTGATCCCGATAAGGATGACCGAAGAGTACCAGATCCCGCAGTTGTCCCATACCAGCGGGAATAAGGCTTCCGACTCCTTTGATAGCGTCCTTTCCGGAGATTCAGTTGCCAGTAACGAGAGGCCGGCAGAAAAAGCTGAAATGATGGTGAAGATACGAAGGCCCGGAGACGGGTCTGCAAAGATCGTGTCCAGCCATCCGGCAAGGAACAGTCCGGTAACGAGACCTGTATTGAGCATCGCCATCAGGATCCCGCTCTCCCTGCGGTGTTCGGGTTCGGCATTGGTATACGACATCGCGGCGCTGACAAAGATTCCTGCTCCCAACCCTTCTAGGAGCCGGGCGGCGATCATGAAAAACGGGTCAGTCGTTATCGACATCAGGATTCCCGAGGCGAGCGTTACGAACAGGCCTGCACGGGCAAGAGGAATCCGACCGTACCGGTCCGAGAGGATACCTGCGGGTAGGGTTATGACAAACGCTCCAAGGAAATAAGCGGCATAAACGGCCCCCTGGAGCGCAGAATCAGCTGAGTATGCCGGCAAGACAGGGACAATGGCGTTGGAGAGCGCCATTATCGCGAAGATACCCAGAAAGAGAGGGATCCGGGGCTTCATGAGGTTTTTCAGACCATGCGGTACGTCTCGAGATTCATCGGCGAATGGGTCTGGATATGGTAACGCTTGTAAATGGAGCTTGCGAGATCGATTGTGTTGTTCTCATCTCCGTGAATGCAGAAGATCTTCTCCGGTCGGGGCTGGATCTGCCCGATATAGTTCATGAGCTGCCGCCGGTCCGAGTGGCCTGAGAAACCGTCGATCGTTACAATCTCAAGATTTATCGTAATCGTCCCTTTGCGGCCCATCGGGACCTCCCGCCATCCTTTCTGGATCCGCCGGCCGTAGGTCCCGTCAGCTTGGTAACCAACGAAAACGAGCGCGTTCCGCTCGTCTTGCGCGAGATTCATGAGATATTCCATAACCGGTCCGCCGTTGAGCATGCCGCTTGTCGAAATGATTACGCAGGGATCGCCGGATATAACTTTTTCACGGAGCTCCTGCGAGTCGACCTGGTGAAAGCATTCGGCAAGGAAGGGATTCATCCCTTCGCGGAATATCAGGTTCCGGAGCTCCGTGTTGAGGTATTCGGGGTACGTTGTGTGGATCGCGGTCGCTTCACGGATCATCCCGTCGAGATAGATCTTCACTTTCGGAATCTTGTCCAGGCGCATACCTTCCTCGAGGGCGAGCATCACTTCCTGGGAACGACCTACCGAGAATGCAGGGACGATTACTTTGCCGCCGCGCTGTATCACCGTATTGATCGTCTCGTACAGCCGTGCCTCAGCTTCGGACCGGGGCTGCTGGAAGTCGTTTGACCCGCCGTAAGTACTTTCCATGAAGAGCGCTTCGAGCCGCGGGAACTGATTGACAGCGGGATTGAAGAGACGGCTCTTGCTGTAATTGAAGTCACCGGTGAACGCGATGTTGTACATGCCTTCGCCGATATGGAAGTGCGCGATGGCTGAACCGAGGATGTGGCCGGCATTGTGGAATGTGAGCTTGATGTCCGGGGCGATATCGGTGACACTCCCGTAGTTGAGGGAGATGGAGTGCCGGATATAGGTCTTGACTTCGTTTGAGGAGTACGGCACCTTCCGGTCTTCCTTGTGGATAACGTCGAGATAGTCGAGCTGGAGCATTGCGGAGAGATCGCGGGTGGGAGGTGTCGAATAAACGGGCCCTTCATACCCGTACTTATACAACAGCGGGATCAGGGCGCAGTGGTCCAGATGCGCGTGGGTGAGTACCACCGCATCGAGCTGGGCGAGCGGGTGTATCTCCGGCACGTAGAGGTATGGAGTCCCGTTAGAGTTATCCGGTTTTTCCCCACAGTCGATGAGAACTCTGCTGTTAGGTGTGGTCAGGAGAAACGCCGCCCGGCCGACCTCACGGCAGCAGCCGAGCGTCGTCACGCGGGCCCACTGGTCTTTCTTGGTCGCATCCTTGCCCATCTCTTCTTTCCCCGGAATGTCGCGGTGGATCCGCCTGCCTATGGTCCTTAAGAAGGCTTTCCGCTCCTCATTGGTCACGCGGAGATACTGTCGGATCTGTTTGACCGTCGAGCTTTCTATGGGGGGGGTCCGGACAACCTTGGCAGTCCAGCCGATATGCTTGGTGATCTCCCTGAGTGTCGCACCATTCTTGCCGATAACCACACCTGGTTTCTCGGCTTCGATGAGAACTTCACCGGTATCGGCGTCGAAGAAGATATCGGTGATCCCAGCAGTCTCAGGCACCACCGCCTTGATCTCCGTAAACGCTTTTTCCGGATCTTCGAGTATCGTGGGTCTCACAACAATCCGCTTGCGCAGATCTCGGGCTATGGTCTTGATCAGGTCGGCCTCGTCGGCAAACCGTTTTGGGTCGTCAGTATAGATGACAAGCTCAGGTCCTTCGAATTCGACCTGTGTCACCGTGATGCCGTGAGGCACCTTCTCATTGATTTTATCCTTAAGCTCTCTGAGCCGTTCTTCAATCTGCATAAAAAAGTCGTCCTAAAAAAAGATCAGGCGGGGGTCTTGACAAGATATTTTTTGAGCTCCTCTTCACCCAGCACATGGTATTTTTCCTTTGTGATCACAACAACATAGATTCCTTCGCCGGAACCGGCATCGCGTTTCATCGCCGATGTAAGTCCCCGGACCGCAATGTCAATAGCCTCGTTCTCAGTCATACCTTTGCGGTACCGGTCCTCAAGGACACCATAAGCCATTGGTGATCCTGAGCCCGTCGCCACAATCTCCTCTTCCTTGGTAGCTCCCCCCATGGCATCGACAGAATAGACACTCGGGCCGTTGACATCAACTCCGCCGACAAGGAGCTGGACATAGTAGGGGAAATACCGGTTCTGGTTTAAATAATTCGAAAGGAGCGTTGCTGCGGCACCGACGGTAATCGGGCGGGACCTGCGGATCTGGTAAAGATTGCATTCAACGGTCAGGATCCGGGCGAGCTGCTGGGCATCACCGACACCGCCGGCCGTAGTCATACCGATCCTGTCCGCGATCTGGTAAACTTTCTTCGCCTTCTTGCTGGCGATCATATACCCCATCGTCGCACGCTTTTCCGTGGCGAGTATCACCCCGCCGGCGAAGACCACGCCGATGGTGGTCGTCCCCTTCATGGACTCCTGTATCTCCTGCATATTGGCACCCCTAAAAATGAATGACGCTAAAAATATCTTAAAAGCGCTTTAGGTATTAGATGATATTGGTAAATTTAAAGGTTTTTATCCTTGTCATGCTGTGACGGGCGCTAATCTGCTGACTCTCTGCAGAGCGCACGGATCAGGTCGCGGTCGTAGAGCATACCAACGAGCCGCTTGTCGCCATCGACCACCGGCAGCTGGTCGACCCGTGCACGGCGCATCTTCAGGGCACATTCGCTGACCTCGGCGTTCTGGGGAACGGTGACGACATTCTTCACCATCGCGAGCTTGACAGGGCGATTTGGGAGCTGGACCTTTGAGATGCCGAAACTTATGGTATGGTTGTCCCGGATACTCTCCCACGTCCATTCATCGTCATCGGTACCGTTGGAGAAGTCACTGACCCCGACCGAGTCCTCGATGCTCGTGCAACGGATGAGGTCGCGTTCCGAGAGAATCCCGACGAGCCTGCTCTCTTCGTCGAGGATCGGAATAGAGTCCACGCCGGAGATCTCCATGACCCGTCCTACCACAGGGAGAGGGGTCTCTTCCCAGAGCGCGAACGTCCGGCTTGTATAAGTATCCTTGATCTCTTCCTTGATCTTATTCTGGGCGATTGCGTGAATGATATCGGCAACCGAAAGAAGCCCGATGAGGTGCCCGCCCTCGACCACCGGGAGCCGGCGGATCCTACGGGTCACGAGCATCCGTGCCGCGTCGCGGAGATCGGCATCAGGTTCAATGGTAACCGGTTTGGCGGTCATGAGGAGGCCGAGCTGCGTTTCTTCCGGCTTCCGCAGAAGATCCTTCCGGGTGATGATCCCCACGATCTTTTTGTTCTTGATGACGGGAACGCCGGAGATCCCGGTCCGCTTCAGGATCTTGAGCACATCATCGCGGTTACCCGGGATCTCGACATGGACAACATCCGAAGTCATGTAGTCTTTTACGAGTTTTTCTGTTATGATCTCACCACCATGGTTGTGACGGTGCTATGGGTGACGACAAATGTGCTTACGCTGCCGATGAGAAGGCGATCGGTCTGGCTCTTCCCATGGGAGCCGACTACGATGAGATCGGCCTTCTCCTGTGCAGCAAGGGAAACGATCTCGCTTCCGGCGTGGCCCTGTTTCATATAGGTGGAACTGCCCACACCTTTTGCCGCCGCTGCCAGCTTCGCCTTGTTGAGGCTCTCCTGGCCCTCCTTTTCGAGGACCCGGTACATGAGCTCAACCGTGTTGTCGGCAGGAAGGGAAGAGAAAAGACCCGTTTCCACTACGTAGACGATGTGCAGGCGCGCATTCCAGACCCGCGCCTCATCGACCGCGCGGGCAAATGCACGCTCGCCTGCGTCAGAGCCGTCAATTGCGACAAGGATGTTGGTAAACACTAGTCATCACCCAAAACAAACATGCCTGTTTTATTTAATCTACAAATTAAAAACGTTATTGCCGAAACCAACTGATGCTGCACGCTTCACGAGAGAGGCCACCGGGTCGCTGCTGTATTTTAACGCGGAGAGCGCGGGATCGATTGTAACAAGGTTCGCAGGCGCACCCTCCCTGATGAAGAATGGCAGGCCGCCGAGTGCCGATCCCCGGACTGCAGCCCGGAGGATCTCCGCGGGATCCAGCTTGTACACAACGCTGACAAACGCCATCTCAGAGAACATGTCCGGCGTAACGAACATGACGTTGTCCGTGCCTAGCATCAGGGTGCAGCCCAGCTCCCTCATCAGATTCAGGGGGGGGTGTTCAGCTGACCCCGCAACGCCGAGGGTCCAGTTGGAACGCGGGCACACCGCCACCGGTATACCCCGGTCTGCACATTCACGGATCTGACGCCGCGTCGCATGGGTGGCGTGGACGATCAGATCGGGGTCGAATGCGAGCGCCTCGTCGACATCGTCCGCATCGCGTTCTCCCGCATGAAAGGCGATTCTTTTCCCGGCTTTCCGTGCCGCATCCACCTGGCGTTCAGCGTCCGTGATGTCCCGCACGCTGCTGATCCCGAGACCGTCTCCGTCAGTCTCGCCTCCGTCCCGGCCGAAGATGCATGCCCTGAACGAAAGTCCCTCTGAGGCTTTCCGGAAGGCGGCCACCCCGTCGGAACCCCCCTCGCGGAAATCCGCACACCCGGCCACGCCCCGCCCGATCATCCCTTGCATGCTTGCCCGCATCGCCTGGACGAGGTTCTCGGCCGAAGTGGCTCTCAGGAAACGGTGTTTCAGGCCATCGGGAGGCGTAACGAGCGTTGTGAGATCCCCCCGGGCCCCGCAGTCCATGGCTACCGTATCGCCCAGATGGGTGTGCGCATTGAACAGGGCCGGACAGATCCAGACCCCGGGTGCCCCGGAATTCTCTTCAATTCGGGTGATGATCCCCCGGTCGGTGACAATATCTACCGCCCGGAGCTCGAGCTCCTCGCCGATCAATGCCTTTCCCGAGATTACCTGCGCCCCGGCCATGGTGTGTGGTGACATTTCTTTATATATCGAAAAACGAAATATATTTGCATGGCAAAGAAGCAGGGTGGAAGGTTACTGTCATCAGCAGGTCTTGTCAACTATTACGAGAGCGAAGACCGGCGGGCGATCCATATCAGCCCCATCACCGTCATGGCGGTTGCCGCTGCCATCGGGATCGTTGTTCTCGTCTTCAATATCATGTTCGCAACCCACGCCTGACCTTGGGACATCTTTAACTCACCGGCCCGAAAACAGGTCCCTGCTCATCCATTCTTCAGGCTTACGTGAAGATCGATTGATCCCTCCGGTGAAGATGTGGAATCGTGACCTGCGATCATTCCGTTGTTATAGATTTCGACGGTAAGCGTTCTTCCCGATCCGTCCATTTTCTGGATTGCTGCTTCGACAATCTCATTCTGCGCCGGAACCTGATAGAGGCCTGTACCGGAGCCCAGGATCTCATTCATCCTTCCGGATATGCCTACCGATCCCGAGAAATCGCCGGGGTATACGACCCGGACCCACACCCCTCTCTGGGGTATTGCCGGGGGTGTATTGGTTGTTGTCGGCTGAGGCGGGGTCATTGTTTCCTGCAGGATCGTGGATTCGGTCGAAACCGGTGATGGAACTGTTGTCGTATGCACCGTGGCGGTCTGGACGGGAACCGTTGCTGGAACAGAGGGTGTGATCACCGCCCCCTGGTTCCCTCCGGGAATCCCCGACTTCAAGAAAGTGGTTCCGACCAGGTATCCGCCACCAAGAACAACGGCGATGAAGATGATGACGGTCACCACAACGAAACGCGAAGATCTCCGGCGTTTCCTGGCTAGTGGCACAGGATGGAAACGGTCCGCAAGGGGGGATCTCTTGTACGGCAAGCCTGGTGGAATCCCTGCCGGAAAGACCGTCGGTACATGTTCTTCAGGCGTTGCCGCCCCGCTTGCTGCAGCCTCTCCGGATTCTCCTCCGATACCGGGCGAGGGGTATTCGGGAACCCCCCCGGCCTCCCTGACCCGCTCCCGCACAAGAGCTACTTGTTCTTTGAGCACAGCAACCCATTCATCCCGTTCACGAACCCGCGACTCGCCCGGCCGTTGGATGAAAACGATAATAACAGGTATCGAGGCTCCTCCTCCCTGAGGCGCAGTTACGGACAACGTGATCTCCGGATAACCGGCGCCGCTCTCCCGGGCCAGGACTGTCTCGATGGTGGTCAGGGGAATCGTCTCGGGCCGGAAACGGGGGTTGTCGGTATCCACGAGGATCATGCGCTGGTTCGTAAGGATAACGTCATTCATCACAGACTTGAACCATATCCTGTGCGCTGTCAGGATCATCGATTCGTTCCTGCTCAGGTAGGGGCTTCCCATCGTTCCACGCTCTTAGGGTATGGTAGGCGGTCGATAGCAATATGCTTTCACGGTCCGGAAAGAGCGCAGGCAAGTATCAGGGGTCTCACCCTTGTTCTCCCCGGTCTGATCCGGTAATTACCAATTTGCCCAATCTTCCCGAACCAGCTTGATTGCAGCGATCTCCTTCAGCCACAGAAACCGAAGTCATTGATTCATAAAAGTCCATTGCGGTTCCGGATGGAAAAACGGAAGTCACAGAAACTGCGAACAATCATCAAACCGGGACCGACTTCCGACGATCCTGTCTCTGGCAAAAGGAGTATCTTCCCTTATTTTGCATCCTGTAAGTAGTTCCGGATGAGCGCTCCTTCAATGGATTCGAGCAGCTTGTCGTCCCTGAAGGGCTTTATAAGATACCCGAAGGGCGAGATATCTCTTGCCCTGCCGAGCCGGTCATCGTCAGCATAGGAGGTCAGGAAAATCACCGGGATGTCATGCTCGTTCCGGATAAGCCGCGCGGCCTCAAGGCCGTCAATCATTCCGGTAAGTCCAATATCCATGATGATGAGATCCGGAGGGGATCTTGTAATCTCTGCGACAGCATCTTCACCGGACGCTACCGGATCGCGGACAATGTAACCCGCACCTGCGAGCAGCTCGATGATCCGCAGGGCGATGACCCCGTCGTCCTCCACAACAAGGATCGAAGAACCGGGTAAATCAGTCGTCTTCTTTTCGCCCCATGCCGGAACCCTAGAATCCCCCTGCATGTCGATCTGCCCCCTCTCGACGATGATACCCGACAGGGTATTGATCACGCAGGAGAAGCGGTCATCGATGATAAAGCATTGCCCGGAATATCAGAATACTGTACACGTTCTGCCGGAAGTTTTTACTGAGTCGCAAGAGATACTACGGTCATCCCCCAACGCGTCCCCACCGAAGGACTCTTTATCTACTAACCAGAAACAAAACCACAGACAGGTGTTATTGCCGGATGGAAAGAGAAGATACCGAAAAGGGCGGGGGCCTGCCGGCTGCAGATTTTCCGTTCCATACGGCTGCCGAAGAAGAGGTAATTGCCGCGCTCGGGACGACTCCCCGGGGACTCTCCTCCGAATTTGCGAAGATGCGGCTTGCCGTGGTCGGCCCGAACGATATCGCGCGGATACACCGGCGGCCCGTTGTCATCCAGTATCTCGCTCATTTCAGGAACCTCCTTGTCATCATCCTG
>Ga0335079_10011068_pt1 | contig 10274 bp, 6 predicted proteins | sample Lox_Sample_33_FD_206719 | JGI IMG/M metagenome (GOLD analysis project Ga0335079, IMG submission 206719) | Soil microbial communities from Loxahatchee National Wildlife Refuge, Florida, United States - Lox_Sample_3.3 | ecosystem: Environmental > Terrestrial > Soil > Wetlands | place: USA: Florida...
AATATCTACTAGGGGAAGTATTGAACGTTAAGATGTACTCAAACCTCAAAATTGGAGATTTCGTGTAACAAATTCGACATGAAAAGTGCACCGTTGATCATACTATCGAAGGTGCAGAGTTCAGGATGTATTTTTATTGAAAAATTAAGAAGTTCGTTTCAGTAGTTTTTTTAAGGTATCGAGTTCTTTCTTGTAGTCTGCCCACCGTTCTTCTTTCGGGCGTGCTAGTTGATCTTTCATGTATTGCATTTGCTCTTCTTTCGTTTTGAAGGAATTCAGCTTATCAATCACTGAATCAAGTGAAAGGATAATTAATGTTTCATTTTTCTTTGATTCATTCATGGATAAATGATAGCACACAATTATCACTTGACAATATTCGGGTTGAAATATTTAATGAGCGGCTATTGAGGTGCTTGCATAGTACAGGATTTACATCGCACAGAGTTAGAACCGATTAGAGCTACTGAACTGCCTGTGCAATTATCGCTTCTACGGCTTGAAATGGTTTCTCAGCCAGTCCGTGCCGATGCATTAAGTACTCTGGGCTGTTATAACTGATCCATACCCGTTTTGCTTCATCTTCCCATACAAGCGCCTTCAGAGGTAGATCGATCGCAAGCGAAGGATACCTCTGCATCAGAGGCGTTCCCGCCTTTGGATTGCCAAATATGAGTAAAACCATCGGCCTCATATTTAACCCGACGGCGCTCGCCGCTTCACGCTGATCAATTCGGGCAAATACCATCATCCCTCGCGACTCGATCAAACCCTCTAGTCGTTGCGCTGTTTCAGCGACGCTGCCCCGACTCGGGAGATTGACGATACCTTGTTCTCGCGACGAAGTCATTTTCCCCACCATGTTTCAGCAGACCGTTACTTTCGCCACATCACACTATCCAAGGACTCCGACTTTCTTGTTATCTTCCCTTTGACAGAGCCGGTTTCTGTTATAGAACCACGTCGTTGCGTATCGTAGCCCGCTATCTTTTATCTTGCAACGCTATTTTTCTTCCACCTGTGTAGACAGAAACGTAGGTAGCGTCATATGGGAAATCTGGTCCTGGAGTTCTTCGATCCCGTCGATATGCTGGTCTTCATCAGACAGGATACGATCGAGCACTTCGCGTGTGGCGAAATCGTTCACCTCTCCTGCCAGTTTTATTGCTGCATTGTAAGCTGCGATAGCACCTTCTTCGGCGGCATGGTCATTGGCGAGCTGCTTGGGAATATCGCTGCCGATGCGTATCTCTTTTAAATTTGATACGATGGGAAGGCCTTCGAGAAAGAGTATTCTCCCGATGAGTTTCTCAGCGTGCTTCATCTCGGCAATCGCGCGCTTCTCAAGATGTTTGTGCAGTTTCCCATAGCCCCAGTTCGCACACATTTCGGAATGCACCATATACTGGTTTATGGCGGTCAGTTCATCGGCAAGTAGCGAATTCATCGTCTCGACAAGTTTCTGGTTTCCTTTCATCTGAATATCCTCCTTAGGAATAATATCTAGGTGCAAAATACCCCACAGCTCTAGTGCCTTCTCTTTTTATATATTATTCAAGTTTCGGTTTCGACGTTTGACCGGTCAGGGCGGGCAGAATCGGATATTCGACTTTCGGTTGGACGCCGGAAGTCATCCTCAGGAATCCGACAATCTTAGACGCGTGCAGGCCAAGGCTACGCCAATGGCCTCCAAGGATTAGGGGGCTTCCCGCCCCCCCCTAATAGCCCATCTTTTTAACCTCCTGGCAAGGATAACACTTATTCCGGCGACGAGCCGCGGAGTAATATGTCTTAAATTATATCATGCATTTCCATCTTTATGTAAAACCCAAGTTTTGATTCGAGCGGCGTATTATGGTAGTTGCAAAAAAAACAAAAAAAGTGCTGTTTCAGAACAAGACAAACAGCACCGCGGGTGAAAGGGAATGACGGGCTATTTTGTTCCGATATGCTTTACGCGGATATTGCTGGATCAATAATTCTGGTTGTAACTTACAATTTCACAAAGGCTTAACTGTTGCGGACTTAAGGAAGGATCGATGATAATCTCGTGACACGGCTTTTGCAGTAGCTGTCTACGCTTCACGCACGGAGTCGCCCCGCGTGCATGCAAGACTCGCTTCTGGCTGCTGACCAGGCTTTACCAGGCAGAATTGGGTACCTACAGAATCACTACGAAAGGTTTCGGTTTCTGGTCCACCACCTTTCCCAAGCTTGACCTGGCACGACAGGAAGTAGTCAACGAGAGTTGCGCTTTTCTAAAATTGCGTACTCCACCTACAACAGTGGAACAGACAAATTGTCAACGATATTTAAGTGTTTAGGTTGAAATATGGATAACGACGAGTTCCCACGCCGCGAAGCGGCTGACGTGGAACACAGGTTAATTATTGTCTAAGATTGAGCCAGATCCGCTTCTAATTTGTTATGGTCTGTCTTTTTAAAGATTCCATGATAAGAAAAGGCCTTCTTCAAAATTAGAACTGACAAGAATATAGATGCTATCCAAAGAATGTAATTGACGTAAACCAATTGTGTTATAATTCCGCCGTCGCGAATTGTCTGACCCAACATTACGATTGAGTAGAGTTGAACATAGCGATTCTCGGCCTTCTATAATTCCAGACCTCTCTTATAAGGAAAAGCATAATCAGAGGCATTATCATCTATAACCACCCGCATGGAGGCCGGTATCCGACGTTACAGTGTGCTGAGATTCGAGCACGGATAGGTGACTGATCTATGGTCCAATAGACCCTTGAAGAACGGCTCGTAGGAAAACTATTGCTCAAACTTGATAGCCTTTTTCATAGGTGTCCCTATGAGGTACTGTTAAGATTCATTTGCCGAGCAGGGCCCTGATGCGTATAATGTAGGACTAAAGACGTGAACACATGCTAAATCTCACACGAAAACATTTCTGGTGCGCGATAGCTGCCGGTTTTCTCGCGATCCTGATATTCGCCGTGACCGTCGCTGTCCCGCTCTACCTGAGCTCCGCGGCAGTAAAAAACAAGATACAGACCGCGGTGCAGGAGAAGCTCAGTGGAAAAGTTTCTTACGAAAAGATCGATATCTCCCTGTTCCCCCGGCCGCGAGTGACCATCGAAGGGCTCAGCCTGGCGTATCCCCGCACATTTCGAGGCACGCTCCGGTCCCTCAGCATTGCACCGCAGATTCTTCCCCTTTTCCGAGGCCGCGTGCAGTTTTCAAAGATACGGATACAGGGGCCCGACTTCAGGATCGCCGTGCCTTCAGTGAAAACCGACAAGAAATCCGAGGCCCCGACCCTGGAGGAAACAAAAGAGGACATCCGGTCCGTGCTCGGCTATCTGCAGCTAGTCGGGCCCCGGCTCGTGGTCGAGATGGACAATGGGAAATTCCTCTTGAGGAAAAACCATCGGGATTTTCTGTCCCTCAAGAATGTGACCGTCCATTTCAACGCCCCGCCCGGCGACATGCACTTTCTGGTCAAGGCCGGCACTGACCGATGGGGAGATTTTACCCTGAGCGGCACGTACTCCTTTACCGAAGCGCAAACGGACATCAGGGACTTGACCCTTGCACTGGGCCATTCTTCACTCACGGACTATTCAGCGTTCCTGACCTGGGACCGCGATCCACGCATTGAAATACGCTCGGGCGAGGCCGAGCTCGCGCTGCAGGAAATCTATGAGTGGCTTAAGTCATCGGAGAGCCTGACCCCCTTTATGAAGGAGCTTTCGTCATTAAAGGGCACGCTCGTCATCACGTCCATGAAGGGACAGGGGCTGCTCTCCCAGCCCGAGAAATTGCGCATGCGGCTGACCGGCGAAGCCCGCCGGATCGAACTCTCGTCCCCGAAGCTTCCCGCTCCCGTGATGTTCAACTCCTCGTTTGCCGTCGAGGATAATCTGGTGGAAATAACCGAATTTTCGGCTCGCATGGGATCGTCTTCCCTGTCCCATGTGTCCGCGCTCCTTACTGGTCGGGACGATCCCGTGCTCGAACTCCGGAGCGGCAACGCAACGATAGATATCACCGAGGTCTTTGGCTGGCGCAGGTGGCTTCCGGCATTGGAGCACATTCTGCAGGGAGTTGACAGCCTAGCTGGAAAGTTCACCCTGACCGCGCTCAAGATCAACGGCCGGCTGTACAGGCCCCTGGCATGGAAAGTCATTGCCACCGGCGAGTTTGATCATATTCTTTTTCATGCGCCGGTACTGCCCGGCCCGCTCGGCCTCGTGAAAGGAACGTTCAGTTATGTTCCGGATAAACTCGCCTTCGGCCTGAAGGAAGCCACGATCCTCGACTCGGCCATCACCGGCACCGCGGTGGTGAGTGGCATCACCACGACCGTGAGCAACGTGGACGTTACGCTCGACGGCAGCTCAGGCAGAAAAACCGTTGACTGGGCTTTTGAAAACCTCAAGCTGCCGCCCGAGCTCATGGTCAAGACCCCGCTTGCCCTCTCCGGCGCTCATCTCTTCTGGGAGCGGAACGGGGGCACCTCGTTTTCCGGGACAGCGTCGGTGGCGGACGGGCTGAAGTTCTTCGTGGACCTCTCCCAACAGGGCGCGGACCTGGAGGTCCGCAAGTTCTCGGTCAAGGACCAGGAGACCAAGGCCGCGTTCACCCTGAACTGGCAGAAACAGGCAGCGGACTTCTCCTTCTCCGGTCTTCTCGCGGAGTCCACCCTGAGCAGGATATTCGAGCAGGGGACCTTCGGGAGCGGAACCATGCGGGGCGATCTCCACTCCCTGGTCCGCATTGACCTGCCGCTTAAGTCGCGTATGGAGGGAAGCCTTACGGGCAGCGATTTGTTCGTTCCCTGGGGCATGCCAGTTCCGACCACGGTGAACAAGTTCGTTCTCCACGCCGAGGACGACGTGCTCACCGTAGAATCCGCTGACGTGACGTGGGGAAAGAACCATTACTCCCTGACCGGGGCCGTAACCACCTCGGACGAGGGGCTTGCCTTCAGCATAAAGCTTGCCGCCGATGGGATTGACATCGATACGATCCAGCAGGTCCTGGCGCAGTCAACAAACGGGAAAAAAGCCACCAACGTGGACCAGGCACCGCTCAGGCAGAAGCCGGAGCAGCAGGCTAGGTCCTTTCCCCTGCCGCCCATCCGGGGCGAGTTCACCGCCGACTCGGCGTACGTTAAATACGGACGCTTTACCCTGGCGCCCGCGCATGCAGTCATGACCGTGGAGCCGGGCACGGTAAGCTTGGAGTTCAACAATACGAAGACCTGCGGAGTTGCCCTGACAGGCGCGGTCCTCGTGTCCCGGGAAAGCACGTCGTTCACGTTTACGCCCTCGGCAAAGGCCGAGCCGCTGGAGCCGACCATCGATTGCCTGACCGGCAAGGAGTTGCACATAACCGGCGACTACGACCTGACTGCGAAAATTCAGTCCCACGGTACGGGCACGGATATGCTCTCCGCCCTCGAGGGCCGGGTGGATTTCAAGGCGCGGAAGGGAAAGATCTATCAATTCCCGACGCTCGCGAAGGTACTGTCCGTCCTGAGCGTATTCGAGATCTTTCGCGGACGGGCCCCGGAAATTGGGGGCAACGGCTTCCCCTACAACGCCATGGCCCTGCGGGGGGACATTCATCAGGGCGTCTTCACGATTGAAAAAGCCTATATCGGCGGGAAATCGCTGGACATCATTGCGGAGGGAGAGGTCGATCTGGGAAAGCAGAAGATCGACATGGTCGTGCTCGTGGCGCCTTTCTCATCAATTAACTGGCTTATCAGGCACACGCCAGTCGTCAACACGATTCTGGGGGGCACGCTCATCACGATCCCGACCCGCGTGTCCGGCAATCTCACGAATCCCGACGTCACCGTGCTCTCGCCCACGGCGGTCGGATCGCGGATACTAAATATTTTCACGAACATCATCAAAGCGCCGGTGGAGCTCTTTTCGAAGGAGCCGGAAAAGAAGTGATGCGGAGGTGTCACCCTTCGCGATTCTTGCTTGCTCGTTACTTTACAAACTCTCCGTCAGCTCCTTGCGCGCCCGGAGAGACCTGGGTAAGCTTCGCGCGGACAAAATCAATATTGACGCGCAGTCCGTAAAACTGATCCGCGAATGATGCCGGAACCTTCATCTTATTGACGGCGCGTTCGATATGTTCGAGCTGTCGTTTTATTTCCTCCCCCTGGTCCGCCTGGATCGGCCCGGCGGCCATGCTTTTTTCCAGGACCAGCAGCGCCCGATACCAACGGATGATGCGCAGTCGCATCTGCCAGCGGTAGATCTTCGGGATGCTGCGCACACTCGGTATCAGGATCAGAAGCATCGGCACGAAAACGACGACCACGCGATTCAGCAGGCTCGCGAGCTGGAACGGCATGTAACGGTAGAAAAAGCTTTTGCCGGATTTGTAGTAGCGGACGGCATCGGGGCTGGTGCGGTATTCATTCTCGCGCGGTGAGGGGAATTCGCCGCGTTTGTTGGTCAGCCCTGGGCGCGAGTGCACTTCTGTTGCCGCTTCCAGCAGCAGGTCGGAGAGCGCGGGATTAAGATTGGCCCGGGCGATCAGCTCGACGGTCGGGCTAATCAGGTTGATATCCTGGTCGGGAATCCTCTTCCCGAAGTCGATGCTCCCCTTGGGCAGCACGGTCTTGTTCAGATAACTGATGCGCCGGGTGTACGCGTCGGCCTGCGAAAAATCAAAAAGCTTGATCCCCGGTTTTCTCAGCAGGTCATGCACGAGCCTTGATGATGCCGAATCGCTCATCATGAACGCCGCATCGATCTTGCCCGCAAGCAATGCGGCTGCTGACGCGTCATCGTCCATTTTCAGGAGCTGCGTCGAGCCGCCGGGCTTGATGCCGTTCCGCTCCAGAAGTTCCAGGGCCAGCACCTGGGTGCCCGTGCCGTCTTCACCGATGGCCAACCGCTTCCCGCTTAACTGCGAGAGCGCATCGAGCTGCTTCCCGTCGTGGTAGAAAATAAAGAGCGGTTCATAGAACACGCTGCCCAGGGATACCAGGTTATCGGTTTTCTGTCCCTTGGTCACACCATCTTGCACAAAACCGACATCGACCTGGAAGGCCGGATCATCCAGCCGTTTGAGGTTCTCCAGCGACCCTTCGGACTTCAGAATCTTCAGCGTCACCCCGCTACGCTCTAGGATTTTTGCGTATTGCTCGGCGGTTCTCCGGAAGCGCGTCCCGTCGTCGCCGCTAGTGATGATGATCGTCTTCGGCGGGGCCGAATGGAAGAACCAGAAGACGGCAAAGAGTACGATCAGACCGAAAAAAGCAAGAATGCTGAGCGATACCGCCGGACCGAAGCCGAACATTTCAGCCAGCATTTGTTGGAGCCGTGAAACTGGTTTTTGGTTTTTCATAATAGCCCCCACATAATAGTTATTCACCGCCGAGGCGCAGAGACGCGTAGGTATCGGCCCTTCTTACCTTAAAGACCTGAGGGTCAGATCTATACTGTTTATATTTGCTTGATGGTCAGGTCTTACAGCTAGCGAGTTTAAATCTTATATTCCCTCAACGTCTTCGCCTTCTGAACGGTCCTCCTGGGACCTGCAGTGTTCGATAGTTCTTATCAATTTCAAACGCCATGGAACGACATGGGCACGTCGTATATTTACTTTTTGAAGTGGTCATAGTTTTCGGTTGGCCAACTAGTAATTGTCCAGTTAAGCTCTTAACTGGTAAAGACCTGATCTTCGTTGCTGGCCAGTTTAGCAATAATAATGCCGAGCCGTCAACGAATTTATGCTGGATTTCTGAAGGTTGTCAACAACGGCAGAGGGGTATTTTAAGGGTATTCAATGAAGATTTCTGGATGAAACATAAAATGTTAGGAAAAAGGGTAACTACAACAAGTTAAAGATTTAGTCAACGACAGTTGAGCTTTTTTAAAATTGCGCACTTCACCTACAATCATGTGAGGAAGTTTAGAATTGTGTTGACAGGTAATGGCTTTTAAAGATTGAAGAGCCATGGCCTTCCGGTTAAGATAGCTTTGCCGAAACACATCTTAACCATAGGAGGAAGAACCATGACTCAACAGCAGTATATCATAAACAGAAAGGTGAACATCTTAGCTTTAGGTAGGACGCTCGGTAATATCAGTGAAGCCTGTCGGCGGTTGGGAGTTAGCCGACAACATTATTACGATATCAAGAAAACGATCGAAGAGGAAGGCCTCGACGGCCTTCTGGAGCAGTCTCGACGGTCACCCCGGATCGGCAATCGCGTTCCCATAGAATTCGAACAAAAGGTACCGGACTATTCCCTCCAGTATTCTACCCACGGACAGACCCGGACTGCGAACGAACTGAAGCTGCAAGGGATTGTGATCAGCGCCAGCGGCGTACGAAACATCTGGCTGCGGCATAATCTGCAGATAAAGAGTCTGCGCCTGAAAAGGCTACCTTCCGCCTCCCGGCTTCATGCAGATCGTTACCTCACTGCATGCGGGACTTGGTACTGGGCTGGTGGCTAACCTTTACCCAGGCCGGACTTACACCGGCTAGAATAGATAAGCTTGCTTGGCGCACCCAAGAATGGAAACTTCGTGAGATACAGGAAGGATCGATGATAACTTCGAAAAAAGTAAACTCCACAAATTCGGATTGAAACATACATCTCGCTGTCTCAGGCAAAAACATTAACTACAGGATGAAATTAATAGAATGAAATAGCTTACTCGCTGCTGGATGACCGATACAGACAGCTGCCTTTGCAGCTTACCCTGACAATTTAATTATTCCTTTTCCTGTATTTATGTCAAACAATGCTAGGTAGTCAATGAATTGCTTGAGTGATGTTCTGCCCTCATCCGTCAAATCTGTAAACGCCACCCCTATTACATAGAATGCCTTCTCCTTATTTCCCGCAATCCGGCACGAGACCACTTTACCTATAAAATTAACAGGTTTGTCAGCCTTGAGTGACAAACCCATCGGTATCATACTTTCTGTTCCCAAAGCCTCTTCGGTTTGGATGAGCATACCGCTTAGGCTGATATCTTTCACTTTGAACTGGGCTGGAAAGCTCAGGGTCTTTTCCCGGGGTGTCGTGATAAAAAACCTAACAGATAGCCTCCGATCAACTATCACTAGTGCTTCCTCTTTTTTATGTTTCTCAATCGAATTAATAAGATCGGTGATTTTATTCAGTGGCACATCTTTAAACATCATCCCTGCCGTGTAGATGGGGACCTGTTCCCTATTGCTTCTTTCCTCTATTTTGCTCAATTCGCAACGAACGATAATGCCCTTCACATTGATAGGATCACCCTTTTCGCCCAATGTAATCAAATATTCTTTGCCGACATTCAACCTCCTGTCCGTTTTTAGGGCAATTCCACCTTGACTAATATCGACGATTTCTACTTTTTGAGCGAGGGTCATCTTGCCGTTTATTTCCATAACGTCCAACCTGAATCTCTTATGCTGCCTCTTATCCTGCATCAGATGCTACCTCAAGTTTCTTCATATAAATTCTGGATGAATTCTTTAGGAAACGATAATGGTACAAAATAATAACTTCAAAAGGAAGTTCGTAGCATAAGCTTCGACCGGTAATTCCTAATTTTTTATTTTAACCGTCATTCCGGTTCCACGATCGATTTTTCGCTTCTTATTATCTTTGCCACTTGATCACTACACCTACTTCTGCATTGTTAAGAATTATTTAAAGCTCTTCAAGGGATATAAAGGTTTTTCTTCCTGCGTTGCCACAATCTCGACGATGCCAACAGCAGCATTCTGATCATCATCCCGCCGATAAATGTAATCCACAGAGGTATCCTCTGCCGTTGTCTTGTTCGCGCCGTGCGGGTCCAGATGGCCGAATTGCAGTATTGATCCAGAATGCGGAACACCCGCGTGCGCGGGAAAACCTCTGATAATTGTGTATGAGTCATCTTGGATATTGCTGTACGCTTCGTAATATATTTCTGACATACTTATCCTCTCTTCCTCCAACAACCCCGCTTTGCCTTAGTTCGTTCTTTTATGATGAACCTTCAAAAACCGGCTGTGGCGGAGCGGGTATGAAAAGCTTTGAGAGTAATTTGTTATGGAACGCGTACCATATCGAATCGTACAACACAGTGCGTACTAATACTGTTAAATAACAGTTAACCCATTATCAAAAACTAGATTAATTCCAAAGTTCGATTTGACTCTTTCTATGATCCAGCTTTCCGACTTCCATCTCATTCTAAATGTCATTGTCTCCCAGCCGGTATATTCAATAAATGATTCCCACATACGCGAGATTCGAAGAGCATAATCAGCATTAA
>Ga0335079_10011069_pt1 | contig 10273 bp, 9 predicted proteins | sample Lox_Sample_33_FD_206719 | JGI IMG/M metagenome (GOLD analysis project Ga0335079, IMG submission 206719) | Soil microbial communities from Loxahatchee National Wildlife Refuge, Florida, United States - Lox_Sample_3.3 | ecosystem: Environmental > Terrestrial > Soil > Wetlands | place: USA: Florida...
TGGATTTCAGACCACATCGGCCGCGAAAATGCCATGTTCGCCGCCTTCCTCATCGAAGGTCTGGCTATCTGGGCGTGGCTGCAAACCATCAGCCGCCCGACCATGTTCGTAATTCTCTCCAGTCTGGTTTTCTTTGCCTGGGGCGAAATCTTCTCGCTCTTCCCCTCGATCACTGGCGACCTGTTCGGGCGCAAGTGGGCGACCACGAATTACGGTGTGGTCTACACAGCCAAGGGCACGGCAGCGATTTTCTCCGCGCCGGTTGCCGCCTACGTGATGCTGAAGACTGGTTCCTGGGTACCTGTGTTCTACGTCATGATCGCCTGCGATATTCTCGCTGCCTTCCTGGCGCTGCTCTGGCTGAAGCCGTTGGCCAGGCGCACCATCGCTGCCGCGGAAGCCAGCTTGAATCGTGTGGTCCCGGCCACTCCCCGTGTGTCGGGAGCGGCTTGACCGGGATTTTGGAGGGACCCGACGCATGACAATCCTCGCATGGCAAGGCGCGTCGCCCCACATCAGCCGGAATGGCAGGTGTGGGGCTTTTTTGCGTTGAGGGTGATAATCTTTCCCGGCGCTCTCAGCCTTTGTTCCATTCCCAAGCCTGCGTTGCGCACCGGGAGGCGATCATGAAAGCAACTGCAAAACATGCTGCCACAATTGTCTTATTGGCCATTGCAACCAGCGTCGCGCTTGCGCAACAAGGCGCGACCGACGGTAAACACGCGCCCGGCGGCAAACACTACAGCTTGCCGGCCAGCAAGGAAACGGTGCAGTGGGGCTGGTTCGACGTGAACGAGAAGCCCAAGCTCACCGTCGAATCCGGTGACACGATCTCCATCGAGACCTGGTATCACGCCCTCGATCAGATCAAGCCGAAGTCCACGGATCACACACTCGAAGGTCCGCCGATGGACAAGATCGCCGGCTGGCGGAAGGAAAACGACGGCGGCGGTCCGCACTCGATCACCGGTCCCATCTACGTGAACGGCGCTGAACCTGGCGACACGCTGGAGATTCGCATTCTCAAGATCGTGCCCAAAGAATACGGACAGAACTTCAATTTGCCGGGCAAAGATTTTCCAACCGGCTTGCTGCCCAAGGAGTTTCTGGATGGTTTCGTACGCTACTACAAGTTCGATCTGGCAAAGATGACGACGGAGTTCAAGCCGGGAATCGTGCTTCACCTCAGGCCGTTTCCGGGCGTGATTGCGGTGGCGCCCGATCCCAACGAGCCGAAAGAGAAAGCCGGCCCGCCGATCAAAGACGACAAGGGCCGCACTAGCACGCTGCGTCCATGGAAGAACGGCTCCAACATGGACCTGAACGAGCTCCAAGCCGGATCAATACTCTACCTGCCGGTGTTCGTGAAAGGCGCGCTGATCTGGACCGGCGACTCCCACTGCTTGCAAGGCAACGGCGAAGTGAACCTGGAAGCGATGGAGTGCGCCTACAAAGAGATCGAGATCCAGCCCATCGTGCGTAAGGACATGAAGGTCGAGTGGCCCCAGGCCGAGAACAAGGACTACTGGATCTTCACCGGCTTCGACGAAGACCTATTCGAAGCCATGAAGATCGCCACGCGCAACACCATCGACTGGCTCGCCGCGCAGAAGATCGTGGCCATGGACCGCTATGAGGCTTATGCTCTGACTTCCCTGGTCGCCGATTGCCGGGTCATGGAGGTAGTGGACATCCGCAAGGGCGTCCACTGCATGGTGCCCAAGTCGATCTTCGTGAAGCAAGCGAAGGTGGCGAGCAAGCAGTAGCCATCGCCGGCAATTGTAGAGACGCAGCATGCTGCGTCTCTACGTGTTATATTTCGAGCTTTCCGGGGGACAGACGCCATGCCTCGCATCGTCCGCTGCGGCCTGCTTCAGGCGCGCAATGTTCTTGGGCCCGATCATTCCCTCGCTGAGATCAAAGAGGCCATGACCGAGAAGCACGTCGGCCTGATCGAACAGGCGGCGAAGCAGGGAACCCAGGTGCTATGCCTGCAGGAACTCTTCTACGGTCCGTATTTCTGCGCCGAGCAGGATCCCCGCTGGTACGAGTTGGCGGAGCCGGTTCCCGAAGGGCCCTCCGTGCGCCGCATGCAGGAACTCGCTGCTCGTCATCAGATGGTGATGGTCGTGCCCGTCTACGAAGAGACCATGCCCGGCTTCTACTTCAACACCGCCGCGGTGATCGACGCAGACGGCCGCTATCTCGGCAAGTATCGCAAGCACCACATCCCGCACTGCCATCCGGGATTTTGGGAGAAGTTTTATTTCACGCCCGGCGATCTCGGCTATCCGGTGTTTGAGACCAAGTACGCCAAGGTTGGCGTGTACATCTGCTACGACCGCCATTTTCCTGAAGGCGCGCGGGCTCTGGGCCTGAACGGCGCGGAGATCGTCTTCAATCCTTCGGCCACCGTGGCCGGCCTCTCGGAATATCTCTGGGAGCTGGAACAGCCGGCGCACGCCGTCGCCAACCAGTACTTCATCGCTGCCATCAACCGCGTGGGGGAAGAGAAGCCGTGGAGCATTGGCGAGTTCTACGGCAAGAGCTATTTCTGCAATCCGCGCGGCAAGATTGTTGCCCAGGCCAGCCGCGACAAGGACGAGGTGCTGGTGGCCGACCTCGACCTCGACCTGATCGCGGAAGTGCGCAAGGTGTGGCAGTTCTTCCGCGACCGCCGTCCCGAGACCTACAGTGTTCTCACCGCACAGAGTTCAACCGGCGGCCGTGCTGCGGCCGCAGACTAGGGTTGCCATGACGGGTTTGCCATGACCAAAGAAGAGATCATCCGCAAATATAAGCAGTACCTGTTTCCTTCGGTCACCACCTACTACTCCGAGCCGCTGGTTACCGACCACGGCAGCATGCAGTACGTGTGGGACGTCGACGGCAAGAAATATCTCGACTTCTTCGGCGGGATCGTGACCATCTCCGTCGGCCACGCCAACCCGCGCGTCACGTCCAAGGTCAAGGCGCAGGTCGACAAGATTCAGCATGCCTCGACAGTATTTCCCAACGAAGGCATCGTGTCGCTGGCGGAGAAGATCGCGCGCCTGACGCCAGGCGAGATCAGCCAGAGCTACTTTACCAACAGCGGTACCGAAGCCAACGAGATGGCCATCCAGCTCGCGCGGGCGCATACCGGCAACATCGAGATTATCGCCCTGCGCCACGGATACAGCGGCCGCTCGCAGCTCGCGCAATCGCTCACCGGACAGAACACCTGGCGAGCCTCGCTGCCCGCGGGCTTTGGCGTGGTGCACGCGATGAATCCGTATTGCTATCGCTGCCCGCTGGGCAAGACCTATCCCGATTGCGGCGTGGCCTGCGCCGATGAAGTGGAAGCCGTCATTCAGACTTCAACTTCAGGGCGCATCGCCGGCTTCATCGCCGAGCCGATCCAGGGCGTGGGCGGGTTCATTACGCCGCCGCCGGAGTATTTCAAGATTGTCTTCAAGACCGTGAAGAAGTACGGCGGCGACTTCATCGCCGACGAGGTGCAGACCGGCTGGGGACGCACCGGCCGCAAGTGGTTCGGCATCGAGCAGTGGGAAGTGACGCCCGATATCATTACTGCCGCGAAAGGCCTCGCCAATGGCGCGCCCGTGGGCGCGACGTTTACGCGCCCGGAAATCGCGGCCAGCTTCCGCGGGCTGCAGATTTCCACTTTCGGCGGCAATCCAGTCACTTCAGTCGCGGCCAAGGCCACGCTTGACCTGATCGAAGAAGACAACCTGCTCGAGAACTGCTATGTCGTGGGCAAGCATTTCCGCGAAGGACTGGAAGGACTCAAGGACAAGTATCCCGTCATCGGCGACGTGCGCGGCATGGGCCTGATGCAGGGTATCGAGCTGGTGAAAGACCGCGCCACCAAAGAACCGGCGCCGCAGGAAACCGCGCAGCTCATGGAAGAGGCGCGCCGCGAAGGCCTGCTGATCGGCAAGGGCGGACTGTGGGGCAACGTGATCCGCATGTCGCCGCCGATGAACATTTCGAAAGCCGACGTGGATGAGGCGATTCGCCTGCTCGACCGCGCGCTCGCCGCCGTGGAAGAGAAACGCCATGCGGCGGTGGGAGCACGGTAGCAGCGCCACCCTCTACATTTGTCATCCCGAGCGCAGCGCGACGGAGCGCAGCGACAGAGCGCGAGTCGAGGGACCTTGCGTTTGACAGGAAAACCAAGATCCTTCGCGACCGTTTCCCGCGCCGGAGAGGACGCGCGGGAGCCCACGGTCGCTCAGGATGACAAGGCTCAAATGAATGAGGGTATAGCGCTATCTCGCCGCTTTTGCCGGCCCGAGCTGCGGCACGATCTCCCGCTCGTAGATCCCCAGCGTCTGCTCTTCTTCGCCGCACATAAGATAAATATTGAACTGGGTCACGCCCACCGACGCCAGCTTGCGCAGCTTCTCGCGGTGCGCCTCAACTGTGCCGACCAGGCAGAAGCGGTCTACGACCTCGTCGGAGACGAACTCCGCATTTTCGCTTCCCACCTTGCAGTGGTGCTGATAGTCGTAGGCGCCGCGGTCGCGTACGTAGGATGTCAACGAGGCCGGCAACTCGTGCTCCGGATATTTAGCCAGCAGGTCCACGACGTGGTTTGACACCAGGGCAGGAAACCAGCGCACGTGCTCGCGCGCCGTCTTGAGATCGTCCGCGACCCACACCGGCGCGGCCGCCATCACTTCGATTGACTTCGGATCGCGGCCGGTTTGCTGCGCGCCTTCTTTCACGTGTCCTATACACCACTCAATCAGGTCAGGGTCGGCGAATTGCAGGATGATGCCGTCGGCCACGCGTCCGGCCATGTTCAGAACCTTCGGCCCGTAGCCCGCTACCCACACCGGTGGCGACTGCTTCGACCAGGTCAGGCGCGTGGGCTGGCCGTCGTATTCAATCTCGCGGCCAGCGGTCAACTCGCGGAAAGTCTGGATCGATTGTTCCAACTCTTTCGGAGTGACGGGCTTCTTGCCGAGCACGCGGCGCGAGCTGTCACCGCGTCCGATGCCCAATTGCATGCGTCCATCGGAAATAAGGTTGAGCGTGGCGAAAAGGCTGGCGGTCACGGTGATGTCGCGCACCGCGGGATTGGTTACGCACGGGCCGATACGCATGTGGCGCGTGTTGGCGGCCATCAGCGCCATCAGCGGGTAGGGCTCCATCCACAGCACGTGGGAGTCGAAGATCCACGCGTATTCAAAGCCGGCATGCTCGGCCTGGCGGGTGAGGGAGAGAATGCGCTCCACGGTCATATCCGGCTTGAAGGTGATGCCAAATTTCATGCGTCGCTCACGCGCGGGGAAAAGTGGCCGCAGGATAGCATAGAATCGAGCGGCATCCCGCATGGCGGAGGCGCGAGGAATGGCGTTCGACATCATCATCGCCAACGGCACTGTCGTCACGGCGACGGATACCTATGCAGCCGACGTGGCCATCGAGGCGGGGAAGATCGTCGCCATCGGACTTAGCCTGCCGCGCGAGAACGCCGGCCGGGTGATCGAAGCCGGCGGCAAGTACGTCTTCCCCGGCGGTATCGATGTGCACACCCATCTCGATATGCCCTTCGGCGGCACCACCAGCGCCGACGACTTCGAGACCGGCACGCGCGCTGCCCTGTTCGGCGGAACCACCACGCTCATCGACTTCGCCATCCAGTACAAAGGCCAGTCCCTGCGCACCGCTTTCGACACCTGGATGCAGAAGGCCGCGTCGAAAGCCACCAGCGACTACGCCTTCCATTGCATCATCACCGACCTGCCGGACGCGCAACTGGACGAGATGCCGGCGCTGGTACGCGATGGCGTCAGCAGCTTCAAGCTCTTCATGGCCTATCCCGGCGTGTTCATGCTCGATGATGCTTCGATCTTCAAGGCCTTTCGCAGCGCGGCCAAAATCGGCGCCATGATCTGCATGCATGCCGAGAACGGCGGCGCCATTGACGTGATCGTCAAGCAGGCGCTGGCCGAGGGCAAGACTGGGCCCAAGTATCACGCGCTTACGCGTCCGACAACGGCCGAAGCCGAGGCGACTGCACGCGCCATCGCCCTGGCGGAGATGGCCGGCGCGCCCGTCTACATCGTCCACTTGAGTTGCAACGACGCTCTGGAAAAAGTGCGCGAAGCACGTGATCGCGGATTGCCCGTCTATGCCGAAACCTGCCCTCAATACCTTTATCTGTCGATCGAGAACTTCGACGTCCCAGGCTTCGAGGGCGCAAAGTACGTTTTCACGCCCCCATTACGCGAGAAGTGGCATCAGGAAAAACTGTGGCAGGGCCTACGCAACGACCATCTGCAGGTGGTGTCCACGGACCACTGTCCGTTCTGCTACAAGGAGCAGAAGGAGCTGGGCATCGGCGACTTCACCAAAATTCCTAACGGCGGTCCCGGCATTGAACATCGCATGAGCCTGGTTTACTCGGGCGGTGTGGCGCAGGGACGATTCAGCGTGAACCGCTTCGTCGAGCTGGTCGCGACCACGCCCGCCAAGCTCTTTGGCCTCTATCCACGCAAGGGGACGATCGCGGTCGGCAGTGACGCCGATCTGGTGATCTTCGATCCCAAGCGCCAGCACACCATCAGCGCCAAAACCCACCACATGCGGGTGGATTATTCGATGTTCGAGGGAATTCGAGTCACCGGAATGCCGGACGTGGTGCTGTCACGCGGACGCGTGGTGGTGGAAGGCGAGAAGTTTCTCGGCCGCGCCGGCCAGGGAGAGTTCCTGAAGCGCGCCACGTATGCTGGAATCTAGCGCTTACTTGGATTTCAGTTTCAGCTTGTCCTTGTTATCTTCAAGAAATTTCCGGAGGTCGGCACTGGCGTCGAGCAGGCGAGTCCACTGCTCGTAGTAGAGCGTCACGGGAAAGCGGCCGAGGCCATAGACGCTGACGCCCCCCTTTTCGCCGACTCGGAACTCGAGGCTGCCCGAGCGCGTGCCCTTGCGCTCCAGCTCCGCCAGCTTGGCTTTCAGCTCATCATAGGTAGGTTCTGCCATGGCGCTTCTCCTTCGCGGTTTTCAGGTTGGGATTATAGGACATCGGCCGCAAGCGGGGTTGGCGTTATAAACTGTTGCCATGAATCCGGAGCCCGGGCCCGTCCGCCGCATGAAGACCTATACCGGAGCGACGGGCTACGTGTACCAGTTTTACTTCGTGGGCAAGCGCCCGGCGCCGGCGCCCGACACAGGGGCCACCGAATTTATTTTCGACGTCAGCGCCGATCGCAAGACCACATTTGCCACCAGCGTCTTCCTCAAGCCCGACGCGCTGCGGGCCTGGGATGCCGCGCACGGCCGCCAGCTCACCGAGACCGAGCAGTACGCCGCCGCCAAAATGCGCCTGCTGCGGGCGTTTGATGAAATCGAGGCCATGATCGAGCACGGCCGGCGCCTCGAGATCGACGGCCAAAACATCGAAGAGCTGCTGGAGCCGCTCGGAATCGCTTGATTACACAGTGAGTTGGCCGGAGCGAAGGTGTGATGGCGGTCACAGCCTGTTGTGATTCCACACCTACTGCTCTTCGGACCCGCCCAGCTACTATAATTCGTTGATTCGCCCGCTTTGGGAGCCCCGGGGGTGGGGCCGGCGGGGTGGATAATACAAAAACCTATGCCCCTGTTCTGGTTACGCGTTGCGGTGGGCTTTTACGGCCTGGGACTCGTCTATGCCCTGCTGGCGCTGGTCCGCCGCCACGACATCATCTCGCGCATCATCATGCCGGTGATCGGCATCGGCTTTGTGCTGCACTTCGTCTCGCTTACCGAGCATTACGTGAACGTCGGCCGGCTGATGCCGGATTCGATTCACACCTCCGAATCCCTGCTGGCGTTTCTCATCATGGTTTTCTTCACCGGCGTCTACATCCGCTACCGCACGACGGCGCCGGGAATTTTCGTCTTCCCCCTGGTCTTTCTGCTGACGTTTTCGGCCGCGGTCGGGCTGAAGCCGCCGCAATTTACGTCGCCGGTGCTGCGCAGCGGATGGATCATCGTGCACGTGGCGCTGATCTTTACCGGCTATGCCGCGCTTTTTTTCAGCTTTGCCGCTAGCCTGCTCTATCTGCTGCAGGAGCGGACTCTGAAGTCAAAACGGGGGGGCGGGTTGATGTCGCGGCTGCCCGCGCTCGAAGTCATCGACCAGATGGGCTACCGCTCGCTCCTGCTCGGCTTTCCCTTCATGACCTTCGGAATCGTTGCCGGATCGGTAATTGCGCAGTCGGAGTTCGGAGCGCACTACTTCCTTGATCCCAAGATCGTGCTTTCGCTGCTGATGTATGCCGTCTACATGGTGCTGGTCTACACGCGCTGGAACGCGGGCTGGCGCGGCCGGAAAGCCGCGTATCTTTCCACCTTCGCTTTTCTGGCGGCCATCGTGGCCTGGGCGGCGAATTACGTCAGCGCAGTGCACAGGTTTATCGCCCCATGAACCGCTTCCTGCTCATCGGCGTGAATCACAAGACGGCGCCGGTCGAGGTGCGCGAGCGGCTGGCCATTCCCGAGTCGCGGCTTCCGGAAGCCACCAAGCGTCTGGCCACGCATCCCGGCATTGAGGAAGCAATGATCGTTTCCACCTGCAATCGGGTGGAGATGCTGGCGCGCGCGCAGAACGGCACTGCTGACCTGCGCGGATTTATTCGCGAGTACTTCCAGGTCGAGCCTTGCACGGTGGAGCAGCACCTCTACGAGTATCGCGAGCGCGATGCAGTCCGGCACCTGTTTCGCGTGGCCTCGAGTCTCGATTCCATGGTGGTGGGCGAACCGCAAATTCTCGGACAGGTGAAGGAAGCATACGCGGTAGCGCGCGGCGTGGGCGCCGTCAACTCGCACCTCGACGCGCTGGTCACGCGCGCCTTTGCCGTGGCCAAGCGTGTGCGTTCTGAGACCGCCATTGGGACCTCGGCAGTGTCGGTGGCGTCGGTTGCGGTTGAACTGGCGCAGAAGATTTTCGGCTCGCTCGAAGGCCGCTCTGTCTACCTGATCGGCGCCGGGAAGATGAGTGAGCTGGCGGCGCGGCACTTGCTGGCGCACGGCGCGGCGGGAATTTTCGTGGCCAACCGCACCTACGAAAAGGCGCTGGCGATGGCGGAGCGCTTCCACGGACAGGCTATTCATTTCGACAAGCTCTACGAGACCGCCGACAAAGCCGATATCGTCATCACTTCGACCGGTGCGCCGCACGCGATCTTCCGCCGCGAACACGGCGAGCGCTTCCTGGCCCGGCGCAAGAATCGTCCCATGTTCTTCATCGATATTGCCGTGCCGCGTGACGTGGATCCGGCGATGAACGACCTGGACGGCATCTTCGTCTATGACATCGACGATCTGCAGCAGGTGGCGTCAGCGCACGTGGCTGACCGCAAGAAAGAGGCCGCGCGTGCCGAGCAGATCATCGAGACCGAGGTCGAGCGCTTTGCGGCGCGCGTGCAGACCAGCAACGTGGTGCCCACCATCGTCTCACTGCAGGAGCACCTGGAAAATATTCGCCAGGCGGAAGTCGAGCGCCTGCGCGGACGCTTCGGCCAGACTTCACCCGAGCAGGATGCCGCCATCGAAGCGCTTACCCGCGGCATCATCAACAAGATTCTGCACACACCCATCACTACGCTGAAGAGCGCGGCGCGCGACCAGGGCGAAGGACCGATGGTCGAGCTGATCCGCCGCATCTTCAATCTCCAAGACAAATCGAAAGCCGCCGCGGACGGCTCCAAGGACTAGATGGCCAAGCTGCGTATCGGTTCGCGCGGGTCGCAACTGGCCTTGTGGCAGGCGAACCACGTCTCCAGCCTGCTGCGCGAGCGCGGGCATGAAGTCGAGATCGAAATCATCAAGACCACGGGCGACAAAATCACCGAAGTGGCGCTGGCGCAGGTGGGAACCAAGGGCATGTTCACCAAGGAAATCGAAGAAGCCCTGGCCGAGCGGCGCGTGCACCTGGCGGTTCATAGTTTGAAAGATCTGCCGACCGAGCTGGCGTCCACCTTCACGCTGGCTGCGGTGATGAAGCGGCAGGATCCGCGCGACGTTTTCCTTTCGCTGCGCTACGGCCGGTTCACCGATCTTCCCAAAGGCGGTCGCGTGGGCACGAGCAGCCTGCGCCGGCAGGCGCAGATCAAGTCGGTTCGGCCAGATTTGAACATCTTTCCGCTGCGCGGCAACGTGGACACGCGGCTGCGCAAGCTGGAGAGCGGCGAGTTCGATGCCATCATCCTGGCCGCCGCCGGTCTCAATCGCCTGGAGCGCACCGAGCGTGTGCGCGAAGTTTTGCCGGTCGATG
>Ga0335079_10011071_pt1 | contig 10273 bp, 8 predicted proteins | sample Lox_Sample_33_FD_206719 | JGI IMG/M metagenome (GOLD analysis project Ga0335079, IMG submission 206719) | Soil microbial communities from Loxahatchee National Wildlife Refuge, Florida, United States - Lox_Sample_3.3 | ecosystem: Environmental > Terrestrial > Soil > Wetlands | place: USA: Florida...
ACGGAGACCGAGGACTCCTCCTTGGGCGCGCCAAACAGCCGAGAGGCGCCCCTTGGACACGATCGCGACGTCTGATCGTACGTGATGCGAGCAGCGCGTCGCGATGATTCGACGCTCCGCGTGCGCCGGGTTGGCAGCGTCGCGGAACCTGTCTCGGGAAGGCTCGCGCTTTCCATGCAACCGAGCACCGCTTGGCGCGGACTGCCCGGCGCCATCGATGCGCCGATCTCGGAGGCCCGACGGCGCGGCGCGCTCGGTCCAGGGAGTCGTTCGCCTGGGCTCTGCCCGGTCGGCTTGGCGCGCGTTCCGGCTTCCGTGTTTCGATCATCGGGAAGAAGGCATGGACCGACCGCGTTGTTCCTCCAGAGATGCAAGTGCTGCTCATTCCGAGGCTGATCACGTGCAGCGAGCTAGCTTCCAACTGACTGCTGCCATGGCGATGCTCGTCGCGGCGCTCGTTGCGGGATGCGGTGCGGGCACGACGTCGGTCACAACCAGCCAAGCGTCGGGCGTGGCGACGCCGACCACGAATACGTATAGGGGCCGTGACTATCCGGCGAGGTTCGAGGAGGGCTTTCTGTCGTCCTGCTTCGAAGACTCGTCCAAAGGGCAGTGCGTTTGCGAGCTCGCGTACGTAGAAGCGCACGTCACGTACCAAGTCGTCGTGGAGGAATTTCAAGACAGCACGTTCGTGAGCAGTGCGGCATATCAGCGTGCGACGCAGACTTGCAAGCACGCGTAGCGCGTCCGGCTATATATGCGCTGCTTCATAGAGGGCTAGAAGCGCCGGCGTCAGCGCGTCGCCGAGCTCTGTTCTCAGGACGCCCCTCATCACCAACCCGATCGCGGTCGGGGCCACCGCCGCTCGCCCGGCCTCGGCCCGCGATACCACTTGGACGACAACGACCGAGAGTCCTGGTGAAACGGTGCGCCCTTCGGCGCCGTAAACGGCAGCCACCTGCGAGGGGACCTTGGGAGGCCCCGGCCCGGCAAGCGAGGAGGAACCCGGCGGGACACCAGCGCCCTACGGGCGAGTCCCGCAGCCGTCATCCGAGACTCCCTGGGCGCGGCATCCCTGCCGCTTGATCGCCCGACGGCACCACCTGGCCAGTGCCGCAACCGGTGCACGCCCCGATGGCAGCGCCAGCAGAGCAGTTCGATACCGTCGCGACGCTCGCGCCCCAGCCGGGCATGGGTCCGGTGGTGCACGGACAGCGTGGCCGGCCCTCCGCGGTGGTGCACGGTCAGCGTCGCCGGCCCTCCGCCGTGGAGCACGAGCGGCGTGCCGCACGAGCCGCGACATCTCGGCCAGCGCCTGTCCACACGACTGCCTGATCGCGTCGAAGCGTTCGCGCGCTCGCTGACTCGGGCCGCGCGTGGCCATCCGACGCGCGCCGGCTTGCACGACCACGACCGCGAGGTGGTGCGCGACGATGTCCCTGCACTCACGCGCGATCCGGGCGCGCTCGCGCTGCACCGACCGGTCCGCGAATGCGACCTGCTCGGCGTGCAGCTCTGCCCGCGCTGCGCCAGCCGGTTGACCGGCGAGCCGCGCAGACGCACCAGGTGGCCGGCCCAGAACGGCACCAGGGTGGGGAACAGGATCTTGGCGTTCGGGAACTCAGAGAATCCTCCCCAACCTGCATCGCGACGATCACCGCGGCGATCGCGAAGCGGCGTACGCCCCGCAGCCGTAACTGAGCGCCAACACGGGCACGGCGCCGACGAACCAGTCCTCACCGACATCCGGTGCGAGCAGCACAGCGCCGGCAACCGCCAAGCTGCCGGCAACCGTGACGACTGCCCTGAGCGGGACGCGCCTCGACACGGATGACGAGCCGTCCGCAGGGAGATCAACTTGACACTCCTGCCAGCCAACGAGGCGGGCAAAAGGGATCCGTCCCCAGTGGCTATCGCCCGCAATGGACCTCGGCGACCGGACGCAGGACGGAGCAAATCGTATTCAGCGATGCCGAGGTCTGGCTCGGGAACACGCTGAGCCCCCCGGTGCTGGTCGCATCGGATTGCGGGGGGCTCGTGCTGGTCAGGATCTCTCCGATTCAGCGCTCGGAAAGCGGCCCCCGACTGCTGTTCACCACACCGAAGGAGAAGTCGTCGAGATCCGTTAGCACAGCCGCATCAACACGACGCCAGCGGGCTGCGACTCTTGCCGAACGGAACTCCGACCGCGATCGCCGCGGCCCGTTGCGCGATCGTTGGCATCGGCTTCAGGTTGGCGGTGCCCGCGGCCATGAACGCGCGCGATCTCGGACAAGGACGCCTGATGGCCGCCACGCTGATGATCGCGCTCCCGCTCGGAGGCTCGGCGGGCGGCGCGACCGCCCCGACCCCCTCATCGACGGCCCAACCGACGCAGTCGCGTACCCGCGGTGGAGCGACCGAGCGCTGCGCCGGGTCGTCGAGATTCCTCGGACGCGAGCATGCGCCCGATGGCGGTGGACGACGCCCCACGACGCCACAAGTGCGGGCGGTCAAATCGCCGCGATCGGCGGGGGTCGGTCCGCCCAGGGACGTTCGGCCTCGATCTGCGCAGCGAGTGACAGCAGCGTAGTTTCGCGGTTGGGTCTGCCGACGATTTGGACCGCCAGGGGCAGACCGTGCGATGAGAATCCGGCGGGCACCGACGCCGCCGGCTGACCGGTGACGTTCCAGAGAATGGTGAACGGCACCCATCCGCTCTCCCAGAAATACGTCGCCGTCGCCCCGCGCCCTTCCATGATGCCGGCGGCCACAGCGGGCTCGGACATCATTGGCGTCAGGAGCACGTCGTGATCGTCGAACAGTCTGCCGAGGCGCTCCGCGAGCCTGTCCTGGCCCCGCCGCAGACGCTCCTTGGTGCGGTCGGAGATGAGCGCTCCGGGTCTGGCGAACGCGCGGGTGCGTCGCTCGAGCCGCTGGGGGCGCTCCACGTCAAGCACAAGCTCGCGGACGAACCTGAACATGAGGCCGAGGATCACCGCCGCGTCCTGCGGCCGCATGTCGATCTTCCGTTCGACGACGGTGTGCCCGAGCGAGCCCAGCAGATCCGCAGCGCCGTCCAGGCTCGCGCTGACCTCGCTGCTCAGCTTCCCGGGGGCGCCGACGGGGAAGCCCCTCACGACGCCGACACGCAGGCTCCCCGGATGTGTCCTAGCCGCTTGGGCGAAGCCCGGCGACTGCGTGCTCAGCACGTCGAGCATGACCCCGGTATCCAGAACCGAGCGTGTCACGGTGCCGAACACGACCCACTGCACGCCGTCGGCGAAATGCGGAGTCATCGCCACCCGGTCGCGGTGCGGTTTGAGCCCAAACAGCCCGCAGCACGCGGCCGGGATCCGGATCGACCCGGCGCCGTCAACCGCCAGTGCCGCCGGGACGAGCCCGGCCGCCACGGCGGCCGCCGACCCGCCACTCGAGCCGCCCGGCGTACGCTCCAGGTCCCACGGGTTCCGGGTCACCCCCCAAGTGATCGACTCGGTGAACGGCCACAGCCCGAGCTCGGGCATCTTCGTCTTGCCGATCACGATCGCGCCCGCCGCCCGCAGCCGGCGGACGACCTCGGCATCGGCAGGCGCGGGGGTCGTGTACGCCCCAGTCCCACGGCCGGTGACCTCGCCCGCGATATCGATCTCGTCCTTGATCGCGACCGGGATCCCAATCAGCGGCGCAAAATCGCCCCTGGCCATCCGAGCATCGGCCTCGTCCGCCTGCTGCAGCGCCCGCTCACCATACACCGCGGCGAACGCGTTGAGCTCGCGGTCGATCCGCTCGATCCTGCGAATAGACAACTCGACAAGCTCCCGCGCGGACACCGAACCGCGTCGAACCAGCTCGATCTGACCCGCCACGCCCGCAAACGCCACATCCTCACCCGCCACCCACCGATCCTAACGCCCCCCACGACCCCGTCCAGAACGACGATTCACAACGCGCCGCCTCCCCCTTGCCGGCCGGGTGGGACCCAGAGCGAGAGTCGTGTCGTCGCCCGCCTGTCGGCGACCTATCAGAGCATGCCCTGACGCCAAGCGCCAGACCTCCGCTCCGAGCGAAACCCGCCGCTTCCAGTTCACGAGGCCTGAGCCGTGTCATGGGCTCGCCGTCGTCGCCTCGAGGCTCCTCCTTGCGATCAGCCGGGAACCGTCGCAGAAGTGGCGCGGCGAATCAGGTCCGGCGAGCTCCTTCGTCGCGAAGGAGTCACGGCTGGTCCCTCCGGTCGCCCCTAAAGGTCCGCGCCTTCAAGTCGTCGGGACGTTCGACACCGCCGGCTTGTGATGGGGACGGCCCTGCAGGGATCTAGCCTGTGAGGGATGAAGATCCGCTTCGCCGTCGGCCCTCACGCCGGATCCCTGTCCGCGCCGGACATGGTGGCGTTCGCCGAGTCGCTCGCGGCCACCGGGTTCGACGGGCTGTGGCTGTCCGATCTCCCCGTCGCCCCGGTGCTCGACCCACTGCTCGGGCTGGCGCTCGCCGCCGGCCGGACCAACCGGCTGCATCTCGGCGCCAACCTGGTCCCCCTGGGGCGCAACCCGTTCCTGCTGGCCAAGGAGCTGGCTCAGCTCGATCAGACCTCCGGCGGCCGGCTGCTACTCAGCTTCGTCACCGGCGTCGGCCAGCCGGGGGAGCGCCAGGCGCTCGGGCTCAACGGTGCTCGGCGAGGCGACGTCCTCGAGGAGGTGCTCGGCCTGGTGCGGAGCTGGTGGGCCGGCGAAATTGTTCAGCATCGCTCCGAGCGCTGGACGTTCGATCGCCTGGCGCCGGCCGCTCGGCCGGTCCAGGATCCGCTTGAGGTGTGGTTGGGCGGACGCGGAGCCCAGGCGCTGGACCGGGTCGGGCGGATCGCCGATGGGTGGCTGGGCGCCCAGCTGACCCCGGAAGAGGCCGGATCTGCCCGGGTTCAGATCCAGGAGGCGGCGCGTCGTGTCGGGCGCGAGGTCGACCCCGAACACTTCGGGATGAGCGTCCCCTACGCCCGCGTCGCTCCCGAGCCCGAGCTGCTGGGGCAGCTCGCCGTCCGCCGTCCCGACGTCGACCCAATGGCATTCGTGCCGGTCGGCCGGAACGGACTGCGCGAGTTCGTCGAGCGCTACGTCGACGCCGGCCTGTCGAAGTTCGTAGTCCGCCCACTTGCTCCGGTCGCCTTCTGGGCCGAGGAGGCCGCATGGCTGGGCGACGCCATCCTCGACCTACAGACTTGACGCTGGACTTCGTTCCTCCCCGACAGACGTTGGGGCCGTCATGCGCCTCCGCTTCGCGTGTCCTGAGGCGATCCCCGGTCCGCCGGCGCCTTCCGCACAGCTGTAGCACGTTCCTCGTGTGTGCACACTCGTCCGCACAAGCGCGACGGGGTCGAGGAGTCGCACGGTTTGGTGCGGTTGGGGCTGCCTGCCGCGCCGGCGCCTGCTGGACCATTGCCGCTACGCTGGAGCCAGATGAGCAGATCGGGCGATGGACTGCGTGCTCGCCTGGTGGCTCGTGCGCGCGGGGTGCCGACGGAGCGCCACTGGGAGCGGTCCGCCCTACTCGAGCCGCGTTACGCGCCACGAGTTCCGGAGCTGATCAGCGACGCGGGTGGACTGGCGTTCCATCCAGACGCTCTGGACGGGCCATCCAAGCCGCTTGACCCGAGGGACCCTGCCGTGGGAGCGCTGGCGGCGTGGCTGGAAGGCCGCGCCGGATCGGGTCCGCTGCGCAAGGCCCAGCAACAGTTCGAGCCGCGCCCTTCGTCATCCGCTTTGGAAGGGTGGCGGCTGATCGCGCGGACCGGGGAGGAGGCTCTGTTCGGACTCGGGATGCCGCCGGACCTGGTGATGATCGCGGCGCGGAAGGACGCCCGCCGCGGCACCTGGTCGCGCGCTGATAAGACGGCAGGGCGACCGCTGCGGGTGACCCGCGACGGGATCCGTGCGTCGTCCTGGCGAGTGGACCCCACCTGCGAGCTGCGGGCAGATGACACGACCGTGCGAATACTGGTGACCGAGCAGACGTACGCGGGCGGCAAACGCGCCGACGGGCGGGTGCTTGACCCGGACCTCTACGAAGATGAGCACGAGCTGATCCTGACCATGTTCGTCACGCCGCTCGAGGGCTTCGTAATGCGCACGCCGAACCCGGAGACGCCAGTCCGGGTCGCGCTTTCCCAGCCCGTCGGCAGCCGGGAGCTGATCGACGGCGCGGTGTACGAGCACTCGCGATAGCTCACCACAGGCGCTCAAGATTGCGTCATGCGCTCCAGACAACCGATCGGGGCCGGGTGGAACGAGGAGGCCCACGGCCGTCTCGCGCCCAGGCTCTTTCGGGTTTGGCCGCGTCAGACCGCTGCGTTCCTCCGACGACCCGGCCGACCCGAGCCGACCTATTGCGCAGGCAGACGAGGCGCCGGCTGGGTCAAGTCCATCGCGATTATCCGCACCTTCGCCTTCGACGGCATGACGAACAACAGCGGTGGGAGCCCGGCGAGGTCCGCCTGCCCGCGTGGACCGGAATGGCCTGCGGGCACACCCCACAGCCACCCACGGCTTCTCGGTGGCGAACCTCCGCTTCAACAGCCTCCCGACTCCGCGACTCGGGTTCGGGAAGGGCGAGGCACTAGGACGGTAGAAGCGGATCGCCGCCCGCGAGGACCAGCACTGAACTGCGGGCGCTGCTCAGCTCGTTGCGGACGTCACCGCCGATCACGACGTGGCCGGCCGGTGCGTCCGGCTGCGACCCGACGACGATCAGATCCACCGGCTCTGCGCGGGACTCGCGAAGCGTTGCCCCGAGCTTCGCGGCCAGCGCGCCCGCGGTCTCCCGGGCGACATCGTTCGTCGGGCCGGCAAGCGGCACGGCGATGGATCTGATCGCGCCGTCCAACTGCGTTCGCAGACCGGCGGCGGCGATGGCAACCGCGACCGAGCCACCGTCGAGGAGATGCTGGGCGGACGTGCCGGGCTCGACGTGACCGGGTGTGGTCCGGTAGTCCGAGCCAAACACAACGACCGACGCTCCCTCCCTCTCGGCCAGCTGCTCCAAGCTGTCTCCGGTTGAGGCACCGATGACGACGTGGCGAGTGATGTCCGTATCACCCAACGTTGCGGCGCCTCGCTCCAGCCGTCGCTCAGCGTCATGCTGGGCCACCTCTTCCCGCCGCGGGTCAAACTCACGCGAATGGCGTACATATGCGAGCGCCAACGCGAAACCGGCCCGCGACAGCATCTTGCCCAGCGCAAGCGCGTCGTCATCATTCGGAGTTCCGTCATAAGAGATGATCACATTGGCACCCACGGTCAAAGCATCCTCAGCGACCCCAGTATTACGCACCTACCGGCCGAGCGGATCCTGACCACGTCCCAGATCATCCCCAGCGCGCATCCCGTGCGCGGCGAAGGTAGGTCCACGTCGACAGCGTCGATCAGCAGACCGCCCGCAAGCGCCCCTACGAGCGCCGACCGCAAGTCGCCCGGCATTCCCAACACAACGGCGCAGGCCACAGACCCGCGGGCGACGACTCATCGATCAGCCGGGAGCCAATGCGGAAGTGGCGCGCCGGTGGCTCGGTCGTCGACGATCCAGAAGTCTCGGTCGGCCTCTCAGGTGTGGCTGATCCCATTCCGGGCGGCCTCATCCGCATCGCGACAGGCGTGTCTGCGCTCCTCACCGCCGTTCCGAGAGCCTCGAACCGCACGACCGGGCGCATCTCGGCTTCCGCCGTCGTTGCGTGGAGGCAGTCCGTACGTTGCAAGGACATGACGCACGCAACACGCTCGGCGAGGACGGCGGGGTGTCGCTGATCGGGCACGACCGGAAGCGAGTTGGGGAAGCTCGCTGTTACCCGCGCTCGTATCAATTCTCCCCTGCCAGCCTCTTCAGACATGAACGGACGGTGATCGGACCGTCGACGAACAAAGGACCCCATGTCAGCATTCAGCGTCTTCCGGGCGTGGAGTCGTTCTGGGCGCACGGACACCCAAGCTGCAGGCGCGTCATCGCCAGCCGCTGCGTTCATGGCCGGGGGCGGCTCGCGCTGGTGCTGATGTTGACGATCAGTGCGCTGCACGGATCTGGGACCGTGGACTCCGGAACCAACGTGGCGATCTTCGGCGCCATCGCGACGGCGATCGGAGCTCTGATGGTCGGCCTTCTGAACTATCGCGGACAGAACAGAATCGTTGTTACGACGCGCTTCGGGCAAGCGACAGCACAGCTCGGTGAACAAAATCCGGACGTTCGGGTCGGCGCGATCTATGCGCTGGAGCAGATCATGAAGACGTCGCGCCCCGAGCGACGGGCGATCATCGAGCTGCTGGCGTCATACGTGCTGGCGCACGCACCGTATCCGACTGACAAGCCGATCCGGGATGGGCAGCCTCCGCCCGGAGTGCCCGACGGCGAGCGTCCGCTGAGGGGGTGGGCGCGGGACGTCCAAGCCGCCATGAGTGTGCTCGGGCGACGGCCGCGCACGACCATCCGTGAGTTTCTCCGCGGCGCAGGCAGCGGCGGGCTCCGTGGGGCCTATGCGGCGGCGGCGGTCAACGTGAGCGGGGCGGATCTCCGTGGAGGCGACCTCACCCGGGCGGATCTCGCTCGTACACAGATGTACCAATGCAAGCTGCAGCGTGCGGTGTTGTTCGAGGCGAACCTGTCGAAGGCCAACCTCGCCAACAGCGTCCTCGACAAAGCGGACCTCAAGCAGGCGTATCTGCACAGCACCAACCTCGTCGGCGCATCGCTCCGCGAGGCAGATCTTCGCCGGGCCGACTTACACGGCGCCGACCTACGCAATGCCCGGCTCGAGGGGGCGCTTCTCTCCGATGCGCGGAACCTGGCCAAGGCGGATCTGAGCGGTGCGACGGGCGATCCCAAAACCAGATGGCCGGCGGGCTTCGATCCACAAGGTCACGGCGTCAAGCCATCCGCCCCGCGGCAGGCGTCCAGCGAGTCGCAGGCAACCGGGGACGGCTCGCCGTCCACGCCGTCGTATCGTGCGTGATGCACCGCAGCGCGTTCGACTTGCGGTGTTGTCGCGTTCCGGGTCGCTGGGCTCGGGGAGTACGCCTCCCCGGAAGCGTGCGCAGCGGGTGCCCTCAAGGGAACCGGCGTGGAGATCACCGGCCCGTCAGGACCGCCGCGGGTCAACGACGGAGCACTCATGATTCACTACTGTTTCGCCGCTCGCACGGCGCAAGCAACAGTCGCTGCGCGACGAAGGAGAAGCGAGTCACCGCGGGGGCCGGTGGCGTGGATCTGGGCGAACGCGACCATCCGCTCTGCGATTCACCCGCCCGGATCGGCGCGACCCCGTTATCGCCAACGCGATCGCGCGCACCGATGTCGGGCAGGCAAGAGGGATTGTCCGAGGCCGCGGTCGACGACGGTTGGGGTGGGCGGGCGGAGGCGCGCGGGAACGTTGACGCTGGTGCTGGCATTCGTCGCGAGGCGCGGCTGGCGGACGGTGCCACGGACTCGACCGCCCGCTGGCCACGCGTACGAAACTGCGCCCCGATCCTTGATCACTGGGCTAAAGACAGGAGAAGCGGCGGTGATCATGATGGGCCCCATCGTAACCCTGGGTTCTACCGCTTCGGTGCGCCATGACCCGTGAACGTGCCCACGCCTATCGACGAGTGATCCAGACTCTCAACGAGCTGGGCGCTAGCACGCTGGGCAGCCGGGAGCAGGACATCATCCGCCACGCTGCGGACAGCCTCATCTTCACCCGCGATCTGCTGCAGGACGATGCAGCCAGCGCGGCGCTGCAGGGTGTCGAGCGTCTGTGTCGCGCGCTTGTAGACACCGGTCGCTTGACGCAGACGAGCGCGACGCGTATTGCTAGTGACATCTCACAGTGTGGACCGCCGCCGCCCGCCGAGCTCAAGGCCGCCTGAGCAAAGGTAGGCCGGGCAGAGGAATCGGTCCGTGCCAGCACGTCGCAACGGTGCCGCTAGGGTTGGGGAATGTCGACACGTCCAAGGGCGCGATGTCTCTCGCGGTCCCGGTGTCGGCGCTCACGAAGGCTCCCCCCCGCCCGCGTTCGATGCCGCCGGTCAAGGACGGACAGCTTGCCCGCTCCCGCCTGGAAGCAGGCCTACAACCACACCCGCCCGACCGTGGAGCGCAAGGCGGAAAGGTTCACGCTCACGTACTCGGTTCCGCTTGACTCGACCTCGACGAGCGTTGGGTGTTCGCCGAGCTCGGTGGCGGCCGGAAGCGCGACGCACAGCACGGCGGCGGTGACCGGCGCGGCGACGAGCGGAGCGAGCACACCGGCGGGCACGGGCACAACCGGCGTCGCCAC
>Ga0335079_10011072_pt1 | contig 10272 bp, 9 predicted proteins | sample Lox_Sample_33_FD_206719 | JGI IMG/M metagenome (GOLD analysis project Ga0335079, IMG submission 206719) | Soil microbial communities from Loxahatchee National Wildlife Refuge, Florida, United States - Lox_Sample_3.3 | ecosystem: Environmental > Terrestrial > Soil > Wetlands | place: USA: Florida...
GCGCGCACATAGGTCTTCGCGTGCTGGCTGAAGGTCGAGGCGTACACCAGCTTGATCGCCTCCAATAACTGTTCCAGCCGCACTTGAATGTCGTCATGCTGGTTGGCCAGCATGAAGGTCTCGTAGACCCCGGAGAAAGGCTGATATTGCGAGTCCTCCAGCAAACTCGACGAGCGCACCGCCAGCGGATAATGCACTCCTTCCAGAAATGCCAGAAGGCTGTCGAGCAGGGGAATGGGAAACGAGGCGGTGAGGAACCGGCGTTCGATCTCAGCATCGTCTTCCCCATGCAGTGCGATATCCAGCAGGTTGTTGTCGGCGAGGAAGCGATCGAACACCGCCGTCGTCAGCACCAACGTAGGCGGGACGGCAATGCGAATTCCGGGGAAGCTGCGGTTGATCCTACGTTGTCGGAGCAGGTGGCGGATGAAGGCCAGGCCGCGCGCCTTGCCCCCAAGCGAGCCGCCGCCGATCTGCAGGAAGAACGCTTCCTTCGGTTGAAAGCTGGAAGGATGAAACTCGCCGATCAGGGTCTGGCTCTGCTCGCGGCGATACTCGGCAATGGAAGCGATCAAGTCGCGCCGCAAATTGTCCAGTGTGCCGAAGTCGCTGATCTTGCGCGGGCGCAGCCGCTGCGCCAGCGCGAATTCGGTGCGCGCCATCAGCCAATGCGAGAAGTGATTGCGCTCGGCGTGATAGGCCAGGCTCTGCTCCGGTACGGTCGCCAGCGCCTGCTCCAGCGCGTTCAGGTCCCTGGCCCGCGCCACTTCCGCTCCGCTCTCGGGCAGGTGAAACACGAAATCGCCGAAGCCCATCTCCTCCGTGAACAGGTGCCGCAAGTCGCCCAACAGCGTCGGCGAGCGCTTTTGCAGAAACGAGAAGCCTTCGGCGTAGGCGCGTTCCATGAACTCGGTGCGGCCGGACTGCAGCGCGATGGGCACATCGGGCACGATGCGCCGCACCATGTGCGCCAGCTCGAATCCGGCCTCGGGCGTCAGCTCGCCGCTGCGCGGAAACTCCACGTCCGAGATCACGCCCAGCAGGTAGTCGCGATATTTCAGCACTTCGCGCTCAGCTTCTTCGAAGGTGGAGCACAGCAGGATTTTTGGCCGCGCGCGCATGCGCACCAGCTTGTGCGCCAGGTTCAAGGCGTCGCTCAGCAGTCGCCGCGACTGGCTGATGATCTCGGTGTAGATCACGGGCAGAAACGACGAATAGTAAGTGATGTCGTCCTCCACCATCAGCAGCACCGGCACACTCATGGTGTGCGTATCGTGCAGGACGTTCCGCTTGTCTTCGATGTAGTTGACGATCGAGATCAGGATGCGCGCATTGCCCTGCCAGAGGAAGATGCGGTCGATATCGGTGGCGGGATTGCGCGCCAGGAAGTTCTTGATCTCGCGATGATCGTAGGCGAGCACCATGACCGGCACATCCAGCCCGGCGGCCTTGATTTCGCGCGCCAGTTGCGCGGCGTCCATGTCGGCCAGTTGCAGGTTGGCGACAATCAAATTGAAGCGTGGCTGCGTGCGCGCCAACTGCACCGCTTCGCGGCCACTGGAGACGTGCGTGATGCCGGGCACCTGGTGCAGGTTCAGCTCCAGCGACTCGCCGAGGAGCAGCTCATTGAGTTGGCCGTCCTCGCGCAGGATGAACGAATCGTAGAGGCTGGCGACCAGCAGGATGTCGTTCACGCGGAACGGCATCAGGTTCTCGAAGCCTTCGAAGAGGCGTTCGGAGTGGTGCGCGGGATCGACGATGTGTTGCGTGCCGGCCAAGGCTGATCTACCCCGTCGAATGGCCGCCCCCCGAAGCTCGCGGAGCCGCCGTTGAGAATCGTACACGAGGCCGTCCGCTTCGGCAGTGATGCGCTCTGGAATCCTCCGCCAGAAAACGGGTTTCTTACCTAGACTAGCTGCCGCTTATCTCCATGGACTGGTTCGCCATCATCCCTTTGCCGACGGTAAGAAGCGCACCGCATGGTCATCGCGCGCCTGTATCTGGCGGACAACGCGTGTCAGCTGCAGTTTGTGCCGGCCGATGCCGTGCGGATGGTAGAGGGAGTAGCCGCCGGAACAATCGCGGAAGCTGAACTTGCCGCGTGGCTTCGAAAGAGAATCTCTTATAGGCTACCTGGCTATCTCATCAGTCGCCTGTATCAGGGCACGACTTCAGTCTCTGGATTGGCCGATTCGGCTCCGATTTGTGCTACTTGGACCGTTCACTGAATCCGCTCCAGCTCGGCTACATACAGTGGATTGCCGGGAAACTCCGCTGCCAGGCCGGCCAGCAGGGTGCGGGCGGTCTGGCGGTCCTTGTCGCGCAAGGCGGCGACGGCCAACAGCAGGCGCGCGAAAGGTGCCAAGTAGCGTCCCTTGTCGGCCGTGAGGCGCAACCGGCGCAGGCCTTCCTCTTTGTCGGTTTGGGCACCGGTCATATGCAACAGCCAGCGCACCGGCGCGGCATTGATGCCCAGGATGTAATTTTCCACCCCGACCGCCAGGTAGGCGTCATAGCAAGTAGGATCGATAACCAGAAGCTTCTCGGCGATGATTCGCCCGCTTTTCAGATAACCGAGACTGGCGAGGTTGCGCTTTTCGATCAGTGCGGTGTAGTCGCCCTGCAAGCCGTTGGCCATCACCTGGGCGAAAAGCGCGTTGGGATCATCCGGATGTTGCGCCAAAATCTTGGCGGCAGCGGCGTTGCTGCGCTGCAGCTCGGACTCGAATTGTGTCTTGACCGCGGGGTCGGGTGCGAGCTTCTGGCGCTTCTCGAACCGCTGATCGTCGGTGAACAGGTCCGACTCCAGTATGTGCAAGCGGTCGAACTCGGCAAACAGATAGGCGGCGGCATTGGAGGCATAACCCATGGGGTCTTCCGGATGCGCCTGCTGGTAACCGTGGAAGATGTCATGCGCCGCGGTGAAATCCAGATTGTACATATTCTCGTAGCCGCGCTCCAGGCTCAGCCGTGCTGTCGGGCCGGACGAGGCGGAACTGGCAACGGCCAGCAGCAGTAGTGCGCTTGCCGTTAGGAAGGCTTTACGAAGCAGTCGCGTCAATTTCAGGTGAATCTCCCCCATTTTCCGGGCAGATGAATCCTACGGTATCAGATAAGAATCCCGGGAGGCGACGAAAGTTGCACGATTTTGACCTCGGCTCCGGAAAGTGCTACTAACGGTTCTTATAATAGGGATGTCATGAAACGCCGATCTACCGGGCGTTCGGTCATGATCGCAGGAACTATCCGGCTTGATTTTCCTTTCTTCGCAGCAGCAGATACGCCCGGATCAGCTCGTTCAAATCGCCGTCCAGCACGCGGTCCACATCGCCGATCTCCACACGCGTGCGCAGGTCCTTCACCATGCGATAGGGTTGCAGCACGTAGGAACGGATCTGCGAGCCGAAGTCGATGTCGAGCTTCGAGTCTTCGATCTGCTTGGTTTCGGCGCGCTTCTTTTCCAGTTCGTATTCGTAGAGCCGCGAGCGCAGGATGCTCATCGCCTTCTCGCGGTTCTTGTGCTGCGAGCGCTCGTTCTGGCAGGCGACGACGATGCCGGTGGGAATGTGCGTGATGCGGACGGCCGAATCCGTCGTGTTAACGTGCTGGCCGCCCTTGCCGCCCGAGCGATAAGTATCGACACGAAGGTCTTCGGGCTTGATGTCGATCTGGATGCTCTCGTCGATCTCCGGCGAAACAAAGACGCTGGCAAACGAAGTGTGCCGCCGCTTGGCCTGGTCGAAGGGCGAGATGCGCACCAGTCGATGCACGCCGATTTCGCTCGTCAGCAGGCCGTACGCGTATTCGCCGTTCACGCCGAAGGTCGCTGACTTGATCCCCGCTTCATCGCCGGGCTGATACTCGTATAGCGATGTCGAGAAGCCCTGGCGCTCGGCCCAGCGCAGATACATCCTCATCAGCATCTCGGCCCAGTCCTGCGACTCGGTGCCGCCGGCGCCGGGATGAATCGTCACGATAGCGTTGCGGTCGTCATTCTCGCCGGAGAGCAGCGTCTCCGTCTCCAGCTTGTCGACCAGCGCTTTTAGCTGATCGACTTCGCGCCGCAAATCGGCCGAGACGTCTTCGCCTTCGTGCGCAAGATCGAAGTACGCGTTGATGTCGCCGGAGCGGCGCGCAAGCTCGTCATAGGTGGCGAGCGCGCTCTCCAGCCGCTTCTTCTCGCGCATCACGTGCTGCGATTTTTCCGGGTTCGACCAGAGCGTGGGATCGGAGGTCTGCTTCTCGATTTCTTTCAGCTTTTCGCGCAGGCGAGGCGCGTCAAAGATACTCCTGAAGATCGTGGACCTTGTCGCGGAGTGCGGAATATTCCTGTTCTAGTTCTTCAACCATGTGGTTAGTCGTCCTTTTCGTTGGCAACTAGCAATTCGGGCTTATGTCGGAAAAGCCTCAGAATCCAAAGAAGGAGGCCGAGCACTGCGCCATAGATGAGGGTGTTGAAGGCTACGCTCATCATCCACAACAGCTGCGGATACTCCGATGGATGCGCGCGCAACACCGCGAATATCGCCATCGTGATCACGAAGCCGGGAATGGAAAAAACACCGAGAATACTCGGCCCCACCACCCACATGATAAGAAGGCCTGCGAACGCACAACCTGCGGCCAAGACCAGCACAATCATGAGGCTTCGGCTCATAGAAGCCCTAACTGATATTTCACTTGCTCACCGGCTGAACGCCATCTGCTCCTGCGTCTGCAAGTCGGGCCGGAAGTAGCGCAACAGTAAGCCAGTCAACGTGATTATCGCACACATAAACGGAAACCAATCGCCGTGCCGGGTGTAGAAAGTCGTCGACTCTTCCAACCCATACGCAGCCTGCAGCGCGACCCGCTGGTTGCGCGGCGCCTCGGCGACAATGCGCCCGTACGGATCGATCACGGCCGTCACCCCGTTATTGGTGTCGCGCAGCAGCCAGCGATAGTTCTCCACCGCCCGCATCCTGGCCATATTCAGATGCTGCCGCGGCGCGCCACCTTCGCCGTACCAGCCGTCGTTCGAGATGTTGACGAACACCTCGGCGCCGTTCGCCGCAAACTGTCGCACCTCATTGGGAAAGATGGACTCGTAGCAGATGAACACTCCCACTCTCATGTTGCCAACATCCAGCGGTGCGCGCGATACGCCGCGCGCGAAGGTCCCAATCTGTCGCGTGAGCCCTCCGGCAAAGCTGAACAGCTTCGCGAAGGGCACATATTCGCCGAAGGGGACGAGATGAATCTTGTCGTAGCGCGCGGTCCATGCGCCATTGGGCGCAATCACCGACGCCGAGTTATAGATGTCGGGACGGCGATTGATCTCGCCAGTGTGCTCGATGCCGATCGAACCGGCGATGATGTAGGAGTCGGCCGCGCGCGCCACGTTCGCCAACGTGCTGCGCAGGTGCAGGTCGGTCACCCAGAAGGGCGCAGGCGATTCGGGCCAGAGGATCAGCCCCGGCGAGCCGGGCGCCTCATTCCGCGGGCGGACGCTGAGATCGGCGAGCGAATGCAGTGTCTCGACGAGATAGTCGAGCGACCAATCGTTTTCGAGAATCGGAATGTTGACCTGGACGAGGGTTGCGCCTTGCGAGGTGGGCGAAGCTTCCGGCTTTTCCAGCTTGCTGGCCTGCAATGCGATCGCCGCCGCTACCGCCGCGGTCAGCAACAGCTTCCGCCGCGCGTAGGGCACCAGAAACGCCGCCGCCATTGCCGTATTCACCAGCGCGATTTCGAACGAGAGACCGTACACGCCGGTCACGGTCGCAACGCGCGTGAGCGGGATGTTATCGATTTGCGTGGTGCCCAGCAGATCCCAGGGGAAACCTGTGATGTAGGTGCGCGCCAACTCGACGGCAACCCAAAGAAAGGGCGTGAAGACAAGCGCGCGCAGGCTGAAGCCGTTGCGGCGTGCGGCGATGAGCGCCAGCAGAAGTCCGAACAGCCCGTGATACAGGGCTAAGTAGAGAGCGAACGCAATCAGAAGCAGGACCGAAGTTGCCACGCCCAGCCCGCCATACGAGTGCATGACGTGGTACACCCAGTAGCAACTGCCCAGATACCAGATGATGCCGCTTACGTAGCCCAGCAGAAATCCCTGCCACGCCGTCGCCGGCGCCAGGAACTGGCCGCCATCGGCGAGCACCATCGTCACGTCCTGCTCGCGGCATTTCAGGATGGCGTAAATCAGCGGCGCCAGCGCGATCCAACCGAGAATGTAGAAAGAGAAATTGGGGAAGATCAACACCTGGAGCAGGCCCGAAATGCAAGCAAAAATCCAGGCTCTCAGGCGGATACGTCTCACCCAGCGAGTGTAGCAAAGGGGGATGGACGCAGAGCAAGGCGAGGATTACGAGTTGGCTACATCGGGGAGAGAGCGGCGCCTATGCCCGGCCCGTCCCAATGGTCGGAATCAATATGTGCCTGGCTGAGAACGCTGTAACGTGCCGATTGGAATCTCATGTTTGTTTGCGCACGATGGCGCCGACTTAGTCTGCCGAACGAACTTGACGTGACTTCCCTTCTGTGTGGTCTCAACGAAGCCGTGCCCGTCGGTGAAGCCGGGCGCTAGCCTGGCTTAGTCGGCGGCGGCAGCCTTTGCTGCGGTTGGTTTGCCGCGAATTCAACTACGAGCTCGTCGGCTAATGGATTAAAAGGAAGCTCTCGGCACGACTGAAGTCGTGCCCTTCCCATGCCCTGGTGACTTCCGATTCATGCGGAACACGGAGGGCAGAGGCGAACAGCGAAAGGCGGCCTTTTAACACGCCAGCGAATCGCGCGTGATCTTCAGCCCGTTGAGGTTTCCCAGTACCGTCACGGCAATCAGTTCGGGCCGGAATAGCTCGTTGGCCGAACGCAACAGGTCTTCCTGCGTCACCGACTGGATGCGCTCGATGATCTCGTCCATGCCGACGAAGCGGTCGTAGTACATTTCCTGGCGGGCCAGGTTTGACATGCGAGCCGTGCTCGACTCCAGGCTCAGCATCAGGCTTCCTTTGAGCTGGTCCTTCGCGCGCTTCAGCTCCTCGTCCGCAATCGGATTTTCCTTAAGCTCGCGCAGCTCATGAACGATCGAGCGCACGACCTTGGGCGCGGATTCGCGCGATGTTCCGGCATACACCGATAGCATTCCTGCATCGCGAAACGGATTCAGCTCGGAGAAGATGGAATAGACCAGCCCCTGCTTTTCGCGAATGTTCTGAAACAGCCGCGAGCTCATGCCCCCGCCCAGCAGCGTGTTCAGCACGTACATAACGTAGCGGCGATCGTGGCTGATGGCGTACGAGGGAACGCCCACGCAGATCTGCACTTGCTCCAGCGATTTCTTGTTGCGCAGAATGATGCGCGAGTTGGTCTTCGGCGGTGTGTCATGCCATCCGTTGCCTCCCTTCGGCAGGGCGCCAAACCGCTCGCGGAGCAGATCGCCAAATTCCTTGTGGTCGATATTGCCGGCAGCCGAGATGATCATGTTCCCTGGCGAGAACTTTCCGCCGTAATATGCCAGGATGGCGTCCTGATCGAAACGGCGCACCGTCTCTTTGGTACCCAGAATCGGCTTGCCCAAGGGATGGTCTTTGAAGAAGTTCTGGGTGAAGATCTCATGCACCAGGTAATCGGGATTGTCCTCGTCCATCTTGATCTCTTCCAGAATCACCCCGCGCTCGCGCACAATCTCCTTCACGTCGAAAACCGGGTGCAGAACCATGTCGCTGAGAACATCGACGGCTATGGGCAAATGTTCATCCAATACTTTAATGTTGAAGCAGATGGTCTCTTTGCCCGTGAAGGCGTCCATGTTGCCGCCGATGGAGTCCACCTGCCGCGCAATCTGTTCCGCCGAGCGGTTGCTGGTACCCTTGAAGACCATGTGCTCGACAAAATGAGAAATGCCGTTCACCTGGGCGTCTTCATGGCGGGAGCCGGACTTTACCCAGATTCCCATCGAGACCGAGCGAATGTGGTCCATCCGCTCGGTAAGAACGGTCAATCCGTTAGGAAATACCTCGCGTTGAATATTGCGCGCTTCTTCCACCATGATTGCTGCTCCAAGCGCGATGAGCGCGGTCGCTCAGCTTGAACACTATGAATGGCCTGACCAAATCTCGCGTAAGCGGCGTGGGAACCCGCTGAAACGATTACGCGCAGTTTATCGACGACAAATATGCCCCGAAGCGACGTCGGGCGAACAGGTATCTAACTAGCATATTGGATGCATGAGCGAGCTGCAACATACCGAACTTTTAGGGCTTTCGCTTCAACAACTTAGCGCTCTCGCCGACAGCCTGGGAGAGGCCCCTTACCGCGCCCGGCAACTATTTGACGGATTGTACCGGCAAAGGTGGTCGGAGCTGGAGCAATTTACTCCCTTGCCTTTGCCGTTGCGCCAAGCGCTGCGCGATGCGGGCCATACGGTGGGACGGCCTCGTTTGGAACAGAAGTTCGTCTCCTCCGACGGCACCATTCGCTATCTGCTCGCCTTCGCCGACGGGCAGAGCGTAGAAACCGTGTGGATGCCGGAGGGTGACGGCGGCGAAGCCGGCGATGGCTCCGAGAGCGGTGATGAGGCACTGGCAGGTAGCAGGGGCCGAAAACGAGCGACGATCTGCGTGTCCAGCCAGGTGGGCTGTGCCGTTGATTGCAAGTTTTGCATGACTGCCCTGCTCGGGTTGAAACGGAACCTCAGCGCAGGAGAAATTGTCGGCCAGGTTCTGTCTGTGCTTGCCGACTGTGGCGTTGAACCGAAGCGCGACCGCATCAACCTTGTTTTTATGGGTCAGGGCGAGCCCTTTCTCAACTACGACCATTTCATGCAGGCGGTGCGGCTGCTGGTGGAGGGAGTGGGCATTCCCGAATCTCGCATGACCGTTTCGACTTCAGGAATTGTGCCGCGCATTGTCGATTTTGGCGCCGAGCCTGTGCGGCCCAAGCTCGCGGTCTCGCTCAATGCTCCCAAGGAGGCATTGCGCACGCATCTGATGCCGATTACCAAGAAGTGGACGGTCGAAAAGCTTATTGCCGCGTTGCGCGAGTTCCCGTTGCGCAATCGCGAGCGCTTGACCTTCGAGTACGTTTTGCTGGGAGGCGTGAATGACGAGGTGCAGCATGCGCGTGAGGTGGTCGACTTGGTTCGCGGCCTGCGGGCCAAGGTAAACCTGATCGCCTTGAATCCCGGCCCTGAAATCCCTTTCCGCACTCCGGACCAGGACCGTGTGCTGGCCTTTCAGCGCGTCCTTACGCAAGCTGGGATACCGGCTTTTATTCGACGGCCGCGCGGACGAGACATTTACGCCGCCTGTGGCCAGCTCAAGCACACCACCGAGTTGGTACAACTCCAGCCGTAGTGCCCGCAGCCAGACTCATCCCACGCTTCCCTTTTTCGCCGCTTTGGCGCAGTGTTTTGCCACCCGGGTATCCGGACCGGTCAAGTCGAAGTCATGCATCATATGGGGTACCGGCGTTGCGACATAGAATCGCACTTCCTCCTTGCAGAGCCTGCACGGCGGAAACTCTTCGCCTTGAATTGCTACCACTTCGTGCCGCGGACGATGCAGTTCATGCACGGCGGTGTAAATGCCGGATGTAGGTACAATCTGTCCCGGTCTGTAAGCTTGTCGTTTGCCGTCGTTGGGAAGCTTCATGATCTGACGTGCGCGGCTGATCTCGCGCGCTACGGCCCAGAGAGGCCGAGGCCGCCATGCTAACGGGCACGACATCGTGTCGGGTCTCCGCAGTTCTCGCCCGCGCGGTCGACCGGCAGTTCGCCCCCCGTTGCCCCTGCTACCCTGATCCCACCCTGTGATGCTGTTATCTCGCAGCCGGTTGTCATCGCTGCTGCCAAGAAAGATAACACCACATGCACGGTGCACAGCAGTGAAATCTCTTGCACTCATGATGCGAACAGGCTCGGGAACAACATCGCTGCGGCTGCTCGCATCTATTCTCTGGCGATGGAAATGAACAAAACCGCAAGCAAAGTCTCGCGGATTAATCGCTACGTGCAGTTGTTGTGCGGAATGTACAGCCGAATCGCGCGCCAGCTTGGGGTCGATCGATCCTATGTCAGCCGCGTGGCCCGGGGAGAGCGGCGCTCGGAAGCCGTCGAGCATGCATTAACCACCGAATTCGATCGCATCACGGATGAGGCGAGAGGCTAGAGCGTTTCTAATTTAAGTATATACAGTTTTATGGGATAATGATCCCGCCGTTAGGGAGGCGGCGGGGATGCATTCCTACTCTCAAGACCTGCGGGATCGGGTGCTGTGGGCGTTGGAGCGC
>Ga0335079_10011075_pt1 | contig 10270 bp, 4 predicted proteins | sample Lox_Sample_33_FD_206719 | JGI IMG/M metagenome (GOLD analysis project Ga0335079, IMG submission 206719) | Soil microbial communities from Loxahatchee National Wildlife Refuge, Florida, United States - Lox_Sample_3.3 | ecosystem: Environmental > Terrestrial > Soil > Wetlands | place: USA: Florida...
CGTTTTGGGCGTGCTCGATTTCCCGCTCGATGAATGCCTCCAGGCGCGAGCGCAGGTTGACCGGAGCGACCAGCAGCTTGCGATAGTCGGTTTTGGCGGAGTAGCCGGTGAGGTAGTTGAACAGGTCCGCCGCGTCGTCGGCGATCTCTTCGTCGGCAGTGAGCATTCCGATGTCGGTGTAGAGATGCGCGGTCACAGCGTTGTAGTTGCCGGTGGAGAGATGAACGTAGCGCACCATCCGGCCGCCTTCCTGACGGACGACGAGCGCGACTTTCGAGTGGATCTTGAGCCCCACGAGGCCGTATACGACGTGGACGCCGGCGCGTTCCAGCGCGCGGGCCCACTCGATGTTGCTCTCCTCGTCGAAGCGCGCTTTGAGTTCCACCAGCGCCGCGACCTGCTTGTCTTCCTCGATCGCCTCGAGCAGCGATTCCACCACCGGAGAGTTGCGGCCCACGCGATAGAGACAGATCTTGATGGCGACAACGCTGGGGTCACGCGCGGCCCGTTCGAGGAACTCGACGACGGGCTGGAAAGAATCGAACGGATGATGGAGCAGAACGTTCTGGCGCCGAATGAGGCTGAAAATGTCCTCCTCGTCATAGTCCGGTATCAGGTTCTGGAGCACGGCGGGAACGAAGGGAGGTTCCTTGAGTTCCGGGCGGTCGAGGGCATAGAGGCTCATCAGGCGCTTGAGGGATAACGGGCCGGAGGTCCGATAGACGGTCCTGGGCTCGACCTCGAGATTGGTCATGAGAATCCCGAGGATGTGGGCAGGCATGTCCTGGTTGACCATGAGGCGGATCACGGTGCCGAAACGCCGCTGGCGAACGCCCTCCTCGATAGTTTCCAGCAGGTCTTCCGCCTCGAGTTCCTTTATGGCCATCTCAGCATCGCGCGTGACGTGGAAGGGGTAGGATTCGAGGACCTCCATTCCCGGGAACAGCGCGTTGAGATTGGCGGCAATGATCTCTTCCAGCCAGACCATGTCGACGCGCTTGGCGCGATTCTTGGCCTTCGAGTTGGCCGCCAGATTGATGGGCACCAGTTGAGGCAGCGAATCCGGCACCTTGACGCGCGCGAAGTGCTCGTGCCCGAGCCCGTCCCGGATCAAGACGGCCAGGTTCAGGCTGAGATTGGAAATGTGAGGGAACGGCCGACCCGGATCGAAGGCCAGTGGCGTCAAAACCGGGAACACCGTATGTGTGAAGTACTCCTGGGTAATGGCTACCAGCGGCGGGGCGAGAGCGCGGTGATCGATGATGCGAAGACCCTGTTCTTCGAGCGCCGGCAGCAGCTTCTCGAGACATCTGTGGGCCTCCTTGAAAAGCCTCTTGGCCTCGCGCCGGATTGCGACCAATTGCGCCCGGAGGGTCAGGCCGTCGGGCCCCACATCCAGGGTTCCGGCGTCGAGTTGCGCGGCGAGAGCCGCCACGCGGACCATGAAGAACTCATCCAGGTTCGAGCCCAGAATCGACAAAAACTTCACGCGTTCGAGAAGCGGGTTGGAATTGTCCTCGGCCTCCTCCAGGACTCTTCGCTGAAAGGCCAGCAGACTCAGCTCACGGTTCAAATAGTATTGCGGGTCGTCGAGATCGGGAGGCGCGGCGCGGCGGTCCGCGTTGTTATCGGTCTTTGCGGACGCATCGAGACGTCGCGCATTCTTCTTCCGTGGGTCCGACGCGTTCCTGGCCATAGCTCACTAACAGGGTAGCTTGATCGGGCAGGCGGAGTATCGTAACGCGAATGTAACGATCAAGTGCATTGGGAGCGACCTTGGCGGCATTACCTTAACGTAACCGAGATTTCATTCCGCAGTAACGTTGATGTGGCAAAGTGGCCCCATCATGACCAAACACGCTGCTGTTGCGCTTGGAGTGCTGCTGCTCACGTCGTCGGGATTGGCACAGTTCGAAACCGCGGAGGTTCTTGGCACTGTCCGTGATAACACGGGCGCCGTTCTGACGAAAGCAGCAATCAAGCTAACCAACCAGGACACCGGGATCGAGTCCAAGACAGCGACGGATGACAACGGCAACTACGACTTCCTGAACGTGAAGGTCGGGCGGTACAAGCTGACCGCGGAAGTTGCCGGCATGACGCCGTTCTCCGCCAGCGGCATTCTGGTGGACGTCAACGCTCGCCGGCGTCTAGACATCACGATGCAGGTGGGGGCCGTGAACGAGACCGTCGAAGTGCAGGCCTCGGCCGAAGTACTCAACACCGACACCAGCGAGCACAGTCAGGTTGTCAACACGCGGCAGATCGTAGAACTGCCTCTGAACGGCCGTAACTATGCCGACTTGGCGTTGCTATCCACCAACGTCAGCCGCTCGCCGATGTCGGTGTTGTTCTCGGCCACCGGCACGCCTCGCGAGGGCGCGTTCAACGTAAATGGGATGCGCAGCACTTACAACAACTTCTTACTCGACGGCCTGGATAATAACGCATACTCGCCCAGCAACCAGGGCTACTCGAGCCAGGTGGTGCAGGCGTCGCCGGACGCGGTGGCCGAATTCCGCGTGATTACGAGTAACTTCAACGCGGAGTACGGCCGCGTGGGCGGCGGCGTTGTGAGCGCCGCGATGCGCGCGGGGACGAACCAGCTTCACGGAACCGCTTACGAGTTCTTGCGGAACACGGATCTCAACGCGGTGGGTTTCTTTGCGCCGACTGGCGGCCAGAAGCCGACCCTGCAGCGCAATCAGTACGGATTCACCGTGGGCGGGCCGTTCATCAAGAACAAACTGTTCTTCTTCGCGGACTACGAAGGCTACCGGCAGTTGCAGCGGTATTTGAATTTCGATTCGCTGCCCACGATGGCGGACCGTTCGGGCGTGCTGCCGTCCACGGTCTACGATCCGCTGACGGGAACCGTCTACGCGGCGGGCTCGACGATTCCGGTGTCGCAACTCAATCCGTTCGCCGCCAAGGTGCTGGGCAATCTGCCCGCGCCCAACGTAGGCGCTGTCACATCGCGTTCCAACAACTATGAGGCCCTGCTGCTGATCCGGGACTTCAGCGACAAGTTCGACGCCAAGGTGGACTACCAGATCAACCCCACGATGAGCGCATTCCTGCGCTACGACCAGCGCAAGGACCTGGCGTATTACCAGCCGGACATCGCGGGCCCATCGGGCGGAAACGGCAATGGGAACATTCACGCCATCCAACAGCAGGCGGCCGCCGGTTATACGTGGGCGGTTTCATCGGCTTCGGTTCTGGAAGCGCGGCTGGGGTTCCCCACCGCACCGAACGTCGCGGGCGGATTGAATTCGCAGAGTGTGAGCGGGTTCGCGCTGTTCGGCCGCCAGACCACCAATCCGCAGTTTCAGAATCCGACCTCCTTCAACCCCAAGGTGAACTACTCGCGCGTGATGGGATCGCACGCGATCAAGGCCGGGTACGAGTTCGTCGCGATCCGCACGGAGGTGTTGGACATCAACCCGCTGTACGGCGCGGACACTTACGGTGGCCAATTCAGCAAGCCGACCTGCGCGCTGCTGAATCAGGCGGCGGGTTGCTCGATCAAGAGCGATTCCGGGAGCTACAATCTGGCCGATTTCATGTTCGGGCTGCCGAGTTCGATCGGGCTTGGCAACGACCTGGTGACGAACCTGCGCCAGCACGTGCACGGGCTCTACTTTCAGGACGACTGGCGGGTAGGCTCGCGGCTGACGCTGAATCTCGGCCTGCGCTGGGAATTTGCAACCCCCATCTGGGAGCGCGACAACTTGTGGAGCAACTTCGACCCCACCACCAACTCGCTGGTTCGGGCGACGAGCGGCAGCCTGTATGACCGCGCGCTGGTGCATCCGGATTACAAAGACTTCGGTCCGCGGCTTGGTCTGGCCTACTCGGCCACCTCGAAGACGGTGGTGCGCGCCGGCTACGGCATCAGCTATTCCTTCTTCAACCGGCCGGGAAGCGCGCAGGAAGGCATCAACGCGCCGCTGGCTCTGTTCGGTGTCATCAACCAGAGCATCTCCCCGGGAGGCGCGCCGTCGTCGTCGTTCCTGACCACGCAGAACAGTTTCACGACGAACATCGCCAGCCCGGCGAATTTCAACCCGATCCTCTCGAACATCGACTACATTCCAGCCGATACCAAGTGGCCCTACATCCAGAACTGGATGGTATCGGTGCAGCGCGAGCTGCCCTGGAACACGGTGGTGGAACTGGCCTACAACGGGAACCACGCGGTGCGGCTGCCGATCGTGGCCGACTACAACCAGGCTGTGCCGAACCTTCCGGGGGCGACGCTGGGCGTGCAGGCCCGCCGCCCCGATCAGAGCTTCGGCGCGATCACCTGGCTCGATCCGGCGGGCAACAACGGCTACAACGGCCTTTCCGCGCGAGTGGAGCATCACTTCGGGCGCGGCCTCTATTTCCTGAACTCATTCACCTGGTCGAAGGCCATGGGCAATTCCGAGCAGGCACTGGAATACTACGCCGGCTATTACGCCGCCAACCCGCAGAACATCCGCAACCTCGCGAACGAATACGGGCCGACGAGCTTCGACGTGAAGCTGATCAACGTGAGCAGCGTGGTGTATCAACTGCCATTCGGCCGCGGCCGCCAGATCGGCTCGAGTTGGAACCGCGTGTTGGACGGCGCCGCCGGGGGCTGGGAGCTGAACTCGATCGTCACGGCGCACACGGGAACGCCGCTCGACATCACTTACGCGCCCACGACCGCCAACGACGTGACTGGCCCGATCGCCGACTATCGGGGCGTGGCCGAGTTGCGGCCGAACGTTTACGGCAGCGCGGTAAGCCAGAGCACGGCTCAAATGATCAACACGTATTTCGCGGGATACACGTTTACGATTCCGGCGGCGAGCAGCCCGTTCGGAGACGTGGGCCGCGACTCGTTCCGCGCGCCGGGCCTGGTGCAGTGGGACCTCGGCGTGAACAAGACCTTCCACATCGTGGAGCGGGCGTCGCTGCAATTCCGCTCGGAGTTCTTCAACGCGCTGAATCACACCAACTTCGGACTTCCGAACACGGTGATAACGAGCTCGGCCTTCGGCACGATCCGGACGACGTACCCGGCACGGCAGATTCAGTTCGCGCTCAAGCTGCTGTTTTGAGAACTCAGCGGCCAGCGTCGAGTCCGATCAGGCCGTCGCGGTAGTCCAGGGTCAGCGTGCAGCGGCTGAGCATCGGGTAGCCGATGAGCCCCGATATCTCGATTCCATGCACGTTGCTCAGCCGGGTGAAATCGAGCGCGACGGCATTCGGGTCGGTGAGGTCGCGGCCGGCCATATGGAGTTGAACGGCCCCGGCGCGAAATGCGGTCACCTGCCCACCGCCCGGCCCCGAGACATCGAAGTCCGGCGGCTCATCAAACGGGACGGCCATTTGCCGCGAAACGGAGCTGAAGGCCGCGCCCGTGTCGAGGATGAGATACGCGGACGCGTCCTTGTCGAGGTTCGCGTTCACCAGCAAAAAGTGGGCCGCCTGACAGACCGGGATCGGACTCTCCATTCCGGCCGGCACCCTTCGATCCCTGCCCGTCCAGAGTTCCTCCTGGGAGCGCCACCAGGGAGCCTCATCCGGGTAAGGAAGCAGCTCCAGGGTTCGGCGGCGCGCATCGAGGCGGACGAGGAACTGCTGAAACAGGTTCGCGCCGATGACGCCGTCGATGTCATCGGCCAAGGCGCGATCGGCGACGTCCACCACGCAGTTTCCGAGGCGCAGATCGCCGATTTGGACCGAGCCCGCCAGGGTCTTACGGGCTTCAACGCCGCTCTGCCCGACTCCATGCAGGCCGGCATCCGCCATGTACTCAAGGCCGAGCCTCTGGGCGGATCGCGGGGAGATTGCGATTCCAGCGGCACCCGTATCAAAGACCAGCCGCAGCGGCTTGCTTCCGTTGATGCTAACCGCGAGCAGCAGGCCGTTCACCTGGCCCGGCCGGGCGGACCAGACGTCCATGCGCAACAGGTAGCGTTGGTAGGTGCCTTCCAGAAATGCCAGCCTTCTGGAGCCCAGGCGCCGATAGAACCGCAGCCGGCCCAGCGCGGTTTCGAGTTGCTCGCGAGGCATTGCGGCGCCCAGAGCGAGGAACCTCTCGAGCAGCGCCATCTCTTGTTGCCTGTCCGAGGCCACGGAGGAGTAGGCGAGCGCGGTCTCGGCGTCGTTGGGATCGAGCGAGTAGGCCGTGGCCATACGCTGGAGCGCCGCCCGGCGCCGGAAATGAAGCTGATCGAGACGGCCGAGGCCGAGGTGGGCAGGCGCGCAGTTCGGATCGATCTCCAGGGCAGCGGTGAAATCCCGGCCGGCGGCATCGAAATCGGCCCGGCGGAAATCGATGTCGCCGAGGAGTGCCCTGGTTGCCGCCTGCCTTGGAGCGACGCGTTCCGCGGCCGTCGCTTCCGCGAGAGCCTGGCGGATATTTCCGCCTCGCAGAAGCGCGCGCGCTTTCTGGAGGTGAACGGCGAAATCACCATTGGCCGGGTTTTGAGTTGGCACCGTGACTTCGGCTGCGCCGGCCGCGAGCGTGCAGGCGGCCAGCAGGGCCGGGATCGAGATGCGTGCTGTCGAAGCCGGGCGCATCGGGCAACTTCCCGCACCAGTATTTTACAGGATCGTTACGATCTAGTTGCAAAAATATGTCAGTGAACGCCAGGAAGATCGCGGATAGACTGGTGGCATGAGAAATCTGCGTAGGGCCGGGTTCGCTATGGCGCTGGCGCTCGCGGCCATTGCCCTGGCTCAGCCGGCAAACCAGTCATCGGCGAGGGAGCGGCTGATTGGAGCGTGGCGCCTGGTGCGCATCGATTCGCCGGGACCGGATGGGACGCCCACGCGCGTCCCACAGCCGGAAGGCATACTGATCTACACGCGGGATGGCCACATGTCCGTGCAGCTCATGTACCCCAAAGCGGCGGGCGCGTTTTCGAATGAGTACGTGAAGGACGGCTATGAAGCCTCCTTCGGAGGCTACGCGGTAGACGAAGCAGCGCACACGGTGACCCATCACGTGCGTGGGTCGGTGACGCGGGATCTCCTGGTCGGCAAGGACCTGCCGCGCGTTTATAGATTCGCCGAAGACGGGCGCCTGATCTTGCGGTCTGCGGAGCCCAGTGAGCACTAGTCGGTCACCTGGGAGCACTACTGAGCCTGAAGAAGAAGCGATAGTCGGATATCACTCGGCTCTCGACAGGCGACAGCAAACACTGGCTGTGGCTTGTGCGATCATCCCGTCCGTTTGGGTGGAGGAGCGAGCCGGAACGTTTTCGCGTCCCGGCCCATAGTGCTAGCGGCCTTCCGTGACCTTCAGAGCGGCTTCCAGATGGTGCTTCGACTTCTCGACGTGGTCCAGAGCGCGCTGGCGCAGGCCCTGGCCGAAGTTGTTGTCTTCGTCTTCGGAGATGTCGTTCTTGGCCTTGTCGAGCAACGCCAGGGCTTTGTGAAGTAGCCCCGCGTGATCCAACTTCGCGTCGATCGGAGGATGGTCGTTCAGGTCCTTGCCGTCGTCGATCGCAGCTTTCTTGATGTCGCCGATGGCACGATCAATCTCGTCGACGGCCGCCTTTTCCTCCGCCTGGAGTCCGCCGCGCTTGTCGTGGTCGACATGCGCGCGCGCGTGGCGCAGGTCCGCCAGCGCATGCAGATACGCCGGGTGCTTCAGCGCGGAATGCTCGACGTTCTCGGTGAGCGGGCCGCCCTTCGCATTCGGTTCTCCCAGCGCCGCCCTCACGTGCTGGATCGCGCCGTCGATGTAGCCCAGTGCCCTCTGCTGCAGCGGCCGGGCCTGAGAGTCGTCCTCTTGCTGCGAAACGTCCGCGTGCGCCCCCTCGAGCAGGTGCAGCGCGTGATGCAGCTCTCCACCCTCGGTGAAATGCAAATCCGGCGGAAACCGGTGAGCGAGATCCTTATCGTCGTCGTGCGCGGCCGTCCTCAGCACCTGGTAAGCCTGTTTGACGGCCTCCGTCGCCGCCTGTACGTCCGAGGCGACATCGGCACGGGTAAACTTCTCCAGCCGCTCGCGCGCGGCGCTCAGGTTGCTCATCGCGTGTTGGTAAGGAGGGTGATGCTGCTGCGCCATCAACCCCGTGGGCATGATTGACAGGAAACTGAGTCCAAAAGCAAAACTGAAGAACTTGTTCAAGTCTCGACTCCGTATGTTCAAAGTGGATACGCGTGGAATTCGCGCCGGTCGGCGCGCGTCCCGGATTGCCGCGCGCACCGTGAGATCCTCACGACCGAGGTGTCCGAACCATTGGTCCGGGGCTACGATCGTGAAGGATCCGGGACTCGCCGAGTATAACATGTGCGCGCCGCCTCCTCGCTCCGCGGCGTCCTTGCTGTGCGGCCCAAGTCACCGGTTCGCGGGAACAACGACATCCCGATACACGGTGGTGCCGGGCACCAGCCAGAGGTTGGCGTCTCGCTCGAAGTGGATTCGCTTGCCGCGCGGGTTGGCGACGGCCAGACCGAGGCCCGCCGTCTGGGGTTGTTTCGCCTCCGTGACGGTCAATCGGAAGAATCCTTCGTTGTCGGTGATGGCCGAGCCGTATTCGGTCCGCTGGTTTACGCGCCCGTCGGCCAGAGAGACTTTGTAGCCGGGCAGCGGATTGTGACTGGCGTCGTAGACCTGGCCCGCCAGCACTCCCACGCGGCTGGCCGGCTCCGGGGAGTTGGAGAAATCGCCGCCCAGCAGGGCGCGGGTCTGATTGAGAAAGCGGGAATAGGCGGTGGCGGCCTCCGTTCCCGGTTCCGGCGGATACTGCAACTGTTTGATCGCCGATTGCGGCAACAGATGTTCGGGTGGCCGGGCGCAAGCCACGGACTGGCAGGCCGAATCGATGCGACTGATGAGCAGTTTCCGGACCAGATACTTGAAGGCCGCGAAGTTAATGAAGAAGAAGCTGTGATAGCCGGCCGTCTTGCCCCAGTTGTTTTCGAGGATGAAATACGAGCTGAAGGGATCGGGATCGGTCAGGCTGCCTTTGATCGAGTAGCCTACGATGTTGACGAAGTGGCCGCTCTTGGCGCGGCCGATCACGGCATCCAGCGTAGCGGTGTCGCAGCCCGCCAGCTCGGGCGGCAGATACCAGGTCGGGCCGGCGTGAGAGGTCAGATAGGAGTCCGGCTTGCCGCTCCCGTCCGGGACCTTCTTTGAGTTCTTCTCGGCATACGCCATCTCGACCGGCAGCCCCAATTTGATCTGCGCCATCACCTCCTGGATCGCGGCGTTCTTGTCCACGACCGGGAGCTCCATCTGGCTCACGTTCAAATAGGAATCGGCCTGCGACCAGGGAGGAGCGGCCAGCGGATTGCCGTTCGCGTTCTTCACCATCTCAGAGTGGACGTAGTAGACGCCGATGGGAGGATGGCCTTGGCCCATACAGAAACCGTCGCCCCAGAATTTCGCGCAAGGCGGATTCACGTTCTTGGCGTTCTGCTGGGTCCAGCCCTTCCAGTCGTTTTCGCGGGCCGGCCAGTAAGCCTCGGGATACATGGGGAACGGAGGAGTGTTCTTAGCCACCTTCTCGTTGGGCGGATCACCCGTGTGCGTGTTTTCCCAGGTCGAGTACTGGACGGTCCGCCCCGTCACCGAAAGCGCCACGCGCGGCTCCGGCACCACTACGGGATCGCCGTTGACGTAGAGCAGGCGCTTGATGCCCAGGTCGTCCCTGTATTTCTCCATGAGCGTCTCGGCTAAGTGAATGGCGGCATGCGTGCCGCAGGTCCCAAAGTGGTTGTCGCGCCCGGCGTAGTAAGGCGGAATCGTTTTGTATAAGGAGACCGCCGGGTCGCTCGACGAAGAAGGCCCAGGAAGGGCCTCGACCTTGATGGGATCGGTCTTGGTCGGGCAGGCGAACTCGGAGCCGGTCATTCCGGCGCAACCGGCGGGAGGCCGCGTCACGCCGGTGCGCCGGGAATTGACCACGCAACTGGCGGCGGGCGTTTCGATCAAGCTTGGTCCGGCTTTGGTCTCCTCGGCATTTTCAGACTGGTCGCTCTCCTCGGGGCTTGCCGGCTCGGCGGACTGGTCGCGCGTGTTCTCTCCGCCGGTGAGGCCGCTGCCGGACGTCGTCAGCGCCTGCGGCATCGCATCCAGAGCGTCCAGGTCCCTTCCTGGAATCGCGCTCAACTGCGCGGCAAGATCGAGGATCCTTTTCCGCAGGTTGGGGTTTCCATCGACCGCTGCGCCCTTGGGGCCGCCTTCGAGCCTCGCCCGCGCGTTGGAGTCGGGTGTCTTCACGTCGGCGGCGGCGCCGACGTTTCCGGGTTGATCGACTCGCACCGCGGGAGG
>Ga0335079_10011080_pt1 | contig 10267 bp, 6 predicted proteins | sample Lox_Sample_33_FD_206719 | JGI IMG/M metagenome (GOLD analysis project Ga0335079, IMG submission 206719) | Soil microbial communities from Loxahatchee National Wildlife Refuge, Florida, United States - Lox_Sample_3.3 | ecosystem: Environmental > Terrestrial > Soil > Wetlands | place: USA: Florida...
TCGCTCCACACAGTTCTCCAGCTCGCGAACGTTGCCCGGCCACTCGTATTGCATCAAGGCTTTCATCGCGGCGCTGGAGACGTGAATCTCCGAGCCCGGCGCATACCGCTCCAGAAACCAGTGCACTAGCATAGGCGTGTCGCTGCGCCGCTCGCGCAGCGCCGGGACATACAGCGTGACCACATTCAACCGGAAGTAGAGGTCTTTGCGGAAGGTTCCATTCTTGTAAGCGGCTTCCAGATCGCGGTTGGTGGCCGCGATGACGCGCACGTCCACCTTGACGCGCTGGTTGCTGCCCACCGGTCGCACTTCTTTTTCCTGAAGCACGCGCAGCAGCTTGGCCTGAAGCTCCAGCGGCAACTCTCCAACCTCATCGAGGAAGATCGTGCCTCCATCAGCAGCCTGGAATAATCCCTGCTTCGATTTCAGCGCTCCGGTAAAGGCGCCCTTTTCGTAGCCGAACAATTCACTTTCGATCAGTGTGGGCACCAGTGATCCGCAATCGACGGCCACAAATGGGCGGCTGGCAAAGGCTCCGCGGAAGTGCATGGCGCGCGCGACCAGTTCCTTGCCCGTTCCGCTTTCCCCGTAGATGAGCACCGGCGTCCGCGTGTCCTTCAGTCGCGCCACCATGCGGAGAACATCCTGAATCTTGGCGGACGACCCAACGATGCCATGCACCGCCGTCTCCGAGTCCATACGCTGGCGCAGGAATTCGTTCTCCTCAACCAGGCGGACTTTTTCCGCCATGCGCCGCAAGAACAGCCGCAGTTCCTCGAGCGGAGAGAACGGCTTCGTGATGTAGTCGTACGCGCCCAGTTTCATGGCCTGAACCGCGGTTTCAATCGACCCGTGTCCGGTCATGACTGCCACTTCGATGCGAGGCAGAAGCTTCTTTACCCTTTCCAGAAATTCGAGCCCCGACATGTGGGGCATGACCATATCGGTAAGGACCATGTGAGCCGACTGCTCTTCGAGAAGCGCCAGCGCGGAGTCGCCGCTGTCCGCCTCGAGACAGACGAAGCCCATGGCTTCGCCGACGGTGACGCAAAGCTTGCGAATGGTCTGCTCGTCGTCGACGATCAGCAACCGGATACGAGCATCGTCTTTATTGCCCACGCTCACTGCGCCTTCCCCATCGTCCTGGAAATGACATCGATGAACTGCTGCACGCGAAACGGCTTCTCCACGCAGGGAGCGCCGGTTTCCCGTAGAGTCGCGACCGTCTCTTCGTTGGCAATGTCCCCGGTGATGAATACCACGCGCGAGGCAAGATCGGGGCGGTGGCGCACGATCCACGCGTGCACCTGGCCTCCGTCCACGCCGCCGGGCGTGCGCATGTCAGACACCACCCCGAGAAACGAGCCGTTCTCGAGCAGGCGGAGCGCTTCCACGCCTGATTCGCAGCAGACCACGGGATATCCGCTGCGCTCGAGAGCCGCTTGCACATACGCCATGACGGCCGGCTCATCCTCGATGAGCAGTACTGGCAAAAGAGATGGTTTAAGGGCGGGTAGGCTCATTTTGGTATCACTCCTGCGGCTACACTCAGAGAAGCCCTGTGCGAAGTTGCGGGCAGCCGAACGATGAAGGTGGCTCCCTGGCCGCCAGTATTGTTGTGGCAATGAATGTCGCCACCGTGTTCCTTCAAAATGCCGTAGCAAATACTGAGACCGAGGCCGGTTCCTTTGCCGACCTCTTTGGTGGTGAAGAAGGGGTCGAACACCTTGTCGGGATGAGAGATTCCGCTGCCGTTATCGCAGAAAGAAACTTCCACGGAATCGCCCGCTTTGGTCGACATCACTTCAATGCGCCCAGGCCGGCCTACTTCATGCACCGCGTCGTAGGCATTGTTCAGAATGTTAAGGAACACCTGCTGCAGCTGGTGGGCATCGCCCATCACCTCGGGCAATTCCTCGTCGAGATGCTCGATCACTTCGATGCCGTGACTGTGGAAGTCGTAGGAACGCAGCTGCATCGTCCGGCGCAAGATGGAATTCAGTTGCACGGTGGAGCGCTGCGGCGGCATCTGGCGGGCAAAGCTGAGCAGATTCTGCACAATCTGCTTGGTGCGTTGGGCCTCCTGCAGAATCACGCGCAGGTCCTTGCGGGCGGTGTCGGGCAAATCGGAACTCTCCATCAGCAGGTCGGCAAACCCAAGAATCGCGGTCAGCGGGTTGTTGACCTCGTGGGCGACGCCGGCGACCAACTGTCCGACCGCCGCCATTTTCTCGGCATGCACCAGTTTGTCGCGCAGCACCGCAGAATCCGTGATGTCGGTCAGCACCACCACAATACTGGTGACCGTTCCCTGCTCGTCTCGCATGGGGCTGAGATTGGCGGAGAACTTCCCGGTAACGCCGTTGCCGCGGACGATCTGCAACTCCAGATTGTCCACCTGGTGGCCGTCCAGCGTGCTCTGCAGCGCATCCGCCACCGGGCGAACAAAATCGGGCCCGGCTAATTCGATCAGTGGACGCCCCAGCAGTTCCCGCTGCTCAAACCCGGCCTCGTACCAGCGCCGGTTGGCGTAACTGACTAAGCCGGCCGTATCCGCAACCAGAATCAGGCTCTGCGTATTGCTGAGAATCTTTGCCGAGAAGTCCCGCTCGCGGTGCAGTTCCGACTGGTAGGTGCGCAGGCCGGTAACGTCGAGCATCAGCCCGCGAATCTGCAGCACGCGGCCCATGCTGTCGTACATTCCGAACGCATTGATCAGGACGTGGATGGGCGATCCGTCCTTGCGCCGCAGGGTCGCTTCGAAATTGCGCAGGCTGCCGTTTTCCTTCATCGCCTCGGAGTGGCGGTCGCGCTGCCCCGGCGAGAAATACAGCTGCGTCGGAATGTCGATCTGCAGCAACTCTTCGCGGCTGGTATAACCCAGCATCCGGACCATGGCATCATTCACTTCCACAAAGCGGCCGCCCGGCGTGCTGAAGAACAATCCTTCCTGTATGTTGTCGAAAAGTTCGCGGTAGCGCCGCTCGGCCTCGCGCCGGTCGGAAATGTCTTTCAGCACATGGATGGTTTGCAGGCCTTCATCGACCGCGCCATGCACCCGTGAAGTGGAGACCAGATAGGTGCGGTCGAATACCGGATGCACGAACTCATCCGAGTCGTCGGACATGGCCCGGCAGAAGGGACACGAATAGGGTGCTACCTCGCTGTTCAGGGCCAGAAGGGCGCGCATGTCGATGCCAATCAACTCTGCGGGCGGCACCCCGATCAGCGTCGCCAGTGAACGATTGACGCGAAGCACCTTCCCTGCCTTGTCGTGCACCACGATGAAATCGGTGATGGCATCGAAGATTTCCATCCAGTGCCGGTTGGCTTGCTCGATGCGGGTGAACAGGCGGGCATTCTCAAGTGCCATCGCGGCGTGTCCCGCCATGGTCTCGAGGAAGACCCGATCCTCCTGATTCAAGGGACGGGCACGTCCAGAAAGTGCGAGCAGGCCAGCCAACTCGCCGTTGCTGCCCGGCAGGCGAACCAGCGTGCACTCGCCCCATCCCAAGCCAGACGCGGCTTGCGCGCCCAGCAACTCCTCGGTCGAGCCGGTGACCACGCTTCCGGTGTGCCGCGACACAAACTCACCCATGGCCGTTCCCAGAGCGCGGTCGAGGCCACGATCAACCGGGGGCTCCGGAACATCCTGGGGCTTCGCCGCGGGCGCTTCCCCCATCGCCTCGCTTCCTGCCGCCTCTTCCCGATGTTCTCCGGAGAGGTCCGGTGCCTTCTCGCCCGCCGAAGAAGTCGCACCCGCCGTCTTTGGCCGCGGATGCAAGGCAACGACTTGCATGCGCCCTTCTTGCCACACAGCGAGCAGTCCGCTCCGGGAACCGGTGAGATCCACGATGCGGGACACGAAGCGGCGCGCGAACTCGGAAAGACGCAGAGCTCCATCAATTTCACGGGCCAGTTCGATCAGCGCCTCGGCCCGCCGGCGGTGCTGCTCCGACAGATGCAGATTGCGGGCCGCCTCCAGCGCCACCGCCGCCTGGTTCGACAAGGCGCGGGCGCGGCGAATGTCCTCCTGCGAAATCCCCGTGCCATCCAGACGATCGAGGACGCCAAACATTCCTAACACCTGCCCGCTCGTCCCCAGCAACGGGACGGCGAGGAACTGGTGTACCTGATACTTGGCGACAATGTCGAGGTTGGCGCCCGGCGTCCGGCTCGCTTCGTCGGTCCAGAAGACTTCTTTAGAGCGCAACGCCTGCGTGGCTACGCCCTCCGGGAACACCGTCTCGACTTGCTTGGGCTGGCCTCGTTCTACTCCGTATCGAACCAGAAACTGTCCATCCTCGAGCAAGGCTATGAAGCAACGTCCGAAACCAAGAAAATCGGAGGCGCGCACCACGAACGCCTGAAGAAATTGTTCCAGATCGCTGCTGGAGCTGAGCTGGGAAGAGATCTCCAGCAACTGGTGGAGTTCGTGCGCCTGGGCGTGCGTCGTAGCATAAAGTTCCGCATGCGCCACGGCGACCGCGCCAAAGCCGGCAATCGCGGAAACCAGCGCCTTCTCCTCGGCGGTAAACACCCCATCCTGACGCGGGTACACCAGGATCGCGCCCTGCGTGCGCGAGGTGCGGAACGGCGCCGCGATGAGCATCCCGGGAAAAACCAGGCTTCCCAGTGAATGCACATCGGCACCCATGGACACCGTGATCGGTTCCCCGGCAGCGACCGCGCGTTGCGCCAGGTCCGCGGCAAATCGGATGGTCTGGCGGTCATGCCGGGCCCGCGCCGAATTGGCCAGTTGCGGAGTCTCCGCCGAGACCGCGCGCAATTCAAACGGCCCTTCGCGGCGCAGCAATACGCAAACCAGCCGCGTGCGCAAGAGCAGGCGAAGGCGGTCCGCCAACGCCTCGATCACCGCCGAAACGTCGGGCGTGCCGTGCAGAACATGCGCCACGTCCGCCAGGATTTCGGCGCGGCGATGCTCTTCCCGCGAAACGTCGCTGAGCCGCGTCGCTTCCAGCAGGCTGCCCAGTTGCCCGGCGAGGATTGTGGCCTTGGCCGCAAGATCTTCGTTGAAGAAATCCTCGATGGAATCGTGCAGAAACGTGACCGCGCCAATCACTTCGTTCGAGACCAGCAGCGGAGCCGCCAGCAGCGAACGCGCGCCGTACTCTTCGGCCGCCGGGAAAGTCGTCGACTCCACGTGATTGCCGAAAATCGTGCGCCGCTGCCGCACCGCTTCGGCGGTGACGGCGCTCTGGTCCGGACGCACGCGCAGGCCGACAAAGCGCTCCTCCATCTTTCCATCCGCCTGCTCGCCGACCAGTTCGTCCCCGGGCTGGCAGCGCCAGAAATAGACTCCGGAAACCTGGAAGAACTCGCGCGTGGCGCGACAGAACAGCTTAATCAGCGCGTGGGCGTCGGAGCGATCGGCCGCCTTGGCAGCAATACGAAGCAGCAGTTTCTGGAAGGCCTCGTCGGAGCCCGGCAGAAGACTCATCTCCCGGGGACCGATGGGACTGCGGCCAGAAATGCTCAGTGCTCCGGCGACCGTCGAGGGAAAGTGTTCGTGATTCACAAGTGCTTGAATCTAAATGGAAACTAACCGTCATCTCAATTTGAGTCAAGGGAAATGGGTGGCAGGGGTGCCTTGGTGTGAAATCCCGAGACAGGCGTGAGACTGAGTCTCAGACTGAGAAACCTGGACGCCTCTCGCCGGAATGAGACTGGATGAGTTCCCGATGGCCTCCGTCTCAAAATTATGCAACCGGATAAAAGCTTGTCTTACTTGCAGATACAGTCCATTACTTTGGTTTTTCCATAAAGGCGCAGGTGGCCCAGGCGTTGCACGTTACGGGTCACCAGCTTCTTGTACCAGGAGGAATTGTGTCTAAAAGAACCGCGGCAGGGCTGCTGGCTGTTCTGACCCTCGCCTCGATTGTGGGACCGGTCCATGTGGGCGCGCAGCAAGCCCAGAATGAAGAACTCATTCGGCGGGCGAAAAGCAAAGTCCAGCCCGCGTACCCCGAGCTGGCCAGAAAGATGAACATAGCGGGCACCGTCAAGATCGAGGTCGTGGTGTCGCCCAACGGAACTGTTAAGGAAGCACGGGTCGTGGGCGGTCACCCGGTATTGGCCAACGCGGCCATGGACGCCGCCAAGAAATGGCGCTTTGAGCCCGCGGCGGGAGAGAGCACGGGCATTATCGACTTTAAGTTCGAGCCGCGGCAATAGCACCTGACTGCGGAGGAGACAGGGCATGACAATCGGGAAAAAGCTGTATGTGAACTTCGGAATCATCCTCACGATGGTGGTGGTGCTGTTCCTGGTGAACTGGTCCGCGGTACGCCGCGAGCATGCGGCCAAGGAACTGGCCGATACCACCAACGCCGTCCGCTTCCAGATGATGCAAAACCGGCTCTATCTGAGCAACTACCTGCTGAGCGGCGACACCCGCGAAGTGGACCGGATGAATGAAGGATTGCGCACCTTGAACGAGAAGCTCGAAGACGGCAAGAACAAGGCCATCTCCGACCAGGTTAAGAGTTCGCTTACCAAGGTGCAGCAACTGGAGCAATCCTGGGGCAAGGAATTCGCCCAATCGCTCATCGAAAAGCGTAAAGACGTCGACTCCGGCAATGCGACCGTCGCCGAACTGCAGATTTATTACCTGCAGAAAGACGCGTCCTCCTGGGTGAAGAATTCGACGGATTCTCTTGACATCGCCGACGGCGAGAGCCGCAAGTCCGACGAGAGAGCCGCCAATCTGACCATCGCGATCTCGTTGACCAGTACCCTGATCGCTGTGATTGCCGGCGCGCTCATCGCGTTCCGCACCGCGCGCTCGATCACCGAACCTCTGACCAACCTGATGAATGTCGCCCGCGGCATCGGCAACACCGGCGATCTCGAGCACAACATCGATCTGACCCGGGACGACGAAATCGGCGAACTGGCTCGAACCTTCCACAAAATGGTCACCTATCTCAAGGAGATGGCGGGAGTTTCCGAAGCCATCGCCGGCGGCGACCTGACCCTGGAAGTCAAGCCGCGATCTTCCCACGACACGCTGGGCAACGCCTTCGCCAAGATGGTCGAGGGACTGGCCGGGCTGGTCCGCAGCGTCCGCGACGCTTCCGCCCAGGTCGCCAGCGCATCCGGACAGGTCGCCGGCGCATCCGACGACTCGGCCAAGATCGGTTTGCAGGCTTCGTCCGCCATCGATGAAGTCACCAGCACCATGCACGAGATGAGCGTCAACGTGCAGAACATGGTGAAGAGCACGCAGGTGCAGGCTTCGAGCGTGAGCGAAACTTCCGCCTCCATCGACCAGATGGTGGCTTCGATCCAGCGCGTGGCCGACACGGCGAAAGTGCTGCTCGACATCTCCAACCGCTCGCGCGAGGAAGTTCACTCGGGCATCGCCACCATGGAGAAGGCCACCGACGGCCTGACCCGCATCAACACCACCATCAACTCTTCGGGCGAGATTATTGGCGCCCTGGGACAGCGGGCCGACGACATCGGCAAGATCATCGAAGTCATCGACGATCTGGCCGAGCAGACCAACCTACTGGCCCTGAACGCCGCCATCGAAGCCGCGCGCGCCGGCGAACACGGCCTGGGATTTGCCGTGGTGGCCGACGAAGTGCGCAAGCTGGCCGAGAAGTCGGCGCAGTCCACCAAGGAAATCTCCGAACTGATCCAGAGCATCCAGAAGGAAGCCCGCAAGGCGGTCGAGAACATGGACCGCTCCACCACCATCGTGAACGAAGGCCTGGAACTGGGCGGAGAGCTGAACGGGGCGCTGCGCAAGATCTCGAATGTGGTCACCGAGGTCTACAAGTTCGCGCAGGAAATCGGCGCGGCCACCAACGAACAGTCGCACGGCTCGTCGCAGATTGCGCGCGCCACCACGCGGCTGAACGAAATCACCCACGAAATCAACTCGGCGGTCGAAGAGCAGGCTTCCGGAGCGCAGGCCGTGGTCAAGGCCATGGAACGGATGCGCGAACTGGTGCAGCAATCCACTTCGGGATCGACCGAGCTGGCGGCTTCCTCGGAACAGATGTCGAAGATGTCGCGCGGCTTGCTGGAATCGCTCGACCGCTTCGCCCTGGAACAGAACGCGCGCTCCTCGGGGGGCGATTTCTCCGGGCGGGGCGCCAAGCGTGCCGCCGCAGGATCGCAATACTGAGGCCGGACTGCCAAAGGAGCCTGAAACCAGGGGTCTGACATTATGAGCCGTGAACTGCATATCGTGGGCTTTAAGGTGGGACGCGAGACTTATGGCGTGCCCATCACTTCCCTGCACGAGATCGTGCGGGTGCCCGAGATCACTGCCGTGCCCGATGCTCCCGACTATCTCGAGGGCGTCATCAACCTGCGCGGCAAAATCGTCTCGGTCATGGATCTGCGCAAGCGCTTCGGAGAGAAAAGTGCCGCGCTCAAGAAACAAAATCGCATTCTGGTGGTCGAGCACTCCGGCCGGCTGGCGGGCCTGATCGTGGACTCGGCTTCCGAGGTGCTCAAGATTCCTTCCGATGCCGTCGAAGCTCCGCCGGCGGTGTTTCAGGAGGGCGGTCTGAACTGTGTAACCGGACTGGGCAAGGTGAATGGACGTCTGGTGGTGCTGCTCGACATGAGCAAACTGCTGGCGCCCGGCAGCCTGCAGCAAGTCAAAAGTGAGGCCAGCGAAAAGAAGACAGCGGCGAAACCGGAAGCTCGGGGCGCTGCGGCCCGGTAGTTTCGGGAACAGGGGTCAGGGTCAAGGATTAGGGGTCAGGAGTTAGCAGTCAGGGGTCAGAGGTCAGGGACTAGGGGCAAGCGGTCAGGAGCAGCGCTAACTCCTAACCCCAAACTACTAACTCCTGATCCCACGAATTCGGGTTCAGACGAGAACGATACGCATGAGCACATCCGGAGCGGCACCTGCTCCCATATTGACGGAAGCCGAACTGAAGTTGCTGCAGGCGCTGGTCTACCAGGAGTGCGGCATGCACTTCGACGAGCGCCGCACGCACTTTCTTCAGGACCGGCTGCTGCGCCGGCTGAAGGAATGCCGGGTCGACTCTTTCTATGCCTATTACCGGCTGCTCATCAGCCAGCAGGGCAAGGACGAGCTGGCCAAGCTGCTGGAGAACCTGACGGTCAATGAGACCAGCTTCTTCCGCCACAAGGCGCAGCTGGATCTTTTCCAGAAAAGCGTTCTGGAAGACCTGTTCAAGCAGAAGAGCTCGCGGCGCGAGTACTCGATCCGCATCTGGAGCGCAGGCTGCTCGACCGGGCAGGAAGCTTACACCCTGGCCATGCTCGTCACCGACGCTCTGGCCTACTACTACCTGCGCAATCCGTTGCCCATGGAACTTCCACTTCCCAAGCCGCTGGTGCCAGCGCCGTGGCGCGTCGAGATCCTGGCCAGCGATATCAGCTACTCGGTGCTGCGCACCGGACAGGAAGGCACCTACAGCGAGAACCAAATGTCGATGGTCGATTACGGCTACCGCCTGCGCTATTTCGACAAGGTGGGCGACCGCTATGCCATCAAGAAGCCGGTCAAGGAAATGGTGCACTTCGACTTTCACAACCTCAAGACCGAATATCTGCCGCAGCGGAACGACGTGATCTTCTGCCGCAACGTGATGATGTATTTTGACGAAGCGGAGCAGAAACGGCTGATCGAGAAGTTCTACCGTTGCTTGAACACCAACGGCTATCTATTTGTGGGACACGCGGAAAGCCTTTTGGGACTGACCAAGAAATTCCAGATGGTGCACAAAGACAGCGGCACCGCCTATCAGCGGGTTGAGGTGAGGGATTAGCATGACGCATTCCCCCGATGAGCGCGGCGCGGAACTGAGGGAGCTCTTCTTTGAGACTTCCCAGGAGCTGCTGCAGGCGCTGAACGACGAAGCGTTGAAGCTGGAGAAGAAGCCCGGCGACGAGGAAATCGTGCGCGGGATCCGGCGGACGGTGCATACCTTGAAGGGCGACTCGGCGGCCTGCGGGCTGCGCGAGTTGAGCGAACTGGCTCACCAGTTCGAAGACGCCCTGTCGCTGGAAGGGGCGGCCGCGCAGACGGCTGTGGCCGAGATCGCCTTTGCGGCGGCCGACGTCTTTGTGGAGATGATCGCGGCGTACCGCAGCGGCGGCAAGCTGCCTTCGACCAGGAGCTTGAGCAAGAAGATTCAGGATTTGACCGCCGTGCCGGCCGCCGGAAAGACGCGGCGCGCGCGCAAGACCGCAGGCAAGACTTCTGCCGGCAAGACAGCCGCCGCCAAGGCAGCGGCCCGGTCCGCCGCAGCCT
>Ga0335079_10011081_pt1 | contig 10267 bp, 9 predicted proteins | sample Lox_Sample_33_FD_206719 | JGI IMG/M metagenome (GOLD analysis project Ga0335079, IMG submission 206719) | Soil microbial communities from Loxahatchee National Wildlife Refuge, Florida, United States - Lox_Sample_3.3 | ecosystem: Environmental > Terrestrial > Soil > Wetlands | place: USA: Florida...
AGTTGGATCAGGAACCACAGGCCGATGAACAAGCTCGCTGGAACATAGATGAGCCGGAAGAAGAAGAAGATGGGGACCAGCGCGAGCACGCGAGCGCGCGGAAAAAGAACCATGTAGCCCGCGAGCACGCCCGCGATGGCCCCGCTCGCTCCCACCATCGGGAGGAGCAAGGCGGCGGGGTCGGGGCTCAGCGCTGCGATCGCCACCTGGGCAAGCGCCGCCACCACGCCGCACCCGAGATAGAAGAGAGAGAACCGGGCTCGCCCCAGGACGTCTTCGACGTTGTTTCCAAAGATCCAGAGAAAGAGCATGTTTCCAGCGATGTGCACGAAGCCGCCATGGAGGAACATGCTGGTGAGGATGGTGAAGGGAGGGGGTACGATGTCGATCGGCTTGATGTCCCGCAGCGTCAAGATCTCGTAGGGGATTGCGCCTGCGGTCTCCACCGAAGCGGGGAGGCCGACCACGGCCACCTGCCAGAGGAACACCGCCACGTTCGCCGAAATGATCGCGATGGTGACGAAGGGGGGGCGCCTGACGGGAACGTCGTCCTTGAGCGGTATCACGGGGTGCTGGAGAGGGAGGGAGGCGGTATACCGCTTTGTTGCTTGAATTGGGATGGTATAAGGCAGGCGTCGAAAATGCGTCTTCCGATGGCACACCAGGACAGGGATGTCGCGGTAGACCCGATTTGTGAGTCTTCCTGCGAAAGTATCACGCCTTGTGAACCAGACGGCAATGTCCCGATCGATCAAGGGCTTAGTCAGCATGTGCGGCGCATGTCGAGAGAGCGCGCCAACGGTAGGCCGGCGGCACGCGCCTTGCTAACGTTCTCGCCCCGAACGGAAGATCGACAGGGGAACCAGTGAACGCAGGCGGTGCGACGCAACTTGTCGCCGTGGTTGGGGTTTCAAGGGGGAGCGGCGTCCTGACATGGCCTACTGGAACCAGCGAACAATCGCAAAACGGGTAAGCTGCACTGGGGTGGGACTTCATTCAGGCAAGCGGGCTGCGCTCGCGTTGTGTCCTGCGCAGCCCGATTCCGGGATCACCTTTCTGCGGCGCGACGCCGGGGTCGAGATTCCGGCGCGCGCCGAGAATGTTGTCGACACCAGGCTCAGCACCTCGCTCGGAGTGGGAGCGGTGCGCATCGCCACCGTCGAGCACGTCCTCGCGGCCCTCACGGGCATGGGGATAGACAACTGCCGCATCGAGGTGGATGGCCCGGAGATCCCCATCCTCGATGGGTCAGCGGCGCCGTTTGTCTATCTCATCCAAGAGGCTCGGGTCAGGACCCAGGAAGCTGGCAAGCGCTTCTTGCTGGTGCAGGAAGCGGTGGAAGTGCGCGACGGCGACAAGCTGGCTCGCATCGAACCGGCGCGGGAGCTAAGTGTCCGTTTTACCGCAGATTTCAACCATCCGCTCATCACCGACCAGACCTTTCACTTCGTCTTCTCCGACCGCGCTTTTGCGCGCGAGGTCGCCCGCGCCCGGACATTCTGCTTCTTGCGCGACGTGGAACGGATGCAAGCAGCCGGACTCGCCCTGGGCGGCAGTCTCGATAACGCTATCGTGGTGGACGAGTTCTCCATCCTGAACCCAGGAGGCTTGCGCTACCCTGACGAGTTTGTCCGCCACAAGGTTCTCGACGTGATGGGCGATCTCACCCTGTTTGGGCTGCCCATTATCGCCACGTTCTGCGCGCACAAGAGCGGACATGCTCTCAATCAGGCGCTTGTGCGCAAGATCCTCGCCGAGATGAGGCGGCACCGGGTCGTGCGTGTCACGGCCGAGAAGGAACTCGAACCGCTCCAGATCCGGCTTCCTGCCCTGGGCATTCCCGATCTGAGAGCTGTCCCGTAGCGGTTGCAATGCGAGGTTGGCGACCGCGCGGTGAGCGGGCCTGAGCGGCGGCTCGGCACGCGGACGAATCGCGGGGCGTCGCGTTAGGGACCTGCTGGCCGGAGGTCTTCCCTTCTACCTCCGGGAGTGAGCCCTCCTGAAGAGCTGTTCCGCCATGACGACTTCCGGCGCCTGATGGTGTTCGCCTCGTTTCCCCGGCGAACGATCCGTCGAGGGCGTTGGCGCGGTTGACTCGGACGGGGTGTCTTGTCTGCGCGCGTTACGATGACATCGCGGAGCAGTAGATCGAGGTTTAGGACCCACGTCGGCGGTCGCCTCTCTTGGCTCCACATTGGTGGGAAGGCCGCTCCGGCGCGGAGGCAAGATGGGTCGCCGACGAGGCTCCTCGACGAAGACCGGTATCAGCAGCGGGCCAGAAGACCTCGAGACGTATCGGTCGCGGCGCGATTTCAGCGCGACGCCGGAACCACCTCCTGCATCATCCCGAGCGGGGCAGGGCCCGCTCGCCTACGTGATCCACAAGCACCATGCGAGGCGCCTGCACTACGATTTGAGACTCGAGATCGGGGGCGTGCTGGCGAGCTGGGCCATTCCCAAAGGGCCGAGCTACGATCCTGCCACCAAGCGATTGGCGGTCGAAACCGAAGACCACCCGCTCGCCTACGGGGGTTTCGAGGGTCGTATCCCCGATGGCGAGTACGGGGCCGGGGACTCCATCATCTGGGACCGGGGGACGTTCGACACCGTCCCTCCCGGCCAGGCCAGACAGCAGAGGGAGAAAGGGCACCTGCGGCTCGAACTGCGCGGTGAGAAGCTGAGCGGTAGCTGGCAACTCGTGCGCACCCGGACCCAGGGCGCGAAGCCATCGTGGCTCTTTTTCAAGACAAAGGACAGGGCGGCCAATCCCGGATACGACGTGGTGATGGCCCGCCCGGAATCGGTGGTGAGCGGGAGGAGAACCACCCGAGGCCCCCTCGCCGCCAGGACGTCGCGTCGGCCGCGGCCGACAGCCATCGACCTTCTCCTGCGCGTGTGGCCTCCCATGTTGCCCGCGGTCGCCACGGCAGCGGACGTGCGCAGCGATGATCACCTGGAAGTGAAGTACGACGGCTTTCGCGCTCTGGCGGGACTTTCCGGGCGGCAGGTCGCGCTCCAGAGCCGAAACGGCCTCGACCTCGCGGCGCGCTTCCCGACCGCGGTGACGGCACTGGGTGGATCGATCGGGGGGGAGGCGGTCCTCGATGGGGAGATCGTGGCCAGCGACGGGGCCGGATCAGGGTTTCAGGCGCTGCAAGCCGGAGCCCGAATCGCCTACGCGGCCTTCGACCTGCTCTGGATCGAGGGAGAGGATGTACGCGAGCGCCCCATCGAAGAGCGGCGCGAATTGCTGGCAAGCCTGCTGGCGAACGTCCGGAGCGATCAAGTGTGGTTGGCGGAAGAGATCGAGGAGCCCATCGCGAAAGCGCTCGTTCGAGCTCGCCAGGAAGGTTGGGAAGGCGTCATCGCGAAGCGCCGCGGGTCGCGTTATCGCGGTGGGCGTTCTCGCGACTGGCTCAAGGTGAAATTGAGCCTCGGTCAGGAACTGGCGGTGGTGGGCTACACGCCGATCGCGACAGGCGAGCGGGCTGTGGGGGCGCTCCTCGTTGCGGTATGGGAAGGAGACCATTTCGTCTACGCGGGCAAGGTGGGCACCGGCTTCGTGGACGCAGTTCGCCGCGATCTGTTCCATCGCCTCGAGCCCGATCAGGTGGCGGTGCCATCCGCCGGGCGTTTCCCGCGCATGCCCGATGCGCGGTGGGTGAGGCCCAGGTTGGTAGCGGAGATCGCGTTCACAGAATGGACCGCCGATGGAAAGCTGCGGCACCCCTCTTTCAAGCGCCTGCGGGATGACAAGCGGCCGGAGGAGGCCACCCGCGAGAGCCCCAGCTGAGGGAAGGCAATCCCAGGAGATTCGCCCAACCGTCGGGCCCGCATTGCTCTCTGCCCAGCGGTGACGAGAGCGCGATCTGCGATCTGGTCGGGCCGATGATCGTGGCCCGCATCATCGAAACGTCGCTCACACGCGCACTGGCGCGCGGCCTCGATGCCGAGGGAGGAAGTCATCGCTCGTGGTCGGCGTGGGGCCCGCGGCTGACCATGAGATCGACGGCGCCACGGCTTGGCCCCGCTGCAGCGTGAATCGAGGAGCGACAAGCCCGCGGAGGAGCTGTCGGCCGCCGCCGAGTGCAACGCGGAGGGCACCCAAGCCGTTGAAGGTCTCGCTCGATCATGGCGGCTCGGTCAGCGACAGCAGAAGGGCTCAGGCACACATGCTTTTCGGGCGACATCGGATCGCGCACGTGCAGAGCACGCCGTGGCAAGGCTCGACCAGGGGCGCGGGGCTGCGCCGCTCCCTTGCGCGTGGCGCCCACACCGGGCGGAGGGGGAATCATCGCGAGCTGCTTGCCGGCACGCCCTGAGAGGCCCGTGGGGTGGCTGGAATGGCAAACCCAAGGGCCCTCTTCACGAGCAACGTCGCGGCCGCGACTCCGACCGCGCCCAGGACCTTCTCGCCCACGGACGGCACGCCGCGTGCAACTCGTTCGGGGTGCTCGATGACCCGCTCGAGGGCGGTCTTCAGCTGTCGGACCTTGTAGGCTCGTTGTCGCTTGAGGCGGCGGCGCTCGGCGATCGCGGTCGCTGTGAGGCCGAGTGCCAGCGCCAGCGCGGTTCCTCCCAGCGCGATCGCCACCGGGTGTCGCCTCAGCTGAAGCCGAAGGTCGAATGCCTCCCGCCGGCGCCGGTCCAGTTCCGCGACGAGGTCGCCGATCTCCTCGCGGAGGGTCGAGATCTCGGTCTCGAGCCCGCGCGAGACGTCCCGCGTGGATGCTGGGTGCGCTTTCATCACCTCGTTGGGGACGACGCCGCGTTCTTTCTCAGCCATCGCGCACTCTCCAGCATGGAGCGGCGGGTTGCGTTCAGTGGCGCGCGCACCCGCTTGCCCCATCCGATGAGGCCTGCAACCGTGGCAATGCTCAGGAGTACCGCAGCCAGGATCAGTGCTGCGAGCCAGCCGCGCACGATCCCGCTGTCGGCAAGCCCGAGCACCAGCGCGACCAGGAGGAGCTGAAGCGCGAGGAGCCCGCACAGGCCGGCTGCCCCCAGGTCGCGCGCCGTCTTGAACTCGGCGTGTATATCTTCCCTGACTTCGCGCTTGGCGAGGGCGACCTCCTTGCGCGCAAGGAGGCTTGCCTTGTGGGCAAGCTCGGTGACGAGCTGCCGCGTGGGAATGGCCCCCAGGACGGGGGGCTGGCCATTCGCGGGAGCTCTGCTGACGTGGCGCTCGTTCATGGGTTCTTGTTCCTTGCCTCTTGCGTCTGCCATCACTCCTCTCGATCCCGAGATGGAAAGGTAGCCATCGCGCTCTCGTCCTTGGTGGTGGCCCGTTTTCTTGGCGCGACCATCTCAGCGGTGGAACGGCGGCCGCCCGTGCGCTGTCCGCGTGGGCGGCTGTGCGGCCGTTTGCCCGGTCCGGGCGGCTTCCCGGTGTCCGCACTCGGCGGAACTTGCTGTCTGCGGGGGCCGCCTCCAATATCTTCTACAAGTCTGGCACGGCGCTCGTCGTGGCCGGGCGCAGGAGGGGGCGCGGCGCCGCTGCCGAATGTCGGGCCGGCGCCGCGGAATTTTTCTCTGGTGGGGCCTTGGCGCAGGGCCTGCAAGTCGGGCAACTGTTGCGACTTCGTCAGGACCTCGGCGAACGGGTCGCCTCCTCGCCGAAAACGCTCGAGTGCAGCCGCAGCGTCGAAAGCGATGCTCGCGGCGTCCCTTAGCCGGAAGGCGGTTTCTACCTCGCTCCACGAGAGCGGGGTCGAGACCATCGGTCGCGCCATGGCCCGCAACGACCAGGCGCAGACGGTGGTCTTGTGTTGGTCGTTCTGGCTCCAGTCGATCAGTACCTTGCCCTTGCGGTGCTCCCTGGCCATGGACGACACCACCAGGTCAGGTCGCTCGCGGGCGAGCAGTTCCGCCACAGCTCGGGCGAACTGCTTCGTCGCCGGGTAGCCCGTCGGTGTGTTGAGCGGTAAGTAAACCTGAAGACCCTTTGCTCCCGAGGTCTTGGGAAAGGATTCCAGCCCGAGCCCCTCGCACAGACGGCGCACGAGGAGTGCCACCTCGCAGCACCTGAGCAGGTCAGCGGGGGGGCCAGGATCCAGGTCGAAGACCATTGCCGTCGGCTGCTCGACCCTTGGGGCACGATGCAGGTACGTGTGCATCTCGAGGTCCGCAAGGTTCGCGACCCATACCAGCGTCGCGAGGTCGTTCACGACGCAAAAGCGGATCGACCCGCCCTTTTCCTCCCTGGCGACGGCACGGGTCGCCACCCAGCTTGGGCGGTGAGAAGGACAGCGCTTTTCGTAGAAGAACGGTCCCTGGGCACCGTCCGGATACCGCTTGAGCGTGAGCGGACGGTCGCGCAGGTGCGGCAGCAGCGCTGGCGCGATCCTCGCGTAGTAGTCGATCACGTCAGCCTTGGTGAATCTCGCCGATTCGTAGAACAGCTTGTGGAGGTTGGAGAGCCGAAGTCGCCGACCCTCGACCTCCACTTCGACCTCGCGCCGCCCGCTCATTGGGTCCGTCCGCCGTCTACGTGTCGCTCGTGGAGCGTGTCTCAGCTCGTCGCAAGTTCCATCGCGACCTGGCTCTTTGGCAACCGGCCGGCGCGCGCGCGCCCCTTCTGTGGCGAATCGCGGCGCCAAACCGGAGCTCGACTTGTCTGGCAGCCGTTCCATCGCGGCGCGCTCCCGGAGATGAGCGTCGGATCGGGGGCCTGGCAATCGCAATGACCCGATCCGCTGTCGAAGTCCCATGCCGACGAAACGGTCGGGTCCTCGCCGACGGTGGCTACCGAGGTGGATGAGCTCGTCTCGCCGGTCTTCCCGGCGGAACCGGATCCCGCGGCGATGGAAGCTGGCGTCGTCGTTCACGCATCGAGCACGCCCTGGCAAGGCTCAAAGACTGGCGTGTTCTCCGCACAGCAGAGCAGGCTCTGGTAGCGTGCGAGGAGAATTGCGGGACATCTCGTGACGCTCAGACCCGTCCTTCTGCTCCCGAGGAATCGTTAGCAGTCGGGCCAGCGGAAGCGTCTCGTGCGCTTGTCTCGTCGACGGGGACGCCGCAATACCTGAATATCCTCAGTTGGTGCTGCCGCAGGCCGCGCAGTAGAATGCGGCGATTGGCGTTGGTGATGCCGTGTGCCAGAACAGCGACGCCCAAGTCGGAGAAATCGCTGACCAAGCTGAAGTCGAGAAGCACATTGAGGCTCACCTCGCCCTCGATTCTCTTGCGCAGATTCCAGGCGCTGGCGCGATCGAAGACGCCGCCGAGCCTGAATACTATGCGATCGCCCTCCCGTTCCTTGTCGATAGTACAGTCCGTCATGGCGTGGCAGTTCTCCCAAGAGCTGGATCATTTGCGAGGCGGAAGGAAAGCAGACCAATCCCGCATACCCGGGCAAGCAATCCCGAGCAGTGGCAAGTGAGCGTCTCATTTGGGCTCTTGGAAGCGCGATGACGGCCCATATGGGCCATGCCGAAAGCTGCGAAAAGCCCCATTCGGGGCATGCGCTGGGTGGCGGCGGTTGCCAGGTTTAACGGCCGTCGCTGGGGTCGTGGTCGGAACGAGTGCGCCGCCAGGATAGGTAAACTGAATCTCCGGTCTCGCCGAGAAGGACGCAGCGTCATGGTGGGCGAATTGATGATCGATCAGGCGAAGCGAGCTCTCGAGGTTGGTATCGCGGAGAATTGCCTCCGGGTGGCGCCCAAGTGCACCGTGCTCGTTGTCGAGGACGATGAGATGATTCGAACCGCGATCGCCGAGATCCTGGAGATGATGGGGTATGCGGTGGTGGTCGCTTGTGATGGCGAGGACGCGGTGGACCTGCTTCAGGTTGGTCTGGAACCGAATGCCGTCGTCCTCGACATGATGATGCCGAGGATGGACGGCTGGACCTTTCTTTCCAGGATTCGAGCCGACCCGAAGTATCAAGAGCTCCCGGTGGTGGTGGCGAGCGCCGTGGTCTCAGAACGCCCGGCCGGCGCCGATCGATGGCTCCAGAAACCGTTCGAGATGGCCGAACTCGACCGCGCGCTCGCCCATCTTTGCGCGCACTGAAGGGGGAGGCAATGCCGCATGCCGCGGTTCTCGCGGTCGCGCAATTGAACTCCGAGTCGGCTTTGCCACCCGCCGCAATGAAGGAGCGCGGCGACATTCCGCTCGCGAGCTCCTCCGGGGGGACCCCCGTCCCCGAACGGACGCGCCGCGAAACCGCGCTGCTGCAACGGGCGGTATCGAGCGAGCAGCATGAACCTGCGAGCGGGGGGATTCCACCCCCACGCGCCCCGGCCTCAGAGCGGGTCGCCCATCGAAGACAGGCCTGGGGGGTAGAACGCGGGTGCCGCACCTGACTTCGGCGAATGTCCAGGCGCGGCGCGAAGATGTGCTCGAGTGCCGGGTCCCTGTGGCAGGTGCCGGGCCCGGTACCATCCTCGATGCTGTCGATTTCGAAGCTTGTGTGAACTGATCTGCGCCATGTCTTTCGAGGTCCCAGACCTTGAGCTGTGGTTCTCTGTGAAGGAGCTTGCTGTTGTGCGCCGAGTGGCTCCTCGCTCTCTGCAAGGAGTGGAGGAGGATCTCGGAGCATGGCGGCGAGGCCCGCCGTCCACGATCGCCGGAAGGTCGCCTCGCGATCGGAAATCGTGACGCTGGAGGTGGCCGGGGTGGGATCCGATTCTCAGACATTCGGCCCGCCAACGACTCGAGCCAAGTCGATCGATTCCTGTACCAACAGGCGAAGACGAACCTGCGAGCGGGGTTTCTCGCATTCCCAGGTGCTTCGGCGCGGTCGGCCCGTCGAAGAGAGGCACCGGTCGCGAGGCCGGAGGCGTCTTGGCCGCAAGGCGCGGGATCCCGAGGGCGACCGGCGAGCTGGCGCGCAAACCGTGCCAATTCCACTTCTTGGAACCTCCCGAATTCATTCATGGGGAGGTTTAGGTGCCCCTAAGGTGGCGTATCGTTTCAGGCAGCCCTGTGAGAAGTAACCATACGGGGCGGCCTCCTGCCTGCCCGTGGAGTGAGCAATGCGGAGCGAGGGAGTCAAGGCAGCGCTGCTGGTGGCCGCGTTGTGCGGGTGCGCCGGTGAAATGAAACACACGAAGGTGACCAAGCTGCCCCAAGAGGCGTTTCCGATTCTGGGCCTCGAGAAGATCGGCAACATCACCTCGATGGAATCGCTCGGGGACGTCCTGTACGTGGCGGGCGAGCAGGGCCTCGGCGCGGTGCGGGCGAACGGATCGGTGGTCTGGACGCTCGGATTGCCCAAGGCGTCTTTGCGCTCGCTGGCGGTGGAGGGCGCGCGCATCGTCTTCACGAGTTACTCGCTCCAAGACAGCGGCGGGCTGTCTGTCTACGGTTTTGGATTCGACAGCGCTTCCGGGTACCTCGGGTGCGCGGTGGGTCTGGCGACGACGCAGGGGTCGTTGGTATGGACGACGCCGTGCGGAGAAGGCGAGGCTGCTTCTCCACCGGCAATCGGTGCGGGGCGGGTGGGCGTTTCTCACGGGAAGTACTTTGGCATCTACGACCTCGGGTCGGGGAGGCGCGTTTCGCACACCCAGATCGGCATGCAGATCCCTGTCCTTGCGACGGGATCCATGGCGCGGGCGTCCTACAACCGGCCGGCGTTCCTGGACGGTTCCTTCTACGTTGGACACCTCCACAAGTTCGTGCGAATCGACCCGGGCGGGGAAATCGAGATCGAGTCCAGAGGATTCAGCATCTTCAGGCCATTCGAAAACATCACCGTTGGTCCCTTGCTGGTGGGGAACGTGCTCGTGTTCGCCGGGATGTCCAGCGATGTCGGTGAGTCGTCTCGCCTGTACGCGGCGGACAAGTCTTGCGCGCAGGTTTGGACTCAGCGGCTGGGCGACAGCGAGAGCGGTGTGGGGAGCCTGGCGGTGCGCGGCGATCGCCTCTACGTCGCCACCAACAACCAGCTCTTTGCCTACAAGGCCTCGGGAGAGCGACTCTGGCGGCAGTCCGGCGGCTGGCCGCTGTCGCCGAGCTCGCTTCGCGGAGTGCGAACGGTGAGCGGTGCCACCTCCCTGAACAGCACGCCGCTCAACATGGCCTTCATGTCTCGTCGCTGGAATGGCTCATTGCTCGAGGCGACCGACGAACGGGTGTTCCTCGCGAGCGCCATCGAAGGGAGGGGCGACGCCCTCACGGTGCTCGATGCGGCGACGGGGCAGTACATCGAGACGAGGACCTTCGGTGGCGCCAAGATCCTCGATCTGGCGCTGATGGGGGGGAAGCTTGCCGTCGCGACGGAAAACGGACTTCACTTGCTGAGCGTGAAGTAAGGCGGGGG
>Ga0335079_10011085_pt1 | contig 10265 bp, 10 predicted proteins | sample Lox_Sample_33_FD_206719 | JGI IMG/M metagenome (GOLD analysis project Ga0335079, IMG submission 206719) | Soil microbial communities from Loxahatchee National Wildlife Refuge, Florida, United States - Lox_Sample_3.3 | ecosystem: Environmental > Terrestrial > Soil > Wetlands | place: USA...
TTACCAGCAGGATCGAGCGCACCGGTTGACGTGACGCGATTCCCAAATCGGGAAGAATTTGCAAATCGGGAATTTGGGTGTAAGCCGCTGCTGGAATGATTCCGATATCCGCCGAACCTTCCGCCAACATCCTCGCGCAACCCGAAGGGAGCGTGTAACTTATCTCGAATTGCCGCCCCGCGGCGCCGTGCTCGAAATCCCACATCAGGGGAGCGGTATTCAGGTAGGAAATGGCCGAGATTCGCAGCCTTCTCATGCTTTCCACAATATTAACAAACAGATTGTGACATCTGACCTTGACATGCTTCTCGCATGCTAATTAGTGTCCGCTGGGAGCTAATTGTGCCCGAAACCGCTGTTTCGCCCGCCGCAACGCATCTCCTGGAATGGATTGCCCTCACCCTGACGCCCGGCCTGGGACCGACCCGGTCCCGCAAATTGGTGGAGCATTTCGGCAGTCCAGAAGCCGTTTTTCATGCGTCTCTGACCGAACTTGAGGGCTCTGGGATACAGGCCGTCTCTGCGCAGGCAATTGCCACCGGGAAATCGGCCGAACTGGCTCGAGAGGAACTTGCCCGCGCAAAAGAAGCCGGCATCAGCGTGCTCTCGATGGAGGATCTGCAATATCCGCCGCGCCTGAAAGAAATCTACGATCCTCCGCTGATCCTCTATGTTCACGGCAATCCCGAGGTGCTGACCCGGCCCGGCATCGCGATGGTCGGGACGCGACATCCGACGCCCTATGGCTCGGGGATGGCAGAGCGGTTGGGTTGCGATCTGGCGGCGCAAGGATTGGTCATTATTAGTGGCATGGCGCGCGGCGTCGATACGGCCAGCCATCGCGGAGCGATCTCAGCAAAAGGCAAGACTGTCGCGGTGTTTGGCACGGGCGTCGATGTGATTTATCCGAAGGAAAACACCCGACTCTCGGAGCAGATTCTGGCGCTGGGCGGCGCGCTGATATCTGAATTCTCCCTTGGGACCTTCGCCGCTCCGCAGAACTTTCCCATTCGCAACCGGATTCTCAGCGGCATGTCGATCGGAGTGCTGGTTGTCGAAGCCGCGGAATACTCGGGCACGCGCATCACGGCGCGGCTCGCGCTGGAGCAGGACCGCGATGTATTCCTGGGGGCCGAACACACTCATCAAACAGGGCGCCAAGCTGGTCGCGACCTGGGAGGACGTGTGGGAGGATCTCCCGGCAGAAGTACGACTTGCATTGACCCCACCTACCCGGCCTGAATCCGAAAGCAGCGGCGCGGCATCTTTATTTCCGGACGACGGGCTGCCTCCTCACGAGAAGCGAATCCTGGGCCTCCTGAAGGCCGACGAAGCCACGCACATCGATGAAATCATCGAGAAGCTGGAATCGGAAATGTCCTCCTCAGAAATCTTCGCGGCGCTCTTCGAACTGGAGCTGACAAGCAAAATCCGCCAGATGCCGGGGAAGAATTTTGTCAAAAGCTTCTGAGCAATGAGCAGTGAGCAATGAGCGATGAGTAGCAATAAGTAAGGAGCAGCAATGAGGAATTTCAAAGAGCTTGTGGTTTGGCAAAAGGCCCATCAGATGACTCTGGAGGTTTATAGTGCGACTCGAGTGTTCCCGAAAGATGAACTGTACGGCCTAACTAGCCAGTTGAGGCGCTCGGTGGGTTCGATTGGAGCCAATATCGCAGAGGGTTCCGGCAGGCGATCGAACAATGAGATCTGCCGTTTCTTGCAGATCGCGAGCGGATCGGCGAGTGAAGCCGAGTATCACCTGCTGCTCGCTCGCGACCTGAAGTTGTTGAAAGAGGAAGATTTCCCGCAATTGTCCTGTCAGGCTGATGAGGTACAACGAATGTTAACTGCGTTGATTCAGAGTTTTCACCCTGCGACCAAGCCGCTGGCGCAGCCGTAGTCTGGTAAAGAAGCGGGTTGCTCATTGCTCAAACCTCACTGCTCATAGCTCACGTCTGAATTTCTCCTAACTTGTTCGCTGCTTGCCATTCGTGCTAGCTTCAAAAAACGTACCAAACGAAATTGAGGGCACATTGTCAAAAGGTTTAGTCATTGTCGAATCGCCGGCCAAGGCGAAAACCATCCAGAAGTATCTCGGTAAGGGCTTCTCTGTCGAAGCCTCGCTCGGGCACGTGAAGGATCTGCCCAAGAGCACTCTCGGTGTCGACATCGCGAACGATTTCGAGACGGATTACATCGTCATTCCCGGCAAAGAGAAAGTTGTAGCTAAGCTGAAGAAGCTGGCCGCCTCTGCTGACCAGATTTTCCTCGCGCCTGACCCGGACCGCGAAGGTGAAGCCATCGCCGCCCATCTCGCCAACGAACTTGACGAAAACGGCGGAAAGAAAAGGAAGGCCAAAAAAGCTAAGAAGGGCGAGCCTGAAGCTCCTCCGCGCATCCAGCGCGTGACGTTCAACGAAATCACGAAGCGAGCCGTACAAGCAGCCTTCGAGCATCCACGGTCGATCGATCAGAATCTGGTCGATGCACAGCAGGCCCGGCGCGTGCTCGACCGCTTGGTCGGATATCAGGTTTCTCCGCTGCTCTGGGATAAAGTTCGGCGCGGCCTTTCGGCCGGACGTGTGCAAACCGTCGCTCTTCGCCTGATTGTCGAACGCGAACGCGAAATCAAAGCGTTCGAGAAAAAGGAATACTGGACGATCGACGCCCACCTCGCCGCGGCAAAGCCTCCCGCATTCGACGCGCGCTTCCTCGGCAAGGGCGAAGAGAAGATCGAGATCCCCAACGGCGAAGAAGCCGAGAAGATCCGCAAGGCTCTCGAAACGGCCGACTGGGTCGTGCGGAGCGTCGATAAAAAAGAGCGCCGCCGCAATGCTGCGCCTCCGTTCACAACTAGCAAGCTGCAGCAGGACTCGTCCCGCAAACTGCGCTTCAGCGTGAAGCGCACCATGATGATCGCGCAGCGCCTCTACGAAGGCGTGGAACTCGGCGAAGAAGGGTCGATCGGCCTCATTACTTATATGCGTACCGATTCGACGCGCGTTGCGCCCGAAGCGATTACGGAAGTGCGCGAGTATGTCGGCAAGGAATACGGTCAGAACTACCTGCCGGAGACACCGAACACATTTAAGGAAAAGAAAGAGGCGCAGGGCGCACACGAAGCGATTCGTCCGACCTCGGCTATGCGCCATCCGGACCAGATCAAGCAGTACCTAAAAGAAGATGAGTACAAAGTTTACAAGCTGATCTGGCAGAGATTTGTCGCATCGCAGATCAATCCGGCCGTATTCGACCAGACCACAGTCGACATCGACGCAAAGGCGAAGACCGGGAACGATGTTTTCTGGTTCCGCGTGACCGGATCGGTGCTGAAGTTCGACGGCTTCCTCAGAGTTTATGAAGAATCAAAGGAAGGCAAGGACGAAGAAGACGAAGAGCTAAAGCACAAGCTGCCTGCGCTCGAAGCTGGACAGAAGCTCACGCTGCGCGAACTGAAGCCCGAGCAGCACTTTACCGAGCCGCCGCCGCGGTACAACGAAGCATCGCTGGTCAAGGAACTTGAAGAACGCGGTATCGGACGTCCGTCGACGTATGCCGCCATTCTCTCGACAATTCAGGAACGCCAATACGTGCAGAAGATCGGCGGAAAGTTTATTCCAACCGAGATCGGATTAGTTGTCACCGATCTCCTGGTGGAGAACTTTCAAGACATTTTCGATGTGCAGTACACCGCGCGTCTGGAAGAAGAACTCGACGAAATCGAAGAAGGCAAAGAGAAGTGGCAAGACGCCATGGCCGAGTTCTATAAGAAATTCCAGAAGGACCTGAAGTACGCGGCCAAGCACATGGAAAACATCAAGCGGATGGAGAAGCCCACCGATGAGAAGTGCGAAAAGTGTGGCGCACCGCTGGTGATCAAATGGGGCAAGCACGGCTCGTTCTATGCGTGCAGCACTTACGATAAGGACGATCCGAATACCTGCACGTTCACGAAAGAAAACCCGATTAACCTGCCCGATCTGGATTCGGCCGATGAGCAAGCGACGGGAGCGCAGGAAGAATATTGCGAGAACTGCGGCCGCGTAATGGTGCTGAAACGCGGGCGCTTTGGCCAGTTCATGGCCTGCACGGGATATCCGGACTGCAAGACGACGCGGCGGCTTGATCAGGGCAAGAAGGTCCCCGATATTCCGCTTGACGAACTCTGCCCGAAGTGCGGGCGCAACATGATGATCCGCCACGGCCGCTATGGCGAGTTCACGACCTGCAGCGGATATCCCGAATGCAAATATGTGAAGCAAAACTTCATCGGCGTGAAGTGCCCGACCTGCAAAGACGGCGACCTGGTCGAAAAGCGCGCGCGCAAGGGGAATACATTCTTCGGCTGCAGCAACTATCCGAAGTGCAAGTTCACTTCAGCGAACAAGCCGATCGCGGAAAAATGCCCGAGTTGCGGCAATGAGTATTTGGTCGAGAAGAACCTCAAGGCCGGACCGGTGATCGCGTGCCCCGATAAGGAATGCGATTATGAGCGGCCAGCGCCTCCCCCGCCAGAAGCTCCCGCGACCAGTGCGCATAGCGCCAGTTCCTGAACATCGAGCAATGCCAACGAACGGTTAGCAATGAGCGATCTGGTATGCTCATTGCTCGCACCTCGTTGCTCATCGCTGCACGGAGGAAGTGAATGGCCAAGAAAGCGACCGTAGCTGACGCACAACTGATTGCACAGCTGTACGACCTTCGCCGCGAGGCGGAAATGCGGAAGGCGCGCGCGTGGTGGGCGGGAGAATTTTTCCCCGAGAACGCCGACGATTTCGTGAAGGTCGCTTGGGCCATGGGGACGCAGGAAAACTCGTGGCTGCGGCAAGTCGGCGGATACTGGGGGATGGTCTGCTCATTTCTGATCCACGGTGCACTGAATGAGGATTTGTTCCTCGCGCCCGGGTTCAGCGGCGAATGCTTCCTGATCTACGCCAAGATCCATCCGTTCATCAAAGACCTGCGCAAGAAGCTCAATGACCCGAATGTTTTTAAGGACGTTGAAATGGCCCTCACGCGCACGAAGTGGGGGAAAAACCGTCTGGAATTCATGATCAAGCGCGTCGAAGTCATGCGCCAGAAGCGGGCAGAAATGGCGGCGCCGCGTTCCTAGTTTTGACTCGAGGGCTGCCAGGACCACTGTCAGCCCACCTACTCTCTTTCATTTTTCCTGTGCAACCCCATCCGGATAGTTCCGGCTAGGAGCTATTTACGGGAAGCTGGTATTCTAATCCGCTGTGCGAATGATCTGGTGGTTCCTGATCCTGGGCGTGAGCACGCTGGTGGTCGTGTGTGTGGTGCTCGCCCTGTACATGCACCTGCGGCGAGGCCTGCAGAAAGCCCACGCCGAAGCAGCGGCGAACAACGGGGAGCACCCGTCAGGCCAGATCAAGCGCTGAATTCGTTTTGATGCTGGGGAGAAAGAAATGGCAAGAATGGCAACTCAAACGTTGATCGCCCCTCACGAGGGATTGCTCGACGTGTTACGTAAGGCGGCCGTCATTGTCGGCGCCACCTTGTTCGTTGCTCTCTGCGCGCACATCACGATTCCGTTGATGCCTTTGACGCCCGTCCCGCTGACCGTGCAAAACCTAGGCGTGCTTATCGTCGGACTTTTGCTCGGAGGTCGCCGCGGCTTCGCAGCCATGGTGTTGTATTTGGTTGAGGGAATGGCCGGACTTCCCGTTTTTAACCCGACCGGTCCGGGCGGAGTCGCGCAATTGTTTGGCGTTACCGGCGGATTCCTGCTGGTGTATCCCCTGGTCGCTTTCATCGCCGGATATATCTTCGAACAGGGATCGAAATCTTTCATGCGCGCGGTAATCGCGGGACTGCTGGCGGAGATCGCGCTGTTCGCTGGTGGCCTCAGCTGGCTGTACCTGTTTACGCACTCACTAGCGAAGGCGGCATATCTCGGACTGTATTGGTTCGTGGCCGCGGAAGTCATCAAAATCATGTTTGCGGCGGGCATCGCGCGACGCTGGCGCCGTTCCGCAAATTAGAGTTCCTGGAGTTCTCCGAATGGATGCAGTATCCGAAACAGAAAGATCCACTGGCGCCGGAACCGGAGTACGCGAAATCAAGGTTGCGCACAGCCCGGATTCCGATGATGCCTTCATGTTTTACGGATTGGCGACGCACAAGGTGCGCACTCCGGGCCTGCGATTCACTCACACACTCTGCGACATCGAGACGCTGAATCAGAAAGCGCGCGATGGCGTCTACGACGTGACCGCGATTTCGTTCCACGCTTATCCGTACATTCAGGATAAGTACGCGCTCATGGCGTGCGGCGGCAGTGTAGGCGAGGCCTATGGCCCAATGATCGTTTCGCCGCGGCCGTTCAGCGCGAACGAGATCAAGGCGAAGAAAATTGCTGTGCCGGGCACGCTTACTACGGCGTACCTGGCTCTGCAGCTGTTCTCTCCGGGAATCGAAACCGAGGTCGTGCCTTTCGATCAGATCATTCCGCAGGTGCTCGAGGGCAAATATGAAGCAGGACTCATCATTCACGAAGGCCAGCTCACCTACGAGAAGTCTGGATTGCATCGTGTGGTGGATCTTGGGAAGTGGTGGCATAAGGTCACGGGATTGCCGCTGCCGCTCGGAGGCAATGCCATCCGACGCGAACTTGGTTCGCAACTCATGTCATCGGTGACTGCCGCGCTGCGCGAGAGTATTCAGTACGGCCTTGAACATCGCGAAGAAGCGCTTGCCTATGCCATGCAGTTCGCACGCGATCTCGACACGTCGTCCGCGGATAAATTCGTCGGGATGTACGTGAACGAGCGCACGCTCGACTACGGCCCCGACGGACGCGAAGCCGTCCGCCGCCTGCTCGACATGGGGCACAAGGCAGGAATTATCGGGCCCGAAGCCAGCGTGGACTGGATCGGATGATTTTCCGCTCGGAAGCTTTTCGTTCTCACGCCGGTCCATTCCATTTCACAGCCAGAGTCTGTGTTTAGCTACTAGCTAGAAGCTAAGAGCTAAAAGCTATCAGCCAGGAGCTAGAAGCTTGCCCTCCCAAACTCTCCTTATCGATGCCGACGACACCCTCTGGGAGAACAATATCTACTTCGAGCGGGCGATCGCTCGCTTCATTTCGTTCCTGAATCATCACAAATTTTCGCCAGAGCAGGTGCGCGAGGTTCTCAATGACGTCGAGCGCGAATGCATCGTCAAGCACGGATATGGGCTGTACAGCTTCTCGCATGCACTGGTCGATACATTTGAGCGCCTGAGTCCCGTTCCCGTCACTCCGGAACTGGACGCGCAGGTTGGAAAAATCGCGCGATCCATCGAGAACCATCCCATCGAGTTTCTGCCCGAAGTTTGCGAGACGCTGCAATACCTCTCCACGCGTCACCGCCTGATTCTTCTGACCAAGGGAGAAATGCTCGAGCAGACCGGCAAGATCGAGCGTTCGGGAGTGAAGCAGCACTTTGCCGCGACCGAGGTCGTTCCTGAAAAGAATGCGGCGATGTATCTGGAAATAGTCGCGAAATATGGCGCGAATCCTCGGGAAACGTGGATGATCGGCAACAGCCCGAAATCCGACATCAATCCGGCGCTAGCCGCAGGCCTTCATGCGGTGTTTGTTCCGCATGGCGATACCTGGATTCTCGAGCATGAAGAACTGAACGCTGCCCCGCCAAATCAGAGTTTACTGATTGTCGGCGCCTTCGCCGAACTGCGCGAACATTTTTGAGCAGTGCAGATGCTCCGCATCACTGCCATCTCGACCGGAGCATTGTGTTCCGGGAAGCGGAAGGCCGTGCGGAGTGGAGAGACCCTCTGTTTCGTCGCCATACCGTCCGGGGAATATTCTAGCCGCGTGCTGCCTTCCGCAGCCGCTCAAGAATCGGCGCGGCTTCGAATCCAAATTCCCTTTGAAATCGCGACGAATCCAGCAATCGGGGATTTCCCACGGCCAGAGCTTTTCCAGCCGCAACCTGAAGTTTCGGGTTCAAAGCTTCCAATTCGCGTTTTAGATCTGCAATTACGACCGACTCGCAGACCGCGTTATAGACGAAGTGTGCCGGCTTCGGGGCGTCGAGCACCGTAACCAGCATCCGCGCGACATCTTCAACATGAACCACCAATATCCTTTCCGAAGCGGCATAGGGCAGATGAATCGTCTCTGATTTGTCAGCAGAGAGAAACTCGAAAATCTCGCTCCGCCATGCCGAAGTCACCGAGCCAGTTCCCGGGCCGACGACGCGCCCAATCCGCAAGCTGACAAACTCCAGCCGAATCGACTCGAGATTGCATTGATCGCGGTAGGCGAGAGCGAATTGCTCGACGTACAACTTGGCCGCTCCATAGACATCTTGTGGCGCGGCGCGATCCGATTCCGAAACGACATGGCCTGCAGCGTAGCTTCCGTAAATGCTCAGTGAACTCCCAAAGACGAATCGCCGCGCTCCGAACTCGTGCGCCATCTCAAGCAGATTCAGGCTGCCCTGAACATTCACGCCTGTGGCGCGCACCGGATCGCGTTGCGCCGGCGTCGGCAGAATGGCCGCCAGATGAATGATTCCATCGCAGTCGTACGTCGCGAAGATGCGGCGCAGTTGATCCCGGTCGGCGATATCGCAAGAAATCTCCACGCGTGACTCTGAGTCACCATCCGACTCCGCAGGCTGCGTGTCGAGAGAGATGATGCGATACCCCGAATTCAGCAACAGCTCAGCTGCGGCGCGCCCAATAAATCCGCGCCCTCCCGTGATCATCACTGTTCTCTGCACGATGCCGATGTCCCTCGCAAGTCGCCCGAAATGCCCGTCTGTGCCCGGAATCACATCGGTTAATGTAGTTTCATCTTCGTCAATACAGCATCAAGGTAACCAACAACCGCTATCGCCGTGGATATTTCCCGCATGTTACGCTCATCTTGCTCTAGCGATCTGGCTCCCACTTCGTCGGTGGCGATTCAGACCAACAATTTACGGCGGTTGTTGCACACAGTCGAGGCGCTTTCGGAACTCGGGCCGGCGCTAACGTCGGAGCGTGAGTTCTCGGAAACCTCGCGCCTGATGCTGTCTGCCGTGATGGAAGCGGCGGGCGCGCGAGAGGGTGCGCTTTTTCTCTTCAACGATAAGCCCGCCATGTTGAGTTCGGCGGCGGCATTGGGATTCGCGCTGATGCCGGATCCAGCCTTCATTCCACTGCTCCCCAAGCACGTACACGCGCTTACGGCCGCGCGCGGACCAATCGTGCTCAATTCCTCGACATACTCCGTTTTTCTCAGCTCGAACGGCAACGTCGCGCCCGAGCTTTTCAAGTGCCTCGCTCCTTTAAAAGCTGGAGGCAGGCTGGCGGGAGTCATCGGTCTCGGCCGGCGTCCGGGCGACGCGCTTTACGAAGATAGCGAACTCGACGCACTCGATCTGCTGTGCAGTTATGTGGCGCTCGCCGTTCAGAACCATGCCCTGACGCAAACCATCGCGCAACGCGTCTCGGAAAATCTCCGCCTCATGGCCTCGTTGCACGGTTTCTACGATAACGCGCTGGAAGCCTTCGCGACCGCGATTGACGTAAAACACGTCAACATCCACGGTCATTCCTTGCGCGTGGGACGCTATGCCGCGGCCATCGGCGACGCCATGGGCATGGAACCGAATGAAGTGGCGGCGCTGCGCAGTGCCGGATATCTCCACGACATCGGGAAGGTCGCTGTGGATCGCCGTCTCTTCGGCAAGCCAGGAGCGCTTGACCCTGAGGAGTTCCGCGAGATGGCGGACCACACGACCGTGGGCCATCAGATCGTCTGCACCGTGCAGTTTCCCTGGCCGAAGATTCCCGAGGCGGTTCGCTGGCATCATGAGCGCAGCGACGGTTCGGGCTATCCCGACAGGCTTCTGCAGGAGGACGTTCCCATGGCGGTGCGCATCGTGGGCCTTGCTGATTCGTTCGACGCCATGACCAGCGCCCGTCCCTATCGCGCCCCACTATCGGTTGGCAGTGCGTTGAGCGACCTGGTGCGCATGGCTCCGGACAAGTTCGATCCCAATGTCGTGCAGGCTCTGTTGATTCAGATTCGCCGGGAGGCTGTGGGCAGCAGCCGGGCTCCGCTGCTCGAAGGAATTCCAGTCAACATCGCCGCCACCGATATCGATCATCTCGCGGCGACGTTGCAGTACAAAGTATCGCGCGGAAAAACGTATCTGACTTGAGAGCTCTCGGTTCTCATTTCCCGGTTCTCAGTGTTCGCTGAACCCAGGCGGGCCGAATCTGAGTGCTGACGGCTGAGTGCTCACTCA
>Ga0335079_10011087_pt1 | contig 10264 bp, 8 predicted proteins | sample Lox_Sample_33_FD_206719 | JGI IMG/M metagenome (GOLD analysis project Ga0335079, IMG submission 206719) | Soil microbial communities from Loxahatchee National Wildlife Refuge, Florida, United States - Lox_Sample_3.3 | ecosystem: Environmental > Terrestrial > Soil > Wetlands | place: USA: Florida...
TCGCCGGTGAAAGGCTTGCCGGCGAGAAGAAGTGGAAACTGCATGTAAGGAATCGCGTGCAAGTAAAGTTCGTCCTCGTTCGCGATCCGCGCGCGGCTCATATCTAAGCAGGGGACGACGTAGGGAGAATAATTCTTGACGGCCTCGCGCAAGGAATCCCCGCTCTCCACTTCCTCGCCCACCCAAAGGTAATCGTAGACTTTGCGATTGGTCTGCGGCCGGTCCGTGGCCCCGCAGTGGACCTTCACGACGCCTCCGCGACGATTCACCTCTTCGTAGATCAGCGCCAGCAAATCCTCCAAAGCGCCATCATTCGATTCCGTCTCCGGAAAGGCGAGCACTTCGTCCTTGGTTGGTCGAGCCGGATTTCCGGCCAGCCGGATATACCCCAGGTCGTTGTAGATGCCGTCGACTCCGTATTCATCCAGGAGCCGCACCAAGTGGCTCAGGAAATATGCACGCCAGCCGGGGCTTGCGGGCGAGCAGCGCGCGTAGTGGTAGAAGAGCTCGACCAGATCCTGATCCCGCGCCCATTCCTGGCGGAAATCCGGATCGCGCTTCTCGAAAAATCCGCTCGACGCATAGACGATGACCCGCATGCCGCGCTGGTGAGCGAGGTCGATAAACCGGCGAAAGCCGGCTGGATTGAGCGGGGCAAACTTATGCGCGCCGAAGAGGCGTTGCGAGTCGTTCCATTCCTCGTGCAACTGAATGAGGCGAATACCGTGATCTTTCAGCCGGTCTAGTTCATGCACATCCCAATTGCCAATTTCCCAGGGCTTGCGGCACGGATATTCGCCGAGGTTGTACGAGCACTGTCCCGGCAGGTAATTGGTGACGAGATGTTTCCGCAAACAGGAATCTATGGCCTGTTGGCTGGCCGCGATATTTTTCAGCCGCCTGCGGTGATCCTCGGCCGTGTATTTCGCGAGGACGCCGGGAGAGGCGCCGCCAGGAGCCGCCGTCAGTCGCGAGATTCCTGTGCCGGCGATCGTCCCAGAGGCACTGGCTCTCAGGAATTTGCGCCGATTCATTTTACCGCGCCCATCGTCAACCCGCGTACCAGATGCCGCTGTACCAGCAACGCGAAGATCACCAGCGGCACGGCCGCGACCACGCCGGCCGCCGCCATTTCACCATACAGCGTTTGCGTCTTTCCAATCAGAGCGGCAGTGCCGACAGGTAGAGTCGCCGCCGCCGGGGTTGAAGTCAGGATGAGCGCGAAGAAGAACTCGTTGTATGTGATGATGAGCGAAAAGATAGCGGTGGCGGCTAGACCGGGTGCGGCCAGTGGGAGCACAATATCCCGGAAAGATCGAAGCCGGGTGGCTCCGTCCACCATGGCGGCCTCCTCCAGGTCCACGGGAATTTCCTGAAAAAAAGAGCGCATCATCCAGGCAACAAAGGGCAAATTAAATGCGGTATAGACCAGAATCAGGCCTAATTTCTTGTTAATTAATCCAATTTCCTGCAGCATTAGAAAAAGTGGCACGACCAGCGCGATGGGCGGAATCATGCGGGGCGCTAAAACCCAAAAGTCCAGCTTCTGTTGCAGGCGACTGAAGCGCGCCAGAGCGTAACCGGCCAGTGACCCCATCAGCAGCGACAGCAAGACGGCGCTCCCCACAATCACGAGGCTGTTGAACAGGTACGTTCCCAGATGGCGGCGCGTGAAGACGTTGACATAGTTGGCGAACGTGAGGTTTTGCGGCCACAAGGTGGGGGGCGAAGTAAATACTTCAACCTGATTCTTCAACGACGTGTTCACCATCCAGTAAACCGGCAGCAAGGTGATAGCGAGCGCCAGAACAATCAACGTCAGGCGCGTGAAAAACCACAGCCGCCGCCGCTGGGTGACACTGAGTCGTGGCACTAGAAGCTACTCTTGAACGCCCGCGTCAAAGCGGCCGAGAAGAACATCACCAGCACCAGCAGCCCCATGGCCATCGCAGCGCCATAGCCGAATTGCGAGAAGCGGAAGGCCGTCTTATAGATCATCAACGTGGCAACTTCGGTCGTGGTGCCCGGCCCGCCCTGTGTCAGGACGAAAACCTGGTCGAAGACGGTGAACGCATCGAGAGCGCGAATCAGCAGAGACACCACGATTACCGGCTTCAACATGGGGACGGTCAAGTGCACAAAGATATTCCAGGAACCGGCGCCGTCCACGCGGGCCGCTTCGAAAGGCTCCTGCGGCAGCGACTGGATCCCCGCCAGCAGGATGAGAAACATGAACGGCGTCCATTCCCAAATGTCGACCAGAATCAAGGCAGGCAGCGCCAGCGTGGTGCTGGAAAGCACGCTGACACTCTTCCCGGTCAGCGCTTGCACGGCGAAGCTGAAGAGCCCCACATCGGCGCCGTAAAGCAATCGCCAGATGATCCCAACCACCACGGGCGCAATGGCCATGGGGACAATCAGGCTGGATCGGATCAATCCCTGGAAAGAAAATTCTTCTTTGAGCAGCAGCGCCAGTCCCAGCCCGAGTAGGAACTCGAACGCCGTGGCCACGACCGTGAAGATAAGCGTCGTACCCAGCGAGCTATGGAAATTTGCGTCGTGCAGCAGACTGGCATAGTTCCGCAGTCCAACGAAGACCGGCGATTGCCCCAGTGGAAATTCCCTTAGGCTGGTCAACACGGAATAGCCGAGGGGCAGGACCGTCAGCGCCAGCGCGCAGATGACCGTCGGAGCGATGAGCAGCCGTGGCGCCCATTTACCTCCTTCGCCCGTCCGCGCCATGGCCTTAAGCGACGGGATAGCCCGCACCCTTGAGGAAAGCGGTAGCTTCGGCAGCGGCAGCGTCCAGGTGCTCCTTGGCTTTTCCCTTTTCAAGAAGCGCTTTATTGAGCTGCGTTCCCAGAATATCCTCGACTTTCGACCAGTCGGATGTTCGTGGCGACGGCACTCCACAAGTGAGGGCCCTCAGAGTGGCGTCCAACCACCTGGCTTTTTTTTGCGCCTCCTCGTCTCTAAGAGCGCTCGTGCGAAAGGCGGCTCCTCCGGCTCGCGCAAACCGGAGTTGCACCGAAGGGCTGCTAAACCACTTGAAGAATTCCAGCGCTCCGGTCTTGTTCGGCGCCGCCGCGGCGATTCCTGCCATGAACAAGCCGAGCTTTGCCACCCGGTTTACTTTCTTCGGAGGCACATCAAAGCTGATCTTTCTCACGACCCTCGATTTTGACGGATCGTCAGTCTGGGGGCACCAGCCCGTCCACATGGTAGCAGCGAAGGCATTCCCCTGCAGCAGCGTTGCGCCTTCCTGGTCTGAATCAAACTCGGCTACCCCGGACGGCGCGTACTGCAACAGGCTCAAGTAAAACTCCAGGGCCTCAACGGCCTGGGGGCTGTTGAACACTACTTTCCAGTTTTCTCCGAAAATGTCACCGCCGAAATCGTGCAAGAGGACGAAAAACGAATTCATGATCGGATTCCCCTTGACGCCGCGCGTGACCCATCCATACTTGCGGTGGGCCGGATCGGATTTCTGGCGCGCCATCTTCAACACGTCGTCCCACGTGGCTGGAGAACCGCTGCTGAAAATGTCATTGCGATAAAAAAAGAGCTGGCAATCGCTGATGAGCGGCAGAGAGTACAACGTGGGCCTGGCTTTGGCATCGATGCCCGGCTGGCGCAGGCCCGTCTTGGGCGGCCAAAAACCCAAGTCCAATGCAGAGGGCACAAAATCAGGGTCAGGTTGAAATCCGAGCTCGTCCAAATTCGCCAGATAACCGGCTCCCGCGAAGCGAGGGACCCACAAGTCGTCCATCACGTAAATGTCGAAAGCTCCGGTTTTGGTCTGGCCGTCGTTCAAGGCTTTTTGGAACCAGCCAGAAAAGTCAGCCTCCACCCATTCTGCGTGGATGCCGGTGGCTCGCTCGAACTCCGGCAGAAAGGTGTCCTTGAGCAGATCCAGGGCTGGATCCGCATAGCTGCCGAAAGTGATCTGGCCGCGGCGGCTCGCGTCTTTCTTCCCACTGCATCCGGACAGAGAATGCAGTGCCGTTGCGGCAGTCGCCAATCCCAGCGAATTCTGCAGAAACTTTCTGCGAATCATCTCGGGTCCAGGCATAAGTCAGTAAGGCGGTGGAGCGCCGGGAACAATCGAAGGTGGCCCGAAAAAAGCCGTATCCTTGAGCAACCCGACAGCACGGCAGATGGCCTCCTCGGCATCCATCAGGGGATCTTCATGCTCGATCGACAGAACTCCGTCATAGCCGACCGAGCGCAGGGCGGATACGAACTCACCCCAAAACTGCACACCGTGGCCATACCCCAGAGTACGGTACGCCCAAACCAGATCGCGCACCGGCTTTCCTGGTTGTAAATCGAGCGCTCCTTGCACAGCCAGATTGTACGGCTCCACGCGCGCATCTTTGGCGTGCACGTAGCCGATCGCATCACCTAGTGCCCGAATGACCGCCAGCGGATCCATGCCCTGGAAGAAGAAATGGCTGGGGTCTAGGTTGGCGGCAATCATTGGTCCAACAGCCGCCCGCAACCGGTGGAACGACGAAACGTTGTAGACACACATGCCGGGATGCAATTCGAAACAGAGCTGGCGAACGCCTTCGGCTTTGGCCACCTCGGCCATCTGACTCCAATACGGGATGACGCGTTCGCGCCATTGCCAGTCCAGCAGCTCCAGGAAATCCTCCGGCCAGGAAGCCACCACCCAGTTGGGGTACCGGCCGCCGTCGGGAGTGCCTGGGCAGCCACTCATGCAAACCACTCGTTCCACGCCGAGCAGTCCGGCCAGTTGCAGCGTCTTGCGCGTGACGCCAGCGGCTTGCTGCGCCACGTCGTTGTTCGGATGAATCGGATTACCGCTGCAATTGAGCGCCGCAAGCTGGAGGTGGTGGAAACCAATCGCCTGAAGGAACTCATGGCGGGCTTCGGAACTGCTGAGCAGCCGATTCAGATCGCAATGCGTCGCCGGCGAGAAGTTCCCCGTCCCGATCTCGACAGCTTGAACGCCCAGGCTTGCAGCCTTGGCCAATGCTTCGCTGAAGGGGAGGTGCATCAGGCCGTCAGTAAACAGTCCGATCTTCATCGCGCCGCCTCCCCTCCCAGGCCTTCCGGACTCGCGGCCGCGACGATTTTTTGCAGAAACGCGATATCGTCTTTCCCCTCGCCGGCATGGGTGAGGGGCTCACGATCGGCGTGGATGCATTCATGGAAGTGCAGCAGCTCCTCCTTGAAGGCCTCGGCGTAGGAGACCTGGACGCGCTTGCGATAATCCGCTCCGTTTTCCATTCCTTGGACTTCAACGGGCGTGGGGAAATGCCGCAGGAATGGGGAAGGGAACTGAATGCGCACCCGCGATTCTTCTCCCATGAAAGCCAGCTCTTCAAAATAATCGCGCAAGTCCGTGAGATACGACCAGGTGAAAACGGCTCGCGGACCCTCCTTGTAAGCAAGCATCGTGGTGATGGTCGGGTATGTCACGTCGTCCGGCCAGAGCGTGGTGAACATGGATTGATCCGGACAGCCGAGAATACCGCGCAGCGCATTGACATCGTGAATCATGCTGCCAAGGAAAACGTCGAGATACAGGAATCGCAGGCGCTTGGAGACCGGCCCGATGGCCTCAACCGCCAGTTGGTCGGCTTCGCATTGAAGAAATTCCAAAGTGGACTGGGGAACATCGTTGAACCGTTTGATGCGGTGGTGGGAAAAATACATCGGCTCCGATGGATGCAGGACGTTGATCTGCACGTATCGCAGCCCTCGCATCGAGCGTACCAACTCCCGGCCATAAAGGTAACCCGGATCGAAGCGCTTCATGTAGGCCACCATGAGATGGCGGCCGCAACGCTTGCTGGCGGCGATCATCTCGCCGGCTTCCCGCTGTGTGAAGCACATCGGTTTTTCTACGATGACGTGCTTACCGGCCTCCATGGCCGCAATGGCCGGAGCGGCGTGCGACCCGGGCGTCAGCACGATCACGGCGTCCAGATCCTCCGCCACCAGTTGGCGGTAGTCCTGAAAACAACGTGTCACGTTATAGTAACGGCCCAGAGATTCAGTCAGCCCCGGCGATAAATCGCAGATGGCCTTCAGCTCGAAATGTTCATCCAACTGCCGGAGATTCGGCAGCCACATGATCTGTGCTACGGTTCCACATCCAATTACGCCGACGCGCAAACGTGCCATTCCTGGCGCTCCTTGACAATGATGAAGTTCTCTTGCGTAAACCCTGGAATACCTTTCCGGCTCAAAGTCCGAGCTGGCGCAGAAACTCCCGGCTTTGCCGGGCATTCTCTAGCGGGGTCCGTCCATTCCCGAGAGGCATCAATACATCCTGCTCTGCAACCAGCCAGCCGCCGTATCCAATCGACAACAGATGGGAAACCACAGCTGCAATTTCGGCGCAACCGCGGCCCAGAGGAGTAAAGATTCCGGATCTCACGGCCGCATAAAAATCCAAACCCTCTCGCGACACCCGCTCGCGAACACGGGGATCCACGTCCTTCAAGTGCACATACCGGATGCGCTTCCCGTATTGCCGGACAGCTTCGCGGGGATCGCCAAAACTGTAAGCATAGTGACCTGTGTCGAGACAGATGCCCACAAGTTCGGGATCCGTCAAACTGCAAAGGCGCGCCTGATCGTTCGGGGTTGCCAGGTGACTACCGGCCTCCAAATGAAAGACCAATCGCATTCTCAAGCGCTGCAACTCGCGAGCCACATTTTCCATGCCAGTTGCGGCCTTCTTCCAGGCGGCGTCATCCGGAGAGGGCTCACCCGGCAGCGCCATGCCATCCGCCACCACGACGAACGGGCAATTCAGCGCAGCCAGCAGACGCGCCACACTCATCAGACTCTCAATGTCAGCCGGCAGCCGGTCGGCCTGGAACCAGCGGAGCGGAACGAATGCCGAGGTCAGGGTCAATCCATAGTTGTCCAGCGTCCTGCGCAGTAGCCCGGGTTCGGCTGGCAAATAGCCGCCGGGACCGAGTTCTGTGCCGCTGTATCCAGCTGCCACTATTTCTTCCAGCACGCGCCCGGCTGAGGGCCAGACGCTGGTATCGGTTTCCTCCATCACGCCCCAGCTTACGGGCGCCGACGCGACTTGAATTTTCGGACTGCTCACTAAAGTGCTCAACTACTCCTCCTGTCCCGGGCCGTTTCCTGCGCCGCGACACGTGTCGCAATGAAGACAAAAAAATTTAAGCCGGCGGACCCGTCGATTCCCGGACGATCAGATCCACCGGTAGCTTCATGGTTCCGGGAATCGCCCTCTCACTCGACTTCAGCAAACTCAGTAACATCTCAATGGCCGCTCGTCCCAGCTGGCTCTTCCGGCACGCGACCGTCGTTAGCGATGGCTGCACGTAGGAAGCCGCTGCGATGTCGTCAAATCCTATCACAGAAACGTCGCCCGGGATCTTCAGCCCTGCTCCCATAAAAGTCTTCATCGCCCCGATGGCGATCAAATCGTTGTGGGCCACCACAGCCGTGGGCCGCTCCGCCAATTGCAGAAAGTGACGGGCCGCCAGTTCTCCGGCCGCATAGCCATAGTCGCTCTCCACCACGCAGTCCCTGTCCACAGGAATCCCTGCCTCGGCGAGCGCTGCCCTGTAACCCTCCACTCGGGCGGCGCTGCTGGTCGAATCGGCGGCCAGTACGATACATCCGATTCTACGATGACCCATTCGTAGCAAATGTTGAGTCGCCAGGTAACCGCCATAGTGCTCATCCGACACGATGCAGGCGTATCCGGGCACGACGCGCTCCAGGATCACCAGCTGAATTCCCGCCCGATCCAGAAAATATATCGGCTCGAGGTCCGAAGTCACAGGCAGAAAGATCACACCGTCAACCTGCTTGGAACGCAAAACGTGAGAGTATCGAAGCTCACGCTCCGGAAGATGACTGGAGTGCGCCAAAATCACCGTGTAACCGTGGTGGAAGCTGACCTCTTCAATCGCCTGCGTCATCTCCCCGTAGTAGGGATTCGTGATGTCAGGAATCACCAACCCGACGGTCTGCGTTCGCTGGGTACGCAAGCTCCGGGCAACATCGCTCGGGTGATATCCCAGCTTGGCAATGGCCTTAAGGACGCGCTCGCGAGCTTCTACGGAGACCGGACGCGGGCCGTTATTAATGACATAGGAGACCGTGGACGGCACCACGCGCGCAAGCCTGGCGACGTCGTTGCGGGTCACCCGCGCTTTGGCCTGCGCCACGCCTCTCGGACGGCTGCTGTGCGGCGCGTTCATTCTTGGGGCACTTTGCGGGAGCATACTGAGAACCCGGATCGCTTGTCAAGCGCGGGCGTGCGGTGCTCATAGCCGCTGACCGCTGCCTTGACCGCGCGCCTCGATTCAGGCTATTCTGCCCAAGCTCATGAGAGTTGGTTACGAGGACGTCATCAAGAGGTACGGTCCTGTTCTGGGAGTCGACCGGCTTCACCTGGAGATTGCGGCTGGCGAATTCATCGTCTTGTTGGGCCCGTCAGGTTGTGGCAAGACCACGACTCTCCGAATGCTGGCTGGACTTGAAGACGTCACCAGCGGCCACATCTACATTGGCGACAGTTGCGTGAATGAGATTCCTCCCCGCGACCGCGACGTCGCCATGGTTTTTCAGAGCTATGCGCTCTATCCTCACATGACGATTGCGGAGAATATTGCCTACCCGTTGCGCGTGCGGCGCATTATCCGTCACGAAATTCCAGGCCGCGTGCAGAAGGCGGCGGCGCTGCTGGGCATCGGTGAACTGCTGGAGCGTAAACCCAAGGAGCTCTCCGGCGGGCAGCGGCAAAGGGTGGCCCTGGCGCGCGCCATCGTGCGCCACCCTCGTGTCTTTCTCATGGACGAGCCGCTCTCCAATCTGGATGCCAAGCTTCGCGTCTACATGCGTGGCGAACTGAAACGCCTCCAGTATGAATTGGGGACCACCACCCTTTACGTGACTCACGATCAGGCCGAGGCCATGACGCTGGCGCATCGTGTAGCTGTCATGGAGGGAGGAAGGTTGCAGCAATTCGATACCCCACTCAATATTTATGAGCGCCCCGCCAATAAATTCGTGGCCGGTTTCATGGGGAGCCCGAGCATGAACTTCCTGGATGGCACACTCGACCACGCCGAGCGAAAATTTGTTTCTCCCGATGTCACCTTGACCTTTCGTAGCGAGGCCTTGTCTCTGCCGCTCGGGTCCGCCAAAGTTATTCTGGGCGTCCGACCGGAGAACATTCAACTTTCGGTCACGGAGTTTGCAGGCGGTCTGCCGGCCACGGTCTACGTAACCGAAGCCCTGGGCAATGAGGCTTTCGTGTTTCTGAACCTCGGCAAAGGAAGGATTGTGGCGCGAACCGACCCCGCCCTGCGACTGGACATGGAAAGCAAAGTGTGGATTTCGTTTGAAGAGACCAAGCTTCACTTCTTCGACCCGGTGTCCGGGAACCGTCTACCGTGAAGCCACTTCGAGGAAGGTACTTGTGAACCACGCGAGAGTTGCGTAAGCTGATTTCTTGCCACAAGGGCATTCTGCGAGGACTACCCAATCTGCTTTGTTCGAATGATTGTCACCGGAGGGATGAAACACTATGCCGACGTATACACAGACGGACAGGCCGCTCGCAATCACGACGCCACTAGGCAAAGACGTCCTCCTCCTCACCGGCTTGCGAGGTCACGAAGCCATCTCACGGCTCTTTAGTTTCAAGGTCGATCTCCTGGTTGAGGCGCAAAAGGAAATCCGGTTCGACCGCATCCTGGGTCAAAATGTCACCGTGCAGATGGGGCTTCTCGATGGCGAGAAGCGCTACTTCAACGGGCTGGTCAAGCGGTTCAGCCAGGGTGCCCGCGACGAGCATTTTGTGTTTTTCCATGCCGAACTGGTGCCCAAATTTTGGCTGCTGACGAAGAAAGTCCGCAGCCGTATCTTTCAGCACCTTTCGGTGCCCGACATTCTTCGCAAGGTGCTTACGGGATTGGATGTCACGTACGAGTTGTCGGCAACTTACTACGAACGCGATTATTGCGTTCAGTACCGTGAATCCGACTTCGATTTCGCCAGCCGGCTCATGGAGGAGGAGGGGATCTACTACTTCTTCAGGCACGCCGATGGCAGTCATCAGTTGGTCGTGACCGACAATACGAATCCCTCTGTTCCGGGACAGGCCAATGTCATTTATGAAGAGGTGTCCCGTGGCGTGGTACCGGACATGCGGATCACGGCTTGGGAGAAGAGCCAGGAATTGCGTTCAGGCGAATACACCCTGTGGGACCATTGCTTCGAACTCCCAGGCAAA